>Ga0265313_10002876_pt1 | contig 14428 bp, 11 predicted proteins | sample 4123metaG_FD_203122 | JGI IMG/M metagenome (GOLD analysis project Ga0265313, IMG submission 203122) | Rhizosphere microbial communities from Carex aquatilis grown in University of Washington, Seatle, WA, United States - 4-1-23 metaG | ecosystem: Host-associated > Plants > Roots > Rhizosphere >...
GGCGAGGGGTCCAGCGGGACGATCGGCTCAGGGGCTGCACTCGGGGCCGGTAGGACGACCGTTCCCGGAGAAAGTGCCGTGGGTCCGTCGCTCGCGGCGTCCGCGGGCGCGAGGTCGAGCGCGGCGGGTCCGGTCGCGGCGTTGCGTTTGCCGCGCCGTTCGGAGAACTCCGAAAAGAGTACGCCGAACAGAAGGACGGCCGCCAGGATGGCGAGCGCGAGTCCGAGAATCAGAAGAACGCCGGGGGGGCGCCCGGGGCGCGTCGGCGCCCTCGAACGCGGGGGAGGGGTTGGCTCGAGAGGTCGGGCGAGCGACGAGACAGGCTCCTGGTGCAACGTCGGGGTCGAAGCGGTCGCCGCCGCCGATCCGTGCTTTGGGCTGGTCTGAGCGACCGTCGGCGCGACGGTTCCGGTCGCCGCAGCGGCCGCTTCGCGGGCGCGCAGCACGACGACCGTGATGTTGTCGTGGCCCCCTCGGGCGTTCGCGAGATCCACGAGTCTGCCCACGGCTTGGCCCGCCGGCTCACCGCCTACGATCGCGAGGATCTCGCCGTCCTCGACGAGGTCGCACAACCCGTCCGTGCAAAGGACGAACGCGTCGCCCGTCACCTGCTGCACAGCCTGGGGCCTCACCTCGACGTTGACCTCGGCCGTGATCCCGAGAGCGCGCGTGATGCGGTTCGCCTCGGGGTGGTGGACCGCCTGCTGCGGGGTGAGCAGGCCTCGGTCGACCAACTCTTGGACGATGGAGTGGTCCCGCGTCAGCTGGAAGATCTGTCCTTCGTGCACGAGGTAGGCGCGGCTATCGCCCACGTGCGCAATCTCGGTTCCGGACCCGTGCAGAAGAACCGCCACGACCGTCGAGCCCGGCCGTCCGGCCGCGATCTCGCTCGTGCGCATCGCGTGAACGCGCTCGCTCGCTTCTTCGATTGCGGTTCGCAGCACTTGCGCGGGCGGCGTGTCGTCCGGGGCTCGGTCGAACGCCTCGAAGATCGTCGCGAGCGCCAGCTCGGCGGCTTCGCGTCCGGCGGCGTGTCCTCCCATTCCATCGCACACGACACACAAGTGTCCGAAGCGCGTCAGGCGGTGGCCGCACGCGTCTTCGTTGACCTGTTTTTCCGGATCGCGGCCCGGGTCCGAGCGCTCGGCGTATTCGACGGCCGGAAAGTCGGACGTGCGCGGCATCTTGTCTGATTGGCCCGTCTTACGCCTCGAGCTGCACGGTGAATTCCACCGGCCCGAAGCGCACCTGCGCTCCGGCGGGTACCGTCGTCCAGGCGCCCGGAGCGATGCGCGTTCCGTACACCCAGGTTCCGTTGTTCGACGTTTCGTCCCGCACCATCAGCTGCCCGCCGTCGAACTTGAGCGTGGCGTGCACACCGCTGACGCGCGGCTCGCCGAGCAGGATCGGACACTGCGCCGGGTCGCGACCGACGCGAACCTCCGAACCGGGGCGAATCGTGAACTGACCGGCCATGCCTCGAATCGTGGCCGCGGCCGGCGCCACGCCGTACGCGTTCGGCGACGTCCCCGGTTGGGCGTTTGCATTGCCCGCTCGGGGAAACCCGGGAGCGCTTGCCAGCCCCCCACCTCCTTTCGTGAGATCCGCAGGGAGGGGCTGCCCGCACGAGAAGCACACGGAGGGCTGACCCGGCGTGACCACCGCGTTCCGGCCGCACGCGGGGCACCGGACTTCCACGAGGGGTCGGCCGCCATACGAGTCCGGCGGATTCGCCGGCGTCGGGGCGGCCATCGCCGGCAGCGGGCGCGGGGTCGCTGCGCCGCCGCGCACGGGCGCCGCGGCCGTCGCGGCAAGCGGGTCGGCGAGCGGGTTCATTCCGTATCCTCCTCCTTGGGGAGGTGCGCCGTAGCCCGCGCCGGGCGGGGGGGCACCGTACCCGGGGGGCCCGACCGGCGCGGGCGGGGTTCCGCCACCGCGTCGCCTGCCGCCGCCGCCGCCGCGCAAGAGCACCATCACGAGAAGAACGATGACGACGAGCAACCCCGCGATCCCGGCGACGAGCGGCCATGACAGCGGCTTTTTGGTCGCTTTGAGGGTGAGCACGGTCTTTTCGTCGACCGCCGACGCCCGATGGCCCTTGTTGTCGTAGACGACCAGCCGCGCGACCGTGCTGTCGCCCGAGCCCTCGAGGACTTTGTCGTCGTCGGGCACGTTGAACGTCACGTACCCGTCGCCGGCGGCGACCGCGGTTCCGAGCATGTGCTGCGCCTGGAGCTGCTGCATCGCCTTCTTCGCGACCTCGGGGTCGCGGGTGGCCGTCTGCGGCGGTGGCTTCGTGCCGGCAGGGATGAAGTAGGCCTCGGCGCGTTGCTTGTCGCCTCCCCAGCAGAAGTCGCCGTACACCGTGAACTGGCCGCCCGGGTAAAGAGGATTGGCCTGCGCTTCCTGAACCGTCTTGGCGAAGTCGACGTCGAGCGGCCACTGGGTCGGATCGATGCCGAGCGGCACTTCTTTGAACGTGCCGTCGGGCACGATCATCGGGCGCGTGTTTTCGAACACGAGGTTGAACGATTGTTCGACGCTCGGGTTCACGCAGCTCATCGTCCAGTGGACGAGCCACATGTCGTTGAAGCGGGTCCTCACGAGGCCGGAGATCGTCTTGGCCTTCGACGCCCCTTGCCCCTCTTGCACGATGTCGAAGAACCCCCCAATCTCGGGATTGGCCAGGGCCTGCATGAACGTCGCTTCGTTGTTGCGATAAATGCTCTCGGTCAGGCTCGCCTGGTTGGGCAGCCAGATTGAAATCACAGGCAGCGGCGTCTTCGGCAGAGACGTGTTTTCGGCCGGGAACCGCCCCTGGTCGAGATACTGATGAAAGACGTCGGCGTTCGGGCTCGCGCTTTCCGGGTCGCCGCGCCCGGCGCCGTTCGAAAGAAGGACCATCGCCTGGTGGAGGGGAACGGCGTCGGGCTGATCCGAATTGCCGAGCGACCCGAACGCGTCTTGGGTCATGCTCTTGATTTCGCTGAAGAGCGCGCGGTCGCGTCCGTGGGACGGGGTCGGCGATTTGAAGTCGTTGAGCGCGTTGCCGAGGTCGGCGCGCTGCTTGTACGTCTTCCATTTGGTGTCCTTCACGACCTGCACGTCGTCGAAGAACATGAGATCCATGAGATCTCCCGGTTGCATCTGCTCGATGAATTCGTGCGCGATCGTGCGCGCGTCGCCGAAGCGCGACCCCATGCTGCTGGCGGCGTCGACCGCGACCAGCCACGCCGTTCCGACGTTCGGCTGGTTCTGCGCTTTTCCCCACTGGACCTTGTCGACGAACTTCGCCAGCTGATCTTCGCCCGCGACTTTGACCAAGAAGTGGGCATTCTGCTCGGGGAAGGGGAACGGATCCCAGAGCGCGCCCGGCTTCTCGAGCTGCTCGCTCCAGCAGGTCAGCGTGTTCGCCGGGGCGACGCCCGAGCACGGCTGCACGACGTCGCTCAGGCGCTTGAACTGGATGACTTCGATGACCGTCGTGAGAATCGGCTTGCCGTTCTGCAGGCCGGCGCGGGGATCAATCCGCAGGATGTGGGCCTCGGGCGCCGCGGACGCCGGGACCGCGAAAAAGCACAAGACGGCGGTCAGAAGGGGCAAGAGGAAGAACGACAGTCGTCGAACCATTTCGGCGTGACCTCGTCGGTTGCAATGGGCTGGAGCGAGTTCGTTAGACGCGACCGATGACCTTCGCGATGGTCGTATACGCGCCGAAGCGTACGCGGTCTCCGTCGCGAAGGTCTCGCCGCCCGTTGAAGCCAATGTGTTCGTCGTTGACGAACGTCCCATTGGTCGAGCCCGTGTCTTCCACGACGATCGTGCCCGCGGCGGCGTCGACGAGAATCGCGGCGTGACGCGAGGAGATGGTGGGATCTTGCAGCGCGATGTCGATTCGGTCGGCGCTCCCCAAGCGGCCGACGGTCAGACGCCCGCCGGTGAGCGGCCAAAAGTCGCCGTTGGCGTTCGGGGCGTAGGCGACCAGAAAGCCCCGCAGGGCCTTGGGCGGGACCGCGTCGCGCGAGGTTTCGGCCGCGACGGGAGACGGTCCGAAACCGGGCTGCGCGGCCTGCGCGAAGGCCGGCGGAGAACCCGGCGGCTGCAACGCGAAGGCGGGCTGCGGCGGTGCCGGGGTCGGGTACGGAGGTGGCGGAGCGGCGTACGGAGGGGGAGGGGGGGCGTACACGGGCGGAGCGCCGTATCCCGCGGCGCCCGGGTACGGATCGGGCGTGAACTGAATCTGGTCGAGCGCGATGGGATGTCCTTGCGCGCAGTAATTCGAGCCCGGGGCCATTTCGTGACCCATCTGGCAGCGTGGCGGCGTGCGTCCGGGAACGGCGCCGAAGCCGGGCTGTGCCGCCGGAGGGGCGTACGGCGGCGGCGGTGCTCCGTACGCAGCGGGATTGGCAGGCGCGACGGGGCGCGCCATCGCGGTGCCGCAAGCGTTGCAAAACTTGTCGGTCGGCCTGGCGGCGGCGCCGCACTGCGGGCATGCGCTCATGGTTCTCGGGCCTCGGGCGAGAGCATATCGAAATCGCACGGAAAAGGGCCAGCCGCGATGCTCGGATCGCTGGAGGCGGGCGCTGCCCCTTCCCTACCTCATGCAACCAAGGCCCCCGCCCGGTCATCGTTCCGTGTTGCGCGCCGCCTCCGTTGGGGTGCGAAGACTTGAGGAGGAAGCGACCATGCCCAAGATGAGAGCTGCGCAGATATCGAAGCCCGGAGGTCCCTTCGAAGTGGTCGAACGCGAAGTTCCGGAGCCGGGAGCCGGTCAAGTTCGAATCAAGGTCGAGGCGTGCGGCGTGTGCCATAGCGACGCGTTCGTGAAGTCCGGCGCCTTTCCCGGTCTGTCACTGCCGCGCGTTCCGGGCCACGAGATCGCCGGAGCCGTCGACCGCGTCGGGGCGGGCGTCTCGTCGTGGAAAGTGGGCGACCGTGTGGGTGTGGGATGGCACGGCGGGCACTGCTTTCAGTGCCGTCCTTGCCGGAAGGGTCTTTTCATCAACTGCGAAAAGGCCCGCATCACGGGGATTAGCTATGACGGCGGCTACGCCGAGTATGTGGTCGTTCCCGCGGAGGCGGTCGCGCGGATGCCGAAGGGGCTGACGGCGGTGGAAGCGGGTCCGCTGCTCTGCGCCGGACTTACGACCTACAACGCCCTTCGCAACAGCGGTGCTCGCGCCGGCGATACGGTCGCCGTGCAGGGCATCGGTGGCCTCGGCCACCTCGCGATCCAGTTCGCCGCGCAGATGGGGTTTCGCACCGTGGCGATCTCCCGGGGCGCCGAAAAGGAAGAGCTCGCGCGTGCACTCGGAGCGCACGAGTACGTGGACACGAGTCGCATGAGCGCCGGCGAAGGCCTCCAAAAGCTCGGCCGCGCCGATCTCGTGCTCGCGACCGCGCCGAACAGCGAAGCCATCGCCAGCACGGTGGACGGCCTCAACGTGCGCGGCAAACTGCTTATTGTCGCCGCGCCGTTCGAGCCACTCCAGATGTCGGCTTTCGCGCTCCTCAGCGGGAAGACCGTCGCCGGCTGGTCGAGCGGCAGCTCGATCGACTCGGAAGACACGATGGCGTTCAGCGCGCTCACCGGCGTCCGGCCCCGTGTGGAGCTCTTCAAGCTCGAGCAGGCGGATCAAGCGCTGGCCTCGGTGATGGAGAACCGCGTGCGATTTCGGGCGGTATTGACGCCTTGAGGAGCGCCTCCCGGCGCGCCGGGTCTACGGGGATTCCCCCCGGCTCTACTCCCCCGCCGCGCCCTTCCACGAGCTCATCACAGCGCGCAGCACTTCACGCACCGGCACTCCGTGCGCGCGCGCGGCTTCGGCGCAGGCCTCGAACTCCGGTTTGGCCTGCGGAGGGCCGAACGGTCCCTCGGCGACCTTCACCGGGATGACCCCGTACTGCGTTTCCACCTGCACCATCCGGCGGGGGCGCTCGGAACGCACGACGTCGTAGCGGCGCACGCCCAAGCTCGTCGTCTCGCGCAGCATCGCGCTCCCGACGACGTCGGCCAACGCCACCGGCGCGAGCGCCGAGAGGGTCAGCGCGGGTCGTCCCTTTTTCATCGTGATGGGGGTCGCCCACGCGTCTACCGCGCCCGCCGCGAAGAGCGATTCGATCCAGCTCGCCGCGAGCTCGCCGGTTGCGTCGTCGACGTTGGCTTCGAGCACCGCGTGCGTGGGCAAGCCCGCCCCGGGGCCGCCAGTCCGATGGACGGGCGCCCCGAGCACCGCGCGAACGACGTTGGGCCGGTCCGAAAGGTCCGCGCTTCCGGCTCCCCATCCGATCCGCTCGGGCCGCATCGACGGCCAGCGCTCTGAGCCGATCGCGTGGGCGCCAACGATCGCCGCGCCAGTCGGCGTCACGAACTCGAAGTCGAGTCTCCCGTCGTAGGTCTCGAGCCCCGCGAGGCACTCGACCGTCGCCGGCGCCGGGAGCGGCAGCCTGCCGTGCGCCGCGTTCACCATCCCGCGGCCCATCGGCAGCGGGGACACGACGAGGTCCGCGCCGAGGTGATCGAGCGCCGCGGAGCTCCCCACCACGTCCGCGATCGCGTCGACCGCGCCCACTTCGTGGAAATGCACCTCGTCCATCGGACTTCGATGCACCTTGGCCTCGGCCGCCGCCAAATGGCGAAACGTTCGCTGCGCACGGGCCCGCACGCCGTCCGGCAGCCCAGACTCGTCGAGCATGGTTCGGATGGCCGCGTACGTACGCAGCGGCTGACCCTGGTCGACGTGCACCTCGAACGAGGTCGCGACGATTCCGCTCCGGACCCGGGTGCCGAAATGCACGTGAAATCCGCTGACGGGCAGCTGCGCCAAAGCATTGGCCACCGCCTCCCGCGGCACCCCGAGATCCACGAGCGCCGCGACAATCATGTCGCCAGCAAGCCCGCTAGGAGCGTCCAAGAAAAGCAGCTTCCCCCTCCCAGCGCCCCGCTCCAAGACCCCCTGGCCCTCGCCCCCACCGTCGTGGACGTGGACGTGGTCGTGGTCGTGGACGGCCTTCCCGTGACCCCCGTACTCGTCCCCGCCCTCGTGCTCGTGCCCTTCGTGTCCCATCGCGCCCTTTCTACGTCAGTCAGTATCGCTCGCGAGCGCGCAAGATCCTCGCGGCCGCCGAGGCCGCGCCGAAGCCATTGTCGATGTTGCAAACGAGCACGCCCGACGCGCAGCTCGACAGCATTCCCGCGAGGGCGGCGAACCCTCCGACGCTCACGCCGTAGCCGAGAGACGTGGGAACCGCGATGACCGGTCCCGCGACGAGCCCGCCGATCACGCTCGGAAGCGCGCCCTCCATGCCCGCGACGACGATGACGACGCTCGTTCGATCGAAGACTTCGCGCTTGTCGAGCAGACGATGGATGCCCGCCACGCCGACGTCGTACACGCGCTCGACGTTCGCACCGAGCATTCGAAGCGTCTCGGCGCACTCCTCCGCGACAGGCAGGTCGCCCGTGCCCGCGCTGACGAGCGCCACGGGCCGAGTCCCGAGCGGTGCGATCGGGCTCTGCGCGAGGGTCGCCGTGCGCGCGAGCTCGGCGTACTCGAGCTCGGGGATGGCCGCCATCACCTCTCTCGCGGCGTCGAGCCCGAGCCGCGTGATGAGAACGTTCTGCCCCTTGCGCGCGAGCTCGCGGGCGATTCCGACGATTTGGGCGGGCGTTTTTCCGTGCCCGAAGACGACCTCCGGCGTGCCTTGACGCAGCGCCCGGTGGTGGTCGACTGCCGCGTACCCGAGGTCGGCGTACGGTAGGTCGCGGAGCTCCCCGAGCGCTCCGTCCACGCTCTGGGCGCCGCGCTGCACTTTTTCGAGGAGCTCCCGTAGTCGAGCAGGATCCATGGGTTTGGTGCGCGACTCTAGCCCCAATCCGGCGCCTTTCGAACGCTCTTTCGGCTTTTTGCTCGAGGTTTATCGTCCGACTGGGACTAGCCTTGCGGTACGCTGCGCGTCCGTGCCGATCCCCTTTGCTCCGCTCTTCGGCGTCGCCATCGGCGCCGCCCTCGCCTGGGTCGCTGCGCCTGAGCTCGTCCGCGACGACGGACCGGTTGCGCTATCGCGCCCGTTCGCGGTCGTCGCTTCGTTCGCCGCGCTCTTGTGGCTGCCGATTGTCGCCTACTTCGTCGGATTTCACGGCGACTGGTCGTACTTGTACCTCCTGCCCTGGCAGCGCGTGCCGAGCGCCGTCGATCTCGGACTGGTGGTCCTCTCCGGCGCCGCCGTCGTGGGCGGGTTCTGGCTGTCCGTTCGCCCAGTGCGCAAGCGACGCCTCGGACCGGTGGTCGCCCTGGTCGTAGCGCCGGGGACGCTCGTGGTGCTGGGGCTCGCCGTCGCGGCGCACCGGCTCGCCGTGAGCGGTACCTACGCGCAATTCCACGGTGAGTTCGGAACGGAGCCGATCGAGACGAGCACGCTCGGCAAAGGCATTCTCCTGATGGGGTCTCTGCTCACCCTGGGGCTCGCCTGGACAGTACGCGCATTGGTCACGATGGCGGCCGAGGCGTGACAAGAAGAGCATGGCTGCCGCGAGGGTGTGCGTACTCCCTGGCCTGAACTGCCTCGCCCTCTGCTAGCATCGACTTCATGTGGGTGAGAGGCGCGGCGATCCGGCCCGTGCCGCGCTATGCCGTCGTGGGTGCTTCCACACTCGAGAAGGTCGAGAGTGCGCTGGCAGACGACTCGGAGCGCGCACGCGAAGATCTCGACGAGGCATTCGCGCGTTTCGAATCGACCCAGCCGCATCTCGCGGACGCCATCTCGTCGCTACTCTCGAAACCGCTCGACGAGACAGCCCTCGCGCTCGGCTACTTCTTGTCGATCGCCATCTGGCTGTCCTTCGAGCGAACCTTCGGCGATACCCGACTTCGCGAAGTCTCTCCCGACGCGCTCCAAGCGACCGACGAAGCGATCAAGCTCGAGGAAGAGCTTCGCGCTGCGCACGGCGACGAGCCGCTCGATCTCGACGACATCGTGTCGATCGAGCAGCCGAACGTCTTGGCCTTCGTGCACGAGCACGTCGACGCGGCGCTCGACCCGACCGCGCGGGCCGCTCAAAAGGGCAAAGGCCACGAAGTGGACGTCGAGGACGTGCACGCCGTTTACAGGGCCATCGTCCTTCTCACGCTCTGCTTGTCCCACGCGGTCGTGCCGGTGGATGGCGCTTCGCGTGGCAACGCCGAGCTCATGGCGTGAAGACCGAAGCGATCGTTCTCCGGGAACACGGAGGCCCGGAAGTCCTTCGCCGCGAGATTGTCGATTTGCCGGAGCCCGCGGCCCGTGAAGTGAGGATTCGCGTTCGCGCGGTCGCCCTGAATCACCTCGACCTGTGGGTTCGGCGCGGGCTGCCGAACCTACGGCTCGAGTATCCGCATCGACTGGGCAGCGACGTGGCGGGCGAGGTGGACGCGCTCGGGCCAGGCGCGCGGGGCGTCGCGATAGGCGACAAAGTCGTCGTCAATCCCGGGGTCTCGTGCGGGATCTGCGTGCGATGCCTCTCGGGCGAAGACACGCTCTGCCCCCGATACGGGATTCTCGGCGAGGACCTGCCCGGTGGGTACGGCCGTCACACGATCGTCCCCGACGCGAACCTCGTCGCGTGTCCAGGCCATTTGCCTTTCACCCAAGCCGCGGCCGTGCCGCTGGTCTTCCTGACGGCGTGGGAAATGGTCGTCGAAAAGGCTCGCGTGCGGCAGGGCGAAACCGTGCTCGTGCACGCGGCCGGCAGCGGAGTGTCGAGCGCGGCCATTCAGATCGCCAAGCTCTTGGGGGCGCGCGTCATCGCGACGACCAGCGCGGCCGCGAAGGTGGAGCGCGCGCGCGCAATTGGGGCCGACGAAGTGATCGACTCCGGCGCTCACGACTTCGTAGCCGAAGTCCGGAGGCTCACGGGCAAGCGCGGCGCCGACGTCGTCATCGATCACGTGGGCGGCGACATCCTCGCGAAGAGCGTCGTCGCGGCGGCCCGAGGGGGGCGGGTCGTCACCTGCGGGGCGACGGCGGGTTTTCATCCGCAGATCGATCTACGCCACGTCTTTTTTCGGCAGATCGCCATTCTCGGTTCCACGATGGGCTCGAAGGGACTTCTCTTCGGCATCCTCGAGCGAGTCGCGACGGGAGCGCTCAGGCCCGTCGTCGATCGCGTGCTTCCGCTCTGGGAGGCGAGGGAAGCGCACCGCGTCTTGGAATCGCGCGAAGCCTTCGGGAAAGTCGTGCTCGAGGTGGATTAGTTGTCTGGAGCCGGCCGGTTCATCCGTTGTATGGACATCCGACGCGGAAGTCGGCTGAGAAGGAGACTCCTACCATGGCGGACTATCTGTTTTTGTTCAGGGGCGGCATGCAGCATGAGGCCGGGCGGTCGCCCGCAGAGCTGCAGGCCAGCATGCAGAAGTGGCTGGGCTGGATCGGCTCGATCAGCAAGAAGGGCCAGCTCAAGGGCGGTCAGCCGCTCGACAATGGCGGTAAGGTCATCGCGGGCACCAGGCGGGTCGTAACCGACGGGCCCTACGCCGAAGCCAAGGACATCGTCGGCGGCTACCTCATCGTCACGGCGAAGGATCTCGCCGAGGCCTATGAGATCGCCAAGGGCTGCCCGGCCCCAGACGAGGGCGGCTCCGTCGAGGTGCGGGGTCTCGCACCGATGCCCGGATAAGTGTCCGGTTCGTCCGAGGCCGCACCGCCCCAGCTCGTCGAGCACCTGTTCCGGCACGAGTCCGGACGGATGCTCGCCGGGCTGGTGCGCATCCTGGGGCTGCACAACTTCCAGCTTGCCGAAGACATTGTCCAGGACACGCTCCTCAGGGCCGTCGAGAGCTGGCGGTTCGGAAGGCTGCCTCCGAAGCCGGCGGCCTGGCTCATGCTCACGGCGCGCAACCTGGCGATCGACGTCGTGCGGCGCGAGCGGTCGGCGCGGCGGTTCGCGCCTGACCTCAGCTACCAGCTGGACAGCGAGTGGACGCTCGCATCCACGGTGGACGAGCTGCTGCTCGACTCGGAGATCCGTGACGACCTGCTTCGCATGATGTTCGCGTGCTGCCAGCCCCGCCTCGCGTCGGAAGTGCAGGTGGCGCTGATGCTGAAGATCCTATGCGGCTTCGGCACGCGCGAGATCGCCCGCACTTTCCTCGTCGAGGAGGGGGCGATGGAAAAGCGAATCGCCCGCGGAAAGCAGGCGCTGCGTGAAAGCGGACCGCTCTACGAGATCGCGTCGGACGCTGCCATCGTCGACCGGGTCGATGCCGTTCTTGCCGCGCTCTACCTCCTGTTCAACGAGGGCTACCACGGTAGCCATGACGAGCTGCCGGTCCGGCAAGAGCTCTGCGCCGAGGCGATGCGGCTGCTGACGATGCTGCTGGAACACCCGGCGGCCGCCTTGCCGCGTTCCGTAGCGCTCCTGGCGCTGATGTGCTTCCACGCCGCCAGGCTGCCTGCGCGGCTCGACGACCTCGGATGCCTCGTCCTGCTGGAGGCCCAGGATCGCGCCCTCTGGGACGTGCGTTTGATCCGCCGAGCAGTGGAGCTTCTCGATCGCGCGTCCGAGGGCGACCAGGTGAGCGCGTTCCACATCGAGGCGGCCATCGCCGCAAAGCACTGCCTCGCCCCGCGATTCGAGGAGACCGACTGGCGCGGCATCGCCGCGCTGTACGAGCTGCTATCGAGCTCGAAGCCGACGCCCATCGTTGCGCTCAACCGCGCGATCGCCTTGGGGCAGGTCGACGGACCGGAGAGCGGTCTGGCGGCCCTGCGCGCGATTCCGCGCGAAGGCATGCGCGGATACCCCTTCTTCGAGGCGGCGGTCGGCGAGATGCACCGCCGAGCCGGCCGTCGGGAGCAAGCCGCGGCGCACTTCCGGGCCGCGATCGACCAGTCGCGTAGCTCGGCCGAAGCCGAGGTGTTCCGGCAGCGCCTCGTCTCCTGCGAGATTGCCCACCCCGGAGACATGAAGGAACGATGAACCGAGCATTCCGTTCAGCGTAGGTGCGCGCTAGCTCTTCGACTGCCTGGGGCTCGCTGCCGGCGGATGGGGGGACGACTCTTCGATGCCATCGGGCGCGACGAGGTCGAGGTTCTCGTAGATCTCGGCGAGCGGTATGGTCGCGTCTACCGAAGGCAGTCGGAGCGCGCTGTCCAGCCCCCTAACGGTCGTCAGCCGCCACGTGCCGTCTGCTTCGCGCAGGAAATGATCCACGGCGAAGCGGTCGGTGGCGACCAGAACGTATTCGCGGAGAGACTCGATGTGCGCGTAGTGGTCGAACTTCGCGCCCCGATCGTAGGCCTCCGTCGAAGGGGAGAGTACCTCCACGAGAAGGGTCGGGTTGACGAGGCTCTGCGGAAAGTCAGCGTGGTACGCGCCCGGCGCGCAGAGCACGGTCACGTCGGGATACGTCCCGAGGTCCGTCGTCTCGATGTAGACGTGCTGGTCGCTCGGCATGACCGCGCATCGCCTCGAACGCAGGCGCTCGCCGAGCGCGCGTATCAGATTCCCGCAAACGAGGTTGTGCTTCGGGCTCGCGCCGGCCATCGCAAAAACCCGACCGCGCAGGTATTCGTGCTTTTGCTCAGACGTCCTTTCGAACGTGAGATACTCCGAAGGCGTCATTCGCGCTGAGGGCGATGCTGTCTGAGCCATGCTGACGGGACCGGCTTGTGAGCGTAGCGCGTGCGGGCGCGCCGAACGAACGGGTTGTGACCGCTCGTGGTGGACGAGCCGTGCCCCGCTCGGCTTCCAGTCATTTTCCGTAGACGCCGCGGGGGGCCGATGAGAAAAGCCGGTTTATCGACGAACGGGCCCATTTTCCGGAGAGAAAGAGGCGTCAACGTGAAGGCCCCAGCTCCACCGACCGAACGTCGTGCTCCTGTCCGTCGCGCAAGAGCGTGACTTTCAAAGACTGCGTCCCTCGCGGAAGCACGATCCGAATGCGGACGTTCGAGTCGCCAGCCTTCGCCGGCAGCACGAGGTTCGCGCGGTTCCACGTCGCGGCGAGCTCCGGTTTCGAGAGGGACGCTCGCCACGGCCAACGCGTCGGGCCGGGGGGCACCGGCTCCACGGCGACGCGCCATGCACCAGGCAAATCGTCGTATCGGTGGGGCTGTGCGTCGGGGTACGGCGACAGCGCGTCGAATCGATCGCCTTCGCGATACGTTGGGCCGTCGACATTGGTGACCGGCGTTTGCGTCGGGGTATGCGCCGGAGATCGCACGGACACATCGAGGAGGGCCACGCCACCGGCGATCGTGGACAGCTGCGCGCCGAGGAGCCGCGGCTCCTCGGACGATGCCGCAACCCGGCCGGTGGCGTCGAGTCGCAAGGAAGCGTCGCCGCAAAGCGTTCTTTCGCCTGCGGCGGCGAGCGTGGCGCAGGCGCCGCAGCCGCACCCATCGCAAACCGGAAGCTCGGCGTCGCCCGTAAGTCCTCGTTGCCTGCGAATCCACTGCTCGAGCGTGATCTCGGCCGGTGTTCCCGGCGCGCTCGCGAGCCACGCGTCGTGGAACTTCGCTGCGGCGTCGACACCGACGAAGCGCAGGTGCCAGGGCTCTTGTTTGTATCCCGTCTTGGGATCGATCGGAACACTCCGGTCCGAGCGGGGTAGGCAGCGCGAACCGTCTTTCCGGTCGTCCGGGTCGATGGGATAGGGCACGACGAAGCCGTAGTGCCACGCGTTTTCGTCGAACCACTTGCCACCCGGCGTGCACCCGAAGCCGTTACGAAATACCCCCTGGCCGGTCTTCGCTCCGCGCTCGGCCCAGTCGCTCGTGAACATGTCGACCGTCGTTCCCAGCTGGTGTTGGCTGTGGCCGGGGAGCGCGCTCTGCTCGGTTGCTTCGCAGAAGCCGCCCCCCGCCTGGTGCGCCCAGCTCGCGAACACCCAGCACTGCGTACCGAAGCCTCGGAACGCAGACTGGACGACCCCGCGCAGTCCGTCGAGGCGCATCTGCTCGAGCATTTGGCGGAGCGAACCGGCTGCCTCGCGACGTAGGCACGAACGGCCGGCGTCGCACTCGGCGGCCGAGCGCGAGCTGCCGTCGTGGATGTCGACCAAGTCCGGCGGCGCGTAGTCCGGGGGCAGTGCGCCGGTGGGCGAGCGGTTGACCAGCGCGAGCAGGTCATCGCCGTCGACGAAAGAGACCCGCGTGTCCGCCGAGGCGAGGAACTCGCGAAAGGGCCCGCCCTTGATGACCGAAGTACACGTGTAGCGCGCGACCGGCGACGCCGGACCGAAAGGAAACTCCGGCCGGACATGAGCGCTCGCCGAAGTCGCAGCCGCAGCCGTCGCGGACGTGGACGTGGACGTGGACGCAGACGTAGTCGCAGCGACACCCGTCGCGGTTTGCCCCGGCGCAGCCCGCACACGTCCGACTTCGCGATCCGTCGCGGCGGCATGGCGGCAGGCCCCCTCGAGGAGCGCGAGGAGGGAGAACGCGACCA
>Ga0265313_10002879_pt1 | contig 14424 bp, 14 predicted proteins | sample 4123metaG_FD_203122 | JGI IMG/M metagenome (GOLD analysis project Ga0265313, IMG submission 203122) | Rhizosphere microbial communities from Carex aquatilis grown in University of Washington, Seatle, WA, United States - 4-1-23 metaG | ecosystem: Host-associated > Plants > Roots > Rhizosphere >...
AGGGACTTTCCCTGGAACTCCAGACTCCCATCGATACTGACGCTGCCACGCCTCAAGCCGGCGATGGCCTCCAGAGTTGACGTCTTGCCGGCGCCATTGGCACCAACCAGGGCGACGCTTTCGCCTTGAGCAACATCCAGGTCCAATTGCGATACCGCGATCCGCCGTCCATAGGCGATGCGGAGGTTCCGCAGGTTCAGGCCGCCGCGATCAACCTCGGCCATGGCGCAGCCTCCCCTTGATGAGCGCCAGGACGCGATCAGGCCCGTTCAGCAGGCTGAAAACCAGGATGCTGCCCAAAAGGACATTCTCGATGCCGGCGATATGCGACGTCGCATCGACCCCGAACAGGCCAAGCGTCGCTTCGATGGGGATTGGCAGCAGCAGGATGACGTAGGAGGCGATGATGGCGCCGATCAGACTGCCAGCCCGGCCCAATGCGACGATGGTCAAGTAGGCGATGGCGATGTGGATGGAATAGTTGCCGGCCTGGACATTGCCCAACTGGTAGGCACTCAGGACACCGACGGCGGCAGTGATCGACGAGGTCAGCATGAAGACTGTGGCTCGCGACCGCAGAAGGGAGATGCCAAGCGCGGCGGCGGCGGACGGGTCCTCGCGCAGGAAGGTCCACTCCCGCCCGATATGACTCCGGCGCAGAAAGTTCAGCGCGACGAAGACGAGGGCAATGACCCCGACGGTCAATCCCCACCATTTCAGCGGCGTATCGACGGTCAGCCCGAACAGGACGGGATGAGTCAGGATGAAGCCGGTGGCCTGGGTCAGCTTTACCTCAATGTCACCGGTCAGTATTTCCACCACGTGGTGGAAGGCAAACGTCCCCACGGCCAGATAGATTCCCGAGACTCTCAAGGTGAGCAGGGCGACACCTCCCCCCAGGATCAGGCCAAAGAATGCCGCGATCAGGAGGGCCGGCAGAATTCCGAGACCAAACGACGTCGCCAGGACGCCTGCGGTGAACGCGCCGACCGATAGGAAGGCCCCTTGGGCCAGGGACAGCAAGCCGGCGGTTCCCGTCAGGACCGTCAGGGTCATGGCCGCCGCCGCCATGAGCCCACCGGTGACGGCCAATTGCAGGGGAAAACCGCCGACGATGGCAGGGATGGCAATGACGGCCGCCACTGCCACAGCCAATGCTGCGGGGCGGGCCAGGTCGGGGAGTGGAGCGGCGGCGGCGAGTGGAATGGAGTGTGACATGGCTCAGACCCTAGCGATGCTTTCTGCCCTGCCGGACAGGCCCGAGGGCCTGACGATCAGCAAGGCGACCAGGAAAAGAACGGGGACGACATGGCTGTAACGGGCGTCGAACAGACTGGTGGTCACGTTTTCGCCCAATGCCAGCAGGATGGCGCCGATGATGGCGCCGAGCGGACTGGTCAGCCCGCCGATGATGGCGGCGACGATACCGCTGAGACCGACCACGGCGCCCTCGATGGACACGGAGGAGACGGCTGCCGACAGGCAACCGCCGATGCCGCTCATCACCGCCGCACTGATCCAGATGGCCTGAAGCCGACGTTCTACCGGGATACCCCGCAATTGAGCGAGACGGCGGTTGTCGGCCAGGGCCTGACTGTCGATGCCAAAATCGGACCAGGAGAGGGCTAACCCCACCGTCGCCAGCACGACCACGCCGACGGCGATTACCGCCGGGCCGAGCAGGGGGACGCGCTGACCGAGAACGGTGGTGAAGCCCAGGCGGATCGGCAGCCGGGAGATTTCGCCTCCCCAGCCGGCGGACAACACTCCCAGCAGGAAAATACTGAAGGCGACGGTGACGATGGTGCCGACGAAATGATTGTGGTGGCCGCCAAACCGTTCGATCACGGTATAGAGGATCAGGCCGACCACGGCGGCGGCGGCGATCGCCGCCGCCGCTCCCGCGGCGAATCCGCCGAGACCGGGGCCAACCCAGACCCAGACATCACGTAGGACATAGGCGCTCAGCATGCCGATTTCGCCGACGCAGAACAGCAGCACCCGGCTGGTCCGGTAGATGAACACCACCGCGAGGGCCAGAACCGCGTAGACGATTCCAATGCTGGCGGTTGAAACGATCAACGAAATCGGGAGCATTTGTTCGCTGTCCTATTTCTTGGCGACGACGGGGGTGCTGGTCGCCTGGACCCAATCACCGACCGCGCTGAAGGCTTTGGTGGCGTGGTCGAACTTGTACAGACGGTAGGCGCTGGCACCGTAATGATCGGTGGGGCTGAATTTGATGGGGGCGCCGCTCAGACCACTCGGGTCCACATCGACTTTTTCGAGGGCGGCGGTGTAGGACTGCTTGTTGCAGGTCGGCCCGCAGCGCTTGACGGCATCCACGACCACCTGACCCAGAGCCCAGCCGGCGGCGTGGTAGGTCAGCAACTCCTTGGTGCCTGCCTGTTTGGCGGCATCACGCAGGGCCTTGGCCTGTTCACCCTCGCCCTCGCCGTTCACGATGTAGCGGCTATAGGTATAAAGCTTGAGATCAGGGGAATCCTTGACCGCCTCACGCAGGGCATCGATGCCGATGCCCGACTCCATGTTGAGATAAACCCCGTCGTAACCGGCGGCCCCCAGGGCAGGCAGCAACGACACGACATGGCCCCGGCCGAAGCAATCGGTGACCACATCGGGCTTGAGCGCCAGGACCTTATCCACCACCGAGCGGAAATCGCGCTGGGTCAAAGGCACGATGATGCTTTCGGTCTTGGTGAAGCCGTTGGCCTGGGCCGACTTGGTCGCCGCCTCACAGGCCAGCAGGCTGCCGGGAGATTCGAAGCCGAGGCAGACCAGCGTCTTGCCGCTGGGAACGATCGTGTGTGCCAGTTTGCCCGCGACCTCACCGGTCACGGAGAAGATCAGGCCGGTGGCGAAGGCGTTGGGCGTGGCCGGCGGCAGGGCGAGAGGGATATTCGCGGGATATCCGGCCACGACGGGAAGTCCGAGCTTCTCGGCCGCTGAATAGACCGCGGCATGGGTATTGGAAACCGCCAGGCCAAGAATGGCGAGGGCATCGGTGGTGGCCAGTTCCTGGACCGCATTGACCGAGCGCTGGGTGTCGCTTTGAATATCGCGGACCTGAACGTCGATCGGCCTGCCGTTGACGCCGCCTTTCTTGTTGATCTGGTCGATGTAAAGCTGGAACCCATCCAGGGTTGCCTTGAAGGTGCCCTGCATGGGACCGGAGGCGTCAACCAGATAGCCGAATTTATATGGCTCCGCAGCTACGGCATTGGCCGCAATCGCGCCTCCGAACAACAGGCTCAATCCAAGCTTACGAAGCATATCGACCATCTCCCGATTCAAATGACTAACCTAAAATCTAGTAGGGAGCAGACTATGCAGGAATTCAAGTGCAAAATCGGAGGGGAGGGACCCATATTTGTAACGGCAAGGTCTGAGGCTACGATTTTGGTAACGGGCAGTAACTTTTGCGAGTGAGTAGGTTGGCGTTTGTTTCTTATTGAAAGCATTCCCGTGCCGCCATGCTACCCTCGCACATTCAGCCTTTCAGTCGTTCATAGTGCCCGGGCGATAACGAGCCTCTGTATCTCACTGGTCCCTTCGTAGATTTGGGTCAGACGGGCGTCACGGTAGTGCCGTTCCACCGGGAAATCCGCCACATAGCCATAACCACCATGCACCTGGATAGCCTTCGAGCAGATCCACTCGGCGGCCTCGCTGGCGAACAGCTTGGCCTGAGATGCCTCGGCCACGGCGGATTGGCCGGTGTCACGGACTGCGGCCGCATGCAGCCAGAGGTGACGGGCGGCGTTGAGCCTGACCCGCATATCGGCCAGCAGGTTGCCGACGCTTTGATGCTCGATGATCGGCTTCCCGAACTGTTCCCGCTCCCTGGCATAGCCGAGTGCCGCATCGAACGCGGCCCGCGCGATGCCGGTCGCCTGGGCGGCGATGGCGGTCCGGCTGGAGCCGAGATTGGCCAGGGCGATGGCAAGTCCCTTGCCGGGTTCGCCCAGCAGATTTTCTTCCGGGACAAGGCAATCTTCGAAGGAAATGGCGCAGGTGTCGGAAGCACGCATCCCCATCTTGCGTTCAAGGGGATGGCGGATGACTCCCGGCGCATTCAGCGGCACGATGAATGCCGAGATGCCCTTTTTGCCCAGGTCAGGGGCGGTTACTGCGAAGACGATGGCGATATCGGCGCGACGGCCATTGCAGACAAAAAGCTTCTGCCCGTTCAGGACCCAGGCCCCATCCTTCAATTCCGCCCGCGTCCGCAGGTTGGCGGCATCCGAGCCCGCCTGGGCTTCGGTGAGGCAGAAGGCGCCGATCATGCGCCCCGTCGCCAGATCGGGAAGAAACAGGCGCTTCTGTTCCTCGGTTCCGAAGGCATTGATCGGCCAGCATCCCACGGCATTGTGAACCTGGACCAGAACCGAGGTCCCGCCACAACAGGCGGCGATTTCTTCCACGGCAAGGCAAAAAGAAACATAGTCACTGAAGGTCCCGCCGTACTCCGGAGCCACCATCATACCCAGAAGCCCCATATCCCCCAGTTTAGCTACCGTCTCGCCCGGCAAATTTCCCTCGATATCCCGTTGAGCGGCATAGGGGAGCAACTCGCGGCGGGCGAATTGCTGCACGGAATCGCGCAGGATGCGCTGCTGTTCAGTTAGAAAGTCGGTCATGACAGTCCTCTGGGATGGTTCGAAGCACGGCCGTGAGATGGCGCCGGCTGACAGGATGTGTGATGCGCCCCCTCGGAACCGGCAAAGCGGTGCCGGAATGCTGAAATGACCGGTTTCGATCTTAGTGTCTATATATCTAGTGCATTATAGTCTTATGGTCGCTTGCCTTGTAAAACGCCCCCGCGTGCGATCCCGAAACACTGAAGGAGGCTGCCATGGACGTGGGGTTCGTACTGTGTGCCATTCTATGGGTGGCTGTGGTTGTCGCTGTAACGCGAGATGGGATGGGGCTTGCATCCTGGATGGCCAACCTGACCGATCAGCATGGACTCCCGTTGGAGCAACGTCTTCGAGGCCGTTGGAGCATCATGCTTCTGGTCGAAGGAGCCTGCCCTCCTGACGTATTGATCGAGGCCGAGCGGCTCCGGGCCGGGCACCTCTCCGGCGGTGAGCCGGTGCAATTGGTCATGGTCACGGCTGACCCTCAAATAAATTATCCGGCTGACGGCCAATTAGTGGTGGTTTGGGGATGTTCCATCGACCTCGCCCGCTTTGCCGACAAGTTACGCGGGCGTTTTTATGTACAAACAAATCTAATTGGAAGTGCGTCGGTCTTTTCAGTCCTGGTCGATCCTGATCTTTCTTTGGTTGACGATCTACGCCGCCTGTCGTCGTGCTCGACTGCCGGGGCTGGCTCCACGCCCATGTGGTCTATTGACTAGTAGATTAATATATCTATACCATTCCCTCCCTCCGGTTTCCGATGCCCCCCCACAGTGCCGGGGGGACTCGTTGCTTATCGTCCGCGCAGCCCGAGCCCGTGGTAAATGACATGACGACATCTGCCTATTATTCCGAGGATTGGCGCAGCTGGACTGCCCCGGTCCCCCCCGAATTCTTCAATCCAACGGTCTTGTTGCTGGATCGCCACGTGTCGTCCGGCCTGGGAGACAAGGCTGCCCTGATCGTCGACGGCATTGTTTACGACTATGCACGGCTGCTGACTCACGTCGCTCGGGCCGCCAACGGGTTGGCGACGGCAGGGCTTATCCCCGAGGCACGAGTTCTGCTGTTTGGAACGGACAGTCTGGAATATTTGGCGACGTGGCTTGGCGCCTTGCGGCTGGGTGCGATTCCGGTGGTGGTCTCCGATGCCTACAAGGCCTCAAGCCTGAACTACTTCCTTGAAGATACCGGCGCCACTCACCTTGTGATCGACGCCGAGCAATGGACCAAATTGGAGGAGATCGCTGCGGATCTGCCCCCGACCCTGAAGGCTGTGATCCGGCGCGAGGATGGCAAGACACCACCCGTCTCCATCATCTGCAGCCGTCCGGTGTTCCAGCTTACGGCGTTGTATGATGCCCAGAGCCCGGCGTTTCCGCCGCTTGAGCGCCACCGTAACGATATCGCCTATATGTTTTATTCCGGCGGCACCACCGGCACCGCCAAGGGCATTCCCCATCTGCTGGAAGATTTCATCCAGATTCCGGCGCGGCATGGCGCCTTCTGGGAATACAGCGCCGATGACCGGGTGCATGCCACCTCGAAAAAATACTTCACCCACGGGCTATGGCCGGGCGTCCTGATTCCTCTGGCGGTCAGCGCCACCGCCATCATCAGCCGCAAACCGCCAACCCCTGAAAATCTGATCGCCCTGGTGGAGGGCTTGAGGCCGACCAAACTCATCACCGTGCCGACGGTGGTCAAGACGGTGTTGGCCCATGTGGAGGCGACGGCCATCCGTCCCGATTTTTCGTCGCTGGAACTGGTCGCCACGGCTTCGGAAAAGATGGCGCCGGAAATCTTTGCCGATTTTCACGCCACCTTTGGAGTGGAGTTGTTCGATTCCATCGGCAGCGCCGAAGTCACTTACGAGTGGATCGCCAACCGTCAGGCTGAGTTCCGCCGGGGCAGTCTGGGAAAGCCGGTCTTTGGCGTTGAAATCCGCCTGATCGGTCATGACGGTACCGTGATCACTACGCCCGATACCGTCGGCCAAGCCCATGTTCGCAGTCGGACCGCCGCATTGTTCTACTGGCGCAAGCTGGACGAGACCTTGGCCACCATGGGCGGCGGCTGGGTGCGAACCGGTGATGAATTGTATTTCGATCAGGATGGATTTTTCTGGTTCGCCGGCCGCAGCAACGACCTGTTCAAGGTCAAGGGCCTGTGGGTCTCACCCATTGAGGTCGAGGCCGCCATCACCGCTCATCCGGCGGTTCTCGAAGCGGCCGTCATCCCCTGGACCGGCCCCGATGGTCTGACCAAGCCCAAGGCATACGTCGTACTGAAGCCGGGACAACAGCCCGGCAATGATCTGAGTACCGTCATCCGCGACAATGTCCACCGCTCGATCGGTGGGTACAAGGTGCCGGACGTGATCGAATACACCGCCACTCTGCCCCGCACTACGCTGCTCAAGATCGATCGCCGTGCCTTGCGGGACGCCGAAGAGATCGCCCGTTCGTGACCCACCAGTGAAGGATGCCGTTATGGCCAAGGATGCCAAGAAGAAGATCGTCAAGCAGACCAAACCGCAAGACAAAGGAGAGCGCCCGGTGGGGGACGTCAAACGCGAGGTGGTGACCATCGATGGCGTCAACACCACGCTGCCCCTGACGGTGTCTCCCATTGAGAATCTGGGGGTGCCGGGAGGCATAGACCTCCTGAACTATCTTTCTCTGCTGGACCCCAAATACCGGCCCGAGAATTACGACAAGGCCGATGGCTCGCCGCTCCGGCTGTTCGATTCGGAAGTGGTCAAGATCGACGTGTCCAAGCGCAGCAAGGAGGACATGGGCTTCTGGCACCGTAACGTAGACTACCACGAGGTCATCATCTGCTTTCGTGGCGCGTTGTTGTGGGAAACCGAGTTGGGAACCGTGACCCTGAAGGCAGGACAGGTGATCGTGATCCCCAAGGGCATCACCCACCGCTCTCGCCTGACGGCGGAATCAGAGGAGGAAAATATCCTGATCGAGCTGAAGGTTCGCGATAAGCTGACCTATGTGGGAGACAAGAAGTGAGTGAGCACGTCTGTTCTGGTTCCCATGCCGAGCTGATCGTCCACAGCATTGATTGGTTGATCACCGTCGATGGTACCCGCCGCATCATCCGAGACGCGGCGGTGGCTGTCGTGGGGGGGCGGTTCGCCGCCATCGGCAAGACCGAGCGGATCTTGGCCGAATGGCACGCCGACCGGGTGGTCAGCGGCAAGGGCAAGGTGGCGACGCCGGGCTTTGTCGATAATCACCTGCATGCCTCCTTCCAATTGTCGCGTGGTCTGGCTGATGAGGCCAATGCCCAGCAATTCCTGTTCGACCACATGTATCCTTATGAAGGGGCCATGAGCGGCGAGGACGTCTATGTCAGTTCCTCGCTGGCGGCGATGGAACTGCTGCGCCACGGCGTGACCTGCTTCATCGATCCCGGCAATTACCATCCCGACGCGACCGTCGAGGCAGTGGCCGCGTCAGGCATGCGCATGGTGGTTTCGCGCTCCACCTTCGACCGCACCAAATCGGTGATGGGAATGCTGCCCGAAAGCATGATCGAAAGCACCGGACAGGCGCTGGAGGCGACCGAGGCCCTGCTGGAGCGCTACGGCAATGCCCATGATGGGCGGGTTCGCGCCGCCGCCTGTTTTCGCGGTCTGAACAATTCATCGGACGAGCTGATTACCGGCCTCAAAACCTTGGCCGACAAGTACCAGACCAGCGTCCAGACCCACGCCTGCTTCAATCATTCGACCCATGACGGCTGTCTTGCCGCTTTCGGTAAGCCGGAGATCGAACGCCTGGACTCCCTCGGCGTGCTCGACGAGCGCACCTTGCTGGTGCATGGCGGCTGGCTGGAACCGCACGAGGTGGCGCTGATCGCCAAGCGCAAGCCGACCGTGGTCGCGGCGCCCAGTTCCAGCATGCATAACGGCTACGGCAATTTCGTCATGGGCAAGATCCCCGAGCTGCTCGCACTCGGGGTCAATGTTTCCATCGGATCCGACCATGCCAGCTCCGGCATTGTCGACATGGTGCAGGAAATGCGGCTGCTGGCCGGCGGCTACAAGGAGGTCAGGATCAATCCACGGGTGATGCCCCCTGAAACCGTGGTGGAAATGGCCACCTTGAACGGTGCGGCCGGTGCGGGCCTCGCCCATGAAATCGGCAGCGTTGAAATCGGGAAGCAGGCCGATCTGGTACTGTGGGATACCCGGGTGCCGGAGTGGCAGCCGCTGTTCAATCCGGTGTCCAATCTGGTTTATAGCGCCACCGGGAATTCGGTCGCCCATGTCTTCGTCGCCGGACGGCAAGTGGTCGCAGACGGCCATCTGACCTTGGTGGACGAGGATCTGGTGTTCCGCGAGGTGGAGAAGACCGCCGGCCGCATCGCCAACCGCCTGGATCTGTCACGCCTCGTCAAGCTGCGTTGGCCCGTGGAGTAAGCTGCCGATGACCTCCGACACCATAATCGAGCGGCAGGGTGGTCTCGCCCGCTTCGTGCTCAACCGTCCCAAGGCTCACAATGCGCTGACCCATGATCAAGTCCTGCTTCTCGCCGACCGGCTGGCGGCGTGGGAAGGCGATTCAGGCGTTGTCGCCGTCGTTATCGAAGGTGATGGCCACAAATCCTTCTGCGCCGGCGGAGATATCCGCGCGTTGTATGATCACGTTACCGCCGGGCGGGTGGATGTGGTCCCGTCCTTCTTTGGCGACGAATACCGGCTGAACCGTCAGATCAATATCTACTCCAAGCCATATGTTGCATTACTGGACGGTATCGTCATGGGAGGCGGTGCCGGCGTGTCCATCAATGGGCGCTATCGCGTCGCCACCGAGCGCACCTTGTTCGCCATGCCGGAGACCGCCATCGGTTTCTACCCGGATGTGGGCGGAACCTACTTCCTTCCCCGTCTGCCGGGCGCCACCGGCCTGTATCTTGCGTTGACCGGCAATCGTCTGCATGCCGCCGATACCTACCATACCGGATTGGCCACCCATTACGTGCACAGCGCCGAACTGGACGCACTCAGGACTGCTTTGGCGGCCGCCGCCGATGCCGAAGGCATCGCCGCCGTCCTCGACCGCTTCCACCGTGATCCCGGGCCGTCGCCGCTTGCGGAGAAGCAGTGGGTGATTGACCGCACGTTCGGCAAGGAGACCTTGCCCGAAATCCTGGCGGCGCTGGAAGCGGATGAGAACCCTTGGGCCCGGCATGCCCTGGCGGTGATCCGAAGCCGCTCACCTTCCGCCGTGGTGGTGGCTTTCACCGCGGCCCGGCAGGGGCGGGGGTTGGATTTCGACGCGTGCTTGCGGTTGGAATACCGCTTGTCCTTACAGGTCGCCCTGACGCGCGATTTCATTGAGGGTATCCGGGCCGTGATCGTCGATAAGGATCAGGCGCCTCGCTGGTCTCCGGCCCAGATAGAATCCGTCTCCGCCGAGATTTATGCGCTGCATGAGACCGTGCCCGCCGAAGGCGATCTGACGTTCTAACGTGCTGGATTGTCTCTTCGCCAGGCGGCGACGATTCCGGCGAGAATGGATAAGGCGATTTCCGCCGGGCCTGCCGCGTTCATGTCGATGCCGGCCGGACCTTCGATTCGCGCCAAGGATGCGGGAGAAATCCCCGTCTTCCCCAAGCGATCAATCCGGGCGGCATGGGTCCGACGACTGCCGAGCGCGCCGATGAAGAAGGCCGGCGAGGCCAGCGCTTCCTTCAGGGCAAGGTCGTCGATCTTGGTGTCGTGGCTCAGTGTCACCAAGGCCGTCTGCCGATCCGCCGGGAACGTGGCAAGAAATTCGTCCGGCCAAAGGTTGGAAATGGCGGCATGGGGGAAGCGGTCCGAATTGGCAAAAGCCCGGCGGGGATCGACCACCACCACCCCGTATTCCAGCACGCAGGCTAATTCGGCGAGGCGCTGGGCAATGTGGTTGCCGCCGATGATCAACATGCGTGGCAGCGGCGAGACGATCTGGAAGAAGTAGTCCGCCGACACCAGCCCAGGACGGCGTAGCGCTGCCAGTGTGGCAAGCTTGGCGGCGGCGGCTTCGTCGAACGGTTCGGATTGCCCGGTGGCAAAGGAGCTGCCATCGGAGAGGCGAATCAGCCGGCCCGCCGGATCGACCGCCAGATTTTCCTCCGTTCCAGGCTGCACCAGCACGGAAACGCGCCCTCCGCAAAGGCTCGGCGTCCCCCAGATCAGCGAATCATCGGGCTCGAAGTCGATGCGCGTCGTCACCCCACTGGCCGCCACGTCCTGGGCGGTGACGATCACTGCGCCTTCCAGGCATCCGGCGGAGATCGAGCCCTCGAACAGGCCATCCTCGCGGACCAGCATCCGACTGCCCACCGGGCAGGGGGATGAGCCGGTGTAGTTGATCAATGTGGCTACCGCCAGTCGATGCCCGGCGGCTCGCCATCCGGTGGCGGCGGTCGGCAGCACCGCTTCAGCGCCCGGTGAAGTTCGGCTTGCGCTTGGTCGTAAACGCGTCCACCCCTTCGCGGAAATCATCGGAAGAGCGTAGCCGGCCATAGGCTTGGCCTTCCAACTCGATCCCCACATGGACCGGGGCATCCTGAGCCGTGTTGAGCAATGCCTTGGCGGTTCGCTGCGCCAACGGCGAGATCGTCACCAGATCGGCCGCCAGCGCATCTGTCGCCGCGTCCAACTCGCCATCGGCAACGACATCCACGGCGATTCCCCAATCGCGGGCTTCCTGACCGGTAATGCGGCGTGACCGCATCACCACATCCTTGGTCCGGGCCAGACCGATGGAATGCAGCAGACGAATCGAGCCGCCGGAACCGGGAATCATGCCGATCCGCTGCTCTGGCAGGGACAGCAATGCGGTCTCCGAAACGATGCGGAAATCGCAGGCCAGCGCCAATTCGAATCCGACGCCAAAGCAATAGCCGCGAATGGCGGCGATTACCGGCTTTCTCAGCCGCTCCGGTGCCGCGATGTTGTGAGCCAATTGCGAGACATGTTCCGGCGTCTGCTCCATAAATCCGGCGATATTGCCGCCGCTGCAAAAATGCGGACCGGCCGAACGCACGACCACCGCCCGCACCGCGTCCAGGCGGTCCAGTTCGGCGAAGACTGCCGCCAGTTGGTCACGCCCGGCCATGGAGACCACGTTGAGCGGTGGGCGGTCGAGGATAATGTCCGCGCGATTCCGATCCGCATCGATCTCCAGGCGAAATCCATCAAAGGGACCGGCGAGGCTCATGCCGCATTTTCCTTGCTGGGCCTCTCGATGAGGGCGAAGCGGGTGACGCCGCCATCGCTGTAACGGCGGAGTGCCCCGGTATTGACGAGGTAATTGAGATGCGCCACAGCTTCCCCCATGGCGAAGCCGATCTGGTGGCCATCCAGTCCGGGCGGGAACAGATGGGTCAGGAGACCGCCGGCAGTGACCGGCCCCTTGGTGGCAACGGCCAAAATGCTGTCCAGGCGCTCGCGGTGGTGATGCTTCAACTCGGCGATACGGGTATGGACATTCCGGAACGGCCGCCGGTGCGCGGGTAGAACCAGGGTATCGGGACGAAGTGCTGTCTCGAAGCGGTCCAGGCTGTGCAGGAACAGGCCGAGCGCATCGGCATCGGGTTCACCCGGCCAGACGCTGACATTGGTGGTGATCTCGGGCAACAATTGGTCGCCGGCGATCAGCACCCCGATTTCGTCACTGTAGAGAGAGGCATGCTCCGGCGAGTGCCCCTGCCCGACAATGATTTTCCAGGTCCGGCCGCCGATCACCAATTCATCGCCATCGAATAGCCGGTCATAGGCGGGCGGCAGTTGCACACCGTTGGAATATCGGATGACTCCGGTGCGGAACACCTCCTGATGGACCTCGTCCAGGCCATTGGCGATGTAGAAATCGTGGCGGTGCTCGATATTGTCGGTATTGAGATTTTTCTCAGCCAGATTGGCGGTCAGCCATTCGGCCTGGGTCATCTGTGGGCGCAGATTCCAGCGCTCCGACAGCCAGGCGGCGTTACCAACATGGTCAGGGTGAAAATGAGTGACAATCAAGCGGGTCACGGGCTTGCCTTTGAGGGTGCTCGCCCAAATCTGCTCCCACTGGGCGCGGACGTCGTCACGGGAATAGCCGCAATCGACGATGGTCCAGCCGTCGCCGTCTTCCAGCAGATAAAGATTAATGGCGCGGAGGCGGAAGGGCAACGGCGTGCTCAGCCAATGGATGCCCGGTGCCACTTCGATCGTGGTTCCGGCATCGGGATATTCGGCGAACGGATACTCGACCGCGCGTTTGCTCGAACTCATGACTCCGATGTTCCTTTCTCAGGCAGCTGGGCGGCATCCCGGGCCGCGCGAACGATGTTGGTGTAGCCGGTGCACCGGCACAGATGCCCGCTCAGGGCGTGGCGAATCTCGGCCTCGTCGGGCTTGGGGTTGTGTTCCAGGAATTCCGACAAGGTCATCAGGATTCCCGGTGTGCAGAAGCCACATTGCAGGGCGTGGTTCCGGTGGAAACTCTCCTGCAAGGGCGAGAGCACGGAGTCCTCGGCCAATCCCTCCACCGTATCGATCCGATGACCATCGGCCTGGACCGCAAGGATCAGGCACGAGCGGACCGCCTTGCCATCCAGCCTGACCGTACAGGCACCGCAAATCCCGTGCTCGCATCCCACATGGGTCCCCAAGGCCCCCAATTCATGGCGCAGAAAATCGGCCAGATGGGTGCGCGGCTCCGCCCAGCCGGACCGGGATTCGCCATTCAGGATGATGGTAACACGGTGACGCTGACCGCGAGTCAGGAGCGACATTGCAGGGCCTCCTCGATAGTTTGGCGGCCAAGACGCCGGACCAGCTCACGCCGATAGCGCGCCGAGGCATGAAGGTCGTCGCTGCCGCCCAGCCGCCAGGCCAGCGCGTTCAGTGCTTCATTCAATGGTCCGGCTCCAGTTACGGTCCATTGCTCGACCACGGGGCGATCAGCCACACCGCCGATGCCGATGCGGATGGTGTCCGCATCGGCGACAGCGGCGATAGCGACGATGGCGAAGTCACCGGTGCGACGGGCCACTTCCGCAAAGGCAAAACCTTGGCCGGGCCGGCGCAACGGTAGACGGATGCCCGTCACGATTTCGTTCGCCGCTTTGGCGGTCGTCAGAGGGCCGACGAAAAAGTCCGCGGCCTTGATTACCCGGTGACCCGCAGTGGATCGCAGTTGGACCTCGGCCTCCAGCACGGCCGCCAGCAGCGGCTGCTCCGAGCTGGGGTCGGCATGGGCAATGGAGCCGGCAAAAGTGCCGCGGTTGCGGGTTTGGAAATGGCCGACATGGGGCAGCGCCTTGGCCACCAACGGCAATGCCTCGGCCAGATCGGGCCACGTCAGCAGCCCCTGCTGAGTCACTGCGCCGCCAATATCCACGTGGGTGTTATCGCGGCGGATGAATTTCAGTTCGCCAAGGCCGGAAATGTCGATCAACGTGCCGGGCTGCACCAGCCGCATGTTCAGCATGGGAACCAGGGATTGGCCACCGCCAAGAATGCGGGCTTCATCGCCCAGGCGGTGCAATGTCTCCAGGGCTTCGGCCAGATCGGCAGGCCGCAGGTAGTCGAGCGGAGGCGCCTTCATCGCCGATGTCCTCCCCAGCGGTAAACCCGTGACCATAATTGCTTCCACCACGGCACCGATGCGGGCCTGCCTCCGATTACGCGGGCAAAGCTCTGGAAGAACTGGTCGATGATGACCTTGGAAGCTCCCTCCAACAATCGGGCTCCGACCGACAC
>Ga0265313_10002880_pt1 | contig 14423 bp, 12 predicted proteins | sample 4123metaG_FD_203122 | JGI IMG/M metagenome (GOLD analysis project Ga0265313, IMG submission 203122) | Rhizosphere microbial communities from Carex aquatilis grown in University of Washington, Seatle, WA, United States - 4-1-23 metaG | ecosystem: Host-associated > Plants > Roots > Rhizosphere >...
ACCGCGGGGACCTCACGGGTGCGGAACTGGGCCAGCTCGCGGCTCTTGCCGTCCTTCTCCGACTCAAGCCAGCCGTTCTCTCCACGCAGGTAGAAGTCCGCGTAGTGCTCCATCCCCGCGACCGGGCGCTCCTGCCGGTCGACGTACCCGATGATGTGCGCGGCCATCTCGTTGTGGGGGTAATCGCGGCGGTAGACCCGGCTGCCGTAGACGCCCCGGATGCCGAGCTTCTGCACCTGGGAATAGACCGACTCGGGCACGTTGTCGCTCAGCTTGGCCCAGCGGATTGGCCTGTTTCCGTCCCGGTCCGGATCGTCGAGCACGGTCTCGTCCGTCGGTGCGGCGTCCCCGTCGCCCGCGGCGTGGGCGGCGGGCGCATTGAGCGTGATCACCCTTTCGCCATGGGCGGCCGCGGCCGGGGCCTCGCTCTTCTCGGAGACGGGGCGGGTCTTGGTCAGGTAGGCCTTCTCGACGTCATGGAGCGGCGCGCCGATCAGGGCCGCGAGCTGCGCCAGCTTGGCCCGGTCCTCACCGCGCACGAACTGGGGGTCGACCCCGAGCACGATGATCGAGCGGCTGGTCGCCAGCAGCGCCCCGTTCCGGTCGACGATGTCCCCCCTGCGGGCGTTGTCGACGATCAGCTGGCGTCGGGCCTCGTCGACCGAACGCAGGAGATCGTCCCTCTCGACGACATGCAGCCAGACCAGGCGCACCTCGACCCCGGCGAACAGGGCGATGACCACGCTCGCGAGAAGGGCGATCCGGTAGCTTGTGGTGAAGCCCTTCGACATTGGAGGTCAGGCGGCGTCAGTGCGCGAGTGCGACCTGGAGGCTGATGGTGGCCGGCCCCTCTCCGAATAGCTTGCGGTTGTGGATCGACGCCAGGCGCATGACGGGATCCTCGGAAATGCGGCGCACCTGCGTCTCCCCGGGCGGCACGAGGCCTAGATGCCATTCGGCATTCCTTCGGTTGAGCACGGACGGGTCCTGCTCGGCCGCGATCGCCGCGTCGGTCTCCTCGACCCGGCGCTCAAGGTCCGCGATTGAGGCCTCAAGCACCTTGTTGGCGTTGGCGGCGACCGAGATCTGGTGGCGCATCCAAACGGTGCCCAGGCCCACCGATGCGCTCGCGCTGATCGCGACCAGCGCATACACCATGAACTGGTTCACGAACGCCTGTGATCCCGATTTCTTGCCGGTGCGCATCAGAGTCTCCTTATCGCCCTCAGCTTGGCGGACCGGCTCCTCGGGTTGCTCTCGAGTTCCTCGTCCGAGGGCACCACGGGGCGGCGGGTCAGCGCCTCGGCCCTGCGCGTGCGCAGGTCCTGCGGCGTCGAGTCGTCCGAACTCTCGGGCATCCCGCACAGGTGCCGGAAGATCTGCTTCACGGGCCGGTCCTCGAGGGAATGGAAGCTGATCGCGCAGAGCACCCCGGAGGGGTTGAGCTTCTCGAAGGCCGCCAGCAGCGCCGCGTTGATCGCCGCGATCTCGTTGTTGACGGCGATCCGGATGCCCTGGAACGAGCGCGTCGCCGGGTGGATCCTCAGGGTGCGCCGGTCCCGGGCGGGTATCGCCGCGGCGATCACCTGCGCAAGGGACCCCGTCCTGCCCAGTGCACCCGTTCCGCGGGCCGCGACAAGCGCCCTGACGACGCGGCGCCAATGGGGTTCCTCGCCCAGGTCGCGAATGGCCCCCGTGAGCATCTCCTCGGTCGCCGTCTCCAGCCACCGGGAAGCCGGGACGCCCGCACGGCGGTCCATCCTCATGTCGGCCGGACCGTCGGCCCGGAATGAGAATCCCCGCTCCGGATCGTCGAGCTGGAACGAGGAGAGGCCGAAGTCGAAGAGAACACCGTCGAATCCAGACTCGGCCATCGCGGCTAGGCTGCCGAAGTTCTCGGTCCTGAAGGCCAGCCTTCCCGGGAACTCGGCGGCGAGCGCCTCAGCCCTCGCTGCTGCCTCCGGATCACGATCTAATGCAATGACTTGTGTGCCAGGCGCAGCCTCGAGGATGGCGCGGGAGTGCCCCCCTCCGCCAAACGTGCAGTCGAGGTAGTGCCCGCCGGCGACGGGAGACAGGAACCCCATGACCTCCCGAAGGAGGACAGGCTTGTGACCGGTGGACATGCTCGCGGCCGCGGGGTCAATGAGCGCCAGTGGCATCTAAGAGGGACCGGCCCCTGTCCTGCCGCCTTCCGGCGACAAGGCGGAGAACGAGGCTGTCGCGGATCCGCGGAACCGCGCACGCCTGGACGCCGCCGTATTCCGAGGAGTCGATCCAGGCGGGAAAGGCGCGTGACGCGGCGAGCGACGCCGCCTGGTTGAATAGCTCGCGCGTAGCCGACAGTTTTCCGGAGTCTTGCATTATTAGATTCCGAGGCGGCGCATGATGTCGCCGAAGTTCTCGCCCGATGTGCGCGCCTCGACCTTCTGCCAACGGGCCGGCGAATACATGTTGAACTTGGTGAGGGAGCCCACGAGGACCGCGTCCTTGGCGATCCCGGCGTGCCCCAGCAAATCGGCCGTGAGGCCGACGCGCCCCTGCTTGTCGAACGAGAATGACTGCGTCTGCGCAAAGAACTTGGACGCGAAGTCCTGGCCCTCCCCGTCGCTCAGCGCCATCTGCGCGATCTTCGCGTGGAGCTTCTCGACCTCCGACGGCGGCAGCACCGCTACGTAGCCGTCGGGGTGCGGCGTGGCCAGGAACACGTCCCCGTCCGCATGCGCCGCGCGCCATGCCGAAGGGATCGTGACGCGACCCTTGTCGTCGAGGGTGTGCCTGAAAAGGCCCGTGAAAAATGCTTTGCCAGGATGAGCCATGGGGGTAGCGAGGTGAAGACCCGCCCCACAACGCCCCATTTCAACCCATTTTAACCCACTTTGGTCAAGCTAAGACTCGCATTATTCGCGTTTTTTAGAACGGGACCGGTCACCGGATTTGGCGCAGGAATCGCGGCCTTGCCAAAATCGCTAACTGGGAAGATCCCACGGCCCATCCGACCACACCACTTGCCCATGGCACGGACCTCGCGATAGGCGGTCTCCGCGAGGCCGCCGTGGCGTCAGAATTCGAGGGGGACGCGCACCACGATGGCACCCATGACCTCCCCTGCCGGGCCACGCTGCGGGGTCGATGCCGATCCCAGATCCTGCCGGTCAGCGCCGGCGGCGACCGCCGGGATGTCCGGATAGACGGCGGTAAAGTATCGCCGCCCCCCCAGCATTTCCTGACCATAGAAGTTCTGGCCGGGATGGCTGGCGACAAAAGTCAGCCCGTGTAGCTCAAGTTCGGTCTGGGGCCCGTCACGGGGATCGAGCGGATGAAGGGAGCGCAGGGCATAGTTGAACTCGGCCCCTTTGACCTGAATGGACTCGGCCGCGCGTCGAAGCATCTCGGCCGGCAGCGGCCAGGATTCGCTCGACTTGCCGCCGATGGCGGCGCCGCGTGACGGCGCGTCCCCCGTCTGTCGCGCAACAAACTCCCGGCTGTACATCTCCCGGTCCGCAGCGATGACAAAGTGCAGCGCGTCGGCCTCATCCTGCGGGCTGATGGCTCCGTTGGACAGTGACGCCGGCGCCGCGGCTTCGCCGGTGCCCGGCGTCGCATTCGAGTCCGCTCCCAAAGTGGACAGGGCCACGGTGATCAGCACGGCGAGAAGGGAAAATGCGGCCGGCAGAACAAGCTGATTTCGGACCTTCGTAGTCATGGGTCTGTGGAGGAAATGGGGATGAACCGGCCTCCACGGCAGGACAGCGCCTGCAGTGGGCCAATTCGGTTTCCGGTTGGGTCGAAATGAATATCGCCCGTAATCCCCTCGGTTGGATGTGCCGGGGGAAACTGGCGATAGCCGGCATCGTCGCCCACCGGGCGCAGATTATCAACAAGCACGCGCACGGCGTCATACGCCGACTCTGCGCTGAAATCCGGCCTCATCCCGTATTTCAGGATGAATCGCTCCTCAAACCGGTTCGCTCTGGCTTGGGTTCCGGAGTCCAGCTTGAACTCTGCCGCCATGACCCCGGTGGCCGCCGCGCCCGCGGCCGCCACAAAGTCCGGTGAGTCAATCGAGCAGGGTCCGGCCAGCGTGCCGCCGTAGCCCGCGCGGCGAAGGGCGGCGACCACCGCCCCGGCCTGCGGGGGCGGCAGCCAGACGAGCACCCCGCCCGGAGCCGCGGCGACAACAAGCCGCGTAATTGAGGTCATGTCCGAGCCGGGTGCATCCGCCTCAAGCGCGCGACCCAGCCGGACCCGGGTCGAGCGGACGGCCTTCGCGAGATCGTGGCGGATCGCGCGCCCCGGGTGCCCCGGAGGCACAATCGCCCACCAATCCGGCGACCCGGGGTCGAGCTTCCGTGCGGCAAACAAGGCCTCGATCTCGAGGTCGGCCCGCGGGACGACGCAAACCGCCCACGGGACTCCCGTCTCCATGACCGACGAGTCCGAGCTGAGGCTGGCAACGGGCACCCTCATCCGGCCCGACACCTGCAGGACGAGGTGGTTGGCGGCCCCGTCCGAAGGCGCGATGATGGCGTCGACATGCTTCTCGCCGACCAGGACGACGGCGTCGTTGCCGGCGGATCCCCACTGACCGGCCTCGCTTCGCACCTCGAGCGTTACCGCAGTTCCCGGCGCCTCGTTCGCGTCGGCAACGGCCAGGCGGGCCCCCCGCAGGATGCCGGGCGAATCCGCTCCGTCGGAGGGTGCGATGATCCCCAGCCTGAGCTGGTGCGGCCCCGCGCCGCAGGCGAGCGGCGCAAGGAGCAGCCACGCCGCCACGCGCAGTCCAGCCCCTGGTGGTCGTCTATGCACGATCGACACGGTCACGGTGATTCAGCACCGTGCGGCCGACCGTGAACGCGTCAAGCATCGGCTCAGCACGCCGGGCGCTCGGCGAATACCAGGCGCCTGGGTATCGGGCCTCAAGGGGAGCTGGTCAGCTTGCCGGCGCTGGAAGGCGGCGTGAATTCGGCCTGGGGCTCAACGACGCGGCGGCCGCCCTCGTAGCGCACGATGCGCACCGGCGCCGTGTTGGAGCCCGTCCCGTCAAACCTCATCCACCCGGTGACACCTTGGTAGTAGTCCAGATTGTACACTTCGTCGCGTATACGCCACCGGTTGGGCCCAGCGAGGCGGATCGCATGAAGGAGGATCTGGGAGCCGTCGTAGGCATAGGCGGCGTAGGCGTCGGGCTCGTGGCCCCAGCGCTTCTTGAATCGGGCTTTGAATTCGGTCCAGAGCGGGTCCTGGCGGTCGGGATCCGAATAGAACGTGAAGGTCGTGCCCTCCGCCGCATCGCCCGCATTCTTCAGGAATCCGTCCTCCATCAGGAGGTCCGTGCCGAAGAAGCGGGCCGTCACGCCCGCCTGGCGGAATTGCTTGGCGAATCGGCCTAGGTCGTTTGGCTCGCCCATGAGGAAGATCGCATCCGGCTTCGACTCCTTGATGGCCGCGATCTGGTACGAGATGTCGGTCGCGCCCGGACTGAACAGCAGCTCCTGCACCACGGGACATCCCAGCCGGCGCGCAAAGTCGTCGAACTGGTGCGCCCCGACGCGGGCATACCTGTCTCCGGTGCGCAGGACGGCGATGCGGGTGCAGCCGCACTTGCGGACCATAAGTTCGGCGAGCCTTCCTTCCTCCTGCCGGTGGTCGGGGAGGACCCGGATGAGCCATGGAATCTGCGTCTCCGTGAGGGTTTGGTCCGGGTCCGACGTGTTGACCATGACGATCTCGGTCTTCAGGGTGACGCGAAGGGCGACGTGCGCATCCGTTCCGTCAATGGTGCCCAGGTAGCCAAGCACCTTCTCGTCGGCGAGCTGCGCCGCCAGGTTGGCGGCTCCGCCCCATTGGGCGATGCCCTCGTGCTCGATGAGGTCAAAGGGCAGCTCGCGCGGCCCGCGTTCCAGGTTCGCCTCCTCCACGGCAAGGACGATGCCCTCCCGCGTATGGACGCTTCGCTCCCAGTTCGGACCGACCTTCGGGGCATCCACAAGGCCGATCCTGAGCGACGTCAGATCGGACTCCGGGGCGTAATCGCGGCCCGGCCCACGGAATGGCATGCGGGTGACGAAATACCTGTAATAGGGCTCCGTGTTGGCAAATGGCCAGAGCTCCTTGGGCAGCTCGCCGTAGGGCGGATACTCCTCCCCCGGCGCGGCATAGATGAAACGGGACGCCGCGGGCGCCGCTGTGGCCGGAGCCTGGGCCGCCGGCGCACCGGGCACCATATCGTCCTTGCCTCCAGCCGAGCACACAGTGGGAGCGTCAGCACAGAGGGACGCGGACGCGGCGAAGGAAGCGGCAAGGAGGCAGAAGAGGGTGTTTTTCATGGATGCGCCTAAGGGTTGGAGGTTAGCGCTTGTGAGCCGGCCGGCATCGTGAAGACGCCATGACCTAGCCCGTTAGAAGTGGCGAACCACGCCTCGTGATCGTCCGCCCAAACCGCCATTACGAATCCGTCGGGAAGCGCCGTCGCCATGGTCCGCGTCTCGGGCGGCTTGCCCGGGCGGCAGATTTGGACCACGCCCTGGCCGTCCTTGCCCACAAGGTAGTTTACCCAATTGTCCCCGTCCGTGACCGAGACCCCGCGGTCGGTGGCAGCCCACCCGAGGCGTCCGTGGGCGAAGATGGTGTTAATGAAGTTCGAGACCAGGGGCGTCTTGTCCTGGACCCAGGTCCGCCAGGTCGCGGAGCTCGTGTTGTAGCGGGCAAGGCCGAAATAGGAGGCCTGCCACAGGATCCCCTGGTCGTAGGCAACCCAGGAGGTGACGTCGACGATGGGTCCGCTGTCGGCCGTAAACGCGATGTGGAACTCGCCGTCGGGATCGCGATAGGCCTTGAAGGTTCCGGCGTGCGGATCGTGCTCTACGACGCCGCCAGCCCACACGCCAAGGTAGATGACCCCCTTTCCCGGAGCGATCGCGTAGCACCAGGGCTCGTTCATGACCGTGTTCGTCTGGTCGTAGGGCTTCCAGGCTTTGGTCTTGAGGTCGTAGGCTCCCGTCCCCGCCGCAGTCGCGGCCCACACGGTGCCCTCCGCCACGGCCACGCCGTAGACCACGTTGTTGGGAAGGCCGCTGTTTGTCTGCGTGAACGCCGTGAATTTCCCCCCACTAAGCCGGGTAAGCCCCTGAAGTGTGGCGATCCACAGATCGCCCGTCGCGGTGTCCTCTGCAATGCTCAGCACGGTCAGATGGCTCAGCCCGTCCTCGGTCCCGTAGCGGCGGAACGTGCCATTGTCTTGCCTGACGCACAGGCCATTCGGGGTGCCGATCCACAGACGCCCATCGCTCGCCTTTAGAACGCAATGGACCTTGTGGGAGGGAAGGCCGTCCTTCTCGCCGAAGTTCTCGAACCGCGAGATGACGGGTATCGGCAAGGGGCCCGCGTCCGGAACCGCCGCGGATGCGTTCGCGCCCGGGGCGTGCGACAGCACGGACGCCAGGCCGAGGATGATCGCAAACTGTGGACTGTGATGGGTTTTCATGGGATTGCTAGAGTGTCTTCAAATACTCGACCATGTCATTGAGCTGCAGCTTGGTCCAATAGCTGCTCACCCCGTGCAGGTCGTCGACCTGGTAGACGGTCCATATCTCCTCAAGCGTCCGCGCACGGCCGTCGTGCAGGTAGGGGGCCGAGGCGCCGACTCCAATCAGGTGCGGCGTGTCGAACCCCTCCTTGGGATCGCGCGGCCCCTGGGTGCCGACCGAGGCTACCAATCGGTTCGTGTAGAGCGGCGGCCGGTGGCAGACCTGGCACTGGCGGGAGCGCGGAATCGGCGTGCCGTTCGGGCGCTTTGTCGCAAAGAAGAGGTCGCGCCCGCGCTGTTGCGCGGGGGTTAGGGGCTTGCCAACCTGGTCCCAGGGAATCGTGCGGGTTGGCGGCAGGTGCAGGATGAATGTCGCCAGCTCGTCGAGCTGAGGAGCCGGAATCGGGTCGGTTCTCATGAGCACCCGGGCAAACCGGGGGCCGTCCTGGTATTGCAGCGTCGGATTCTTGCCGTTCCATTTGAACGGCTCGGTGCCCGCCACACCGCACAGGCTGCGGTTGTCGAGGAGATTGTCGCCCACGCCGCTCCCGTCGAAGTCGTAGGAGAGCCCGTCGACATGCCCGTCGGCGTGGCAGGACCTGCAGTCGAAGCCGCCCTGGAAGGTGTAGCGCCCCCGCGTAAAGACCCGCTCGCCCTGCCGGATCGGATCGTTCCTGCCTCCGTCGCCGAGCACAACCCGGCCCAGCGGCTTTAGGCTAGCCGCGTCGACGACGAGGACGCTGTCGTCCAGCCTCTCGGCGACGAAGAGCCGGCTGCCGTCCGGGGAAAGCGCCAGGTGCTTGGGATTGCAGCCGGTCGGGATCCGCGCGAGCACGTAGTGATAGGAGAATGCCATGTCCAGGATGGCGTCGCTGCGGTCCGCGGCGCTGGCGCGCGCGAGCCATGCCTCCAGCCAGTCGAGGTCGACGACGGTGACCACGTCCGAACCGCCGGACGCGACGAAGGCGCGCCGGCCGTCGGGGCTCGCGACGACGCCGGAGGGGTCAGGGAAATACGCGTTGGCCTCGTCCAGGGGAACCTGGGTGACGGCGCCGTCCGCCTGCGAGATCGCGAGGCCGCTCGCCATGACCCACCCGTCCTTTACCTGTGTGATCGGGACCAGATTGCGCACGCGGATCATCGAATTCAGGATCCAGCCCTTCTTGGGCACTGCGGCGATTCCCTCGGCCATGTGGGCCGAGTCGAGCGCGAGCCGGTCCACGATGTGCCCGTTGGCTGGGTCGAGCACCGTGACTTCTGAGGCAGGAGGGGCGAGTACCCCATTGTGCACGGCCATGCGATTCGCGACGCAGACGCGGCGGCCGCCGTCGACCACCGTGGCGGCATAGGGTTCGCGCCCCGCCGAGATCCTCGCGACCTCGGCCAGGGGCGACGGCGACAGGACGGAGATGTCGTCGCCGCCCGAATTGGTGACGACCAGGCGCTCGCCGTCGCGCGTCTGGCAGAAGGCGACGTCGGTCGGCCGCACCCCCACGCTGACGCGGGCTTTCTCGGCAAGGTCGCGCGTGTCGAGGACGGCAACCTGATCCACGTGCGGGCAGGTGACGAAGAGGCGCTCCCCTTGCCCGTCAAGCGCGAGGCCGAACGGGCCGCCGGGAACCTTTGCTCGTCGCAGAACCGCAAGTGTGGCGACATCGGCCTCGGCGACCTCGTCCTTGTCGTCGAGCGCGATGAACAGCCTCTTCCCGTCCGCGGACACCACCATCCCCCCGGGCGAATCATGGTGGGGCCGCGGCCGTGCCCACGGCATCTTGTCCATGCCGCTCTGGTGGCAGTGGGTGCAGGAGACGAGCCCCAGCCCGGGGCGTCCGGACTTGATCCGCTGATGGGCCCGGAGCCCGTAACCTCCGCCAAAGACCACCGCGGACAATGCGAGCGTCGCGGTCGTGACGACATAGAGCGAGCGTTTCAGGTTCATCGGGCGGGATTCTTCCCCTGGAGATCCAGGCTCTCGGGATCGGTTTGAACGGCCAGCGGCCGCACGTTGCGCGGAGAATGGTTGCGCCGCTCGTGGCAGCCAACGCACGCCCGGTTCTCGCCCGGCAGCAGCCAGACCGCGGGGGGCTGGTGGCGGAGCACGCGGCCCGCACCGTCAAGGGTGTCAAAACCCAGGGGAACCCCGGCGGGCACCCGCACGAGCACGGAGCCATCGGCCGCCACCGGGACGGTACCTAGGACCCGAAGCTGGCCTGCGCCGACGGCCGCCGTCACCCGGAGCTGGGAGGCCGCCGAGCCAGTCCCGCTTGCTGCTGGCTCGCAGCTGTCGTTCGCATTGAGGCAAAGGATTGTCCCCTGGGAAGCCGCCGGCATGACGGCGGTCGTGTGGCCTGCGGGTTCATCCCGGCGGGCAACACAGGTCGCCTCGATGCTGTTCCAGCTAAGATCGTCGAAGACCGGTGCGCCAAGCTCGGCGGCCCCTGGGGCGAGGCGAAAGAGCGCCGCATTGGCGGCCATGGAGCGGCCCACCATTCCGGCCAGGTCGGCGCAGACGAGCAGTCCCCCCTCTGGTGTCGGCTCCACCGAACGGCACCCCCGCCCAACGAATGGAAACAGATTCGCCCGGGTGGCAAACGGCGCCGCCGAGCGCACGCCCTCGGCCCATTCCGCGGAGCCCGGTTCATACCCTCGCGATGCCAGGAAACCGATCCTGCCGTCGCCCAGTTCCCGGGGGCGCCTGACCGCGTCCGCTCCGTCGTCCTGACCGGCATAGGCGGTCACCTCCGTGCCGTCGTTGTTCACCGTGTAGAGGCACAGGTGCGGATGGGCATGCCTGCTGTCGCTCGCCGCAGCACCCACATAAAGGATTCTCCCGTCCCGAAGCACGGTCGCATTCACGGCCCCATCGGGCCCAAAAGTGAGGCGCCGGGGCGCCTTCCCGGGAAGCATTCCGTACAGGGAAGGCGGCTCCTGCGACGCCCAGAGCCGGCCCGCCTTCGGAACCGGAGAGCTGTAGACGAGCTCTTCGTGGGCGGCGACGGCCGGATCCATTGCCCCGCCGGGCGCCTCCGTGATGCGCTCGGGGCTGCCACCGCCCGCTGCGACCCTATAGATCTGCCATCCGTGGCCGTCCTTGCCCCTTCCGGAAAAATAGACCCAGCGGCCATCCCAGGAAACGCACGGGTCGCCGGCGGCCTCAAGCCCCTCGGACAGCACCCGCACGGCCTGCGCGCCAAATGGAGGACTGAGCAGAACCACCCGGCTCCCCGGCGGGTACCTCGCATCGAGCACCGTCGCTTCTTGCGGCGCGGGCGCCCCCACGGGCACCTGGGTTAGGACCACGGAGCCCTGCGTGGCCTCCGGGTGGCAGGCCGCGAGAAGGAGCGTCGCGGCGCCAAACATCAGCCCAGCGCACGTCTTTGGAGTCATCGGGAAGAGGGTTCAGTGACCTTCAGTATCTGGTCGACCCGGACGTCCGTGAGCGTTTGAACCGTGCCGCTCGGCCATGTTATCCGGATCTGGTCGATTCGGGACGCCTTCCCGATTCCGAAGTGGACCCTGGGGTCTGATTGGCTTAGGAAACCCGAAGGGCAGCGGCACTCCTGCGAATAGGTGCTGTCCCCGGCCTTCACCTCGATCTGCGATCCCCATCCGGCCGGGTTGCTTCGGGTCCCGAGGAGCGAAAGCGTGATCCAGTGGTTGCCCGATTGGTCGCGGTTGTGCAGAAGGACCGGGCGGTCCCCCATGAGCCCCACCACAACGTCCATCTTCCCGTCATTGTCGTAATCGACAACCACGCTCGAGCGAGCCCGCACTGGCGTTCGGAAATAGGCGCCGCCCTTTTCGACCGCATTGCTGAAGTGGGCGTGCCCGTCATTCTCCAACAGCAGGCTCTGCCAGCCCACCATGCGGAAGGGATCTCCGTTGGCGATGAAGACATCGAGCTTCCCCGCATTGTCGAAGTCGATGAAGTTGCATCCCCAGCCGACGTACTGTGCGGTCAGCGCGCCAAGCCCCGAGGCCATCATCTGGTCGATGTAGTCGCCCTGGGGCGTGCGTATGTATAGGGAACCGTATCCCAGGCGCGAGACCAGGAATGAGGGGTTCCCGCTGCCGTCGCAGTCGCCGATTGCCGCGGTCATCGAGCCGGCGGCCTCGCCGAGCGCGTTGAATGCGACGCCCTGCTTCAGGGCCTCATCGTGAAAATGGCCGTGGCCGTCGTTGATGAGCAGCATGTTTGGGGTGGCATCGTTGCTCAAGTAGATGTCCTCGTGGCCGTTCCTGTCGTTGTCCAACGCGCTCACGGACATCGTCCGGTGGGGAGGAAGGGCCGCGATGCCCGACGGCACGCTTGCGTCGGTGAACGTCCCGTCGCCGTTGTTCATGTAGAGGAAGTCATGCTCGGGCTTGTAGGCCAACGGTCCCGGGTAGCTCGTCGGATTATAGAACAGCTTGTAATTTGGATCGAAGCTCAGGTAGTGGGCCACGTAGAGGTCCAGCCTGCCGCTGTGGTTGACGTCGATCCACGTGGCGCCGATGCCGGTGCCTTCGGCGGCGACCCCGGCCTTCACGGTGACATCCGTGAAGGTTCCGTCGTGGTTGTTGTGGTAGAGTACGCTCTTGCCGACGCAGACGACATAAAGGTCCGTCCAGCCGTCCCCGTCGTAGTCCGCCGCCGCGGCCGCCACGGCATAGCCGGCGCCCCCCAGCCCGGCCTTCTCGGTCACGTCCTTGAACGTCCCGTCGCCGTTGTTGTGGTAGAGACGGCACGGTTGGCGCGGTGTCCCCGGAGCCTCGTGTGTCACGCCCGCCAGCGGGCCGGGATTGCAGAAGAAGAGATCCATGTTGCCGTCGTTGTCGTAATCGAGAACGGCGATACCCGACCCGTTGGACTCGATGATGTTGGCGATACGGACGTCGCAGAATTGCTGGACGAATGTGATGCCCGCCTTCGCGGTCACGTCTTCAAACAGATCGTCGGCCCCGGCTTGAATCGGGGCGGTCACGGCGAACGCAGGGGCCTGCGCCTGAGTGCTTGGGGGTTCGGGCGCCTTCCGGCTGCAAGCCGGCAGCGCCAGCGTCACAATGATGAGCATGAGGCACCCTCCTACCGAGGGCCCGGCTACGTTGGACGTTTTCATAAATGCAGGCTCGCGGGGATCCGCGCGAACGCTCCTCTAATCGAACGCAGTAGACAATCTGATGCCTCTTTCCTCACCCCGCCCTTCGCTGCGTTTGCCGCCGCGTCTGAACACCAGATGCGGTCTCTTTCGCGGGACATTAGGGTTTGGTCGTCCTGTCTGAGGATCGGCCCCGCGGATGACCAGCTCTGTGTGGCGGACAGACAGAATCGAGGGGCGAATGGCGGTTCCTCCGAGGGGGCTCCGCTGCTATCGCGGGAGGCCCGCGCGCTCAAGGCCTGGCTTCCCCATGGTTGGCATAGGGGCCCGTTCAATCCCCGGGCGCGACCAACCGGAGCGTCGCGGGAATCTTTTCTCCAATGTCGAGGCTCGTCGTCGCCGTGCCGGACGGCCACCGGACGCGCACGCGCCGCAGCGGATTCTGGTCCGTGTAGCCGAAGAACAGCGCCGCGGTCGACTGGCTGTAATAGCCCGAACCGGCGCTGACCTCCCCGGAGGCACTCGTGCCATCGGCGTACTGCGCCGTGACGCGCGCGCCCACGGCCTGTGGGTTGCCAGGCCTGCCCTGCAGGACAATGCGGGCGGAATGCCGCCCCGCGACGCCCCGGTTGCGAAACGCGAGCGTCGCCTCTCCGTTGCGCGAAACGAGAAGGCCCGGCCAGCCGCTGCCGTCGAGGTCAAGGATCGCCAGCGCCTTGGCGTCGCCGGGCACCACAAGCCCGCTTTCGCTCGGCGGCACTGCGACGAAATGCCCGTGGCCATCTCCCCGAAGCAGCTGGCTCAGGCCGCCATCGAACCGACCGATTGCCGGCGCGGGCGCGTAGGAGTTCTGGACCACGTAGATGTCGGCATGCCCGTCGCCGTCGAAATCGCCGGCCACCAGGCCGTTGGCCGGAGCGACCTGCGCGATGCGCGGCAGGGGCTCGAACCGATACCGGCCGTCCGGCTGGCTCAGGAGCACTCCGCTGCGCAGCTCCGTGGCCTCCAGGCGCGTCGCCGCGGCCAGTCGTTCCTCCCCCAGGATCTCGGGCAGCGTCGCGCGGGCGTAGTCGTTGTTCGATCGGTAGCGCTTGAGGACGGAGGGAATCGCGGCGCCCAGGTCCGAGCGGCTGCGCCGCGGATAAAGCCGGTCGCCCTCGAAGTACGCCTCGACCAGCTCGTTGGATCCGCGGCCCGCAAAATCACCGGAGAAAAGCAACGCGGGACGCCCCGGATCGGCGCGGTAGGGCGTGTTCAGGCCCACGTTCCCCACCACGAAGTCGGGGCGCCCGTCGCCGTTGAAGTCCGCGGTCGCGATTGACCGCCACCATCCCGTCCCCGCCGACGCGAAACCCGTCCTCTCCGACCAGTCCTCGAACCTCGTTCCGCCGTCGTTGTGGAGATACTTCACCCCGCCCCACTCGAGCGTCAGCAGCAGGTCCGGCCAGCCGTCGCCGTCGACGTCGCACCAGAGCGCCGCCGTGACCATGCCGACGTGGCGCAGCACCGGCGCCACGTCGTCGGTCACGTCCACGAACCTTCCCCCGCGGCTTGCCAGGAGCGCGCTCTGGGGCGCCATTGGATAAAGCCCCGGCGAGACCCGCCCCCCGATGAACAGGCCGAGCCGCCCGCTGTGGTCGAAGTCGGCCGCGCAGGCGGCTCCGGCGCTAAGGGGCAGCGCCGGGAGCGTTCCCTCCGGGGCCGGGCGGAATTGACCGTGCCCGTCGTTCAGGAAGAGCCGCGGCTGGTACTCGGGCGCGCCCGCGGGCTGGCTCGCTCCGCCGGCCGCCACGAGCAGGTCCGCCCGGCCCTCTCCC
>Ga0265313_10002881_pt1 | contig 14421 bp, 12 predicted proteins | sample 4123metaG_FD_203122 | JGI IMG/M metagenome (GOLD analysis project Ga0265313, IMG submission 203122) | Rhizosphere microbial communities from Carex aquatilis grown in University of Washington, Seatle, WA, United States - 4-1-23 metaG | ecosystem: Host-associated > Plants > Roots > Rhizosphere >...
CATTCATTCGTTTCATATCGTCATTATGTCACGTTCAACGCAGCGAGCCACTGCGGTGTTCATGGTAGGAGGGGGGAGAAGAATTCTGCATTCCTGTGCGGCTCTCAAAGGTGTTCGGCGGCAGCACTGAAAACTGGCTCACGCAGCAATGGCATTACGATATTGCGCAAGTCCGCGCGGTATTTTCATCTAAAGTACGCGAAGGAACGATAGAGTAGTGCTCGTAGAATGAACTATAAGCACAAAGACATCTTTTATTGGATGGAATGGCCCAGAGAAATACGAAAGCTTGCGAAACGAGAACAGACATGAAAATAAAACGGTCGCATCCCTACAAGATTACTGAAGCCGAAGCGAGAGAGGCATGGAGCATTCTGAACGGCTCCGGTCCGATGATAAATAGGCTAAAAAGCTTGCTAGAGATTAAGACTGGGAAACGTCCTCACTCAATTGGTCAAGGATTTCGCAACGACATCGATAGGATAATTAAAGTGGCTGAGGAAGAGAGCTAAATCCCACCTGAAGGAAATGCCTAAGAACTAAGATTTTGGTGGACGTGACAGGGGTCGAACCTGCGACCTCATCCATGCCATGGATGCGCTCTCCCAACTGAGCTACACGCCCATTGATTTAATTCTACCACTTCAAGTCAAAAATGCGAATGGGATGGTCGTAGGATTCTGGGTTTCTAATTTGAGATTTTGTAGCACAGGCACTCTTGCCTGTGCGCCTTTTGCGAACTCTAGCCCAGCTACCAAAAACCGCACAGGCAAGAGTGCCTGTGCTACATATGCTCCGGGCCTGCTTGCCTCCAATCATCTGTCCCTCTAGAATGTCACCCCTATGCCCAAACTAACATTTCTCGGCGCAGCAGGCACCGTCACAGGATCGAAATATCTGGTCGAAGCCGAAGGCAAGCGCCTGCTGGTGGATTGCGGCCTGTTCCAAGGCCTAAAAGCGCTTCGCCTGCGCAATTGGGATCCGCTCCCGGAGAAACCTGCGTCGTTCGACTGGTGCCTGCTCACCCACGCGCACCTGGATCACACAGGCTACTTGCCGCGCCTGGTTCGCGACGGTTTTCGCGGCCCCATTTTCGCGGATGCCGCGACCATCGAGCTGTGCAACATCCTGCTGCCCGATTCCGCGCACCTGCAGGAAGAGGATGCCGACCGCGCCGGGCGATATGGATACAGCAAGCACGCGCAGCCGCTGCCGCTCTATACGCAGGAAGATGTCGAGCCCGTGCTGAAAGCGCTGAAAGAAATTCCGTGCGCCGCGCCGTTCACGATCTCTCCACAATTTACGGTGCGTCCGCAGAATGCAGGGCACATCCTCGGCGCGTCCAGCCTGGAGCTGACCATCACCGAGAATGGAAAAAAGACCGTCGTCCTGTTTTCCGGCGATGTAGGCCGCTACGACCAGCCGATCTTGAAAGATCCGGAAGCGCCGCCGCGCTGTGACGTGCTGCTCTGCGAATCGACCTACGGAGACCGCGAGCATCCGTCCGATTCGCCGGAGGACGCGCTGGCCGAAGTCGTCAATCGCGTCGTCAAACGCGGCGGCCAGATCGTGATACCGGCATTCGCCGTGGACCGAACGCAGACGATCATGTACATCATCCGCAAGCTGGAAGTTGCCAACCGCATCCCGCGCCTTCCCGTGTACGTGGATAGCCCGATGGCCATCAGCGTCACCGGCCTGTATTTGCGCCACCACGAAGATCACGACCTGGAGTTCACCGCGGATGAAAAAAAAGGCAATCCCCTGGATGCGCTGAACGTGCGCTACATGCGCACCGTCGATGACTCGAGGAAAATCAACGACGTGAAAACTCCAGCGATCATTATCTCCGCCAGCGGCATGGCCACCGGCGGACGCGTGTTGCATCACATCGCCAGACTGGCGCCCGATCCGCGAAACGCGATTTTGCTGGCCGGATTCCAGGCGGAGGGCACGCGCGGCCGCGCGCTCGAAGAGGGCGCCAAGACATTGCGGATTCACGGCGAAGATGTCCCAGTCGGAGCGGAAGTGATCAATCTGCGGCAATTTTCGGCGCATGCGGGGAAGAGCGAATTGCTCCGCTGGCTATCGGGACTTCCCGCTCCCCCGCGACAAACTTATATGGTACACGGTGAACCGGCGCCCTCTGCCGCGCTGAAGCTGGCCATTGAAGAGAAGTTCAAATGGCGCGTGTCGCTGCCGGCGTATCTGCAAACTGTCGATTTGGGCGTCTAGCCTGGGAACGCCAATCTCCCGATTGGCGTCTTGCGCATCCCCACCGTCGCCAATCGGGAGATTGGCGTTCCCAGATTTCAACCCCAACAGATGCAATCATCTTGAAATTGGGACTTTACCAGATTGAGGCGTCTTTTAATCTTGAGACCCAAACCATGCTAGAATCATGCCTCCTGCCCCCGCGGAGGTATGATGTTTGTTCGCCGCGCAACTGGTCTTCTCCTGATACTAGCTGCCACGGTCCTGCCCGCGCGCTCGCAAAGCCGAAATTCCAACCGAGCCGTATATATGATTTCCGGCAATGTCCGCGACGATGAGAACCACCAGACCATGGAAAACGTGGAAGTGGACCTGAGAGTTGCGGGCGGCATGACTCTCAACACCGCGTACACGCGCAGTAACGGAGAATTCGAATTCGGGTCGCTTTCCAATGGAGACTACTATATCGACGTGAATCTAAAGGGCTATGAGCCCTACCGCGAGGCAGTCACCATTAACAACTCATCGCGCATGGGTATGGCTGTTTTCCTGCGCAGGCCGTTCGGGCTGTCGAATACAGACAGTGCAAACACCAAGTCCAGCGGAGCTGTTTCGGTCCACGAGCTTGGTGTTCCGCAAAAAGCGCACGAGGAGTATGAAAAAGGGCTCAATCTCCTCTACGACAAATCCGATTATCGAGGCGCGGTCGCCCAGTTTCAGCGCGCCATCAAGGATTACCCTGATTTTTATGAAGCCTACGCTCAGGAAGGCGGAGCATATATGAGCCTGGGAGAGCTGGCTTCCGCCGAAGCGGCGTTCATGAAATCCATCGAGCTTAGTTCCAGCCAGTATCCCGATGCGCTGCTCATGCTTTCCGGAATGCTCAACAACGCGAAGCGGTTTGCCGAGGCTGAGACTATGGCCCGCAAAGGCGTAACTCTCGATCCGACATCCTGGCACGGGCACCTGGAACGGGCACGGGCTCATCTGGGCCTCAAACAGTTGGAAGATGCCGAAAAAGACGCCACGGAAGCGCGGGATTTGAAGCCTAACGAGCCTTCCGTCTATTTGACCCTTGCCAACATCCACATCCAGAGAAACGACCGGCCTGCGCTCCTGAAAGATCTGGATAGCTATCTGAAGCTTGTGCCCACCGGCCCCCAGGCCGAGCAGGCTCGCAAGTCTCGCAATGAATTGCAAGCTGCCCTGAGTGAGGCTACCGCTCAGCCACCGATCCCAGCGAAGAGTTCATCGGGGACCGACACAAAGAGCCGAGCCCAGCCCGGTGCGGGCGATCCAACTGAAGCCAGCGCGAAAGGCCAACCGCCGCCGGCAGAATCCGACAAGACGAAATCGGATGACGACGACCCGTTTTTTCCGCCGCTTCCTCCTCCACAGCCGTAGGATTCCCCATGACCCGTCCCCTCAATCTGAGGGCAGGCCCTACCCGGAATTTTATTTAAAAGTGGAAACCTGCGAAGGGACCCTTGCGTCTAGATGGATAACAACACCCGGGGGGTAGGAACCCCTATATGGCAACCGACACGTAGTATCCTACCCCTCTTTTTTACCGAGTGCTGGCCTGGACGATTTCAGGCCAAACCCTATCCTGCCGCGCTGACCTGGACCTGAGGAACACGCGCGGGCATGGCCGGAATTTCCGACAAATGCAAACCCATCACAAACATCGGCGTTGGCGCAACGCGTCCCCAGCGGACCAAATCCCATGCCCCGCGAATAAAATTAACTTCCGGGACCAGCGTTAAATCCAGGACGGCCCGTGTCTCGCCTCGGTAGAATTGTTGCGGTAATTTCAATACCGGATGCGTGCCCCAATTTTCACCGTCAGCGGAACCCCAGATGGAAATGTCTAACGATTCCTGCTCGATCTGATCGGTAATATTCATCTCGCAGAAAAACGTGCGCGTCTGGCTCCCCCGAATATCGATGGCGGCGCCGGACCCGTTTTCCTTCACAAGGGTGCCCTGCGCGATCAAATCGATTTGCATGGACATGCAGCTTCTCCTGTCTTTGCCGCAGATTTTAACACAGGACCCGCAGTGTGGTCACGCAAGCTGCGCTAGCGACAGTTACTTGCGAACAAGCTTCGATAATTTTTCCGCCGCCGCAGCCAGAGTCGATTCCTTCTTGCAAAACGTGAATCGGATTTGTTGCGCGCCCTGCCGAGGATCGTCGTAGAAGCTGGACCCAGGAACCACGGCGACGCCGATATCCTCGACCATATGACGCGAAAAGGAGATATCGTCAGCGAAACCGAAGTTGGAAATATCCGTCATGATGTAATACGCGCCGGAAGGCTTATAGCATCGGAAGCCGGCTTCGGTCAGAATTCCCAGTACACGGTCGCGTTTTGCAAGATAACTTTCCGCCATTTTCTGGTAAAAGCTGTCCGGCAGTCCGAGCGCGAAAGCTCCAGCCTGTTGCAGCGGCGCAGCGGCCCCGACAGTCAGAAAATCGTGCACCTTGCGTATGGGAACGGAAGCGTCGGGCGGAGCGATTACCCATCCGACGCGCCAACCAGTCACGCTATACGTTTTCGAAAGGCCGTTGATCGTGATGGTGCGGTCGCGCATCCCGTCGATGGAGGCCATCGAGATATGCTTCGCGCCATCGTACAGAATGTGTTCGTAAATTTCGTCGGTGATAGCGAACGCATTCCAGCGAATGCAAAGGTCCCGGATAAATTCGAGCTCCGCGCGAGAGTAAACTTTTCCCGTGGGGTTGTTCGGCGTGTTGATGATGATCGCTTTAGTGTTGGGGCCGAATGCGCGGGTCAACTCGTCGCGATCGAAGCTCCAGTCCGGCGGAGTCAGTTGAACAAAGCGCGGTGTTGCGCCGGAAAGAATCGCGTCCGGGCCATAATTTTCATAGTGCGGCTCGAAAATGACGACTTCATCGCCGGGATTGATGATGCCCATCATCGTGGACATCATGGCTTCGGTCGAGCCGCAACACACAGTAATCTCGCGCTCGGGATCGACGCTGACTCCCTGCGTACGCTCGAATTTCGCCGCGATGGCGTTGCGGAAATCTTTCGCGCCCCACGTGATGGCGTACTGATTGACGTCGTCGGCGATGGCCTGTCGCGCGGCTTCCTTCACTTTAGCAGATGCCGGGAAATCGGGAAAGCCCTGGGACAAATTGACAGCGTTGTGCTTCATCGCCAGCCGCGTCATTTCGCGAATCACCGATTCGGTGAATCGCTCGGCTTTGGCGGAAAGCATTTGCCGTGCTGCGGAGGTAACTTTGCCGGCTCCAGCACTGGACATTTCGGCGGCGCTCATCGGAGGGCTTGCGCACCGGCCGGGCGACTTTCCTCCACCTTCAAGGCGCGATCGGTTTCGATATTGGCCGCGCGATTCACTTCGTCACGCTTTGGGCCGTACACCTGGCGATAAACGTCTGCGTTGCGCATCACGATTTGCACGTACTCCCTTGTCTCGGTGAACGGAATCGACTCCACAAATTCCGCCGGCTCGAGGTAATTCTGGCCCGCTGTCCATTGCGCCACGCGTTCCTCGCCTGCGTTGTATGCGGCCAAGGCCGCTTCCGGAGTACCGTAGGCCTGGATCAATCCGGCTAGATAGCGCGAACCAAGCTGCAAATTGTAACCCGGATCGGTCAGCCGTCCGCGCACATATTTTACTTTCAGTTGGCGCGCCAGTTTGGACGCCGTCTTCGGCATCACCTGCATCAAGCCCACCGCGCCCACGCGCGATGTCGCGTTGGATTCAAACGCCGATTCCTGGCGAATCAATCCCGCCACCAGCATCGGGTCCAGCTGATTGCGCGCCGCTTCGCCGCGCACGCTCGATTCGTAGGGCAGCGGAAACGCCGCGCGCCACGCCTCGACCGGAATTTCCGGGACGCGCCGCGCTTCCAGTTGCGGGAATGCTTGGCGAATCGCAACCATGCCCGCCGCGTAATGTCCTGCGGCAATAGCTGCTCCGGCTGCATCGATCAGAAATTTCGGCGAACGCGTGGCCGAATACGCCGCGTGAAATTCGAGTTCGGCGGAGGCATCGAAGGCGATGTCGCCGAGGACGCGCCCGCGCGCTTCGTGCTCTTCCGCTTTTGCCGATAGCGGCTGATCCATGGGTGGCAGGGAAGGAGCGGGCGGAATTAACGAAACGAATTCCGCCGGATTCGCGGGCGAAGATCCGATTCCCTCGGGCGCAGGACGCAGCCGGTCGGCGGACTTGGCTCCAAAATAAGTAAGCGGAAATCGCGACGCGTCCGCGAGATAGAAACTTCGCGCGTGCCCCGGATTTCCCGCGCGTTCATATGAGCGCCCAAGCCAGTACAGGGCATCCTGCACATAGCTGGAGGTGGGGAATGCACGAACGTACGCTTCCAGCAAATCAGCCGCTTCGGACTTGCGGTCCAGATATGCAGTCCAGGCGACACGCCATGCCGCAGCTTGTGCATATTTTCCGTTCGGGAATGCGTCGAGTGCGCGGCGATACAGGTCCGTCGCGCGGAGACGATCCAGATTTACCCAGTAGAAATTTCCCGCGGCAAAAAGTCCATCTTCGACCCAGCTGCTTTTCGGAAAACGCTGGGTCAACTCTTCGACGTCATGAATCATTTGCGATTCGAGTTTCTGTGATCGATGCACCTGCGAAATCGCGTAAAGCCGCTCGGCGTCAAGTTCGGGGTCAGTCAGCGAAACCGCGTTCAGCAGTTCGATCCTGCCGCCCGATTCCACGTTGCACTGCGCGATTCGCAATTGGGCGCGTTCGCGGTAGACACCGGACAGCTTTGGCGACAAGCCAGTGTATTCCGAGCGCGCGTCGCTCCAGCGCTTAGCCAGAAAGAATGTCTCCGCGCGCACAATCTGCGCCTGCACCGGCGTTCCCGGATAGGATTCGCCCAGCGCGAATTGCATCGCGGGAAGCCTCTGCCCGGCCGCTTTGGCCTCCGCGCTTAACGGGAAACGGTAGTATAGATCGAGATAATCCGCGGCAGCCGCAGCCGGTTTTTCGCCTTTCGCCGCCGAGACTTTTTCCTCCGCCTCGGCGCGCAACAGAAGCAGGGCTGGCTTTAAAGTGACGATTGGATTTCCATTTAGCGCGGCCAAAGCTTCTTCGCCCTTGCCCGTCGCCAGCGCCGTCTGCGCGTATGTGGTCAAGCCCGGTTCGGTCATCACGCTGTCGGGATAATCCCGAAGAAAACTCTTCAATTGCTCCAGGCCTTCAGGCTTTTGCCCCAGCGCCAGCGAGTCCTGCGCCTGCCAATACTGCACATACTCGCGCAGCACCTTATCGCCGACCGCTTTGCGCAGCCAGCCAAGCGCCAAATCCGGTTTCTCGATCGAGAGATCGTAATAGCCCAGCGCCAGCGCTGCATGAGCCCCAAGTTCATTCTTCGCATTTCGGTTGGCAAAAGCGGCCAGCGCGCCGTAGGTAGTGGCGTTTCCGCTGTCGCGCAAAGCGCGCGAAAGTTGTGCCAGTTCCTTTTCGCCGGGGTCTGCCGGCAATGGGGCCAGCGAGCCGGCGGATTTTCTCAGCACCGCGGCTGGAGTTTTCGGGACAGATTTTTTCGAGTGGGGCTTGGGCGTTTGCGCAAATGCCGCAGAAGTTGCTGCGATCAGCATAAATGTTGAGATAGCGGAACGAGTAAACGATTGGGAGTGATCCGGCTTGGGTGTGGCAGCTTCCAACCTACCGGTGCTGGACTGGCGACGCGTACGGGTATTCGCCAAGCGCCTGAGGATTTCCGCCGGCAAGAATTTCCACCATCCAGTCATAGAAATAATCCACTGGATGGGATTGTATGGCCTGGAACCGGCGATCGTATTCCTTATGAGCTTTCTCAATGTCATCACGCAGTCTTAAACAGAGATCGTTATTTTCGCGCCCCACCCGGACATCTTCCGGGCGCAACAACTTAATATCCTGCATCGAAACTTTGGCGACGCGATAGGCGCGCCGGTGCAATTCTTGCTCAAATACGGGCAACGAAGCGAGACTAAAAACCGGCTCTGATTCCGAAACTGCGACTTCCACCGGCGGTTCCATTACCGGTTCGATTGCGGGTTCTATCGACGGCGGCGCAGCCGCAACGGGTGCGTTAATCTCCTGCAGCGGCTCAAGCGCAAATTGTGAGATATCCAGAGCCGGGGAATCCCACGCCTCCTGCAGCGCAGTCTTCGGCTCTTCTAGAATAGGATGCGAAAGCGCAGGAGCGGGTGGCTCTAAGGAAGCAGTAGGAGCTGATGCCGGGGTCAAAGAAGCTTCCCGAGGAAGTGCCGCGCTAACAGCCGGTTCCGGAGCAAGCGCAGAGACAAAAGAGAATTCAGAAGCGGCAGGAGGTGTGAGCCCCAACTGTTCCAAATCGACCCTGGGTTGCAGGGAAGGTTGAACGGGGGGCTGCAGAGCCGCGGTCACGAATCGGGAGAGAACTTCAAGCGCGGCGGCAATCGCCGCGGCAGACGCCTGCGCGCGCACCATGGGCGGCAGAGCGTTGGTCGCACGGCTGCTCGCGCATGCCGATACCAGGTCATTGATGGCCTGGTTCAGCTCTTCCGACGTGCGCTGAATTCTTCCCAGGTTGTCACGCAGCGTTCGCGAAACCGCCTGCTCAACTGCGTTTGGATCGGTTGCCATACCCGGCGCCTCCAGCGCGTGCGGGCTGTGCTCACATAGGGAAGCGTGTAACCCGCCAGAACTTGAGCTGACCCTATAACTAATTATCGGAACCTGCGGGAAGCCTTGTCAACAGCGCATCGGAAAGGCGTTTCGGCCCGCGCACGGGGAGTACAGTTGATAGTTGAGAGTTAGAAGTTGAAAGTTAAGAGCCCTTCAAGGGTAAGGTGCGCTCGAAGGTCGATGCGCAGCCGGTCCGTAACTTTCAACTTTACAACTATCAACTTTCGACTGTTCGACTCTCCACCCACGTAGTGTTAAACTACCAAACAGGGGGCGACACGGTTTCGACGGAAGCTGTCGCGACTCGAAGGCATGCAGGGCCCCACCTTCCCTTAAACGGGTGGAAAACTAGAACTGCCAATCAACAATTGGCATTGGCTGCCTAGCTTAAACTAGGCCAGCTACGTTTCCCCGGGTTTCGCCTACGGGCCCGGTAAGAAACGTCACACAGTGGGCTGGTCGTCAAGTTTCGGTCCGGAACAAGACGGCGAGAACCAATCGGACTAGCCGGTCCCGTTTCTTGCTCATTCTGAGCGGGGCTGGCGAAACAAACGGAATAGAGCTAAGCATGTAGGCTTCGAGCCGTAGCGCTTTTCGGACGGGGGTTCGACTCCCCCCGCCTCCACCATCTGTAAGCATCTGATAAAGCGACTTTTATCAGCGCAGAAATGCGCCCGTGTACACGACTACGTACACAGACCCGCCCAATTTCTGCGTTTTTACAGGTGGCGGGGGAAAATCCCCTCTCTCCACAAGATATGCACACGTTGGCTGGACAAACCACAAGGGCATGGTTTGATTAATCCATACGAATCTCATGGGTGAGCTCACATACATCGAGAAAGTGAAAGGCTGGATTTCATCCGCAGGATGGGCGGTGTTTCTCTGGGGTCTCGAAAAGACCGATCAGCAGTATTGGGACGACATCTACTGGCAGGAGAAATTCTATCGAGAAAGCAACAATCTGCCCCTCTGAGACAATCAATTCGAACGATTTTGAAGCTCCAGGTACGTCCCGCCGCAACTGCCTCCCCCTGCCTCCCTCCTCTTAAGTAGAAGCGAGTCTCGTGTCGCAGTATCGCTCAGCCGAATTAGTATGTCTGAGGGATCGTAGTCGCGGTCCCTGGAAACAGTGCCACCGTCAATGTGAAGTACGTAAATTCCCTTAGGCGCTGAATCAAACGCGAAATCGCCATTGTCGTCTGAAACAGAATTGTAAACATTGCCAGTCAGCGGGTCTTGTAACTTCATCCGTGCGCCGTTGATTGGAACATCAATTCGGTGAATTAGGTTCATGATCGGGCTCTCATCATGTCCGGGTTGGGAATCCACAAGTTTTCCTGCAATTTGACGTGTTGCAGGAGCCAAGTCGCCCCACTCGTAACTGATCTTACTTTTAGATCTCCAGGACGAACGATTGCTCACGTGAAAACATTGGCTCCCGGCGGTGATTCCCAGAAGTTCTGCATTTAGCCAATAAGTGCCGGGCCGCAGTCCTGTAATCCGCGCCGTTCCGTCTTTGCCAGTTATCGAAGAGAATGATTGGGTTGCTTGCTGATCGCCAAATGCAGTGACTTGGACTGCGACGCCTGCAAGCGGCTTATCGGCATGAATGACGCGAACCGTAAAATTAGCTCGCGTCTCAACACCGTTGCCAGCACAGCCCGCTAATGAACATGCGGCAGCACGGACGGGGTACGTCAAAATCGCGCAGAGAAAAAGGCCGATCGATGCCGTTTTCAATTGAAGACCTCTTGCTTTGCACTTAATAATATCATGTGATTCTCAGTCCAGCCGTTGCCCAATGTCCACGTACACGCCACGTACACACATTCGCCCATTTTTGACGATTTCTGCGGTTTGAGCGTTTCTTATTTTTCAATAACTTCCATGTTTTCAGTAAGCCGTGATATTCCAACTCCCCCCGCCTCCATTCAGTGGATTCATGCAGTGTCGGTTTTAAGGGGAAAACGACCACGGCACCCGGAAAATGTCATAGCGCACTAGTGTGGTATGATGTCTTGGAACATGGAGTCGGCGGAGGTGCGCCCATGGCTTCACCTTGCGAGCCCAAACGTTCAACGAAGTTCACCCGCCAAACGCAAACAGATTCGATATCCCGGAGAACGCGGAATTCCGCGCATCCAAGAACGTCCGCGAGTTCGACGTCAGTGCGTTCCTCGCCACTATCGGCGAGGGCAGGAGAGCTATTCTCTTTGCGAAGAAGCAAACCATCTTTGCGCAGGGGGATCCCGGAGACGCGGTTTTTTATCTGCAGACGGGCAGGGTGAGACTCCATGTTGTCTCCAAGACTGGCAAGGAAGCAACTATCGGTATATTGAGCGATGAGAGTTTCTTCGGCGAAGGCTCGCTTGCAGGCCAACCTCTGCGAATGAGCACGGCAACCGCAATGACCGCTTGCGCTGTCCTGAGAATTGAGAAAAGGGCCATGATGGATACGCTTCACCGGGAACATGCCCTTTCTGATCTGTTCGTCGCATATTTATTGGTGCGGAACATCCGAAACGAAGAGGACTTGGTTGACCAACTTTTTAATTCCAGCGAGAAGAGGTTGGCGCGCGCGCTTCTGATGCTCGCTCAATTTGGCAAGGAAGGGATTCCTGAATCCGTAATTCCGAAAATCAGTCAAGAGACGCTGGCAGAGATGGTGGGCACCACCCGGTCGCGGGTGAACTTTTTCATGAACCGGTTCAGGAAGTTGGGACTGATAGACTACGCCGGGGGTGCTGAAGGCGGGTTACAGGTTCACAGTTCCCTTCTCAACGTCGTTCTCCACGACTAGCGGGCCATGTGCGCCCGATTGGGGCCATGCGCCGCGCCAATTGAATTCGATGAATGAGGCACGCGCCCTCTCCGAGGCAGCCCCTCATTGTGCAACATTAAAAGTTAAACGGGCCATTTCCAAGTGTCACGCGCATTTTGCCCGGCAATGGAAAGGAAATCATGCTTCCCTCACAGACACGGGATTTGGCCCAGCGCCTTATTTCTTACCAAAGCGCTGCGGATAAAACCTCGGAGCCGACGAAATTATCGGCCCTTCGCGTCTGCGAGACTCTGCGCCAACCTCTATGTTCACTTGCTGGAGTTGCCGGTTTTCGCTCGCTCCTTTCTCGCGCGCTGACGCTGGCCAGGGCGGAAGCTCCCAGTCTTAGCGCCGTACAGGTTGCGGCGGATGGGTCCTTAGAGGGTCTGGACGATCTGGAGCCGCAAATTGACAAGGACCAGGCCAGGGAGGCAGGAGTAATTCTGGTAGCCCACTTAATAGGGCTGCTTCTCTTCTTCATGGGCGAAGGTCTAACGTTGCGCCTGGTGATATCTGAGGTTCTGCCCCACCTGAGCTTTCTGCCGACGAGCGGGATACCCGTAGGTTTTGAAGCGATCCTGAACGAAGTTGACCAACTGCAAGGCGTTAGTGTGCGTCTCGATGAACTCGCGGAGGAGAATCCTCCGGTCACAGAGGCGCTGATGACTATTGCGGACAGCGTTCGCAACGCAGCCGCCGTATTGGCAGTGGTGGCGGCAGTTAAAAGCCCCAAGCCGAACTGAGCACCGTGATCGCTTTGCGTGGAGAAGGAAAGAGTGAGTCTTCCAGAGTCGCGATATTTGGCCCAGAGCCTTCTTAATTGCGAAGCCTCTGCGCGCAAGACCTCCGAGACTACGGAGTCCGCGGCTTCACGCGTCTGTGCGAAGTTGCGCGACCCCTTAATTACGCTCGCTGGAGTTGCCGGTTTTCGCTCGCTCCTTTCTCGTGCGCTGACGCTGGCCAGGGCGGAAGCTCCCAGTCTTAGCGCGGTACAGGTTGCGGCGGATGGGTCCTTAGAGGGTCTGGACGATCTGGAGCCTCAGATTGGCACGGACCGGGCTGGGAACGCAGGAGCCATTCTGATCGCCCAGTTAATAGCGCTGCTTCTAACTTTCATTGGTGAAGGTCTGACGTTGCACATGGTTCTGAATGTGTGGCCGGAGGCTGCCTTCGATGGCCGCGATTCCGAGAGGGAGAAGAAAGCTTGAGCACAACAGAGAAGGTGCGAATCAATAAACTGCCGACCGGTGTCCCGGGCCTCGATGAAATCCTTGGCGGCGGTCTCCCGGAATTTTCTTTTAATATCATCGCGGGCGCCCCGGGAAGTGGCAAGACCACGCTGGCGCACCAAATCGTGTTCACCAATGCGATGCCAGAGCGCCCCGCGTTGTACTTCACGATCCTCGGCGAACCCGCCATCAAAATGCTGCGATACCAGCAACAGTACACGTTCTTCGACCAGACCAAGTTAAACAACGCTGTCCGCTTTATCAACTTGAGCCAGGTCGTGCTGGAGAAGGACCTGGACGCCGTCTTACAGGAGATTACGAAAGAGGTTGAGAAGGCAAGCCCCGGCGTCGTGGTAGTCGACTCGTTTCGAACCGTGGTGCGGAAGGCGCTCGGCGGCACAACCGAAGTGGAGCTGCAATCTTTCATTCAGCGGTTAGCCCTGCTTCTGACGAGTTGGCAAGCCACGACTTTCCTGGTCGGGGAATATGTCGAGGGTGAAATCCGGGACAATCCCGTCTTCACGGTCTCCGATGGCCTGTTGTGGCTTTACCAGGCTGCGGAGCGAAATTCCATTGTGCGGAAACTACAGATCGTGAAACTGCGCGGGCAGGCGTCCGTGCCCGGGCTGCACACTTTCCGCATTACCCCTTCCGGGCTACAGGCCTTCTCGCGCACCCTTGGGCTGGCCGGAGAAGCAAGGAAGATGCCCAGCAAACGGCGCCTTTCCATCGGCATTCCGGAATTGGACAAGATGCTCGGCGGAGGCATTCCCGAAGGGGATAGTGTCCTGGTGGCAGGTGCTTCGGGGACGGGAAAATCGGTCCTGGCAACGCAATTTATTGCCGAGGGCATACGCCAGGGTGATCCGGGAATTGTGGTGGTTTTTGAAGAACGACCGCAAGAATACGCGGAGCGGGCCGGCAGTTTTGGTCTGGATTTGAAAACGCCGCGGCATGAGGGAAAACTAGAAATTCTCTACCTCCGTCCCCTGGACCTCTCGGTGGATGAAACCATGCACGAGATTCTCGACGCGGTTCAGAAGATTGGCGCCAAGCGCCTGGTGATCGATTCGCTGGCGGGCTTTGAGATGGCGCTGGCACCCGGCTTCCGCGCGGACTTTCGCGAATCGCTTTACCGGATGATAACCGCCTTGACCGGAATCGGAGTGACGATTCTAAGCACGGTTGAAGTGAACGAGTCTTTCACAGAATTCCCGTTCAGCACCTACTCGATTTCCTTCCTCACCGATGACATTATCCGGCTGCGGTACGTGTCCATCGACGGCCAGCTTCGCAAGATCATGATCGTCATCAAGATGCGCGGCGGCAACCATAGCAAGGATATCCGCGAATATGAAATTACCTCTGAAGGTGTGGTCATCATCGGCGATCGCCTCACGGATTATGAAGGCCTGATCACTGGGGTTCCTAAGCGTTTGGATCGATCCGGCAATAATGAAGAGCGCTCTCATGAGCCGAAAAC
>Ga0265313_10002883_pt1 | contig 14416 bp, 10 predicted proteins | sample 4123metaG_FD_203122 | JGI IMG/M metagenome (GOLD analysis project Ga0265313, IMG submission 203122) | Rhizosphere microbial communities from Carex aquatilis grown in University of Washington, Seatle, WA, United States - 4-1-23 metaG | ecosystem: Host-associated > Plants > Roots > Rhizosphere >...
AGTGAAAGCGTCGCCAGCTTCCGGGGCACCCATGGGGGCCTGCTGGACGGGCTCGACGTTCTGGCACGCCGGGTCAAGGCCGATGAGGCTCTGGCAGGGCGTATCCGGCGTAAATTTGCTATCAAGAACACCACCGGCTATTCCCTCAATGCCCTGGTGGATTTCACCGATCCGCTGGACATCCTGGCCCATCTGATGATCGGGTCGGAGGGTACGCTGGGCTTCATCGCCGAGATCACCTATCGTACAGTGCCCGAGCATGCCCACAAGGCCAGCAGCTTGCTGCTGTTTCCCGATATCGCCGAGGCCTGCCGTGCCGTTGTGCTGCTGAAGTCGGCGCCGGTTTCGGCGGTGGAGCTGATGGACCGGGCTTCCCTGCGCTCGGTCGAGGACAAGCCCGGCATGCCGGCCCAGATCCGGGGGCTGGCCGATGGAGTAACGGCCCTGCTGGTGGAAAGCCGGGGTGAAAGCGCCGAGGCCTTGGCCGGCAATGTCATGGCTATCGACGACGTGCTGGCCGGGGTCACCACTCTGTTTCCGCCGACCTTCACCGACGATCCCTACGAGTACGGCAAGCTGTGGAAGATCAGAAAGGGTCTGTTCCCCGCCGTCGGTGCCGTGCGCAAGGTCGGCACCACCGTCATCATCGAGGACGTGGCCTTCCCCATCGACTCCCTGGCCGCCGCCACCGCCGACCTGGAGCATCTGTGCCGCAAGCACGGCTATGCCGAGGCCATCATTTTCGGCCATGCCCTGGACGGTAACCTGCACTTCGTCTTCACCCAGGATTTCGGCATCAAGACTGAGGTGGAGCGCTATGCCCGCTTCATGGACGAGGTTGCCGTCCTGGTGGTGAAGAAATACGATGGCTCGCTCAAAGCCGAGCACGGCACCGGGCGCAACATGGCGCCCTTCGTGGAGATGGAATGGGGCAAGGACGCCACTGCCCTGATGTGGGAGATCAAGGCCCTGCTCGATCCCGCCGGGCTGCTCAATCCCGGCGTGGTGCTGGACCGAAACCCTAAGGCCCATCTGGAGAACCTCAAGGCGCTGCCGCCGGCCGACGCCCTGGTGGATACCTGCATCGAATGCGGCTTCTGCGAGCGCATGTGCCCCTCGCACGGCCTCACCCTCAGCCCGCGCCAGCGCATCACCTCCTGGCGCGAGATTTCCCGCCGGGCCGCGCTGGGCGACGGTGCCGAGGAGCTGCGGCGGCTTTACGATTACCAGGGCATTGATACCTGCGCCGCCTGCGGGTTGTGCGCCACAGCCTGCCCGGTGGGGATCGAGACCGGCAAGCTGACCAAGATGCTGCGCGGTCGCCGCCGGGGCTTCGCCGGGCACTGGATCGGCGACTTCGCCGCCACCCATTACGCCGGTACCATGGCCGTCGCCAAGCTCGGCCTCGGGCTGGCGGCGCTGGCCCGCAGCGTGACCGGTGGGCTGGTCGAGCCCATGGGGGCCAATCTGCCCAAGCCGGCCACGACCAGGCCGGCTGCCATCCGCGCCGGTGGCGACAAGGTGGTTTACGTTCCCACCTGCTCGGCCCGCGCCATGGGGCCGGCCTCCAACGACCCCGAAGCCGAGTCGCTGCCCACCGTGATGAAGCGGGTGCTGGGCCGGGCCGGCTATGAGGTGGTTACCCCCGAGGGGATCGATGGGCTGTGCTGCGGTCAGTCCTTCGAGAGCAAGGGCCTTCAGACCGCCGCCGATGCCAAGGCGGCCGAGTTGGAAGCGGCCCTGACCAAGGCCAGCGACGGCGGCAAATATCCCATCGTCATGGATGCCTCGGCCTGCACCTGGCGGATGAAGATCTTCCTGGCCGAGCGGCTGGCGGTGATGGATTCGGTGGAATTCCTCCACGACGCTGTGCTGCCCCGCCTCAAGCCGCGCCGGCAGGCGGCGCCGGTGCTGCTGCACCTCAATTGCGGCGCCCGCAAGCTGGAGGAGGGCGACAAGCTGGTTGCCCTGGCCAAGGCCTGCGCCGAGACGGTGGTGAGCCCGGAGGCTGTGCTGTGCTGTGGCTTCGCCGGTGACAAGGGCTTCACCCATCCCGAACTCAACGACCACGCCTTACGCGCGCTGGGAGGGCAGGTGCCGGCGGGCTGTGAAGCGGGCTACTCCTCCAACCGCACCTGCGAGATCGGGCTGGCCGACCATGCCGGGGTGCCGTACCGGGGAATCGCCTACCTGCTGGATCGGGCAACGCGGTAGGGGGCGGAGCCTTCCATGGTGGCCGTCCGAGTCAGGGGAACACGGATGATGGTGTGGACGGCCCCTGCTGCCCGGCATCGAAGTGCCATAAGGTGGTTGTTGTCGAGACACCACATCAGAGGGGCCGTCCACACCATCATCCGTGTTGCGATGACTCCAGCGTCCGCGATCAGAGAGTGGCCCTACTCCATCCCCACCAGGGAGCGGGCGAAGGCTTCGGCTTCGAAGGGGCGGAGATCCTCGGCCTTTTCGCCGACACCGATGGCGTGGACCGGCAGGCCGAATTTCTCGGCCAGGGCCACCAGCACGCCGCCGCGGGCGGTGCCGTCCAGTTTGGTCAGCACCAGTCCGGTGACATTGACCAGTTCCTTGAAGATTTCCACCTGGGAATGGGCGTTCTGGCCGACGGTGGCGTCGAGGACCAGCAGCACGTCATGGGGCGCGGTCTCGTCTACCTTCTTGATGGAACGCACGATCTTGGCCAGTTCGGCCATGAGGTCGGCCTTGTTTTGAAGGCGTCCGGCGGTGTCGAGGAACAGCAGGTCGTCGCCGCGCCTGCGCGATTCGGCCAGGGCGTCATAAGCGAGGCCGGCGGCGTCGGCGCCGGTTTCGCGGGCGATCACCGGCACGCCGGCACGCTCGCCCCAGACCTTGAGCTGCTCGACGGCGGCGGCGCGGAAGGTATCGCCGGCGGCCAGGGTCACCGACAGGCCGGCATCCTTGTAGGTCTTGGCCATCTTGCCGATGGTGGTGGTTTTGCCCGAACCGTTGACGCCGACCACCATGACCACATGCGGCTTGCGGTCGGGGTCGAGCACCAGCGGCTTGGCCACCGGCTCCAGGATGCGGGTGATTTCCTCGGCCAGGGTCGCCTTGACCTCGTCGGCGGTGACGTCCTGGCCAAAGCGGGTCTTGGCCAGATGCCGGGTGACCTTGGCTGCGGTGGCGACACCGAGATCGGCGGTGATCAGCAGGTCTTCCAGTTCCTCAAGCGCCTCGTCGTCGAGCTTGCGCTGGGTGAACAGCTCGCCGATACCGGTGGTCAGCTTGGAGGACGACTTGGCCAGACCGGTCTTGAGCCGGCCGAACCAGGAGGCCGGTGCCTCGGCTTCGGGGGCCGCCTCGGGGGTCTTCTTCTTGCCAAAACCGAACAGGCTCATGCTGTGGTCTCACCTCGCAGAATGCCGGCCTCGACGCCGATGATGCGCGAGCGGACGATGGTACCGGGGGCGTCGACGCTGCCCTCGATGCGAACGGGGAGATAATGCCCGCAATGGCCCTCGCCGTCGCGCTCGATCAGTACGTCGGCCTCAGCACCGACGCGGGCGGTCAGCAGGGCGGCCATGGCGGCTTCGCCCTTGGCGCGCAGGCGGGCCGCGCGTTCCTTGATCAGGGTGCCGTTGACCTTGGGCATCCTGGCCGCCGGGGTGCCGGGCCGCGCCGAGAAGGGGAATACGTGGAGGTGGCTGAGCCCGGCTTCGTCAACCAGATCGAGCGAGCGCTGGAACATTGCCTCGTCCTCGGTGGGGAAGCCGGCGATGATGTCGGCCCCTAGCGCCGAGTCGGGGCGGAGGTCGCGGATGCGGGCGGCCATGGCGATGACGTCGGCGCGGAGATGGCGGCGCTTCATGCGCTTCAGGATGGTGTCGTCGCCGGCCTGGACCGACAGGTGAAAATGGGGCATCAGCCGCTCTTCCGTGGCGATGGCGTCCAGCAGCTTGCGGTCGATCTCCACCGGGTCCAGCGAGGACAGGCGCAGGCGTGGCAGGTCCGGCACGGCGGCCAGCAGCCGGCGGACCAGCGATCCCAACCCCGGCTGCCCCGGCAGGTCGCCGCCATAGGCGGTAACATCCACGCCGGTCAGGACGACTTCGTTATAGCCGGCGGCCACCAGCTCCCGGATCTGATCCACCACATGCCCCATGGGAATCGAGCGGTTGGGACCGCGCCCGAAGGGGATGATGCAGAAGGTGCAGCGGTGGTCGCAGCCCTGCTGGACCTCGACGAAGGCCCTGGCCCGCCCCTCGAAGCCGGAAACCAGATGGGAAGCGACTTCGCGCACCTGCATGATGTCGCCCACCACGATGCGCTCGGCCGGTGGGGCGGTGAACACCTGGGGCTGCATCTTCTCGGCATTGCCCAGGATCTGGTCCACCTCGGGCATGGCGGCGAAGGTCTCGGGATGGGCCTGGGCGGCGCAGCCGGTGACGATGATCCTGGCCTCGGGGTTGAGGCGGCGGGCCTTACGGATGGCTTGGCGGGCCTGGCGCTCGGCCTCGGCGGTAACGGCGCAGGTGTTGATGATCACCGTCTCGACGCCGCTTTCCAGGGCGCGGGCATGCTCCTTCATCACCTCGGACTCATAGGCGTTGAGCCGGCAGCCGAAGGTCAGGACGGTAGGGGAGTTGTTGGTCATCTGTTGTCCCTCAAGCGCCGGGCGCGCGCCTCCGCACGCTTGGCTCCTCCGCTTCGCTCCGGGCGCCTCAATGGCGCCGCGCTCGGCTGGCGCCGCGCTCTCATGGCAGCAGCGACGGGTCCAGCGTGCCGACGAAGCTGGTCGCCACAGGTCCGGTCATCAGCACGTGATCGTCGGGCAGCCATTCGATGGACAGGCTGCCGCCGTCCAGGATGATCTCGGCCTTGCGGGGGCTCAGGCCTCGCCGCGCAGCCGCCACCAGGGTGGCACAGGCGCCGGTGCCGCAGGCCATGGTGATGCCGGTGCCGCGCTCCCACACCCGCATGCGGATGCGGCCGGTCTGAGCGTCCAGCGGCGTCAGCACCTGAGCGACCTCGATATTGGCCCGCTCCGGGAACAGGGCGTAGTGCTCCAGCACCGGGCCGACACTACCCAGATCCACTGCCTCGGCGTCATCGACGAAGAACACCGCGTGGGGATTGCCCATATTGACCCCGACCGGATCGGCCAGTGGACCCACCCGCACCCCAAGATGCAGGGTGTCCTTGGCCTCTGCCAGGGGGATTTCGCGCCAGTCGAGGCGGGGGCGGCCCATATCCACCGCCACCAGATCGCCGCCGCGCGATTCCGCGTCGAGCAATCCGGCCTTGGTCTCGATGACCACCTTGTCGTGGCCGCTCTCGCCCATCAGCATCCAGGCGACGCAGCGGGTGGCGTTGCCGCAGGCTCCGGTCTCCGAACCGTCGGAATTGTAGAGCTGCATGGTGGCGTCGCTGACCGGGCCGGCGGCCGGGGCGATGATCACCAACTGGTCGCAGCCGATTCCGGTGCGGCGATTGGCGATGGCGCGGATGCGGGCTGGCGTCAGGTCAAGGGCAAGGGGACGCGCATCGAGAACGACGAAGTCGTTGCCCAATCCATGCATCTTGCGAAACGGCCAAGCAGTGGTGGTCATGGTCATGCCCGCTTCATATAGGGTGCCCGGGACAAAAACGCAAAAGGCGCCCGGTCGGGCGCCCTTCGTCAGCTCAGGAAACCTGCGCGGGACCAGCCCGCGCGCGACCTACTTGATCTTGGCTTCCTTGAACTGGACGTGCTTGCGCACGACCGGATCATACTTGCGGAACTCAAGCTTTTCCGTGGTCTTGCGGGGATTTTTCTTGGCCACGTAGAAGAAGCCCGTCCCGGCGGAGCTCAGCAGCTTGATGAGAATGGTGGCAGGCTTGGCCATGGCGAAAATCCTGGAATACGTTGCTGATCGAAACTTGAGGGGCGCAAGATACTGATCCCGCCGGCAGAGTCAAGCGGAAAGGGTCAAAACAGTTCCGCCTCGCCCTCGTCGGGGGCCTCGTCCGAGAGCCGGCCTTCGCCGACCAGTTGCTCGAAGGAGTGGACCTGATTGCGCCCATGCTCCTTGGCGAAGTAGAGCGCCCGGTCCGCATTGCCCATGACCACCGAGGGCAGGTCGTCGGACTGGATGCGCACGAAGCCGACGCTGACGGTGACCTGGCCCACCTGGGGAAAGGCGAAGCCGCTGACAATCACCCGGAAGCGCTCGAAGACCTGCAGGGCGTTCTGGAAGGTGGTGGGCGCCAGAAGAACCACGAATTCCTCGCCGCCGAAGCGGAACAGCAGGTCTTCCGACCGGAAGGCCTTGCGCATCAGCGCCGACAGTAGCAACAGCACCTCATCGCCGAAGACATGGCCGAAGGTGTCGTTGACCCGCTTGAAGTGGTCGATGTCGATGATGCCCAGCCAGTGATGTTCGCCCTCCAGATGGCTGGCGCGGCGATTCCCGTTGAACGAGACCTTCATATGCCGGCTGGCGGCGACGATGCGGCTGAAATTCTCGTCGAAGGTCTTGCGGTTCTTCAGGCCGGTCAGGGTGTCGCGGGCGGCGTCGCGCAGAATTGCCAGATAGTTGCGATAGATGGCGGCAAAGCCTCCGATCAGTCCCAATTGTTCGGCGGCGGCGGGCGGGTGAAGGGTGACCAGGAAGGCGCAGACGGTGCCGCGATCATCAATGATGGGGTGGACCCGCCGGAGGGAGCCGTCGGGCAGGGCGGCCGCGCGCTCGGTGGCCGTGGCCATACATTCCAGCAGCATCGGGTCGGTCCCGATCTCGACCATCTCCGTCGGCGCCTCGAAGCCGTCTCGGCACTGACTGGCGACATAGTCGAGGAAAATGCCGTTGGCCGTGGGAGTGGGGCGGCAGATGGCACAGAACAACAGGGTGCCCAATCCGAAAAGCGTGGAGACCAAGCAGTCCTCAAGATGCTGCTGGCTGCGCTGTTCGGTGATGCGCACCACGGAAGACAGGACTGACTCTGGAGTGATTTCCACGCCCAAACTTTCCCCCATTTTATCCTGGCGGTGGGTATGGCCCGCACCCGAAGGGGAGTCAAGCGACCCCAGGTTGCGTTGTCCTTCCTCTATTTCCCGTGAATTATATCACGCTCCCGCGGCGAGGGCGCATGGGGATATGTGTCCCGGGCCTCGCGCATTTCGCGTGCCTCCTTATGCTTAATGCTGCCCTTGCTGGGCTTCGGCGCCCTGGCGGGGCTGTTCGGCCTGGAGGGTCCGGCTGGGGGAGGACAGCGATATGGCGCGGGCGTAAAGAGCGCGATTGGCCAGCAGCTTTTCCGCCAGTTCGAGGTCGGAGTGGATTTCGGACCGCCGGGTCGGCGGGCAAGTGTCGCGCAGCTTCTGGCGCAGCTCGCTTTCCTCGAGGCCGGCCCGGCGCCAGACGGCCAGGGTTTCCGTCAGCTTGTGGGCCTGGGCCGGACGTGTGAGGCCATCCAGCAAGGTGGCGGGCGAGGACTCGGCGCCCGAGGTGCAGAGAGTCGGCAGCACTCCCAGCCCGTGCAGGGCATAGCCCGAGGGGGTGTGGAAGCGTGACCAGGTGAGCGTGATCTCGCCGTCATTGGGCAGGCGGATAACGGTCTGGACCGTCCCCTTGCCGAAGGAATTGCTGCCGATGATCACGGCACGCCCGGCATCCTGCAGGGCCGAAGCGACGATCTCGGCGGCCGAGGCGGAGCGGCCGTCCACCAGGACGGCGACGGGCAGGTCCTCGCCGATATCGCCGGGGCGGGCCTCGAAGGCATTGCCGGAATCGGGGTGGCGGCCGCGGGTGGACAGGATGGGCCCGTCGGCGACGAACAGATCCACCACCGCCACCGCCTTGTCCAGCAGGCCGCCGGGATTGCCGCGCAAATCCAGCACCACGCCCTGAAGGCCGTTACCCAGCCGGTTGCGGGCGTCCTTCAACTGGTTCTCCAGGCTGTAGGCGGTGCGCTGGTTGAAGCTGGTGATCTTGAACTCGGCGATCGAGCCGTTGATGGTCATGCTGACGGTCCGCGGCACGATGAGTGAGCGGCGGAGCGTCACCACCAACGGCTCGGCACCGCGCCGGATGGCCATGGTCAGGTCGCTGGCCACCGCGCCGCGCAGCCGGTTGGAGATGTCGTTGCGATCCATCCCGCGCACGGTCTGGCCTTCGATGACGGTGATGACGTCACCGAGTTTGAGGCCGGCTTTGGCCGCCGGGGTATCCTCGATGACCTCGACGATGCGGGGCTCGTCGTCGATAAGGTCGAATTTGATGCCGATGCCGCCAAAGCCGTTGCGGCTGGCCCGGTGCTCGCGCGCCTCCTTGGCGCCGGCATAGCGGGAATAGACGTCGGCCTTGCCCAGCGCGCCCTCGAACACCGCCTGATAGACCTGCTCTATATCTGCATCGCGCAAGGGGGGCGAGGCATCACGCGCTCCCTGCGCGGCGGTCAGCACCAGATGGGCCCAGCCATCGGCATCGTTCTGTTCCGGCTGGGGCAGGTCGGCCACCACCTTGTCGGAGGTGGACAGCCGCACCCGGTCGCCTTGGACCACCACCGCCAGCTGGGGATCGATCTCGGCCAGCCCTCGCAGCCCGTCGATGGCGATGCTGGCGGCGGTGACCGGCTGGAGATGGCGTTCGACGATGGCGGTGAAGCCGAAGGCGATGGTGCGCTCGGCCTCGGGCATGTTCCAGCCCGTTGCCGTTGCCGTTGCCGTTGCCGTTGCCACGGCCGGCGCGGCAATCCCTCCCGCCGTCCAAGACACGGCGAGGGCAAGACCGAGGATCAGGCGGTGCAGTGCGTCCCTCATCGCCGGGATTATGCGCAAGGCCATGGCGTCGGGTACAGAATTTTCGCTCAGCGTCCGCGTTTACCGCCGCCGTGATTGACCGGTCCCCGTTTGGGTGGGCCGGAACGGAAGGGTCTGGGTGGGCGCGGCTCGCGTTCGCCGCCTTCGGCCAGATTGAACACCATGGAGCCGGTCAGGGTATTGGCCTCGCGCAGGATCACGTCCAGGCGCTGGCCCAGTTGGAAGGTCTTGCGGGTCCGCTTGCCCACCAGGCAGTGGTGAGTCTCGTCATGGACGTAGAAATCCTCGGGCAGTGAGGAGATCGGCACCAATCCATCGGCCCCGGTCTGGCTGAGGGTGACGAACAGACCGAAGCGGGTCACGCCGGAGACCTTGGCGCCGAAGCTGGCGCCGACCTTTTCCGCCAGGAAGCCGGTGACGTAGCGGTCGATGGCCTCGCGCTCGGCGGTGGCGGCACGCCGTTCCGTCACCGAAATGTGTTCGCCCCATTCACTGAAGCTCTCAACCGCATCCGTAGGCAGCCCCCCTTCGCCCAGCTTGAGCCCGGTCACCAGGGCCCGGTGGACCAGCAGATCGGCATAGCGGCGGATGGGGGAGGTGAAGTGAGCGTACTTGGCCAGATTCAGGCCGAAATGGCCGATATTCTCGGGCTGATACAGGGCCTGGGCCTGAGAGCGCAGGATGACCTCGCTGACCAGATGGGAGTTGGGGGTGTCGGCCACCGCTTCGAGAATGCGGTTGAAGTGTTCGGGCCGCAGCACCTGCCCCTTGGCCAGATTGAGGTCCATGCTGGCAAGGAATTCGCGCAGGGACTCCAGCTTGTCCTGGCTGGGCCGGTCGTGAACCCGGTACATGCAGGGCTGGTGGATTTTCTCCAGGGTCTCGGCGGCGCAGACATTGGCCTGGATCATGAAATCCTCGATCAGCCGGTGGCTGTCGAAGCGCTCGCGCTCCTCGATGGAGGCGACCTTGCCTTCCGAGGTGATGATGACGCGGCGCTCGGGGATGTCCAGTTCCAGCACGGCGCGTTCCTTGCGCGCCCGGAACAAGGCGGTCCAGGCTCCATACAGCGGCTCGATCACCGGAGCCAGCAGCGGGGCAGTCAACCCGTCGGGCCTGCCGTCCTTGGCCGCCTGCACCTGGGTATAGGTCAGGCGCGCCACCGAGCGCATCATTCCCCGAACGAAACGATGTCGTAGCTTGTTGCCCAGGGCGTCCAACCAGAAATGCACCGCCATGCAGGGGCGGTCCTCCTCGGGCTTGAGCGAGCACCAGCCGTTGGACAGTTCCTCGGGCAGCATGGGGACCACCCGGTCGGGAAAATAGACCGAGTTGCCGCGCTTGAAGCCTTCCTTGTCCAGGGCATCGCCGGGGCGCACATACCAGGACACATCGGCAATGGCCACCAGACAGTGCCAGCCGCCGGGATTCTTGGGGTCGGGATCGGGTTCGGCGAAAACGGCGTCGTCGAAATCCCGCGCATCCTCGCCGTCGATGGTGACCAGCGGAATGGGGCGCAGGTCGGTGCGGTCGCCCAGCGGCGCCGCCCCCTCGGCGGCAGCCTGCCTGAGGGCGTCTTCGGGGAACTCGAAGGGGATGTCGTTGGCGTGGATGCAGACCAGACTGACCGAGCGTGGGGCGCCCAGCAGGCCCAGGCATTCCTTGACGCTGGCGGAGCGCAGGCCGTAGAGGCGGCCGGGCATGATGTCGGCCAGCACCAGTTCGCCGGACTTGGCCTCACCGCTCTCGCCGCGCGGGACCATGTATTCGGCCTTCTCCTTGCGGCTGGTGGGGCGGATGCGGCCGGAACCGTCGGGATTGGGCTCGAACACCCCGAGCACCCGAGCCTTGGCCTCGCCGATCACCCGGATGGGGCGGCCTTCGTAGACGTCGTCCTTGAGACGGCGCAGCTTGCACAGCACTCGGTCGCCGACGCCCACCGCCGGGCTGCCGGGGCGGAATGAGGTCATGTAAATCTTGGGCGGGCGGCCGTCATGTTCCCATGCGAGCGGGCGGCCCAGCAGTTCGCCGTCGCTGTCGGTGCCGATGATCTCGACCACTCCGGCGTCGGGCAGGGCGCCGGGACGGGCGAAGCGCTTCTGGTGGCCGCGCTCGACGGCACCGTCCTTCTCCAACTCCTTGAGGATGGCCTTGAGGTCGATCTTGTCGTCGCCGCGCAGGTTGAAGGCCCGCGCCAGTTCGCGCTTGCCCACCCTTCCGGGGGAGGACTTGATGAAGTCCAGAATCTCCTGCTTGGAGGGGATGGGGACTTGTTTGGCGGCTTTGTGCGGGGGCTTGGTCATGGCCGCAGGGTATCGCCTGACGGCCGTTACCACAAGCGCGGCCCCAAAAGCGCAAGGCTGGCTGGCCGACACGAACCTTGTCCGGGGCCGGGACACCCGCTAAGGTCTATGCCCTAAGATGTGGGGGGATGTATGTCCGATACGGATATGGTGGAAATGCGGTTGGCGGTGCTGGCCATCAGCCAGGCGGACAAGGACGCGTTACGGCTGTTCCGGCCGATCCTGGAGACGCGGTTGGACGGAATCCTCGACGACTTCTACCGCCACGTCCTGTCCTTCCCCGATCTTGCCCGCCATTTCCCCGATCCCTCCAGGGTGGCACCGGCCAAAGCCGCCCAGAAGGCCCATTGGATGCGGCTTTTCTCGGGGGCGTTCGATCACGCCTATATGGACTCGGTGCGCGATATCGGCCGCACCCATGCTCGTATCGGGCTGGAGCCCCATTGGTATATCGGCGGCTACGCCATGGTGTTGGGGAAGCTGCTGGCGGTGGCGGCCGAGACCCAGAAGACCAATCTGTTCGGAGCCGGGGACAAGGCGGCGCTGGGACGCCTGCTCTCCACGCTGGCACGGGCCGTCCTGCTGGATATTGATCTGGCGGTGTCGGTCTATCTGGAGGCGGTGCGGGACGCGGCGGTCGAGGCGCAGCGCCGGCGCGAATCCGTCATCGTCGGCGAACTGACGGCCATGGTCCAGGCGGCCAGCCAGGGTGACCTGGACCGGCGGATCACCCTGGAAGGAAAGGAGGGCTTCTTTCTCGACCTCTGTCGTTCGGTCAATGCCCTGGTGGCCAACACCGGCCTCACTCTCAAAGACGTGGCGTCTGTGCTGGGGGCAGTGGCCGACGGCGACCTTACGCCCCGGATCGCCGCCGACTACCACGGTGTGTTCGGCCAGTTGAAGGACGACGTCAACCGGACAGCCGACAAGCTGACCGAGGTGGTGGGCGGCATTAACCTTACTACCCGCGAGATCACCAACGCCGCCTCGGAAGTGGCGGCTGGGAGCCACGATCTGTCCGAGCGTTCGGAACAGCAGGCGGCCGGCCTCCAGCAGACGGCGGCGGCGCTGGAGCAACTGGCGGGGACGGTGCGGCAGAACTCCACTGATGCCGATCAGGCCAACCGGCTGGCGGCCGAAGCGCGCGAAGTGGCCAGTTCCGGCGGACAGGTGGTCGCCGACGCCATCTCGGCCATGGGCCGGATCGAGGGCAGCTCGAAAAAGATCGAGGACATCGTCGGCATCATCAACGAACTGGCCTTCCAAACCAATCTGCTGGCTCTTAACGCAGCGGTCGAGGCTGCGCGGGCGGGCGATGCCGGCAAGGGTTTCGCCGTGGTGGCGGCCGAGGTTGGCAATCTGGCGCAGCGTTCCTCCCAGGCCTCCAAGGAGATCAAGGCCCTGATCGCCGAAAGCTCGACCCTGGTGACCGGCGGCGCCGATCTGGTGGCGGGGACGGGCCGGGCGCTGACCAAGATCGTCGGCTCGGTGCGGCAGGTGGCCGATATCGTGGCCAAGATCGCTGGCGCCAGCCGCGAGCAATCCTCGGGCATCGAACAGGTCAACATCGCGGTGTCGCAAATCGACGAGACCACTCAGCAGAACGCTGCCTTGGTGGAGGAAAGCTCCGCCGCCGCCATGTCGCTGGAGGATCAGTCCCGGCGACTGGCGCGGATGATGAGCTTCTTCAAGCTGTAGATAAGGAAAAAGGGCTTGCGGTTGCCCGCAAGCCCTTGATCGAAACACCGACCCGAAGGTCTCTTCGCGGATTAGCGCTTGGAGAACTGGGTGGAGCGGCGAGCCTTGTGCTTGCCGTACTTCTTGCGCTCGACCACGCGGGAGTCGCGGGTGAGGAAGCCGCCGGCCTTCAACGCCGGGCGATGCGCCGGATCGAAGAAGGTCAGCGCGCGGCTGATGCCGTGACGCAGGGCGCCGGCCTGACCGGACAGGCCGCCGCCGTTGACGGTGCAGTTCACGTCGAACTGACCCTCGACCCGGGCGGTCTGGAACGGCTGGTTGATGATCATGCGCAGAACCGGACGGGCGAAGTACACCGGCAGTTCTCGGCCGTTGACGATGATCTTGCCCGAACCGGGCTTGATCCAGACGCGGGCGACGGCGTTCTTGCGCTTGCCGGTGGCATAGGCACGGCCCTGGGCATCGACCTTGCGAACGTGCACGGGATGGACCGGAGCCGACGACACGGCCTGCAGGTCGGCCAAGCTGGAGAGATCGGCCATGGGACTACCTCTTATTCTTCGGGTTCAGGGCGCCGACATCCAGGGAGTCGGGGGCCTGAGCCTCATGCGGATGGGCGGGACCGGCATAGACGCGCAGGTTCTTCATCTGCTGACGGCCGAGCGGACCACGGGTGATCATGCGCTCGACGGCCTTCTCGATGACCCGCTCCGGGAAGCGGCCGGACAGCAGCTGACCCATGGTCCGGTCCTTGATGCCGCCGGGATGGCCGGTGTGCCAGTAGAAGCGCTTGTCGGCGAGCTTGTTGCCGGTCAGCTTGACCTTCTCGGCATTGACGACGATGACGTTGTCGCCCATGTCCACATGCGGGGTGTAGGTCGGAAGATGCTTACCGCGCAGGCGCATCGAGACGATGCTAGCCAGCCGGCCGAGCACGACGCCGTCCGCGTCGATCACAACCCACTTCTTTTCAACTTCGGACGGTTTGGCGTTATAGGTCTTCATGGCACCCACGGCAAAACCAGTTGGCGACACCACGAACCTCCGTGGCGTCGAGGGCGCGGAGTATGCCACAGGCGACGCTTGAGTCAATGCAAAACAAATCAAGCAAAATCAACGCGTTATGATGACGGTATCATGATACCTCTCGCGGGGGCCGCGTCATGCAAGGCTTTCTGCGGGGTGCTGCGTGCTGCGATATCGGCGGAGGTTCCCTGGAGCGTCTTGTCCACGCCCAAATCAAGGCCAAGGGGGCGGAGTCGTATTCCCAGTCTCGAGGGCATCGCCTAGTCCGATTGGATGGGTTGGTGTCCGAAACTGTAACATCAATAACGTATTTCGTTGCATTCTGTCGTATTTAGCTTTGCTGTGGGGTCGTTTTGTTTTGGCCGACAAGTCATGAATTTCCTGGAAAAATCATAGTCTCCGCCTTCGCTTTCCCATGGAAGTGGCCTCGCGGAGGTTGTGTCGCGTCGCCCCATAATCCATTCCTCGTTATTTTACATCTTATGTACAAGTTGTTTATAATTATTCACAATCTGTTGACAACCCCCCGTGATCTTTGCGAGGCTTGTGTTGGGATTGGGTGCGGTAGGTTATTGGGAATGCCGCCATGTCAGGTGAATTGGACGGCCATGCG
>Ga0265313_10002885_pt1 | contig 14411 bp, 16 predicted proteins | sample 4123metaG_FD_203122 | JGI IMG/M metagenome (GOLD analysis project Ga0265313, IMG submission 203122) | Rhizosphere microbial communities from Carex aquatilis grown in University of Washington, Seatle, WA, United States - 4-1-23 metaG | ecosystem: Host-associated > Plants > Roots > Rhizosphere >...
CCGCTGCAGCAACTGTTCGGCGAGCCGGTCTACGTCCATCAGTTCAAGCTCAACGCCAAGGCCGCCTTCGAGGGCGACGTCTGGCAGTGGCATCAGGACTACGGCACCTGGGCGCGCGACGACGGCATGCCGGCCGCGCGCGCCATGAACATCGCCGTCTTCCTCGACGAGGTGATGCCGATCAACGGCCCGCTGCTGCTGATCCCGAAGAGTCACCGGCAGGGCGTGTTCGCCGCCGGCCACGACAAGGCGACGACATCATATCCGCTGTGGACGCTCGACAAGGACACGGTCACGCGCCTTGCCGCCGAAGCGGCCGGCCCCGACGGCGTCGGCATCGTCGCGCCGACCGGCAAGCCCGGCTCGGTGCTGATGTTCCACGGCAACCTGGTGCACGCCTCGCCGCCGAACATCACGCCCTACCCGCGCAAGATCGTCTATCTCACGCTGTGCGCGGTCTCGAACCACATCACGAAATTTACGCGGCCCGAATTCATCGCGCATCGCGACTTCACGCCGATCGTTCCGGTCGACGACGACGCGCTGGCGGAATATGCACGCGCGCACCGGGTCGCCGCAGAATAAATTTTACGTAGTTTGCGTCGATACGAATAAAACATTCGCATTGTAGCCACTCAATTGCCGGACTTTGTCGGCCCTATCCGGCGCGCGGCGGCTTTGGATTCGGGGTTTTCGAGATGCACACGCTCTATTCGATGCAGCGTTCGGGCAACAGCTACAAGGTTCGGCTTGCGCTCGCGCGCCTCGGCATTCCCTACAAGCTCGTCGAAGTCGACATCCTCCAGGGCGAAAGCCGCACGCCGGAATTCCTCGCCAAGAATCCGAGCGGGCAGATTCCGCTGCTCGAAGTCGCGCCCGGCCGCTTCCTCGCGGAATCGAACGCCATCCTCTGGTACGTCGCCGGCGGCACGACGCTTGCGCCGGAAGACCGCATCGGCCGCGCCGAGGCGTTGCAGTGGATGTTCTTCGAGCAGCACAGCCTCGAGCCGAACATCGGCGCCGCGTTCTTCTGGCTGTGCCTGATCAAGGGCGGCCGCGACCTGCAGCAGCACGCGCTCGAGGACTGGATGGAAAACGGCTACCGCGCGCTCGCCGTCATGGAGATGCACCTCGAGAAGAACCGCTATTTCGTCGCCGACCACTTCACCATCGCCGACATCGCGCTCTACGCCTACACGCACCTGGCGCATGAGTGCGATTTCGACCTCGCCCGCTTCCCGGCGGTGCGCCGCTGGCTCGACCGCGTCGCCGCCGAGCCCGGCCATATGCCGATGGAGTGGCAGCCGCAGCCGCTCGACGCCGCGATCTAGCCAGCCGTTTACCGCTTGTTAACCATACCCGCCACGAAAACGCCGCGCTTCGTCTCCGGCTTTGCCGCAGTCCCGGCCAAACCTCGCCCGCTTCGCGCCGCATCCTGGCAGCCGTCGGAAAACGATTCGTTTGCAGGTCGTGTCATGCGCAACCCTAATGATGATGCCGGCTTTGCTCCCCCCTCCGATCGGCCGCTAGGCACCGAGCGGCGGACCCTCGCCTTTGCCGAGCTGATCACCACCATCGGCCTGACGGTTTGCACCGTCATCGCCGCCATCGTCGTGACGGCGGGCATCGCCCGCGCCGATGTCGGCAGCGGCGTGATCGGCAACGAAGGCAGCCTGTTCGCCATCGCCTTGCTGCTGGGCCTCGTCTTCATCGGCATCGGCGGCTTCAGCCTGCTGCCGCGCGGGCGCCGCCACCGCCACTAGCCGGCCCCTCCTCCGGCGCGGAAATTGCATCGTCCGATGCTGGTCTTTGCGCGCCTTGGGGGCGGCCCATGTTGGACCAGGTTGCGGACAACACCATCTTGGCCAAATCCGACCCGGATTTTCCGGGCTTGAGCTTTGCCTATCGCTTTCGCGACGGCCAGGCCGAGCCGCTGGCCGGCCGCGAGATCGCCGCCGCGCTCGCGCAACCGGGCGGCTGGATCTGGATCCACCTCAGTCTCAGCGAAACCTACGCGCGCGACTGGATCGCGCACACCGCGCCGCTGCCCGAGCGCGCGCGCGAGATTCTGCTGACCGATGACGAGCACCAGATGCTCGAGCCGATCGACGGCGGCGTCGCCGGCGTGTTCGCCGACCTGCTGCGCGCCTTCGCCGGCAACACGCCGGAGCTCGGCCGGCTGCACTTCGCGCTGACCGACAGCCTGGTGGTGAGCGGCCGCCGCGCCGCGCTCGGCGCCATCCAACGCACGCTCGACGCGCTCGGCCGCGGCAAGCGCATGCCGAATGCGATGGCGCTGCTCGAGGAGATCGTCAGTCATTTCGCCGACGCGGTCGGCGCCGTGGCGGTGGAATTGTCGGACACGCTCGACGTCATCGAGGAAAGCCTGATCGGCGACGCCGAAGCCGACGAGCGCGCTAAGCTCGGGCCGGCGCGTCGCACCGTCGTGCGCATCCATCGCCAGTTGTCGACGTTGCGGATTTTGTTCCGGCGCTGGTCGATGCCGAACGACAGCGACACCTCGTCGCGCATCGGTGCCGCCGCCGGGCGCCTGGCGCAGCGGCTCGACGGCCTCGATCAGGAGATCGTCGGCATCCAGGAGCGCGCCCGCCTGCTGCAGGACGAGATCGCCGCCAAGGTCGCCGCCGAGACCAACCGCAGCCTGTTTGTGTTGACGATCGTCACCGCGTTCCTTTTGCCGCCGACGCTGGTCGCCGGCATTTTCGGCATGAACGTCACCGATCTGCCCTTCACCAAGGGCGAAAGCGGCTTCGTCTGGGCGATGGCCGTCACCGTCGTCTCCAGCGCGCTGGTCTATGTGTTCATGCGCTGGCTGCGCATCATCCGCTGATTTATCCGTTCTTGCGCAATTCGCCGCGCTGAGACCGAACCACTCGCCGCGTTCGGGCGTTTTCGGCATGATGACGCCCATGAACAAGTGTTCGATGGTCCTGCTCGGCCTGCTGCTGGCGTCGCCTGCGACGGCGCAGACATTCGGCAATCTCAAGGTAGAGACCGTCGCCAAGGGTCTCGAGCATCCCTGGTCGCTCGCCTTCCTGCCCGACGGCCGCATGCTGGTCACCGAACGTCCCGGCCGGATGCGCATCGTCAGTGGCGACGGCAAGGTGTCGCCGCCGCTCGCCAGCGTGCCGAAGGTGTCCGCGGGCGGCCAAGCCGGATTGCTCGACGTCGCGCTCGATCGCGGCTTCGCGCAGAACCGTATCGTCTATTTCTGCTTCAACGCCGACACGGGCGGCAGCGTCGCGGTGGCGCGGGCGCGGCTCGATGCCGGCGAGGCGCTTCGGCTCGACGACGTCGAAGTCATCTTTCGCCAACAAGGGCCGCCGTCGAACGGCTACAATGTCGCCTGCCGCATCGTTCAGGCACCCGATAAAAATCTGTTCGTCACACTCGGCGATCATTTCGGCCCGGCGAAGCTCGCGCAGACGCTCGACAACGACATCGGCAAGATCATCCGCATCGGCCCCGAAGGCAGCATCCCGCCGGACAATCCGTTCGTGCATCGCAGCGGCGCGTTGCCGGAAATCTGGGCCTATGGCGTGCGCAATCCGGAAGGCCTCGCCTTCAATCCCGCCGACGGCAAGCTCTGGGAGCAGGAGCACGGACCGAAAGGCGGCGACGAGATCAACATCGTCGAGAAAGGCGCCAACTATGGCTGGCCGGTGGTGAGCTACGGCGTCAATTACGACAGCACGCCGGTCGGCACCGGCAAGACCTCCGGGCCGGGCATCAAGGAGCCACTGTGGCACTGGACGCCGTCGATTGCGCCCTCCGGCATGGCCTTCTACACCGGCGATCTCATTCCCAGCTGGAAGGGCAGTCTGCTCAACGGCGCGCTCAAGTTCGAGTTGCTGTCGCGGCTCGAACTGAAAGGCGACAGCGTCGTCAAGGAAGAGCGGCTGCTGCAGGGATTGCACGAGCGCATCCGCGATGTACGGCAGGGGCCCGACGGCGCGGTCTATCTGCTCACCGACAACGACGCCGGCCGCATCCTGCGCGTAACGCCAGCGAAGTAGTCCGCCGCATTCAGAACTTGTGGAACACGAAGAACGCGCCGAGCGCGACGAAGGCAAACCCGACGCCTTGGCTCCAGGTCAGCGGGTCCTTCAAGTAGACGACCGAGAACACCGCGAAGATGCAGAGCGTCACCACCTCCTGGATGGTCTTGAGCTGCGCCGGATCGTAGACGGCGCTGCCGTAGCGGTTGGCCGGCACCGCGAGGCAATACTCGACGAAGGCAAGCCCCCAGCTGATCAGGATGACCCAGTAGATCGGCACCTCCTTGAAGCGCAGGTGCCAGTACCAGGCGGTGGTCATGAAGACGTTGGAGCCGATCAGCAGCGCGACCGGCAGCGCGTAAGGGATAAATGCGGGCATGTGCTTCTCTGGAAAAGGGTTTTGGCGCGACACGCAAACGTCACTACCGCGTCACAGCCTGCGGCTAAAGAAGGAATGCTTCTGTCGCGTATTGAGTGCCTTGCGTAGCCCCATTGCGGTCCCGTCCGGCTGACCCTGCCTCTCGGGACCGCAATTTTTTGGGCAGCCCCGACTTTTCACAACATCCGCCTTGCGCGCAAGTTCCGCCGCTCGACGGCCGCGCCTTCGGCGCCGGCCGCCCCGTGCTAGGATCGGGATCTGGCTCGGCCGCGCCCCGGCGCGCCCTGCCAGCACCCGTTTCTGGGAACGACGCGATGCGCCCTCACGCTTTCCTGATGATCGCCGCCTTGCTGGTCGCGGCGCTGCCCGCCGTCGCGCAGGACAAGCCGGCCGCCGAGCCGATCAAGCCCTACAAACCGGTGGCCATCGCGCTGCCGCAGCCGGTCAGCGATCCGACCTTCGAAGCGCTGCGCCAGCAGCTCGGCCAGATCGCCGAGCATAAGGACCGCGCGGCGCTCGCCAAGCTCGTCGTGACCATCGGCTTCTTCTGGGACCGCGAAAACGGCAACGCCGCCGACAAACGCAAAACCGGCGCCGACAATCTCGCCGCCGCGCTCGGCCTTGATGACAAGGACGCGCCCGGCTGGGACGTTCTGGCGACCTTCGCCGAGGAGCCGTCGGTGTCGCCGTCGCGCACCCACAAGGGTGCGATCTGCTCGCCGGCCGATCCGGTCTACAACGGCAAGGAGCTCGACGCGCTGATCGACGCAACAGATACCGATCCGATGGATTGGGGCTATCCGGTTTCGGAAAATGTCGAAGTGCGTTCCGCCGGCGATCCCGACGCGCCGGTGATCGACAAGCTCGGGCTCTATTTCGTACGCGTCATGCCGGACAGCATCACCGCCTCGCCGTCCTTCATCCATGTGGCGATGCCGAGCGGCAAGACCGGCTATGTCGCGATCGACGCCATCGCGCCGATGGGCAACGACCAGATCTGCTACGTGCCGGCGGTGCGCGGCGGCTGGAAGATCGGCGGCTACATCGGCGGCGGCGCGCCGCAGTAATGGTCAGCCGTAGCGCAGCTTCATGGCGAGGATCACCGACAGCGGCGCCAGCGTCGCCGCATTCGAGCCGATCAGCGGCCAGTCGTTGATGGCGAGGCCGTAGATGAGCCAGAGCACGATGCCGACGGTGAAGCTCGCGGTCGCCGGCAGCGACAGCGCGCGCGTCTCCTTGTCGCGGATCACCTTGACCGCCTGCGGCAGCCAGCACAGCGTGGTCAGCGCCGCACCGGCGGTGCCGATGATGTCGATGGCGAGCGCAATCGTCATGATGGCGCGGTAAAACTGATTCGATTCACACCGATATGACAGACGCCCCGCCAGCACCGCTCCCCGCCCGCCGCCTCATCTGCTCGGCCTGCGGCGCCGCCTTCGACTGCGGCCTGGGCGGCGACTGCTGGTGCGCGGCGGAGCCCTACCAGCTGCCCCTGTCCGATTCCGCCGGCGATTGCCTGTGTCCCGGCTGCCTGCGACAGGCCGCCGCCCGCCACGGTCCGGACAAGAACCGGCCCTAAGTCCCGCGCCCAACCGATCCCTGTGAACTAAACCCGGGCGTGGTGTTGTTGCCGCGCACGCGTTGGTATGAGGACACGATGTTCCGGCCCTTCGAGCGATGGGTGAAGACGACCGTGCTGCCCGGGCAGGCGACGCCGCCGCCGGGGCTGGTCGCGTTCTATTGGCACTTCGCCAGCCAGACCAAGGGCGTGTTCATCGCGCTGTTTGCGGTCGGCTTTGCCGTCGCGCTGCTCGACGTGATGATCCCGGTCTTCATCGGCCAGGTCGTCACCCTCGTCACCCGCACGACGCCGGACGAGCTGTTCGCCACCGCCTGGCCGATGCTGCTCGGCATGGCCGGCGTGCTGCTGGTCCTGCGGCCGCTCGCCTTCACCGCGCAGCATCTGGTGATGAACCAGGCGATCAACGCCAACGTCTCCAACCGCATCCGCTGGCAGAACCACTGGCACGTGGTGCGGCAGTCGTGGGCGTTCTTCCAGAACGACTTCGCCGGCCGCATCGCCAACCGCGTCATGCAGACCGGCCCGGCGATCCGCGAGAGCCTGGTCGCGCTGCTCACCGCCGTGTGGTTCATCCTGATCTACGGCGCCTCGTCGCTCATTCTGCTGGCGCGCGCCGACCGCTGGCTGGCGCTGCCGGTGCTGCTGTGGTTTGGCGCCTACATCGTGATGCTGCGCTGGTTCGTGCCGCGCATGCGCGACCGCTCGAAGGCGACGTCGGAATCGCGCTCGATGCTCACCGGCCGCATCGTCGATACCTACACCAACATCGCCACCGTGAAGCTGTTCGCGCGCGCCCGCGACGAGGACGCCTACGTGCGCGAGGCGGTCGACCAGCACACCGGCCGCTTCCACGCCGCGCTGCGGCTCAACACCTGGTTCACGCTGACGCTGATCGTGCTGAACGCGCTGTTGATCACATCAACGGCGGCCTTCGCCATCGTACTGTGGCGGCACGGCCAGGTCGGGGTCGGCACCGTCGCCATGGCGTTGCCGATGACGACGCAGATCGTGTCCGCCTCGCACTGGGTCGCCTGGCAGGTCTCGAACATCTTCGAGAACGTCGGCGTCGTGCAGGAAGGCATGATGACCATCGCCCGCCCGCTCACGCTGGTCGACGAGCCCGGCGCCGCGGCGCTCGATGTCACGCGCGGCGAGGTGCGTTTCGACAATGTGCGCTTCGGCTACGGCCGCGAGCGCGGCCTGATCGGCGGGCTGAGCCTCGACGTTGCGCCCGGCGAGAAGATCGGCCTGGTCGGCCGCTCCGGCGCCGGCAAGTCGACGCTGGTCAACCTGCTGCTGCGCTTCTTCGACCTCGAGGGTGGCCGCATCCTGATCGACGGCCAGGACATCGCCGGCGTCACGCAGGAATCGTTGCGCGCGCAGATCTCGCTGGTGACGCAGGACACCTCGCTGCTGCACCGCTCGATCCGCGAAAATATCCGCTACGGCCGCCCCGGCGCCGGCGACGACGCCATCGTCGAGGCCGCGCAGATGGCGCACGCCCACGACTTCATCCTCGAGCTCGAGGACCAGCTTGGCCGCCGCGGCTACGATTCCCACGTCGGCGAGCGCGGCGTGAAGCTGTCCGGCGGCCAGCGCCAGCGCATCGCCATTGCCCGCGTCATCCTCAAGGACGCGCCGATTCTGGTGCTGGACGAGGCGACCTCCGCCCTCGACAGCGAGGTCGAGGCCGCGATCCAGTCGAGCCTCGGCACGCTGATGGCCGGCAAGACCGTGATCGCCATCGCCCACCGGCTGTCGACCATAGCGCAGATGGACCGGCTGGTGGTGCTCGACCGCGGCCGCATCGTCGAGCAGGGCACGCATGACAGCCTGCTGCGCTCTGGCGGCCATTACGCGTCGCTGTGGCGGCGCCAGTCCGGCGGCTTCATCGACGCCGCCGACCAGCAGGCCGCGGAGTAGCGGTGTCATCATACTGTCATAAGCTGCGCACCCACTCGGAGCCACTTCGAGATGGGGAGCGACCGATGACGCACACTCGCGCCGCAACGGCTGAAACCGCCGACGCCACGCCGGAATCCGGCATCGTCTGGGCCTACCACTTCGATCCGGACGGCACCGCTCGGCTGGTGCCTGGTGAGGAGCTCGGCCCGTCCCTCGCCAGCCATGTCGGCTGGACCTGGGTGCACCTGTCGCTGGCCGACACCCGATGCCGCAACTGGATCGCGCAGAGCGCGGCGCTGTCCGACCTCGCACGCGAAACGCTGCTTGGCTCCGACGAGCACATGCGCATGGACGTGCTCGGCCACGAGATCGTCGGCGTGGTGCCGGACCTGCAGCAGGAATTCTCCCAGCCCGGCGACGCGCTGGTCCGCGTCCGCTTCGTCATGAGCGAACGGCTGCTGATCAGCGCGCGCCGCACACCGGCGCACTCGGTCGAGCGCAATCGCCGCGCCATCGAAGCCGGCAAGCGCTTCCCGACCGCGGTCTCGCTGCTCGACGCCATCGTCGACCAGTTCGCCGACGCCGTCGGCCACATGGCCGAGCGGCTCGGCACCGAGCTCGACAGCATCGAGGACAATGTGATGCACGACGAGCCGGCCGATCACCGGCCGCGCATCGGCCGGGTGCGCTCGCAGGCGGTGCGCGTGCACCGGCAGCTGCAGCAACTGCGCGGCATGTTTCATCGCATCGAATCCCGGCTGGTCATGGAGAAATCAGCGGCGGCGCAGCCGATCGGCTCGCTGGCGCAGAAGCTCGATGCCATCGACCACGAGTTCGGCGCTGTGCACGAGCGCTCCCGTCTGCTGCTCGACGAGATGGCGGCGAAGATGACCGAGATCACCAACCGGCGGCTGTTCACGCTGTCGATCCTCACCGCCTGCCTGCTGCCGCCGACCCTGGTCACCGGCTTCTTCGGCATGAACACCAAGGACATGCCGTTCCAGAACACCGACGGCGGCACCTGGCTGGCGCTGCTGGTGGCCTTCGCCGCCGGCGCGGTGAGCTACTGGGCCTTGCGCCGCATGCGCGCGTTCTGAGTTGGGCGCTCGCCCCCTGCTTGCGCCGCGCGCGTTGCCGCTCATAATGCCGCGCACCCAGTGGCCGGAGCCGACATGAAGCGCAGCAGCACTCGCATCCTCACCACCCACACCGGCAGCCTGCCGCGCACCAAAAAGGTCGTCGACCTGCTGCTCGCCGAGCAGAAAAATCCGGGCCAGCAGAAGGCCGCGCTCGCCGCCGCCGTCCGCGAAGCAATCGCCGGCGTCGTGCAGAAACAGGTCGAATGCGGCATCGACGTCATCAACGACGGCGAGCAGGGCCGCACCGACTACACCGTGCACGTGCTCGACCGCCTCACCGGCTTCGAAGGCGAAAGCTCGCCGCCGATGGGCACCGGCGAACCCGAATTCCCCGAGCTTGCCGCGCAGCTCACTTTCTTCGCCTCGCCATTCCAGCACCGGCCAAAATGCTCCGGGCCCGTCGGCTGGAAAGACTTCGCCGCGGCCGAAGCCGACATCGCGCTGTCGAAGGCGGCGATGGCCGGCGCGCGGGCCGAGGAATTCTTCATGACGTCGCCCTCGCCGGGGCAGATCGCGCGCTATCTCAAGAACGCCTACTACAAGACCGAAGAGGACTACGTCTTCGCGCTCGCCGAGGTGATGAAGCGCGAATACAAGGCGATCGTCGACGCCGGCTTCATCCTGCAGCTCGACTGCCCGGACCTGGCGATGCTCCGCCACATGGTCTATCTCGACAAGAGCCTCGCCGAATTCCGCAAGATTATCTCGGTCAACGTCGCCGCGCTCAACCAGGCGGTTGCCGACATCCCCGCCGACCGCATGCGCATGCACGTGTGCTGGGGCTCGACCATGGCGCCGCGCCACACCGACGTCCCGCTCAAGGACATCATCGACATCGTGCTCTCCGCCAAGCCGATGGCGGTGTCGTTCCCCGGCGCCAACGGCCGCCACGAGCACGAATGGAAGATCTGGCGCGACGTCAAGCTGCCGGCCGGCAAGATGATCATCCCCGGCGTCATCGACTCGACCGTGAACACCGTCGAGCACCCGGAGGTGGTGTGCGACCGCCTCCTGAACTACGCCAACCTGGTCGGCCGCGAGAACGTCGTCGCCGGCGTCGATTGCGGCTTCGGCACGTTTGCCGGCCGCGTCCAGGTCGACACCAAGATCGTGTGGATGAAGCTCGCCTCGCTTGCCGAAGGCGCGGCGATGGCGTCGCGCCAGCTCTGGGCCAAGGCGGCGTAACTCTACTCCGTTCGTCCCCGCGCAAGCGGGGACCCAGGGGCCACATTTTCATACCAAAAGAGCTGGCTTCCCGCTTTCAGGGGAATGAGCGGATTTGAGGGCCCGAACGGGCAAAATGTCTCATCTGCCATTTGACAATATATTGCCATTATGACATGTAGACACCATGAGTACCGACGCCCAAGATCTCATCCCCCTGATCGTCGCCGACATCTACGAGCTTGCCGGGCGCTTGCGCGACGCGGGCGAAGCCGTCGCCGCGACCGTCGGGCAGACCCAGGCGCGCTGGCAGGTGATGAGCGCGGCCTCGGCCGATCCGCGCACCGTGCCGCAGATCGCCCGCCGCCTCGGGGTGTCGCGGCAGAACGTGCAGCGCATCGCCGATCTGCTGGTCGCGGAAAACTGGGCAAGCTTCGAGGCCAACCCCGACCACAAAGGCTCGCCTTACCTCATGCTCAATACCCGCGGGCGCGGCGCGCTCGCCAAGATCACCAAAGCCGCCGGCCAGAGCCACGCGCAGCTTGCGCGCAAATTGACCGGCACCGACGTCGGCGCGCTGCATCGTGGTCTGCGCCGCCTGATCCAAGCCCTGAACGACCGCGACAACGCAATGTGAGGAGAAACAAAGCCATGAACACCGAGATCATCGATGAATGCCTGAATGCAAGTTTCGCCAACACGCCCTTTCCGGTCGTGGTTCAAAAACTCACCGGCGCCGGCGTCACCGGCTACAACGCCGACCTGATCGCGCTGCGCAAGACCTATTACGACGCGGGCGAGCAGAGCTTCGACGAGGCGCTGCCGCTGACCGCAGTGCCAACCATCGCGCCGACCTTCGATCGCGACGCCGTCGAGAAGACAGTGAAGGCGATCCAGCGCAAGGAGATCGGCTACGCCGAATTCCTGCGGCAGATCATGCAGGCCGGCTGCGCGCGCTACAGCGTGTTCTTCGGCGGCCGCAAGGCCATGTATTTCGGCCGCGACGGCGAGTTCTACACCGAGCCGTTCCCGGCGGCGAAGTAGGCAGCGCGCGCGAGGCGGCCTAGGCCGCCTGCCCGCAGCCCTGCGGCTTGAACATGCGCTGCGTCGAAGGCGGATATTTTGTGAGCTTGCCCGCCGGGCGGATCGGCCGCGGCGCAAAATTGCCGCCGCAGTTTGGGCAGACGCCGCCGAGGCGCGTCTCCACGCAATCGCGGCAGAACGTGCATTCGAACGTGCAGATCATGGCGTCCGCCGCGTCGGGCGGCAGATTCTTGTCGCAGCACTCGCAATTCGGCCGTAGCGCCAGCATGGCAATTCTCCTCCTTAAAGCCCCAGTCTGCGCTGCCGCGGCGCCCGGTCAAGGGCCGGGCACGGTCATGCCGGCCAGCTTCGACACGTCCTCGTTTCTGTCGAGCGCCCAGACCGCGTCGATCAGCGGCTGCACGTCGTGGCGCGGATTCCAGCCGGCGGCCGCCGTGCGCAGCTTCTCCTCCAGATCCTTGTCGCTCATCGGATTGACGTCGCTGCCGCGCGCCGCCTTCTGTTCGAGTTTGTGCGTCTTGCCGTCGGCCGTGGTGATGTCGACCGCCGCGGCGATGGTGGAGAAGGAAGGGTCGCGCAGCACCTCGACCTTGCCGCGCAGCGCCAGCACCTGCGGATCGTTGACGCAGGCGTCGGTGAACTGGTCGAGCCCGGCCTTGCCGGTCGCCAGCGCCGCCGCCACCGCGTGCTGCACGCTGACCTGCGACTCGCGCCCGGTTGAAATGTGCGGCCGGTCGGTGCGGTCGCTGAGCAGCGGATTGCCGCGCACCACCACCCGCGTCACCGCGTCGCGCGGATGCGCGCGCCGCCAGTCGAGCACGCAATCGAGCACCGGATGGATGACGAAGCCGCACGGGTAAGGCTTGTACGACATCGCCATGATCTCCCAGCTTTCGCCGAGGCCGTCGGTGACCAGCGCAAGATCAGGCGGCACCGCCATGGCGTTGTAGAAGCCCTGCACGCCGGCGAGCGGCTCCGGCGGACCCTCGAAGCCCTGCTCCGCCAATAACGCCGACCACAGGCCGTTGCGCGCGGCGTTGCCGACGCTGACGCTCTTCGCCGGCGTGCCGAGGCATTCGCACAAGCCGGAGGATTGCGTCGAAGCGATGCCGAGGGCGTGCACCATCTGCGCCGCATCGAGCCCTAGCAGCTTGCCGGCGCCGGCGGCGGCGCCGAACACGCCGCAGGTCGAGGTGATGTGCCAGCCCATCGCGTAATGCTTGGGCGAGATGGCAAGGCCGATGCGGCATTCGATCTCCTGCCCGACCGCGAAGCCGAGCAGCAGGTCGCGCCCGCTGACGCGCCGCAGTTCGGCGAGCGCCAGCAGCGCCGGCGCAACCGGCGCGGTCGGATGGATCACGGTGCGCAGATGGGTGTCGCAGAAGTCGTAGACATTGGCGCCGGCGGCGTTGAGGAAGGCGGCGCTCAGCGCGTCGATACGCTCGCGGCGCCCGACGATGGTCGCCTGCTGGCCGCCGGAGAATTGCGCGAGCGATGAAAGCGCAATCTCAACGGGGCCGGTGCGGCAACCGGCGAGCGCCACCGCGAAGAAATTCATCATCGAACGCTTGGCCTGGTGCGCAACCTCCGCCGGCAGATCGTCCCACCGCGTCTGCGCCACCAATTGAGAGAGGCTCTGGGTGACGCCAGGTTTGTGCAACATCGTCGCTTCCTCCACGGATTGCGGCGGCAGCATCGTCCGCCGCACGCAAAAGCGCAATCATATGAATCAGCCGAACAGCCGCGTCACGTCAGCCAAGATGAATGTTGGCTTCCTTGACCACGCCGCTCCACAGCGTCGTCTGCTCGTCGACGAACCTGGCGAATTCCGCCGTCGTGTTGGGACGCGAGACGATGTTGAGGTCCCTGAAGCGCGCCGACACCTCCGGCGATTTCAGCGCCTCGTTGAGCGAGGCGTTGAGCTTCTGCACGATGGCGGCCGGCGTGCCGTGCGGCACGAACACGCCGTTCCATTCATAGGCCTCGAAGCCCGGCAGCGTGTCGGAGGCCGGCGGAATGTCCGGCAGGCTGTCGAGCCGGCCCTTGCCGGTGTGCGCGATCGCCTTGACCTTGCCGCCCTTGATCAGGCCGACCGCCGACGAGCCGTTGGAGAAGAAGAACTTGACCTGCCCCGACATCACGTCGGTCAGCGCCGGGCCGCCGCCGCGATACGGCACATGGTTGATCTTGAGGCCGGTGGTGTGGCGGAACATCTCGAGGCACAGATGCTGCAGCGTGCCGTTGCCGGACGACGCCATGGCGACGCCGTCGGGCTGCGCCTTGATGTAGGCGATGACGTCGGCCAGCGAATTGACCGGCAGCGACGGCGTCACCACCAGGATGTTCGGCACCAGCGACACCAGGAACACCGGGTCGAAGTCCTTGCGGTAGTCGAACGGCAGCGACGGATAGAGCGCGGCGTTGACCGAGAAGGCGGTGGCGTCGTGCAGGATGAAGTAGCCGTCGGGGTCAGCCTTGGCGACGATCGCCTCGGCGATGGTGCCGCCGGCGCCGCCGTGATTTTCGATGGGGAATGACTGGCCGAGCAGCTCGCCGAGCTTGGCGTAGATGATGCGCGCCGTGGTGTCGGCGCCGCCCGCCGGCGGATAAGGCACCATCACCCGCACCGGCCGCTGCGGCCACGTGGTCTGTGCGTTCGCGCTGCCGGCAAACGGCGCGGCCGCCAAGGCCGCCAGCATCGTGCGTCGTGTGAGTGTCGTCCCCATCGCTTCCTCCCGTTTGTCTCTTTTTTTGAGACTGTAACACCGGGATGGCGAAGCGGAAGGTGCCTAAAGCTTGCGGCCGAGCGACATGCCGGCGATCACCGCCACGGCGAGCGCCGCGAGCATGGATTCGCGCGAACCTTGCTGCACCGCGGCGATGGCCTCGTCGACGGTGCGCTGCTGGCTGGTAGAAGACGCCTGCGGGATTTCGGCGCGATCGTATCGCCGCCGCGATGCCGGCCGCAGGAAGGCGGCCATGAACAATAGAAGTGCGATGGCCGCGCCGCCGCCGGCGACGATCGCCAGCGCCGGCATCGTGCCGTAAATTTGCTGCAGCCAGACATAAAGCAGCGACAGGCCGAAGCCGGCCGCGACCAGCAATGTCGTGACGCCTGCAAGCGCCAGCGCAGCGGTCCACGTCAGCGCGCGCAGGCGCTGCCTGAAACCCGCCATGCA
>Ga0265313_10002887_pt1 | contig 14391 bp, 16 predicted proteins | sample 4123metaG_FD_203122 | JGI IMG/M metagenome (GOLD analysis project Ga0265313, IMG submission 203122) | Rhizosphere microbial communities from Carex aquatilis grown in University of Washington, Seatle, WA, United States - 4-1-23 metaG | ecosystem: Host-associated > Plants > Roots > Rhizosphere >...
AAAAGCACCTAACCTACATGCAAAACCGATTTGCATCCGGCGGAATATCCCGGCTCCCACCGGGCAAGATTTTTACCCCGACGCCGGAGAATGAAATCAACGCTGCGATGGATCGGGGAGAGCACGAGTATAGTGACATCGAATGTCCGGTGTTGGCGATATTCGCTATAGGACCTGACGACCGCGCCGCCGATAGCCCGCAGCAGATTCAGTCCGATGCATTCGCCGCCTTACCTAAGGCCAAAGTCGTAAAGCTGGCAAATGCGGAGCATTACATCTACCGCTCAAACCAAGCCGATGTCGTCCGCGAAATGAATGCTTTCATGGATGGGTCGCCAACATCATCACAATAGCGATACGTGCGAGAGGCGGTACGAAATCGCCTCAGTCCACCCGGAAGTTTTCCGGCAACCGCAGCAGTTCGGGCCTGAGGTCGCCAACCGTCGCGGCGCCCAGCAGCTTCATGGTCCGCACCACATCGGCGCGCAAAATCTCCAGCGCCCGGCTCACGCCTTCGTCGCCCGCCGCCGCCAACCCATAGGCATAAGCGCGCCCGACCAGCACCGCGTCCGCCCCCAGGCAAAGCGCCTTGACGATGTCGCCGCCGCGGCGGATGCCGCTGTCGAGCAGGATCGCGGTCCTGCCCTTCACCGCTTCGGCGATGCCGGGCAGCACCCGCAATGTCGCCGCCACGCAATCCAGCTGCCTGCCACCATGGTTGGAGACGACGATGCCGTCCGCCCCCTCCTCCACCGCGCGGCGCGCATCGGAAGCCGTCATCACGCCCTTGATCAGGATCGGGCCGCTCCAGAGCTTGCGCACCCAGGCCAGGTCGTCCCAGAGGATATTGGCCTGGGCCAGCGCGTCGGCGACATCGACGGCCGGCAGCGCCTTGCCGTCCGCGCCGCGGACATTGGGCATGGGCGGGGTGCCGCCATCGAGCAGAAAGCGCGCAAGCCAGCGCGGATGGCTCATGATCTCGGGCACATAGGGAATCTTGGGCAGGAATTTGCGCCCCATCAGCGCCGCCATGCCGTTCTTGGGATCGCGCTCGCGATTGCCGCTGACCGGCGTGTCGATGGTCAGGACCAGGCCCTTCAGCCCCAGCGCCTGGGCGCGGCCGATGGCGCGTTCGGCGCAGGCGCGGCCGCCGATCTTGTAGACCTGGTAGAACAAATTGCGGTTGATGGGCGCCACCTCCTCCATCGCCGTGCCGGCGCCGGTGGCGAGCACATAACCCGTGCCCATGGCCTCGGCCGCGCCGGCGGCGGCATAATCGCCGCGCGGATGCAGCAGCCGGCAATAGCCCACCGGACCCGGCATGAAGGGCAAGGCCAGGTCCAGGCCCAGGATGCGGGTGGAGAGATCGGGCGTGACGGTCAGGGCCTGGCGTGGGCAGAACACCACTTCGCCAAAGGCGGCGATGTTGTCGCGGCCGGTGACGCCGTCATCGGCGGTGCCGTCGAGATAATCGAACACGGCGCGCGGCAGGCGGCGGCGCGCGCCCTCGCGCAGGTCGGCGATGTTGATGGCGGGATGGGTCATCAGTCGATCCGGAAGCCGGGCTTCAGCGCCACCAGCTCGCGCGTCAGCTCCTTCACCGTGTTGGCGCCCAGCAGCTTCATGGTGCGGACAAGATCGGCCTTGAGGATTTCCAGGGCGCGGTCCACCCCGGCGTCGCCCGCCGCCGCCATGCCATAGGCATAGGCGCGACCGACCAGACAGGCCTCCGCCCCCAGGCAAAGCGCCTTGGCGATGTCGCCGCCGCGGCGGATGCCGCCATCGAAGAGGATGGCGGTCTTGCCTTTCACCCTGTCGACAATGCCCGGCAGCACCCGCAGCGTTCCGGCGACGCCGTCCAGCTGGCGCCCGGCATGGTTGGAGACGACGATGCCGTCCGCCCCCTCGTCCACCGCGCGCTGGGCGTCATCGGCGCCCATCACCCCCTTGATGACGATGGGCCCGTCCCAGGCCTGGCGAATCCATTTCAGGTCTTCCCAGCAGACATGGGCGTTGGTCAAAGCGCGGCCGACATCGGTGGCGGCCAGCGGACCGTCCTCGGTGATGACATTGGGCAGACCGGGCATGCCGCCATCCATCAGGAAGCGCAGCAGCCAGCGCGGATGGCGCATGATCTCCGGCAGATAGGGCAGCTTGGGCAGCAGCGCCTTCGCCATCAGCGGCCCCATGCCGTTGCGATGGTCGCGCTCGCGCATCCCCGCCACCGCCGTGTCGATGGTGACGAAGAGGCCCTTGTAGCCCAGGGTCTTCGCCCGCGCGAAGGCGCGCAGCGTCGCCGCCTGCCCGCCCATCAGATAGACCTGGAAGAAGACCTTGTCGTTCTGCTCCCGCACCTTCTCCAGCGGATGGCCGGAGATGGTGGAAAGGATATAGCCGGTGCCGGCGCGCCTGGCCCCGCCCGCGCCCGCCAGTTCGCCGCGCGGATGGAGCATGCGCGAATAGCCGATGGGTGAAAGAAGGAACGGCACGGCGAGATCCTGTCCCAGAATCCGGATGGAAAGATCGGGATTGGTCATCACCGCCTGGCGTGGGCGGAAGATCACTTCGGAAAAGGCGGCGATATTGTCCCGCGCCGTCACCTCGCCTTCGGCGGCGCCGTCGAGATAGTCGAAGGCGGCGTTGGGCAGGCGCTTGCGGGCCAGGGCGCGCAAATCCGCGATGTTGACGACATGGGGGCTGGCGAGCCGGGGCATGGGCCGCTTATGCCCGAAGGCGGGAGGCCCGCCAAGCCCCGGCTTTTGCGGCCGCACCGCCGCTCAGGGCGCGGCGGCGCGGGCCAAAATCCAGGCGGCGATGTCTTCCATCGGCCGGGCGCGGTCCAGGCCGCGCAGCAGCATGTGATAGCCATTGTCGTAATGGCGCACTTCGGCGCGCGCTCCCAGCGCCGCGATCACCGCTTCGGTCGGCGGCGCCGGGATGACCTGGTCCCTGGCGCCATAGGTGAAAAGGATCGGCGGGGATTGCGTGAGGCGCCCGGGCGCGGTGCGGGCCTCGTCCATCAGGTTGGTGAGGCCGAACACGGCGTCGGCGCGGGTCTTGTGCTGCACCAGCGGATCGCGGCCCATCGCCCGCAGCATCTCGATATTGTCCGAAGGAGTGATGGTGACGACATGGGAAGCGGCGCTGTTCGACAGCACCAGACCCGGCAGGAAATGGGCGGCGAAGAACAGGGCGGCGCGATAGAGCAGCGGCATGTCGCTGCGCGACCACACCGCCGGCGCCACCAAAATGACGCCATGCACATCAAGCGTCTGTTCCAGCGCGGTCAGCACCACCGCCCCGCCCATGCTTTCGCCCAGGGCGAAGACCGGCACGCCCGGCCAGCGCGCATGCGCGGCTGTCACCGCGTCGCGCAGATCGTCGCGCATGGCGTCCGCCCCGGCCCAGAGGCCGGGATTGGGCGCGGCGCCGAAGCCGCGCTGGTCATAGGCCAGGGTGAGAATGTCGTGGCGAGCCCATGCCTCGCCCGGCATGGCGAAGCCGTTGGCATAGTCGCTCATGCCATGCAGGGCGATGACGATGGCGCGCGGATGCTCCAGCGGGCCCCAATGGCGCAGCGGCAGCACCATGCCGTCACGCGCGGTGAGGCTGGCGTCCGCCAGCAGCGGCGTGGCCGGACCGGGGCCGGGCGGCGCGGTGACGGCGGCGCAGCCCGTCAGGACCGTCACCAGCAACAGGGCGGCAAATCGCATGTCAGCCAGAATGGCGCAGCACCAGCGAACTGACCACCAGCAAATGATCGACCACCCCGTCTTCGCCCAGCGGCAGGATGGCGCTTTCGTGATGGATGAAAGCCACGCCCGGCAAATCCTCGCCCACCCAGCCGCGATAGCCCAGCGGCTCGCCGCCGGCCCGCACCATTTCGTAGAGCATCCGGACGCCCAGGCCGAAACGCGGCGCGCTTTCGATGATGCCGGAGAGGCGGCGGCCGGAGAAATCCTGGTTGAAAGCCCGCACCAGCGCGGCGCCGACCTCGCGATAGCGATAGTCCGCGCCGCCCTCCAGCACCTCGACCAGCAGGCTGCCTTCGCGCAGCGGCTTTGTCAGGCAGGAGGTCATGCGGGCGCGGCTGGGAAAACGTCCCTCATGCCGCAACGCCTGCCACATGGCGGTTCCCGCCCGCACCAGTTCGGCGTCCAGGCGGCCCGGCGGCAGGATATCGCCCCGCGATTCCGGGGCCAGGCTGGGCTTGTGCATGTTCATCGCCTCTTCCTAGCCGGGTTCACCGCCGCCGTCACGGTATCCGGCCAGATGAGGCGCCGGTCCGGCTTTCAGAGAGGAAGCATCCCGATCATGCAGCCGCTGAGGCCGGAGGCCATGACGCCGGGCAGCAGCGCCTTCATCGCCAGAGGCACGATCTCGTCCCTTCGCTCGGGAACCAGCGCGCTCATGCCGGCGATCAGGATGCCCACCGAGGCCAGGTTCCCGAAGCCGCACATGGCATAGACCATGATCTGGGTGGCGCGCGGATCGAGCGCGCCAGACGGCATCTTGGCAAGGTTGAGATAGGCGATCAGCTCATTGAGCACGACCTTGGTGCCCATCAGCCCGCCCGCGGTCACCGCCTCGCTCCAGGGCACGCCGTACAGCCAGACCACCGGCGCGAAGATCCAGCCCAGGATGCGCTCCAGGGTCAGCGGCGCGCCGCTGAAGGCCGGCAGTTGCGCCAGGATGATGTTGACCAGCGCCACCAGCGCCACCGACACCACCAGCATGGCGATGACCTGCAGGAAGATGCGCAAGCCCCCTTCGGTGCCGTCGGCCAGCGCGTCCATGGTGGAGCGGTATTTGTGGGCCTTGCCGGCGCTGTCGTCGGTGTCGGCGTCGCCGGGCACGACGATGCGGGCCAGCATGACGGCGGCGGGCAGCGACATCATCGAGGCGACCAGCAGATGGCCCAGCGCGCCCGGCAGCACCGGCCCCAGGATGGTGGCATAGAGCACGAAGACCGAGCCGGCGATCACCGCCAGACCCGTGGTCATCAGGATGAAAAGCTCGGTGCGCGACATCCGCGCCAGATAGGGCCTGATCACCAGCTGGCCTTCGATGTTGCCCAGAAAGACGGTGGCCGCCGCGCCCAGCCCGACCGCGCCGCCGATGCCCATCACCCGCTTGAGCACAAAGGCCATGCCACGCACCAGGGCGCCCAGGATGCCCCAGTGCCACAGCACCGCCGACAGGGCCGAGATCACGATGATGATCGGCAATATCGAAAAGGCGAAGATGTTGAGATTGCCGGGATTGGTGATGGTGAAAGGCAGGTCCGCCCCGCCGATATAGCCGAAGACGAAGCCGGTGCCAGCCTTGGTCGCCGTGGTCACGGCGGTGACGGCGCCGTTGAGGCTGAACAGCACATCGCGGGCGCCCGGCACCATGCGCAGCAGCAGCGCCAGGCCCAGTTGCAGGCCCAGACCGCTGGCGACGATGCGCCAGTCGAAGGCCCTGCGGTCTTCCGAGGCGGCCCAGGCCACGGCGATGATCGCCACGATCCCCAGCGCCGACTGAAGATGTGGTAAAAGACTGTCCATAAGGCCCCAAACCCCGAAAATATAGGAAACGCTAACATGCTTTCTTCCAGCCCATGACAAGAAAGCGGCCCCCCGCTAAGGTTTGATGACAGGGGCTAAACGTGACCGGAAACAGGGCGGCCATAGCTGCGATAATGGGTTTTCTGGCCCTGAACACGCTGGAAGCGAAGGCGGACGATTCCATCCAGGCGATTGGCTGCCCTTCGGAGGGTCAGATGGGACCGCAGCCGGCCCCGTCATCAAAAATCACCCTGTCAATGCCGATTGCCGACAGCGTCGCCAAGCAACTCGCCTATTACTACCATGACGAGAAACGGCTTTCTTCCGGCGTCCTGGCGCCGCGCGGTTGGCATTGCTTGATGATTTACGGCTCTAGCGGCGAATATCTGATAATCACGCCGCAGTCGTTTGCCTTTCCGACAGACCAGAATAGCAGCATCCCAGGTCCAGGAATTGAACTGGCAATTTCTCTCGGAGGAACATCGGGAAGAATGCAAGTTGCGCCCATTGCAGCGCGCCTGTTTCCACAGGCAAAAAAATTCGTCGCGGGCGTTAGCGCATTTTTGAAGGATATTGGGTCGCCTTATCGGTTCGCGACTGGCTCTTGGCCGCAAGACAGGATCAAGCGGATTCGCCAGGACATTGTGGAATATGTCACACCTGCGGGCGCGGAAGGCTTGGGCACACAGTCCTGGCTGAAAAAGGGCGAGGCAATTCGGGGCGTGGCGATCCTGACAGCGGGCAATGAGCCAGACCTCACGCTTCTCTCCGTTCGCGTGCCGCCAGACATGGCGGCGCTGGCCCCGGTCATCATCCGTCAAGCCGAACGGGACCATGCGCCCGGTGTCTATCCTTGAGCAGTAAACCCGCCACCATCGCGGCGCTGGCGGGCGCGCGCGCGGTGCCGCCGCTCTTGATCGTGCTCTATCACTTCAGCGAGGGGCATCATTATTCCGGCGTGCGGCTGCTCGACCTGGTGGCGACGCGCGGCTATCTCTGGGTCGAGTTCTTCTTCGCCTTGTCCGGTTTCATCCTCACCCATGTCTATGGCGCGCGGGTGCGGGAGCTATGGACCCGCAAAGGCTATTTCGGCTTCCTCAAGGCGCGGCTGCTGCGGCTCTATCCCCTGCACCTATTCCTGCTGCTGTTGCTGCTCCTGCTGGTCATCGGCGCGCGCGAGGCAGCCTGGCTGGGCGGCTACCGCTCGATCTACGACCTGCAATACCACCCGATGGTGGACACCAGGGGATTCTTCCTCAGCCTGCTACTGGTGCAGAGCTGGAACACGCTGAACTATCTCACCTGGAACGGCGTCTCCTGGTTCGTCAGTGTCGAGTTCGCCCTCTGCCTGCTGTTTCCCCTGTTTCTCAAGGCGCAGGACGGCAGCGTGTGGCGCGGCGTGGCGCTGGTAGCGGCGGGAATCGCGGGCCTGCTGGCGCTGACGGCGGGCTCGGCGCACGGGTTGGACATCACCTATCACAATGGCGTGCTGCGCGGCCTTGCCGACTTCGCGGTCGGCGCCGGCATGGCGGTGCTGTTCCGCAACATGCGCGGCGGGCCGGCCTGGGTCTTCAGTTTGATCCAGCTTGGCCTGATCGGCGCCTTTTTTTATGTCGCCACCCATTTCGGCTGGTCGCACACCAAATACGACATCCTCACCGTGCTGCCGATGCAGGCGATGATCCTGGCCCTGGCCTTCGACAAGGGCGTGGTGGCCGAGCTGCTGAAACTGCGCCTGCCGCAAAGGCTGGGCGACTGGTCCTATGCCATCTATCTCGGCCAGACTTTCTGGCTGCAATATCTGCGCATCGCCCAGCAGCGCTTCTATCCGCCGCCGGACACGCTGGTGCTGGGTGAAAAATTCTCCACCCTGATGTGGTGGCTGGAACCCGCCCTGCTGGTGCTGGTCTGCGCCGTCTGGGGCGGGTTGCTGGCGGAATGGGTGGAGAAACCGGCGGCGAAATGGCTGCGCCAACGGCTTGACCAGCCGCGTGCGGCAGGCCCACCCTCCGGCATCACATAGGGAGCATCGGCCCCGCGAAGTGCAAAGCGGTTCGCGTCAGGCCGTGCGACCATCAAAAAAGGTTTCGCCATGACCATTTCCTTCGCCGGCAAGGTTGCGATTGTGACAGGCGCGGGTGGAGGCTTGGGCCGCTGTCACGCCCTGGAACTGGCGCGGCGCGGCGCCAGGGTGGTGGTCAACGACCTGGGCGGGGCGCTGGACGGCAGCGGCGGCAGTTCCGCAGCGGCCGAGAAGGTGGTGGCCGAGATCAAGGCCGCCGGCGGCGAAGCCATCGCCAACGGCGCCTCGGTTTCGGACGATGCCGGGGTGGCGCATCTGGTCAAGCAGACCATGGATACCTGGGGCCGGATCGACGTCCTGATCGCCAATGCCGGCATCCTGCGCGACAAGAGCTTCGGCAAGATGGAACTGAAGGACTTCGAAGCCGTGATGGCCGTGCACCTGATGGGCACGGTCAAGCCCGCCCGGGCGATGTGGGAGATCATGAAGGCCCAGAAATACGGGCGCATCGTGGTCACCACCTCCTCCACCGGCCTCTACGGCAATTTCGGCCAGACCAATTACGGCGCGGCCAAGGCCTCGCTGGTCGGCTTCATGCATTCGCTCAAGCTGGAAGGCGCCAAGGACAACATCCATGTCAACGCCATCTGCCCGGTGGCCGCCACCCGCATGACCGAGGCGCTGCTGCCGCCCGCCATCCAGGAGCTGCTGAAGCCCGAATATATCTCGCCCGCGGTGGCCTGGCTGGCCTCGGACGAAGCGCCCACGGGACTGATTCTCACCGCGGCGGCGGGCGTCTTCGCCGCCGCCAGGCTGGAGGAGACCGACGGCGTCAATCTCGGCCACGCCGCCACGGCGGAGGACATCGCCGCGCATCTGGGCGAGATCGCCGACTGGTCCACCGCCAAGCCCTACGGGCAAGGCGGGGAGCAGAATGCAAAATTCCTGGCCAAGATTCAGGACAAGCCGATTATTGGCTGAATGATGGCTGAACACTGCAATCAGCAGAAATAATTTTTTCCCGTGAAATGACACTTGCGCGACGCTCGCGGCTGGATAATGCTTCGCGTATGGACGACCTCGCGCTGAGCGTCAGGCAAGCGCGGCCTTCTGATGCCGCAGACCTCGCGCGCATCTATATCGAGTCCTGGCAGGACACCTACGCCGGCATCCTTCCCAATTCCCTGCTCACCGCCATGTCGCACAAGGGCCAGGCGGCGCGCTGGCAGCAGACCATGCGCGGGCCGGGCGCGGTGCTGATCGCCGAAGATTCGCATTTCGGGCCGATCGGGCTGGCCAGCCTGGGACCGGCGCGCGACAAGGGCCTAGGCCTGGATGGCGAAATCTACACCCTTTATGTCGATCCCTCCTTCCTGGGGCGCGGCACCGGGCGCACCCTGCTGGCGGCCTCCTTTGCGGCGCTGGCGGAGAAGAAATACCGCTCCTGCGTGATCTGGGCCCATGCCCGCAACAATGCCTGCTTCTTCTACGAGGCGATGGGCGGGCGGCGCGTCGGCAACCGCGTCACCCGCATCATGGGCGAGGAGACGCCGGAGATCGCCTTTGGCTGGAAGCGGCTGCTGGTCGGCGACAAAGTCCTGAGATCATAAAAGCGCAGTCAGTTCGGCTTGGGCTTGACCCCTGTGTCCACCGGCGCCGCCTGACCCGGCGTGGGCATCATCCGCATCGCAAAGCAGGCCCGCTCGCCTGTGACCTTGCTCGTCGTGGCGACCTGGCCCTTGGGGCAGGGCTTGGGCTTGGCGGGCTTGGTATCGGCCGCGATGGCGGCGCTCGAAACCAGAAAAACGGCGAACAGCACGAGGGGAAGCTTCATGGCGATCTCCCTTGTTGTCGCGGCGATTCTACGCCAAGCCCCGGCAAATGGCGATGGCGCTGCAAATCCCGCGGACTCAAATGTCTTTTGGTCGGGCGAAATCCACCAGCCTGCCGGTGCCGGGTGCAAGCTGCTTCCAGCGCGCGATGTCGAAATCCAGCACCGCCAGGGCGGCGGTGGGAAATTTCTCCTCCAGCACGTCAAGGCGATGCTGCTCCCTGGGCTTGACCGGCTCGCGCGCCAGAAGGACGGCGCATTGCTCCAGCCCCGGATTGTGCCCCACCAGCATCAGCACCGTGTCGGCATCGGCCGCGTCCTGTGCCAGAGCCATGAGCCGGCCCGGCGGCGCCAGATAGATCGCGGCAAGATAGTCCACCGGCGCGGGCGCCAGCTTCAGCACCGGCTCCACCGTCTGCACCGTGCGCAGGCTGGTCGAGCAGAGGATGCGCGAGGGAATGTAGCCCTGTTTCCTGAGATAGCGCGCCATGGCGGCGGCGTCGGCCACGCCCCGCTCGGTCAGGGTGCGGTCATGGTCTTCCTGCTCGGCGGCGCCGGGCTCGGCCTTGGCATGGCGAAGAAGAAGCAAGCGGCGCAAGGCTCTGCATTTCCTGCATGACGCGCAGGAACCCTAAAAGCTTGACCCGGACCCGGCAAGCGCGTCACAAAACCTTCCTTTCGGGCGGTAAAGCCATGGCGACCAACAAGAAACCCGGCAAATGGCGCAAGCGCACCCAGGCGGTGCGCGGCGGGCAGACCCGCACGCCGTTCCAGGAGACCTGCGAGCCGCTGATCTTCACCGCCGGCTATGCCTATGAGAATGCCGAGGAGGGCGAAGCCCGCTTCAAGGGGATCAGCCCCGGCTATCAATATTCCCGCCTCGCCAATCCCACCGTCGCCATGTTCGAGCAGCGGCTGGCGGCGATGGAAGGGGCGCCGGTGGGGCGCGCCACCGCCACCGGCATGGCCGCCGTCACCGCCGTCTTCCTGGGCACGCTCAAGACCGGCGACCATGTCGTTTCCGCCGACGCCCTGTTCGGCTCCTGCCGCTATGTGCTGGAAACGGTGCTGTCGCGTTTCGGCATCGAAACCACCTTCGTGGATGGCGGCGACCTCAAGGCCTGGGCGGCGGCGATCCGGCCCGCCACGAAAATGTTCTTCCTGGAGACGCCCTCCAATCCGACGCTGGCGGTGTTCGACATCAAGGCGATCGCCGCCCTGGCCGACAGCGCCGGCGCCCGCCTGGTGGTGGACAACGCCCTGGCCAGCCCGGCGCTGCAGCGGCCGATGGAATTGGGCGCCCATGTCGTCGTCCATTCCACCACCAAATGGATCGACGGCCAGGGCCGCGCCCTGGGCGGCATGATCCTCTGCCACCAGGATCTGCTGGACGAAAACCTGCAGCAGTTCCTGCGCAACACCGGCCCCACCATCAGTCCCTTCAATGCCTGGCTGCATCTCAAGAGCCTGGAGACGCTGGGCTTGCGGACAAAAGCCCATTGCGAGAATGCGCAGATGGTCGCCGATTTCCTCGCCACCCAGAAAAAGGTGACGAAGGTGCTCTATCCCTTCCGCCCCGACCATCCGCAGCACAATCTGGCCCGCGTCCAGATGTCGGGCGGCGGCGGCGTCGTCAGTTTCGAGGTCGAAGGCGGCAAGCCGGCGGCCTTCCGCCTCTCCAATGCGCTGGGACTGATCGACGTCTCCAACAATTTCGGCGACGCCAAGAGCCTGATCACCCATCCGGAGACCACCACCCACCAGAAGCTGACGGCCGAGGCGCGCGCCGCCCAGGGCGTCACCAGCGGCCTGCTGCGCCTTTCGGTCGGTCTGGAAGACCCGGACGATCTCCGCGAAGACCTGGAACAGGCGCTGAAGGTGGCGTGACGCAATGGCCGAGCACCGCATCACCCTGAAATGGTTCAAGGGCGACGTGCCCTTCACCTATGACGCCTATCCGCGCAACCACACCATCGCCTTCAAGGACGGCGCCCCGGTGATGTTCTCGGCCTCGCCGCACTATCGCGGCGATCCGTCCAAGGGCGATCCGGAAGACATGCTGGTGGCGGCGCTGTCGTCCTGCCACATGCTGAGTTTCCTGGCGATCTGCGCCAAGAAGAAGATCACCGTCGAGGCCTATGACGACGAGGCCAGCGGCCTGCTGGAAAATGACTCTACGAAGGGAAGTGGGGGCAAATGGTGGATGGCGCGGGTGACGCTGCGGCCCAAGGTGCGGGCGGATGCCCCGGCGGAAAGTTTGGCGGAAATCCACCACCTGGCGCATGAAGCCTGTTTTATCGCCAATTCCGTCAAGACCGCGGTCACGGTAGAACCCCGCTAGCTACCCCATTACAGGTCCACCTCCCCTTCGCGTGCAAAGCACGCAGGAAGGGGAGGTGCCCGTAGCTGGCCAAGCGCGAAGCGCCGATTAAGCCAGCGAAGGGCGGAGGGGTTCATTAAACAAGTCGGAAAATTCGGAACTTTTTGCCCCTCGCCCCGCTAACCTTACTGTCACCTGCGCCGAAAGGTCGCTTGCGGTGTCAGCATCGGCCTCGCCATACTGGCCCCATGCAGGAGCAGGAAAATCGCCGCCGCAGTACCGGCCGCCGCAACGGCGACGGGTCACGCTATGAGCGCGAGACCCGGTCCATCCGCGTGGCGGTGAAGCCGGCCTATCTCGACGACCAGTCGGACCCGGAGGACGACCGCTATGTCTGGTCCTACACCGTCACCATCGAGAACAAGGGCCAGGAGCCGGTGCAACTGATGTCGCGCATCTGGCTGATCACCGACGGCGACGGCCGCACCCATGAAGTGCGCGGCCCCGGCGTGGTCGGCGCCCAGCCGGTGATCGGACCGGGCGAAAGCTTCGAATACACCAGCGGCTGCCCGCTGGAGACCGCTTCCGGCCACATGGTGGGCTGTTACAAGATGGTGAGCGCCTCGGGCGAGGAATTCGACGCGCAAATCCCCGCCTTCCTGCTGGAAAGCCCCTATGAGCGGCGGCAGATTCACTAGGAGCGTCGGCCCCGCGAAGTACGGCGGCTAGCGACAGCGTAGTGCCGCGTTCGCGTCAGGCCGCGCGACCAATAAAATTAGCCCTGTTTATCTTGTGGTTGAAACCGCCCCGCTCGGGCGCGTTTAATCGGTTTTTCCAGCGGACGGCCCCATGCCTCCTCCCGTCGATTTCACCAACCCCTGTGCGAAAACCGCTCCCGACCGCCCCAGCCGCGAGGACGCGGAAGCCGCCGTGCGCACCCTGCTGCGCTGGGCGGGAGACGATCCGGCGCGCGAGGGCCTGGTGGACACGCCCAAGCGGGTGGCGAAAGCCTTCGAGGACTGGTTCAGCGGCTATGACCAGGACCCCGAAGCCTATCTCGCCCGCACCTTCGAGGAGGTGGCGGGCTATGACGACATGGTGATCCTCAAGGACATCCGCTTCGAGAGCCATTGCGAGCATCACCTCGCCCCCATCATCGGGCGCGCTCATGTCGGCTATCTGCCGACGCGCCGGGTGGTGGGCATCTCCAAGCTGGCGCGGGTGGTGGAGGCCTTCGCCCGCCGCCTGCAGGTGCAGGAGAAGATGAACGCTCAGATCGCCCATTGCATCCAGAAGGTGCTGGAGCCCAAGGGCGTGGCGGTGGTGATCGAGGCGGCGCACCAGTGCATGACCACCCGCGGGGTGCACAAGACCGGCGTCACCATGGTGACCTCGACCATGCTGGGCGCCTTCCGCGACAATTCCGACACCCGCCGCGAATTCCTCAACATGATCGGCAATCCCGTTTCGCGCGACGACCGATGAGCGAGGCTGCCGTCCAACTGGCGAAGGCGCTGATCGGTTTCGACACCACCAGCCGCGGCTCCAACCTGGTGCTGATAGATTTCGCGCAGGATCTGATCGAAAAAGCCGGCGGGCGCTGCCGCCGCACCCATGACGCCGGCGGCGCCAAGGCCAATCTCTTCGCCAGTTTCGGCCCAGACGGTGACGGCGGCATCGTGCTGTCGGGCCATACCGATGTGGTGCCGGTGGACGGGCAGGACTGGTCCTCCGATCCCTTCGCGGCGGAAGTGCGCGACGGCAAGCTGTTCGGGCGCGGCGCCAGCGACATGAAAAGCTTCATCGCCGTGGCCCTGTCGCTGCTGCCGGACATCGCCAAGGCGAAACTGAAGCGGCCGCTGCATCTGGCGCTCTCCTATGACGAGGAGGTGGGCTGCGTCGGCGTCACCGGCCTGCTCGACGATCTGAAGGCGCAAGGCATCAGGCCCGCTTTGGCGATCATCGGCGAGCCGACGCTGATGCAGATCGTCGGGGCGCACAAGGGCGGCGCCAAGATGGTGACGACGGCTTGCGGCCGTGAAGGCCATTCCAGCGCCCCGGAACGCGGCGCCAATGCGGTGATGATGGCGGGTGAATTCATCGCCCTGCTGGATTCGGTGTGGAATGAATTGCGCGCCGATCCCGATCCGCGCTTCGAGCCGCCGCACTCCACCGTGCAGGCGACGGTGGTGCATGGCGGCACGGCGGTGAACATCCTGGCGCGCGAGGCGGAAGTGACCTGGGAATATCGCTGCCTGCCCGACCGCGATCCGCGGAAGATTCTGGACCGGGTGGAGCAGCGGGCGCAAAACGAGATACTGCTGAAATACCGGGCGCGGGCGGCGGAGGCCGATTTGCGCACCCGCATCCATGCCGTCTATCCCGGCCTGACGCTGGACGAGGATTCGCCCGCCGTGGCGCTGGCGCGCGAACTCACCGGCGCCAACCGGGTGGAAGCGGTGAGCTATGGCACCGAGGCCGGGCATTTCCAGTCGTATGGGATTCCCGCCGTGATCTGCGGCCCCGGCTCGATCGAGCAGGCGCACCGGCCGGACGAGTTCGTGGCGCTGAGCGAGCTGGATGCCTGCGAGGCGTTTCTGCGCAAAGTGATCGCGAAGGGTGAGGAGCGGTCCGCATAGCGGACGAAACGGTCCAGTGGACCGTTTCG
>Ga0265313_10002888_pt1 | contig 14389 bp, 13 predicted proteins | sample 4123metaG_FD_203122 | JGI IMG/M metagenome (GOLD analysis project Ga0265313, IMG submission 203122) | Rhizosphere microbial communities from Carex aquatilis grown in University of Washington, Seatle, WA, United States - 4-1-23 metaG | ecosystem: Host-associated > Plants > Roots > Rhizosphere >...
ACAAAATCACACCGTAGAGCAAGCCCCACTTGATATTGGGCAACGTCACGCGCCAGAACGTCTGCCAGCCACTCGCGCCGAGCACGCGCGCGGCCTCCTCCTCCGTCCGGCCCTGGGCCTGCATCAAGGGAATCAATTCGCGCGCCACGAACGGAAACGTGACAAACAGGGTCGCCAGCACAATGCCCGGCACGGCAAAAATGATCCGGATGTTGTGGGCGATCAGCCACGGGCCGAACCAGCCCTGCGCGCCGAAGATGAGAACATAGATCATTCCTGAAATCACGGGCGAAATGGAGAATGGCAGGTCAATCAGTGTGAGCAGGATGTTTTTTCCCGGAAAATCGAACTTGGCGATGGTCCAGGCCGCGGCGACCCCGAACAGGCAGTTGAGCGGAACGGAAATGCCGGCGGCCAGCAGGGTCAATTCAATCGCGCTGACGGTCATCGGGTCGCGCAGCGTCTGGAAATAAAAACCGAAGCCTCGTCGGAGGGCCTCGGTAAAGACGGAAAGGAGCGGCACGATCAGAAACAGGGCGATAAACGACAGCGCAATGGCGATGAGCAGACGCCGCACCCAGGGCGGCTCGCTGCTACGACGCGGGGCGTTGATTTTGACGTCGTCCGTCATGCCAGGTTAGGGGTGTTGTAACGATTGCTCCACCATTGCAGCACATTAACGGCCAGCAGCAGCACGAACGAAATCACCAGCATCACGACCGCCAGTGCGGTCGCCCGGGCATACTGAAATCCGTCCAGTTCACTCATGATGAGCAGCGGCACGATCTGCGTCTTCATCGGAATGTTGCTGGAAATGAACACGACCGAACCGTATTCGCCCAGCGCGCGGGCAAACGCGAGCGCGAAGCCGGTCAGCAGCGCCGGACTCAACATCGGGAAAATCACCCGCCAGAACGTCTGCCAGCGATTCGCCCCCAGGCTCGTTGCGGCCTCCTCAAGTTCCGAATCCAGGTCGGCCAGGACGGGTTGAACCGTGCGGACAATAAACGGCAGCCCAATGAACGTGAGCGCGATAAAAATGCCGAGCTGCGTGTAGGAAACCTTGATGCCGAGCGGGGTGAGCCATTCGCCAATCCAGCCGTTGGGCGCATACAGCGTCGCCAGGGTGATGCCCGCGACCGCGGTCGGCAGCGCGAACGGCAGGTCCACGAGCGCATCCACAATTCGTTTTCCCAAAAAATCGTAGCGCACGAGGACCCACGCGACGATGAATCCAAACACGGCGTTCACGGCCGCGGCGAAAAGCGACGCGCCGAAGCTCAGACGATAGGCCGCGAGCGCCTGCGGCGAAAACACCGTGTGCGAGAATTGCGCCCACGAAAGCTCGCTGCTCTTCACAAACGTCGCCGCCAGCGGTATCAGCACGATCAGACTCAAATAAAGCAGCGTGTAGCCGAGCGTCAAACGAAAGCCCGGCAGCACGCTGTTTTTCTTCTGTGCCATGCAGGTCGAATTATTTCCCAGCGGTATGACCCTTGTCAAAGGGTTGCGAAATAATTCTTCAGGCGGCCGCGGGTATCAATTCAGCCACGTTGTCGGAATTGACGTCCACATCCGCGAACAACCACGCCGACAGGTAGCGCTCGGCCGAGGACGGAACGATGGCCACGATGGTTTTGCCCTTGTTCTCCGGGCGTTTCGCCACCTGTAACGCCGCCCAGATCGCCGCGCCGCTGGAGATGCCGACGGGAATCCCGTCCAGCCGGTTCACCTCCTTTGAAATCGGGCCGGAATCGTCCTCGTTCACCTGAATGGTTTCATCCACGATTTTGACATTGAGGTTGCCGGGAATGAAGCCCGCGCCAATGCCCTGCAATTTGTGCGGACCGGGCGCGCCGCCGGAAATGACGGGCGACTTGGCGGGTTCGACGGCAATCGCCTTAAACGACGGCTTCCGCTTTTTGATAACCTCCGCCACGCCGGTGATGGTGCCGCCGGTGCCCACGCCCGCCACGAGGAAATCCACCTTCCCGTCGGTGTCGCGCCAGATTTCCTCGGCGGTGGTCTGGCGATGGATTTCCGGGTTGGCCGGATTGGAAAACTGCTGGGGAATGAAGCTGTTCGGGATTTGTTTGTTCAGTTCCTCAGCCTTCGCGATGGCGCCTTTCATGCCCTTGGCGCCTTCGGTCAAAACCAGCTTCGCGCCGAGAATTTTCAACAGTTTACGGCGCTCCAGACTCATCGTCTCCGGCATGGTCAGGATTAATTTCAACCCCTTCGCCGCCGCCACAAACGCGAGCGCAATGCCGGTGTTGCCGCTGGTGGGCTCGATGATCACGGTGTCCTGGGTTATTTTTCCCGACTTCAGGCCGGCGTCAATCAGGGCGATGCCGATGCGATCCTTGACGCTGGACAGCGGGTTGAAGAATTCGAGTTTGAGCAGCACATCGGCGACCGCGCCGTGTTTCTTCGCCGTGCGGTTCAGCCGCACGAGCGGAGTGTTGCCGATGGTTTCAGTGATGTCGTTGTAGATTTTGCTCATATAGTTTACAGATTGGGTGCGTAGGCGATGAACTTGCGGTATTCGGTCAAAACGGTTTGCAACGCCGCCAGCAAGGCCAGTTCCTTCAGGTAGGTTGGCGGCGTTTTGGGCGTCTCCAGAATGATTTCGAACGGACGCGGACGCACCTTGGGCGGCGCGCTCAACACGCCGTCGTAGGCGTCGCGAATCACGCCGTGCCGCGCCTGGTAACCGTCAATGACCGGACGTTCGTCGCGCGGCAGATATTTCTCGGCGGCCTGCAAGGCGGGTTCGATGAGATATTTCGTCAACGTGGCACCGCGCACAATGCCATAAAAACCATCGCTGGTGTCGTCGGTGTGCAGGGCAATGACGCCGTGAAACGAACGGGAAACCAGTTCGGCCTGCAACAGCTGGACTTCCGGCTCGGCGGAATTTTTCCAGAACTCGCGGTTCAAATCCTTGCCCCGGCGCGAATGGCGCGTGCCGTCCTCCAATCCCGTCGGATTGCAGACCGGATAAAACGACAGGTAGTAGCCCGTCGCCAGTTCCGGTCTGGCCTCAAGCACTTTGATGAATTGAACAATCGCGTGCGTGCCTTCCGGTTCGTCGCCATGGACCCCCGCGAAAATCCCGACGCGAATGGGCGTGTCGCCGCCCTTGGGCCCGACAAACAAATAGCGCGGCAACTCGTAGGTTTCCCCGTCGGCTTCAAAACGCGCGTCGTGGTTGGCCACCAGGTTCGGCGAATGCACGGCGATCTGTTCCAGCGGCGCCAGCAGGTCGGCCAGGGAACGCCAGCGCACAACCGGCGTTTGGACGGTTTCATATTGGGTATCGGTGATTGTCATAACTGTTTAATTTCTGCCGTGATTTCCTTTTGCGGAGACCCGCCGGCCGCCACCCTGTTCGGAGGAACACGAACGCGTTTTATGGTTGATAAATTTGGTCAAAAACCCCGCCATCGGCGAAATGGGTTGCCTGGGCCTTTTGCCAGCCGCCGAATTCCTGGTCCACCGTGACCAGTTTCAGCTGGGTGAAATTCGCGGCGTATTTTTCCGCGATGGCCTGGTTGCGCGGGCGATAAAAATTCTTCGCCGCGATTTCCTGTCCTTCATCCGAATACAGATATTCCAGATAGGCTTTGGCCACCTCGGTGGTGCCGTGCCGCTTGGCCGTTTTGTCGACGACCGCGACCGGCGGCTCCGCCAGAATGCTCAATGGCGGCGTCACAATTTCAAACTGGTCCGCGCCGAATTCCTTGAGGGCCAGGTGCGCCTCGTTTTCCCAGGCCAGCAGCACGTCGCCGATGCCGCGTTGGGCGAACGTGATGGTCGAGCCGCGTGCGCCGGAATCCAGGATGGGAACGTTTTTATACAGCCGGGTGATGAAGTCCTTCGCCTTCGCGTCGTCGTGCCCGTAGGTCTCCAGCGCATAAGCGTAGGCGGCCAGATACGCCCAGCGCGCGCCGCCGGAGGTTTTCGGATTCGGCACCACCACGGTGACAGCCGGTTTCACCACGTCGTCCCAATCCTTGATGTGCTTCGGATTTCCCTTGCGCACCAGAAACACGATAGTCGAGGTGTAGGGCGTGCTGTTGTCCGGCAGCCGTTTTTGCCAGTCCGCCGGCAGCAGTTTCGCCTGTTGCGCAATGGCGTCGACGTCGTAGGCCAGCGCCAGCGTGACCACATCGGCTTCAAGGCCGTTGATGACGGATTGCGCCTGTTTGCCGGAGCCGCCGTGCGATTGGGAGATCACCACGTCGTCGCCGCTCTTGGCCTTCCAATATTTGGCAAACGCCGCGTTGTATTCCTGGTAAAGTTCACGTGTCGGATCGTAGGAAACGTTCAGGAGTTTGACCTCCTTGGCGCCGGCGACCGCCGCCAGCGACGAAGCGAGCAGAATAATGAGAAACGTTTTCATAAGTTTTTAAATTTCAAATTTAAGATGGTTAAAACGCCAGTTGGATCCGGGTGAAAAACACATTTTCCGCCTGGGCCGGCACGGCCGGGGTGGCGCCGGTGTAGCCGGAGAACATCGTGTGCGAAAAACTCGCGTTCAGCCGGACGTTCCGGTTCAGATACCAGTTGAGTCCCGCCGACCAGGCATGCGCCGACGAGGCGGAAGCGGTGGAAACGGCAAAAGTGGGAAACGCCGAGCCGTCAACGTTCAGCTCCTCATACCGGCCCACCACCTGCCAGGCGCCCCACCCGCCCGTATGCAGATTGAACGGATGACGCGGTGTCACGCCGGTATAGGTGGCGTCTTCGCCGGTCAACACCCAGCTGGCCGAAACCTCCCAGGCCTTGTTCCGCAAATCTGCGAGAGCAGCACCGTTCTTCACGTCCTGATCGGAAATCACGTACTCGCCCAAAATCCCCAGCGGTCCATAGTAATAATATCCCTGAGGCGAAACCCTCCAATGCTGGCCATTGGCCACCACCGTGCCCGCATAAGTGAAAAATTTCTGCTGGCCGTCCGTGGTATAACCCGGCGTCAGGCCGGCGGCACCGTTGCGGTCGGATTCATAACTGCCGCCCACCCCGAATCCCAATCCCTTCAACGCGCTCACATCCGTGGTCTTCCAGGGTTGGAGAAAAATGCGCCCGGCAAAGGCCTTGTCATTGTCGGAATCCGTGTTCACCGTCGTTCCGTTGTAATCCGACACGCCGTTTAAAAGGCCGGCGGCATAACTGGCCGCCCCGCCAAACAGGTCGCCGTGCAGTTCCACACCCAGATCGCGGTTGGGCACCAAATCCGTCGCCAACGACCGTTCATTGAAGAATAAAGACGGGTCGGACGCCAGTTGTTCCAGACCGACCGGTGACTTGAATTTGCCAGCTTCCAACTGCAATTCCGGAAGGTAGCGATAGTTGAGATAGGCGTCCTGGATTTGCACCACGCTGCCGCCGAAATCCGGCGTGAAGTTGAAATCAAAATCATGAAACACGGTGCCGGTAATGATCGGACGCGCCCGGCGCAAGAGAAAACCGCTGTTCACCAGGTTGCGGTCGTTGAAAAAGGTCCGGCTGTCCAGGTCGATCAAACCGTGCAGGCTGATGGAAAAATTGGTGTCCGCGGAGGTGAGCGTGAAACCGCTGGCATCCAGTTTCACCAGCGGTTTGGCTTTGGCCGCCGCTGCCGCGGCTTCCTGGGCCAGCTCGCGCTGGCGCTCGAGAATGCGGACCTTCTGATCCAGATCCTGCACCTGCTGTTGGTTGGTATCGGTCACCGCCGCCGTTTCCGTCGCATGCTGTTGTTCGAGACTTTGGACCTTTTGATCCAGTTCCTGGACCTCCGTTTTCAAGGATTCAATCTCCGCCGCTTCGGTGGAGTTGGTCGCCGCCGCGCCCGACACCTCGGCGGAAGTTTCACCCGGTACGGTTCCAGTGGAATTGGTGACCGTGCTTTCCGCAGCCACTACCGGGAAGGCCAATAGCATTCCGGCAACGGCGGCGGGTATCCAGTGATTCAGTTTCGATTTTTGTTTTGATTTCATTTTTGGTTGCGCCTCCGTAGACCGGTGGGCGTCTGGTTTTGGTTTAGTTTTGGTTTGGTTCAGTTTTCTGTTCCCCGTTTTCAGGCTTGTAACTTTTTGGGCGGCCGCGATTGATCAAACCGTGTGCGCTCGGTCTTTTCGACCTGGGTGACCTGCGAATCGTGGACCACAATTTGCACCACGCCATAACGCAACGAGGCCACGTGCTGTCGGACCACCTCCAGCCACTCAGCCCGATCGCCCGCCTGATAAATCGAATCCGGTTTTGTCGTGCTCATATCTCACCTGCCAAAATTTTCAATGCTTAATAACGACTCAATGTGTCGTTATTGTACCGAAATAAAAAGGCCATTTGGCCTACATGCAACTCTCGTCTCCAAAGCGCATTTCTATTAACGACTAATCTTATCGTTATTTTGGGCCAAACACGGAAATTGTCAATAGGTTTTTGAATAATTTTATCTCCTTGTCCCACTGATAGATCCGAAGGAATCTCCGGCACCAAAAACTCGAACCCGCCGGCCCATTGGTAGGAATGGAGCTGTTCCATCACCAAATCGTCCGCCAGTTCCGCGCTCCAGACCGCGTCCCGATGCGACGCCGGCGCGACTCCGTCCTGTTCCAGCAATGGGGTGGTCATGTGATTCCACGCGGCGGCCGTGTGTTCCAAGGCAGTTTGGCCAGCAGGAGTCCCATGCCGCAGAAATCCGTGATGCCGGCGAAAACCAAACCCGCGCCGACGAAGGCCGACAGGCCGAAGAAATCGCGATGCACCAACCAGCCGAGCACGACACCGATCAAGACGAGCGAACCGGCCACGATGCGTACCTGGCGTTCAAGGCTGATGACCCTGGTCAGACCGCGCGTCACGGGCAGGTTGGCGGCAATCCAGCCGAGGGTTCCGCCCTCGACGACGAATGGCTGCTCGAAGCCTGCCCTGGCAAATTTGTCCGCCGCTTTGGTGGCGCGCCCGCCATTGCGGCAAAGCAGATAAACCGGCTGGTCTTTCTGAAGTTGCAACGAACCTGGCTTCAGTTCATTCAGCGGAACATTCCGCGCCTGCGGAACGTGGACCTCCGCAAATTCCACCGGCGTGCGTACATCAATGACTGGCGTAGACGGTTGAGCCGTGAGGATTTTTCCTAGTTCGACAGGCGTGATCGTTCTCATATCGCCTTCAAGCTAGCAGGACTGGAAGTTGTCAGCATTGATTTTTGTGAACCCAAACGGAACAAGCCGTAAATCCGACGCCTTAGATGCGCTTGTGATGGATTCTTGAACAGCAAACTAGTCAATTTGCTTTCCCATTTTTACGGTGCAGTTCCGCTCTCGGTGGCGAGGCCAACCTTGGTGATGTCGAGCTGGCGGAGGACGTCCAGCACGTAGATCATGTTCTGGTAATCCACCGCGTCCGCGCCCTTGACCACCACGCTCAAATCCGGATTGTCCGCCCGCAATTCCGCAAGTTTCTCCCGCAACTGCGGTATCGTAACTAGCTCATCGTTCAAAAATGTCTGTCCCTTGGCGTCCACCACAATCTTGTTGATCCTGGGTTTGGGCTGGTTGGTCTTGGGCGGCGGTTTGCCCGAGGGCAGTGTCATTTCCAGATTGTTCATCATCTGCGGCGTCGTGATGATGAAAATGACCAGCAACACGAACACCAGGTCCAGCAGCGGCGTGATGTTCAATTCGCTGAGCGAACTGTGATGGGAATGGGACGTCTTTTTCATTGTGAAACCGGTTCCGTCTCCTCCTGCACATCAAAGCGAATCGTGACGCGCGGCGGGAAGTTGGCCGGCGGCGGCCGGTCCATCTGCGTCACCACCGCCAGCGCCCGCCGCACCGACTCGTCCCAAACCGGGTTCCCCGAACCTTTCTCCCACACCGGATCGCTCAACTGCCCATCATGGCCCACCGAGATGGCCACCTCCGCCACATAATCATCGTCCTGCATGTTGTCAGGCCGGTTCCATTTTGACCGCAAGGCGTACTCCACCTGGCTTTTGTAAATCTGCACCGGATCCGAACTGCTTTCCACCGTCTTGCCCCCCTCGAACTCAAACGACGGCAGTTCCGCCGCCGGCGGAGCGACGGTGGGCGGACCCGCGGCCGGCGGCGGCGTTTCCTTGGGCGCCTCAACCTTGGGCGCGGCCGCGAGTTTGGGCGCCTCCTTGGGCGGCTCGATCTTCGGCTTGTCGGCCACCTTGGGTTTCTCCGGCGGCTTTTCCTTGATCATCTCCACCGAGATCTTCTGGATTTGTTTGCCCAACAATCCCCCGCGCGCCGCAAAATACAGCGCCACCACCACGATCAGCGCGTGAAAGGTGAATGAGATGAGCAGGTTCACCTTGGATGAGTTGCGCTTCTGGCGCGCCTGGGTTTGCGGCAACATGGTTACAGGCTGGATCGATGGATGACTGGATTATTGGATTGGTAGAGTGGCTGACCAACGGCCGCCCATACGAATCGGGCAATCCCTTCATCCAGTAATCCATCAATCCCGTTTGTTTTCATTTGGCGTTCAGGGCTTCGGTGGCCAGGTCCACCTTGGGCAGGTTGGCCTGCTGGCACACGTCCAGTACTGCCCGGATTTGCCGGTATTTGGTCTGACTGTCGCCGCGGATGATGACGTTCAGGTCCGGGTCATTCAAACGCAGCCCGATGAGAGTTTGCAACATGTCGGCCGCACTGCCGATTTTCTTCTGGTTCAAATACATCATGCCGTCGGCCTGGACGGTAATATACGTGGCCTTGCGCGGCGGATCCTTGAGATGTTTGGCCGCCGTCGGCAGCTTCAAATCCAGATCATTGACCGGCGGAATGGTGGTGATGATGAAGATCACCAGCAACACAAACGCCAGGTCCAGCAGCGGCGTGATATTCAACTCGGTCAACGACGCGTGCGCCGACTTCGAACACTTCTTCATGATTCGACCAACGTGGTGGTTTCGTGGCTCTTCAATGCGCCGACGATGCGCCCGGCCAGGACTTCGTTGGCGTTGCGGATTTCATCGGCCAGCGGACGGTGATCCACATAGACGTGTTCGATCTGGTTGGCATACCGGCTGGCAAAACCGTCCAGTTCCTGGGTGATGGCGCGGATGGTGGTGACCATGAAGTTGTAGCCAAACATGGCCGGGATGGCCACCAGCAGGCCGGTGACCGTGGCCACCAGGGCGGCGGCCACACCGGGTGCCATGGCGGTGAGGGTGGCGGCCTTGCTTTCGGCAATACCCGCGAACGTGGACATGACGCCCCAGACGGTGCCGAGCAATCCGATGAAGGGCCCGCCGGCCACCGCCGTGGACAACACAATCATCCCCTTCTCCAAGGCCATCGCCTCGGCGCCGGCCGCTTCCTCCAAAATCACCTTCACCGCTTCAAACGACGCCACGCTGACCTTCACCGCGGTGGAGCGGGCGAGAAAATCGGTGTTGGTATGTTCCACGCCTTCCTCCTGGTTCACGGAAGCCACTGTCTGGAGCTGCACCGGATTGTTTTTTAATTGATACGCCAGTTCATCCGCCCCGCGGATATAAAGCTGGTACGCGGGCGCGCCGTCGTATTCCTCGCCTTTGCGCTGGATGTCCAGCGGATCACGCGTGGAATTGTAGGCGGCAAAGAACCTTTTGGTCGCCTGGCGCGCGATCAACAACTGGCGGAATTTGGTGATGATGATCGTCCAGCTGAACAGCGACAGGATCAGCAGCACAACGACGGTGATCTTGCCTTCAGCGGTGGCGTTTTGGATGGCATACACCGCGGCATTGGCGGCAAACAGGGGTTGAACAAACATGGTGGTTATAAAGGTTTGGTTGCGGTTTGGTTCAAGAACGGTTCCAGGTCGCTAAAATTCCGGTCAAAACTACGGATGGGCCGGCCCAGGAAAGACAGCATCGCGTCACCGAATTCCGGCGACGGTTTACAAAACCCGATGTGGCGCGGGACGAACCCATAACACTGCTTTTGCAGTTTATACCAATGACTTCGGAGCGCAGGTTACAAACAGGTAACAATCCGGTTGGGGGTGGCTGGGAACGGTGCGCCGGCACCGTGGCGGGCGCGCCGGCCACCGGCGTTTGGTCATTTGGCGGAGGCATGAACATAGGTAAAGGAAATGAAATAAAAACCGACGGTTGCGATCCAGACCACCGCCCGCTCCGCCAACCGCGGCGGGTGAGGGGATGGGGAAGACGGAAGATTTTTATGAACGTATTGCCGGCGCCATTCGACGGGTGTCAGGCCGAACCGTTTTTTAAACATGGTATTGAACAGGCCGAGATGCCGGTAGCCGCTGTCGTAGGCGATGTTGATGATTTTGGCATTTGAATCCGCGAGCAGCTGGCGCGCGCGCTGGAGGCGCAGTTCGATCTGCCGGGCATGGAACGGCACGCCAAATTCCTCGCGGAACAGGCGGCTGAAATGGCGCGCGCTGCAATGCAACTGCCCGGCCAGTTCCGTCAAGGAACGTTCGGCGAGTTCGGCCTCCGTCATCTCCCCCACCAGTTCCCGGATATGATCGCGGAGTTTATTGCCGCTGACGGAGGCTGCCGCTGGCACCGGCAAGAGGCCGGCCACGGCATTGGCCCACAGTTGCAGCAATGCGCAACGCATGGGCAGCCGGTGGCTGTGGGTCTGGTCGGCCAGCCGCATGAATCTTTGTCCGATCGGTTCGCCGGCGGTAAAAATGGAAACGGACGGTACCGGGTTGTCCGGGGCGACCTCCAGTTTTTGCCATTCCGCGACGGTGAGCACGCCGTTGAGGTATTGCAGTTGAACGGTGAAATATTGCAGTTTCAGCGGACCCAGCTGGCTGGCACGCATGACGCCCTCGACCGTGCGGGTGGCCATCAAACCGTCACCGACCGTCAGTTGCCGGGGTTCGACCCCGTGTTGCAGCCAGTAGCCCGTGCCCGCCGCCACGCGCGCCATCAGCCATCCGTTGCAACCTGGACGCCATTCGCTGGAGGACGGCAGCGTCAGCTCCTGCAAATTGAGATGTCGTTCACCAATCATCGGCTGAAACGCTAGCGAAGGGGTGTGACCTCCAAGTGTCGGAATTGCGACGATTTTGAAACAATCCAATGCACCGGTTTGTTGCCGGATTGTCACAATTCCGACAAAAGCCCGTAATATGGGTGGCCCAGCTTACCCCGACGTGAACCTACAGACATTCGCTGCCGAACCGGCAGCGAATGTCTGTCCGCGATGTTTTCAACATGCGGGTTGATTGCAACGGCGTCGTGGTCATGGCCGACGTAAATTGTGGAAAGCCAGGAACAGGTTGTGATTACAAACAATGAACTCGATCATTTTGTCCACCCTCAACGCGACCCAAAGTTCACGGAGGAGAAGCTGGTCGTGACCATCGATGTGTATTGACCCGGGCGGTTCAACCATCAGCAACCTACTCATGAAACACGCCTCGGTCCCGACGCTGCCGTTTGCCGAACTGAACGAGCGCGTATGATTGACCGGCGTTCGCCCCTATTCTTGATGTTTCCGCGCAGCCGCGCCGTTCTCCTGCTGTGGTTTTTTTGTTTTGGGATCCTGGGCCTGGCGGCTGCCGAACCGGTTCCTGCCCCAAACGCTCCAGGCCCTTCCCCGACAGCCAGTGCCGCTCCCCGCTTTAATGTCCGCGCCTACGTTGTGGAAGGCAGTCCGTCACTGCCCACGAACACGCTGGGCCCCCTGTTTTCCCAATATATCGGAACGAACATTGGTTTGGACGAAATCGTGAAGGCGGCGGCGGCCTTGCAACTGGAATATGACAGCCAGGGCTATCCCGCAATGAGCGTTGCCTTCGTGCCGGAACAAATCACCGGCGGCATCGTCACCTTCAATGTTGCGCAAACGGCCATTCCCCAGATCGTGGTGGCCGGCGAGCGTTACCTCGCTCTCAGCAACGGCGTGGAAATTGTTTCCCGCCCACCGGTCGTCCCCACTGTGCCGCCCGTCGGGGCCATCACCAATGCAGCTCCGGCCGCACCGACGAATGCCATTCCCCCGGCAGCCAATTTCGCGGCAACCCGGGCCAATCATAGTGAGATGGCTGATGCCATGGCCGCCATGCGTCTAAAGATGGCGGAACTGGAGCTCCAGTCCAAGGACACACGTGTTCACGTGATTTCCACGAACGCCGGCCCCCGGTTTGAGGTGGAGAAATATTTGGTCAGCGGCAACACCATCCTGCCGACGGCCGCGCTCGGCCAGGCGATCACCAATATTGATGGCGCGTTTGGCACCAATGTCGGTTTTGACGGGATTGAAGCCGCGGTGACCGAACTGGGTAATGCGTACCACGAACGCGGTTTTGGGCTGGTGAAGGTGGACGTTCCCCAGCAGAAGCTCACCAATGCGACCGTGAAACTACAGGTGCTCGAAGGCCGGTTGGCAGACATCAAAGTCAATTGGATCGGCAACCGCTATTTCAGTTCCAACAACGTGATGCGGGCATTGCCCAGCCTGCACACAAACATCATACTCAATGTCCCCATCTTCAATGCCGAACTGAATCGGGCCAACGCGAACCAGGACCGGCAAATCTACCCCGTCATCGGGCCCGGCCCCGAACCGAGCAGCAGTCAACTGACCCTCAACGTCAAGGACCGCCTCCCGGTTCACGCCAAACTGGAATTAAACAATCAAGCCTCGCCTGGCACCCCGGAGTTGCGCCTGAATGGCTCCGCGGTGGTAGACAATCTCTGGCAGCGGGACCATTCACTGGGAGTTCAATACGGCTTTTCGCCCGAGACCTACAAACAGGGAAACCAGTGGCACTTTTATGACGCGCCAACGGTTGCCAACTACAGCGCCTTTTACCGCCTAGCGCTCGGCAACCCGGCGCCCATCGAGGACCTGGTGGGGAACCATCCCGGCAGCTTTGGTTACAGCGAAGCCACGCGAAAATTCAACCTGCCGCCGCCCACCGGCCAGCCGGAACTGACTTTCTTCGGCAGCCGCGCGACCATTGACCCCGGGTTGACGACCACCCTTTCCGAGCAGGTCACTATGAACGGAGAAAACCCTTCCATCAGCCGGCAGGATGTTGAGGAATCACCGTCCATAAACGAAGACATCGGCGGTCATCTAAGCCTCCCCTTGCCGGCTTCGGACAGTTTTCAGTCGGGGTTTTCCGGCGGCCTGGATTTCAAGACTTATAATGTCGGGAATTTCAAGACGAACATCTTCATCATCACCCAGACCAATTTCGATAATAACGTTCCTATTCTGCCGCCGACGATCAGTCCGGTGTACTCTTCCGTGCCGGGCACGCGGAATCGTATCGAATATTTGCCATTATCTCTCCATTATGACGGCAATTGGCGCGATTCGTTCGGGACGGCGACCTTTGGGCTGGGCGTCAGCGTCAATGTTTGGTATGATGGTCTTTATTCCACGACTTCGACCTCGGACGTAACCTCAACCAACGCCAGTGGTGTTGTCCACACGAACGCTGTCACCACCACCACTTATTCTCACGGCGCGGCCGCGGTTAAAAACATCACGGGTTCCGCGCAATCCACCGGATATTGGGTCATTCTCAATCCCAGCTTCACGAGGGACTTTGTAATTGACGATTGGACCACTTCCATCCGCGCTGATGGCCAATGGGCCAGCGAACCTTTGATCAGCCCGGAACAGTTCGGGGCCGGCGGCGTGAACAGCGTCCGCGGCTATCATGAAGGCGAAGTTTTCGGCGATACGGGCTGGCATCTCTCGTTGGAGGAGCAAACGCCTCCGCATGCTGTCGGCACCCTCCAGGATGGAGAGCCGCTGACCCTTCGCGGCTCCGTCTACATGGATTATGCCCGGGTTTATTTGATTGATTCCCAAGGGCGCCAGGGCAGCACCCCGCTTTGGGGAACGGGCTTCGGACTGGACGCCTCGGTCGGCTCCCATTGGCAGGCGCAATTCCTTTTCTCCTGGCCGCTGATAAGCGCCGGCACCACGTCGGCCTATCAACCGTTCTTTAATTTCTCACTGACGGCGCAGTTCTGATTCGTCACCTGAATGTCACAAAAAACAAATTTATTCGGACCGCCCCCGCCCTATATTGGCGGATGAAGGACGAGTTGCCATGAACAGTATATTTATCCTCTGCCGCCGCACTTCGGTTGGAATGGGCATGCTCCTGCTGATGTTGGGAGGGAATGCCTTCCGCGTTTCCGCCAATCCGGTCCCGGTTGCCAACAACCCGGTCATCCAAGGCGCAGCCACCATCAGTGGTATAGGTACGCCGCAGGTAACCATCAACCAGACTTCCGCCAACGCCTTCATCAACTGGGCGAGTTTCAATATAGCTCCTGGAGAAACCACAACCTTCAACCAGCCTTCGTCCTCCTCGATCACCTGGAATTATATCAACGACCCCAATGCCTCCAGCATCAACGGGAACATCAACGCCA
>Ga0265313_10002889_pt1 | contig 14383 bp, 10 predicted proteins | sample 4123metaG_FD_203122 | JGI IMG/M metagenome (GOLD analysis project Ga0265313, IMG submission 203122) | Rhizosphere microbial communities from Carex aquatilis grown in University of Washington, Seatle, WA, United States - 4-1-23 metaG | ecosystem: Host-associated > Plants > Roots > Rhizosphere >...
TGGTCAGGATTGAGCGAGCTGAAGATCAGGCAGAAGCCACCCGCCTCGTTGCAGAGGGCCGTGCAATGATGCAGGGCGGGCGCTACGCAGAAGCAGTCGAGCGATTCAAGGACGCGATCTCAATCGACCGAGACAACCGCGACTACCGGCTTGCCCTTGCCGATGCGCTCCTCGCGGCCAAGAACTTCATGGAAGCAGAGAGTACGCTGAGTGAGCTGCTCCAGCGAGATTCTACGGACGGCGATGCAAACCTGGCGATGGCGCGGGTACTGGTCGGGGAGTCGAAGATCGCTGAAGGAATCTCGTTCTATCACCGCGCGATCTATGGCCAGTGGAGGACGGACGCCGCCCAGAATCGTTTGAAAGTGCGATTTGAGTTAGTGGATTTGCTCGCCCGGCAGAATGCCAAAGAGGAGCTTCTGGCCGAGTTACTGCCGCTTCAGGATGCAGCGTCGGCTGACCTTCAGACAAGAAAACGGATCGGTGAACTGTTTCTGTCCGCGGGATCTCCCGTCCGCGCGGCTGACGTATTTCAGGACATTTTGCGCCGTGACTCGGAGAACGCGGATGCCTACGCTGGCCTTGGCGAAGCGGAGTTCGCACGCGGAAACTATCAACCGGCGCGGACCGACTTTCTCAACGCCTCTCGCCTGAAGCCTGAGGATGCGGGGATCCGCAAGAGGCTGGAGTTATGCGAGCAGATCATATCGCTCGATCCAACGCGGCGCGGGCTGGCTTCGAATGAACGATATCAGCGAAGTCTCAAACTGGTCGCGTTGGCTCTTGATGAAATAAATCGTTGTTCGAGAACTTCGGCGCCCCAGGAGCTTGTGGATTCCGCCAGCAAGGCGCTCAAGGCCCGGGTGCCGGAGTTACGGCAGAACGCTGCGACCGAGGCCAATCTGGACCTGACTGAGCAACTGTGGCAGGCTCGCGGCAAGGATTGCGCCTCGTCAGTGCCAGCGTCCGACGACCCACTCGCGCTGCTGCTGGCGAAGATCGCTCAATGACGGATCGCTTATTCCGAAACGCAGCGGAAGCCGATGTTGTAGTCGATATCGGTTTTTTCGAAGTGTCTGCGGTATGACACGCGAATCAACTTGGGATCGTCCCACCACCCGCCGCCGCGCAGTTCCACATATTCAGCGGTGCTTGGACCTGTGGGGTTGATGTTTTCCTGGTTGTGCTGGACCCAGTAGAACGTGTGGGTCCACTCCACGACGTTGCCGAGCATGTCGTACAGGCCGAACGCATTCGGTTTCTTCTTCCCGACCGGATGGGTTGAAAGTCCGGCGTCGCCGTAATGCCAAGCGATCTCATTCAGATTGCCGTACCGGCTTCCCGTAGTTCCCGCTCTCGCGGCATACTCCCATTCCGCTTCACTCGGAAGTCTTCCTCCGATTGCGCCGCAATATTCGTCAGCCTCGACCCAGGAGACGTACTCGACGGGCAGATCCGATCCCTGAAAGATGCTGGGATTGTAGCCCATGACATGTTCGAAGGCAGCTTGCGTGACTTCGGTACGGCTCAACCAGAATCCTCGCGTCTGGGTTGTCTTGCGGTTAGGAGTTTCATCCGGGAAACAGTCCGTGTCCTTGGGCGAACATCCGTCGATGTAGCTGCCGGGCGGAATCCACAGATAGGTGAGCCCGTCCTTAGGATTGACTTTCGAGTCGCCCAATTTCGGAGATCCAGCCGCTCCGGAACCTTTCTGAAAAGCCCACACGCCTTTCGGAGCCATCGCGGCTGCGATTAAGCCGAGCGCTACCCAAGCGAGTTGGCCTGCCCGTGCAATGTCGATCCTTTTTTGATGTGCACCGTAGTGTCCCCGCAGTCAAATTTAACACGGCGACGGAGCCCGTATCATCCTAAAAAAGGCATATTTTCAAGAGATTTATACACTCTCAGCTGTATAGACGGACCGCGCTCGTGCAGGATAAGATTCTTCGGCCCAGCGCGTTAATGTTGGGGAGCGTTGGCCCTATTTTCGGGCGGGAGTGGCGGATGGGGGATGACGGGGCGGCCATAGTAATCATACAGTCGATGTTGGCTGTCCCGATTCACCGGGCTGGTTGCGTTGAATTCGGGTTGCTTCTGAAGCTCCTGGAGCGTCAGGTTGATCCAGGCGGCTTTGCCCGGCCATGAGATAGACCGGATTGACGCGGGTGCTGCGATAATCGACCGTTCGGGGGGCTGTCCAAGCCCGAGAATGGCATGATGAATTCCCCAGAGCGTGTCCTCAATGATGAAGTCCTCGATGCTTCCAGCTTCTCCATCCGCAGTGTAAATGCTGTATCCAAGCACCTCCCGCATACTCCTCAAATGAGACCCCGGCGCCTTCAGACCGGATTGGCGCTGGCGTGAGATGGGCATATCGCTCCTGACCGGCGGACTAGTGAGGATCTGATCGCAGGTCAAAAGGACGGGGAGCCTCTTCGTTTCCCAGTCAGGCACTCCTGCTGCAAATGGATTGATCAGAACCTCATGCTTTTCCGGCAACGTTGCGGTGTCAACAACGAGATAGTCGACGATCCAGCTTTCATCGTCGAAGAAAAAATCCTGGACTCGCCCCAGCTCGCCGTCCGTGGCGGCGATGTGATAGTCGAGCATGGTGTAAAGACTGCGTAACATTTCCTTCATCTCCTTGGTGGCCGTGAACGTCCCACAAGGAGCTCCTCTGTTCGTAATGACGTATGGCGATGCGGTTCGGCTCATCCCCTGGATATGGCATTTCTTAGTTCGACGGAAACCGTGGCCGAATTCAGACGCCTTACCTCGGCCCTCTGATTCGGTCCGACGCTACCTAGGGACAGCCGCATCTTGCGTTTTCGCCGGAAGAGGATATTGGCGTGGTTTCTTTTCCTGCTCCTCGACACATTCGACGCATATCGGGACGCCGTTGATGAGCAGAATGGTGTCTGCTCCGCACAGGACGCATTTGTGCATGACCTGGCAAGAATAGCGCGCAATCCGAAGATGATCAATTCCGTTTAGACAGTAGGGGATTTCCCTAGCTTCCGTTATTTTGACGGTTTACGCGCCGCCAGATGCTCGGCGACTTTCACTAGTTCTTCCTTGGTAAGATCCTTGAGCGCTTCGTGCAGTTTTCCATCAAACTCGCCCAGATCTAACTTCTGGATGAACTCCCTGAGGACCCTCTCGGTTCTCGGAATACACTTCGGAGAGTCGCGTGACATGACCGCTCAGTGTACTCTGAAGCTCAACCTCTATCGATACAGTCGACAGTGTATTTATGAATGTTTCTCCATGCTCAAAGTGATCCAGCAACCGAAAAGAAAGCCGAACACATCACAAGAGATCGCTTCGAGAGATCGTGGGCCAAGGCTGCAGCTCCTGTATCTCACTGCTCGATGGTATTGATGCAGGCGCGTCGAGCAACTACAATCCAACTCAACGGACCGAGTTTAGGGTCCACCCAAGCGGGGGATCGGCGGCTTCAGGCCTCAGCGCCGTCGATCCTACCCAAAACGCAAATCGTCTGAATATATCGGTCGACCTCGGCGATAGCGCCGCGCGGGTCACCACGCTAGTCGGTTCGTGCAAGAATCAGCTGCTGATGCGCGGGGGCGAGGCTGCGCGATTCACTGGCACTGAAGCCAGCTTCGCGGAGCATGCGGTCGATTTCGGCGAAGGTGTACGCGTCGCCGGAGGGCGTTGTGCCAAGCATCCGCATGGCGAAGAGGGCTCCGTCGGGCGGGGAAACGCGATCCTCGTTAGGCACGAATTCGATTACAGCGACGAGACCACCAGGTTTCAGTGCCGCCCGAACTCTTTTGAGCAGTGTTATGTTTGTCGCGAAATCGAAGTGGTGCAGGAAGTTCGGCAGGAGCGCTACATCGTAACCGGTACCGAGGTCCACTTCGAATGCGCTGCCGGGGATAGTGTGAAAACGCCCCGTAATTCCCAGTTTCGTAGCATTTTCTCGGGCGACTTCAAGAACGTTTTCCCAGTCCTGGAAAGTGACTTCCGCGGCGCGATTATGGAGGGCAACGTGGATGCCGAACAGACCGTGCCCTGCCGCAATATCGAGAATCCTTGCCGGATCGCCGGGGGTGGTGACGTGCGTCGCGGCGATGCTCGCAGGAACGGCGAACATGGGAGCCATATAGCGGGCGAACTCGACCCAGACGTTGTCGTTCGGCGCGAGTGTGTGATCGGTGGCGCCGCCGTTGCGAACCAGAGCCGCAACGTCACGGTATTTGTTCACCATCATCGGATGCGTGAAGAAGCCAGCGACGGATCCCATGTACGAAGGCGAATTCTTGTCGAGCAACGCGGCGGTATCGGGCGCAAGGCCGTAGGCTCCGTTAGCCTTGGTGAGGAGGCCGTGGACGGTGAGATAGTCGCAAAGCACTCGGACGCCTTTCTCTGTGCCATGGCAGAGCGGCGCGATCGTGTCCGAAGTGATCGCTCCGGCAGCGATGTGGGTGAAAACTTCGAGCTCGATGGCTCCCTTGAGGGCCATGGCGAGTTGATAGGAAGTGAGGGCCTGGTGGATGCGTCCTGGGTTGATCGGGATCGGGTTGGGCTGTGAAGCCATGGTCAATTGTATCTAGCGGGCTTAGAGCGGAGCCCGTCCTTTCAAGATCTCTCCGATTTGATCTAGTCGGGACACAGTAAAATCGGGGGCAAATCCCCAGTCTTCCATCTCGACTCCAGACCGGTTACACCAGCAAACCCGGTAACCGAACGCCTTGGCTCCGGCGGCGTCCCATTGGTTGGAAGAAATAAAGAGAATCTCCGCGGCTGGAAGTTTCAGGGTTTGCGTTCCCAGCTCGTAGACGCGGGGCGAGGGCTTGTAGGTTCTCACCCTGTCGACGGAAATGATCTCGGCGAAATACGACTCCAAAGAGCTGTGGCGCGCGGCCGCGTCCAACATCGCTGGTGATCCGTTCGAGAGAATGGCTAGCGGCAATCCCTTCAGGCCTTCCAACCCGGATACTACTTCTGGGAACGCGGCCGGGGCGAGGTACGCTTGCATCAGGCTGTCGACCTGACTATCAGTCACCTCAATCGAAAGCAGTCGCACAGCGGTTCGCAGAGCGGCTTCCGTGATATGCCAGAAGTCCTCGTACCGGTCCACGAGAGCTCGCAGCCAGGTGTATTCGAGCTGTTTCTGTCTCCAGAGTTGCGAAAGACCATTGAGATTGCCCGAGATACCGACGCCACTGTTCCGTATAACCGAGTGGACATCGAACAGTGTTCCGTAAGCATCGAATAGGAGTGCTTGGGGGTCTAATAGCACGGCGTTCCTTCTCTACCACGGCAAAGCGGCGGGCTTTAGATGGCCGCGCCGACCAACACCGTCACGTCAAGTTTCCCATAGAGAGTGTTACCCTCTTCTAACCTGACGCGACGGTGATTCACCGGTTCAGCAGGCTATCTGCGCCTGCCCATAATTTGCGAAATTCTCGATCTGAATACCACAGCGAGCATGTATCCGGCGATCCCGATTCCTCGCCTACTACACACACCTTTTCACATTCCTGAAAAGGTGGCGCGTAAGGAGATTGTCGGCGAGCCGGCGCGGCTGCTCGGCTCGAATCCGAGCGGCTATTCAGCCAGGTCAAAAAGACGATCGAGGATGAAATCGCCAGTGCTCCAAGGAAGAGCAAGTAGCTCCAGATGGCTGCGCCCCGCCATATAGTTGATGCTTTGGAGTCAGTTCTATCGATTTACTTCTCCAACTGCCGCCACAAGGAACGCGCAGCATTCATCTTAACCGATGAGTTAGTCGAAATTACTTGCCGCGAAAAAGTCAAGCTCCGGCATCGTGCGCGACCGGCCGCAGACCAAACTCGCCCACTGGTTTTCGAGAATCTTAACCTGGACATTTTCCCGAGCTACCGGCGATGTAGCCTTTCAAGATCCAATCACCTTCGAGCACGGCGGGGAATTCGAATGCGCCATCCGCCCATTGGAACGGTATTAGCCCCATTCCAATTGAACGGAAGTGATTGCTACGACCGTTCGGTTGCACCGATACGCTTGCAATGCCTGCGGTTAGGCAGAAAACAGCAAATTAGAATTGAGCCTGAACTGCTGCCGAGGCGCCCTGGGCATTCGTTAAGGAAACAGACACCGAATTTAGAACGCCTGAGGGTTGTCCTTGCCACTGGAAGGATTGAACTAACCCGAACTGACCACCGAACGTGTGCGAGTCGGCACTCTGAAACCAAATGTTGCTTGAGTTGCCCAATGGAACTATGATGTTGGCCGTTGAGCCGACTGTATCCCCGGAGAATTGAAATGTGCCTTGCGTTACCTCCCGCGTGGTGGCGAAGCCGGTGACGTGGACGTCAAATCCAGAGGACGTCTGGACGACCTGAACGCCTACGATCCGCGGTGCTACTCGGTCCACTCGAATTGTACGGGACGATGCAGGGGGAGTGATATCGGTGCCATTCGATTCGAGGTTCAGATCTAACTCAATGCTTCCCGCGACTGTGCCGGACTGAAATGCAGCCACTGGAGCGGACCAGGTTACCTGGGTTGAGTTAGGAGGGACCGTGAACGTCAATTGGCGTCCTCCCGCGGCGAACTGAACCGCCGGGTCATCCACTCCAACGTTGGGATCTGGTGTGAATACCAGAGTAAGCGTGCCATCGATAGCGGCTGGATAGCCTGAATCCAACTGCAATGCGAACGTCGGCTGCTGTGCGGGATCTACGATGTCCGGGAGGCCGGTAATCGTAATTGTGGGAGGATTACCGGCAAGTATCGCCAATGTCACGATCTGGCGCACGACACTATTGTCTTGATCCGTAACCTGGACCGTGAACGAGAATGTTCCGGCTGCGCCCGGAAGGCCAGCAAGTACGCCCGTAACGTCGAGTGAAATACTGATAGGAGCGCCCGCGGTCGTGATCGACCACGAATAGGGCGCCCGTCCGCCGGCTGCGGTGAGCGTCTGGCTATAGGCAGTCCCTACTACTCCACTAGGGAGCGATGAGGGAGACGTTATGGTCAGCCCTGGTGGATTGACCTGAATGGAACATAGCCGAGTTGTGCTTTTCGCGGTAGCATCATCTACACGCAGGACATAGGCAAATAACCCAGACTGGAGCGGCGTGCCGCTGATAACGGCTTGTCCGGAGCTTAAGACCAAGCCTGGAGGAAGCGCGCCGCTGTCGACTTTCCACTGATACGGAAGGTCTCCGCCGACGGCGTTCAATAACGCGGAGTAGCTTAGACCAATCACGGCCGTGGGATTAGGGCAATCCGGAATCGTGAGTCCCTGAGCGATGATGATGGACAGATCCTTGGTGGCTTGCCCGCCCATCCCGTCGATAACTTTAGCTGTGAAAGCGAACGTGCCCACGACTAGAGGGGTGCCTGTAATATGACCGCTGGTGGGATTAAGGGAGAGACCGGGAGGAAGGGCCCCCGCTGTGGTCGCCCAGACGAAAGGCGGAACGCCTCCGCTGACAACTATTGAATCAGAGTAGCTCGAACTGCTGCTTCCTGTACTGAACGAAGCAGTGGATATCGATACAGCGGCTTTCACATCCACGGAGCATTGGCGTGTCGTTTCGTGGTTTGTACTGTCCCGGACGTCTGCCGTGAATTGGATTGAGCCAGGTTGTAGCGGCGTGCCCGAAATTGCTCCGGAACCCGGATCGATGGCAAGCCCTGGCGGAAGACTGCCGGCAGACACGCTCCAAGTGTATGGCGGCGAGCCTCCTGCGGCGAGCACCGGCGAGTCGAACACGAGACCTACTTCACCAACGGTGCCGGAACAGCTGATCACACTAAGTCCCGACACTACTTTTAGGGAAAGCGCGCGCTGCACGCTGGCGCCATTGCCGTCGGTAACGCTGACCGTGAAATTGAAGGAGCCAACCGGTACCGCGACTCCGGAAATCGTACCAGCGGAGCTGAGTGTGAGTCCGGTGGGCAAATTGCCCGATGCGATGGACCAAGTATAGGGCGATTTTCCTCCGCTAGCCGACAGACTCTGGGCATACGGCGAAGATTGGGGGGCATCAGGCAGAACAACGGTTCCTATGACCAGACTCGAGGTGACAGCCAACTGGCAGTCTCGCGTGGACGTGTTGCCGCCTTGGTCCGTGATGAGAAGAGTGTAAGGATAGGTGCCGCTGTCGGTCGGGATACCGCTGAGGCCGCCAGATGAACCGTTGAACAGGACTCCCGCGGGCAGTGTCCCGGAAGCTAAGGTCCAGATATACGGCGGCTGTCCTCCGGTAGCTACAGCGGTCGAGGCATAAGATTGACCTTGAGTAGCATTGGAAACGGGACACGTGCTTATTCCAAGCGAAGTGGTAATGACAAGCGTGAAAGTTCGCTGAGCCGACGCCGTGGCGCTGTCTGTGACACGCACCGTGAAAGGAAAGCTGCCCTGACTGGTCGGAGTACCGCTGATCGAACCAGAAGGTGACAACGTCAAACCGGGCGGTAAGCCGCCAGACACGAGTGACCACAGATACGGTGGGACTCCGCCGGCCGCACTCAACTGTTGAGCCGCGGCGACGCCTGTTTTGAGTGACGTAAGGGAACTGGTGACAATAGTGAGCGCCGCGCTGACTTGGATGGCGAAGTTTTTCGTCGCGGTTGTTCCCGCGGAATCCGATAGGCGCAGCGAGAACTGGAAGGTGCCGGAAGTCGTCGGCGTGCCGCTTACCTGGCCGCCATTTAGGCTCAATCCGGTAGGTAAGGCGCCGCCCGAAACGCTCCATGTATAAGGGGGTTGGCCTCCGGTAGCCGACAACGTTTGCGCATAGGAACTCCCGATCACGCTGTTCGGCAAGGAAACTGTGCTGATTGTCAGCGGGGCCGCTGGCGCGGTGATGAGCACGGTACAGTTCGAAATACTGGTTGCTGAGTTTTGATCGGACACCTTGATCCCGAAATTGAAAGTCCCCGCAGCTGACGGCGCACCTGCGATTTGGCCAGACGATGGGTTCAGCGTTAGTCCTGCCGGAAGTTGTCCGCTCGCGAGGGTCCATGCATAGGGGGGCGTACCGCCGGAGGCGCTGAGCGTAGCGCTGTACACTTGCCCGACCACGCCGGTACCTGCTGAACAAGCGGCTGAGGTCAAAGCTGGGACGACGGTGATCGTCATAGCCGCGGTGCTGCTTCCGGCAGCGGAATCGGAAACCTTCACTGAGAATGAGGCCGTGGATGCGGCGGCTGGTGTTCCTGAGATACGGCCCGAGGTGTTGAGGGTCAAACCATGCGGCAGCGCCCCCGAAGTGATTGACCACGTATAAGAACCTGTGCCGCCACTCGCTTGCAATGTCTGCGAATACGGAATCCCGACTTCGCCACTCAACAGGGAAGTGGTCGTGATGTTGACAGGAGCCGCGGCGATATCTATCGACAGAGCGCGCGTCGCCGATCCCGAACCCGTATCCTTCACTTTTACCGTGAAACTTGAGTTTCCCGACGTCGTGGGCGTGCCGGTAATCTGGCCAGAAGTGCCCAGGCTTAATCCCACGGACAGCGAGCCGGAACTGATCGACCATGTGTAGCTTCCAGTGCCGCCGGTCGCCAGCAGGGTCTGGGCATAGGGCGCCCCGACTTGCCCGTTCGGCAGGGACGCGGTAGTAATGCTAACGGGCGCAGGCACCACCGTAATGCTGAAAGCGCGAGTGACGGAAACTGAGTTCGCATCCACTACCTTCACGGTGAAGTTCGCCGTCCCCGCTCCGGAAGGAGGCCCGCTGATCTGCGCGGCCGATAAACTCAATCCCGATGGAAGGGCTCCGGCTGAAATCGACCACTTATAAGGAGAGGTACCCCCGCTGGCCTGCAACGTCTGCGAGTAGGCTATCGACACTTGGCCAGCCGGCAAGCTGCTGGTTGATATGGTCAGTGCGGGTGCGACGACCAGACTAAGGGCCTGAGTGTCAGAATCGCCACCTTTTCCGGAACCCGTCACCTTGACGGTGAAGTTGAACGCGCCGGAGGAGGTTGGCGATCCGCTGATGGTCCCGGCGTTCGACAAAGAGAGTCCCGCCGGCAGACTTCCTGCAGATATGCTCCAGGTGTAAGGCGCTCCGCCTCCCATGACGCTCAAAGAGGCTGAATAAGGCTGCCCCACGGTTCCCCCGGGAAGCGACGTAGTAGTGATTTGCGTCGCACCGTTTAGAATCGCCGCGAAACTCGGGACAAACAGAAACGCGACTAAAACGGATCTGACTCCGGACCCGATCATTGAGATTCACCGGTTACTGGAGCTATCGGGACAAAGTACAACCGCGGATCCTGTGAAAGGTCTAGAATCCAGAGCAGGCCACTGCCTGGATCGGTGAGCTGGTAGACCAAGTTGCTTAAGGGCCCGGCTCGATCGGGGGAACACGCGCATGGCATGAAGACGGGGTTGGTCCCATTCCGGTCCAGTAGCGCCACCAGATTGTTCTCCGCGCTGCCCAGCAGAATCCGTTGGCCGTCCAAGCTGGCTCGCGCCAAGCTGGGGGCAGGCAGGCGGTCATCCACAAATGTCCACTGGGACGTCGCACTTCCAGCTACGTCCTGCACCACGGTGACAGAGTTTGCGGCTTCATCGGCTATCAAGGCATCGTGCGATTCCGGGAGGAAGCTGAGGTCGGACGCCGCCTTCGCGGCAAGCAGCCGTGGTCCGCTATCGCCGCGGCTCAACACGAACACACCGCCTGCGGACGAAGTCTGCGCATTGTCGGGAACAGACACCAGCAAGATCGCGCCATCGTCGCTGATGGCGAGCGTGGCGGGCGCGCCTGGCAGAGCCAACGTGTCGATCTCCTCGAGTCGATCCAGAGAGCTCGGTAAGCCGGTCAGAATCTTTACGGAGGTGCCGTATCTAAAGGCGGCCGAGTGACCGGCCGGGCTAACCGCGATCTTATCGGGCGCTGGCGGCAGAGCCGGTACCAACTGCGTGGTGAATCCCGTTGGTCCCAGGAGGACCAGATTTACGGACCCATCCCCGGCCACGACAAGTGCATAATCTTGGGCGGGCGAGAAAATCGCCTGGGCGGCGGGGAACCCTAGGTCCAGACTATTACCGGCGATGGCAGATCCGGGGATTCCCCATATCCTCCGCAAAGCCTGCCCGTGTGGGTCGAAGAAGTAACCCAAGGAAGGGCCTGAGAGAGAGCCTTGTTGGGCCGACGCCAAACAGAGGGGCACGAAGAAAGCCAGATAACGTAAGAGCATAGGGCGGCTCTTCGTCACTGCGGAGGTCCGAAAGAGGACGAACCCGCTACCAAAGAAGTACTGGGTACTTGCGGTACTGCGGCCGGACTGCTGCCATGACCATGGGTGGCGGCCAAAACACCGCCCGCTGTTGCGCCGGCCGCCAAAGCGATCCACAACAGCTTTTTTGACGACCGGGATTCCGAAGGAGAGGCATTAATCTGTTGGATCACGCTGCTGACTACTTTAGAATCGAATGACGCAGTTACGTGTATCTCGAACGGGCCAGTTACTCCGTTGGGGACTAAGCCGCGACCCGTGGCGCGGCCCTCAGAATCCGTCTGCGTCACCAGAACGCGCTCGGACCCAAAAGTTGCACTCGGACCAGTCGCGGGAGCTTGAAATGTAACGGAAGCCCCCGAAACAGGCACATTCTTTTGATCTCGCACCTCGATCACGGGCGCCCGAGCCGTGTGGGTTCGGACATTGTTGATGGCGCCCTGGCCGTCAACAATTCGGATATTCAAACCATCCTGGTCGGCCGCGGTCACCGGTGACCCGACTGCACAAATGACAATCCAAATGAAGCCCGCTTTTCGCGGGAGACGCTCGATCTGCACATACAGAGGATTCTGATGTTGCCAAATCGTTTCGGCCAAGCCTCATATTTCTTGTTACGTTTTCCCATCCCGGGTATCTTCGTCGGTAGCGGGAGCAGAGCACGTGACATTGGCCGAACCCAAAACGCAATTGCGGTGGCCATGCGCACCCCTGGGCGGCGAAATCGAATGTGCTCCGAGAGTGCTTCATACCGTCTGCCTGGAGACAGTCCTTGGACTGAGAAAACTAGCCAAAGGGGGCTTAGAAGTGGCCGGCGTTCTTTTTGGCGCACGAGCCGACGGTTTGATTCGCGTATTGGCAGTTCGCCCGATTGAATGTGAGCACCGGTTCGGTCCTTCCTTTGTTCTTTCCGCCACAGACGAAGCAAGGCTGCAGGAGATGTTGGCCAATTTCAGATCCGATGCGCAACTTGCCTCGCTCGAGCTCCTGGGATGTTATTTCTCACATTCGCGGCACGCCGCGGCACTAACCGAGCGCGATATCGAACTTTGCAATCGATACTTTCCACAAACCGATCAGATCGCGTTGACTCTGATCCCGAGCCCCACCGGCGCCGTACAAGGGACTGTACTCGCACGTGATGCTCAGGGAGCATTTGCTTCTTGCCACGAATTCCAATACTCGGTCTTGAATAAAGCTCCGCGCGAAACGGTCAGGCTGCCACCGTCTCAAATCGACAGAAAACCGGTGATCCTGGTAAAGGCCGCTGCGTTATCGCATCACGAAATAGTCCAATCCGCGCCGCAGCCTGCTAGTCCAGCAGCGTCTATGGTACACAACCTGGCAGAATCGGCACCGCAACTGCCCGCAGGACCAGTTTCCGTAAGCCGCCCGTTGGCAAGTCATTGTGGCCCCTTCAAGGTGAGGAGCGGTCTGCTGGCGAGTTTTTTGATCCTGATCGTGTGCTGGCCAAGTCGCAGCATTCCGGCAAAGCAGGTGCTGCTGCGTTTTACCGATAGCGATCATAAGCTCATTGTTCAATGGGATGCCGATCAGGCAGCGGTTCGCGCAGCAACTCTGGGGATGCTGGACATTCGTGACGGAGATCGAGAGCCGCAGCACGTCTCGATCGGGGCAGACCTTCTTCGGAGAGGATGGATTGCATACGAAAGAAAGTCTGAACTCGTTCGAATATCTTTCTCGCTGATAGGGCGCGGAAGCACGGTCTCGGAGAGTGCGATCTACTTCGCGCCAGCGCTCACAGACGCTACCCCTGCTCCGCCGGAGGCGAGGGCTGCGCAGATAGAGGCGAAGTTCCCGCAAACGATCGTCAATGCACCGGCGATCGCGGATTCGATCGAACCGCCTGTTCGTCAAACTCTGGAGCGGATCAATCCTGAAAGCACGATTCCGGTGCCACGTAACCCGGACCAGAGAAAGCCGCCGCGAACTTTTCACGCACCTCTTGAGTCGGTTGTGAGACTAGCCAGTCCGATAAATACCAAACCTGCCACCCTGCCGGATCCACCCGCGTTGCGTCTCGATGGCGCGACCCCGAGCCTTCCCCTTCAACATTCTCTAACACTGTCGATTCCGGCGCCTCATCCCGCGCTACTTTCGCCCGCATCCGGACGGCTGATCTGGACAGGACATTTGCCCAAGCGTTCCATGCTGTCCCTGTCCGCTCAAGGGGCCTCTTTGGGTTATCTGAACGGGTGGCTTCCTCAGGCGGCGGTACACATCGAGGTGAGTCCGGCCGAATTGATCGAAGGTGGAATGGTGATCTTTACAAAAGACCAGAGCTTACGCCCGGAGTCACCCAGTCTGTCGAACGGATGGAATACGGTGTTGTACAAGCTGGATGTCGCGCGGGCTTCTGAACTCGAAATTCTGGACCTCCCGGGACAAGCCAATGGCTGGAACCACCTGATGTTGCGCAACGGTATCCGATCTCTTTCCGTGATCGTGGTCGATTGGCGGACCGAGAAGAACTAGAGCAATCGAAATGAACATTTTCAGACACGCTTTGGCTGACCTTGCGGAGCGGTTCTCTGGCCGACGGCCGACGGAGCCGGAGCCAGAACACAGAAGAAGCTCGCTTGATCGATGAGAATTACCTTTGGCCACGCGCGGCCGCGAACTCTTATGTCGGGCATTCCTGCGGGCGGGGCTGCCTGAGTATGTATGATTGGCGAGAAATCGCTCGCGCAAGTGAACGTTAACCACCATTATCGGCGGCTTCTGGCGCCGGGTGGTGACCGAAAACGACGGTGAATTGGACTACTGCCTCCCGGCAGATGACCGTTCGAAGCCGTTTGAGTCCCTTGACAGGCGTCCTTATTAGAATCACAATGTGATAGTAATGCTTGGCGAGTTTGAATACCTCTTACTTACTGCAGCGGTTCGACTGGGCGAGGAAGCGTACGGCGCAGCGATCCGGAAGGAGATCGAAGCTGCAACCAAACGACGTTGCTCTATAGGTGCCCTCTATACAACTTTGGATCGTCTGGAAGAGAAGGGTCTTCTCAAAACGTGGATGGGCGATGCCACACCTCAACGGGGTGGTAGGGCTAAGCGAATGGTGCGGGTGACGATCAAGGGAATTCAGGCGGCTACTGCATTTTACGACGCGGTTACCCGAGTGAGTCGCGGTGTTTCCTGGGAAGCG
>Ga0265313_10002892_pt1 | contig 14371 bp, 14 predicted proteins | sample 4123metaG_FD_203122 | JGI IMG/M metagenome (GOLD analysis project Ga0265313, IMG submission 203122) | Rhizosphere microbial communities from Carex aquatilis grown in University of Washington, Seatle, WA, United States - 4-1-23 metaG | ecosystem: Host-associated > Plants > Roots > Rhizosphere >...
CCAGATGCCCAGCGACACGGTGATGCCATAGCGCCGCGCCACCTGGGGCACCTTGTCCATGCCGCCGGCCACGGTGTAGGTGCGGATATGGCCGGTCAGCCTGGACAGCTGCGCCAGGTCGCGGTCAATCTGCTCGATGCTGACATTCTTGAGCTGGCTCTCGGTGAAGAGATGGCTGGGATTGTAGGCGATGCCGCGCACCTGCCCGTCCCAGTCCGGCGCCGCCACCGCCCGGTCGCGGCTGATCCAGAACAGGGTGCTGGCGCAGACCACCAGGGTCAGCGCGATGGCGATGCGCAACTGACCGCCGCTGAACGGCAACTCCGCCCGCAACCGTCTGGCCAGGGCGAGGAAGCGCGTCATTTCTGCTGGTCGTCCTGATCGTTGGGATCGGGCACATAGTCCGGATCGCCTTTCTTGGGCGGTCCCTTGGTCCCCAGCAGCCTGACATCGAAGATCAGGGTCTGGTTCGGCGGTATGCCGGCGTCGGGAAAGCCGCGCACGCCATAGCCGATATTGGCCGGGATCCAGATCATCCAGTGATCGCCTTCGCGCATCAGCTGCAGCGCCTCGACCCAGCCGGTCACAACCTTGGCGACCAGCAGGGACGCCGGCAGGCCCGGCGAGGTGCCGTCAAAGACTTTTCCGTTGATCAGCTTGCCGGTGTAATACACTTCGACCCGGTCGGCAGGGCCGGGATGGCGGCCATAGCCGTTCTGCAGGATCTTGTATTGCAGGCCGCTGGGACGGTGCAGCACCCCCGGCTGGTGCAGATTGTTGGCCAGGAAATCGGCATTGGCCTGCGGGCTGAGCGCGGGGTCGGCGATCAGGCGGGCGAGTTCGGCCTTCTGCGCCGCCTCTTCCGCCGCGTCCCGGTCGGACTGGGAAAGCGCCGGCATGGCCAGCAGCATGACGCCCAAAAATCCCGCAAAAACCGTTCTGGCCCGCATCGAAAAATCCCTTGCGGCGGTCATATCCCCGCCTCACCTCGTGTCGTGGTTTCGAAGTTCGCCATGGCATCGATATCGGGTTCAAGGCGAACTTCGAAACAAAAACGACACGAGATTCAATAAGTTGCTAGTGTCCTTGGATTCCGAAATTCGCCACGTACCCGATATCGAGATCAAGCGAATTTCGGAATCCGGACACTAGGGGGATACCGCGTTGGCGAAGGGAACTCCAGATTTTTGGCGAATCTGCGACCTTCAGACGTGCCGCAACAGGCCCCAGGCCAGGTTGACTAGGACGGCAAGGCCGAAAATGGCCACCAGCAGGCCGCTGAAGCGGTTGATCAGCATCACCCGCTTGGCGTCGATCCGGGCATGGAAAAGGCCGATTATGGTGGTCAGGACCAGCCACCAGCCGGCCGAACCGCCCACCACCCCGGCCACCACCAGTCCGGCATCGCCCAGGGTGCCCGGGCCGCCGGCCAGCCCCCCCAGGCCGCCGAACATGACGGTGAAGGCAATCAGGGTGGCCGGATTGGTCACGGTCAGGGCGAAGGTCGAGACCATGGCCGTGGCCAGCGAGGCGCCCGCCTTGTCGCTCTCCCGGTTCTCCTCAAGGTGCGGTTCATGCGAATCGAGGAAGGTCTTGATGCCAAAGACCACCATGGTCAGGCCGCTGCCCAGTTCGATCAGCGCGGCATAGCCTTCGATCAACTGCGCGATCCAGGTCAGGCCCAGCCCGGTAATGACGGCGAACACCCCGTCGCCCAGCGCCGCGCCCAGGCCGGAGAGAAAGCCGTTGAGCGGACCGAAGGCGAAGGTGCGGCGGATGCAGATGATGTTGACCGGGCCGACGGGCACGGCCGCGACCAGCCCCATCACCACGCCGGAAAGGATGAGCCAGACATAATCCATTGGGTCAGTGATGGCCTTCTGGAAGGGACAAGGTCGGCGGGACAGCGGCAAAGCCACCCCAATTCGGCGGACGGGTCAACCTTGACAAGACTATAATCAGGCCGGAACCAGGGTTTCGACGAACCGCACCGGCTCGCCCTGGGCCGGGCCGGTGGCGGCGAAATCGCGCATCACAGTGCGCCCGCGCAGGATGGCGGCGACAGGCCAGCCCTTTGTCTTCATGCCGTCAAACGGCGTCCAGCCGCAGCGCGAGGCGATCCAGGCGTTGGTGATTTCGCGCGTCAGGCCAAGGTCAATGATGGTGAAATCGGCATCATAGCCGCGGGCGATGCGCCCCTTGCCGGCGATGCCGAAAATGCGCTGCGGCCCGGAAGCGGTGAGATCGACAAAACGCTCCAGGCTGAGATTGCCCTTGTTGACATGATCCAGAAGGATCGTCGCCAGGGTCTGCACCCCGGGCATGCCCGACGGCGTGTCGGGATATTCCCGGTCCTTCTCAGCGCGCGTATGCGGGGCATGGTCGGAGCCGATGACGTCGATCACGCCCTCGCGCACCGCCTGCCACAGCGCCTGGCGATGGCTTTCGTCGCGGATCGGCGGGTTCATCTGGGCATAGCTGCCCAGCCGCTCATAGCATTCCGGCGCCGACAAGGTGAGATGCTGCGGCGTGGTCTCGGCGGTGGCGAAATCCTTGGCGGCGGCGAGCAGCGGAATCTCGTCGCCGGTGGTGATGTGCAGCACATGCAGCCGCCGCCCCGCCTGCCTGGCCAGGCGCAGCACCCGTTCGGTGGAAAGCCGCGCCGCCTCGACATCGCGCCACACCGGATGGGTGGTGGGCTTGCCGCGTTCGGCGAATTTCCTGCGCGCGATCAGCCGGTCTTCGTCTTCGGAATGAACGGCGACGCGGCGCCTGCCCGATTTCAGCGCCGCCAGGATGTCCGGCTCCTTGCTCAGCAGCAGCGTGCCGGTGGAGGAACCCAGGAACGCCTTGATGCCGCAGACGCCCGGCATCCGCTCCAGCGCGGCAAGCTCGGCGATGTTCTGCGGCGTCGCCCCGGCATAGAAGGCATGGTCGCACTGCATCCGGCCCCTGGCCCGCGCCAGCTTGTCGGCGATCGCCGCGGCGTCGGTGGTGGGCGGATTGGTGTTGGGCATTTCGAAGACGCTGGTGACGCCGCCCAGGATCGCCGCCAGGCCGCCGGTGGCGAGGTCTTCCTTGTGTTCATTGCCCGGCTCGCGGAAATGCACCTGGGTGTCCATCACGCCGGGCAGGACATGCAGGCCCCTGGCCTCGAAGATTTCCGCCGCCTTGGCATGGGGGAAGCTGCCGATGGCGGCGATACGGCCGCCCACCACGCCGATATCGGCCTCAGCAATGCCATTGGGCGTGGCGGCAATGCCGCCCCGGATCAGGAGGTCGAAGGTCTCGTTCATGGGTGGGTGAGTAACCCCGCTTGGCTTTCCGGGCAAGCCGGATTACCTCAAGGCCCATGCCACCCTGCCGCCTCCCCCCCCTACATTTGAATGACCGCGCCGTGATCAGCCTTTCCGGGCCCGAGGCGCGCGCTTTCCTGCAGAATCTGGTCAGCAATGACGTGGAAAAGCTCAGTCCCGGGCGCGGACTTTACGCCGCCCTGCTCTCCCCCCAGGGCAAGATCGGCTTTGATTTCTTCCTGGTCGAGGGCGATGGCGCGATCCTGCTGGATGCGGCGGCGGCTTCCCGCTACGCCCTCTTGAAGAAGCTGAAACTCTACCGGCTGCGCTCGAAGGTCGAGATCGACGCGCGCGACGGGCTGGGCGTCTTCGCCGCGCTGACCGGCGATGCGGTGCGGCGGGCGGTGAGCTTTCCCGATCCCAGGCATCCGGAACTGCCGCCGCGCAGCATCGGCGCAGCAGCGGAAATGCCGGCGGAGCTGCCGGGCGCGGCCGCCTATCACGAACTGCGGCTGGAACTGGGCGTGCCGGAAGACGGCGATTTCGGTTTCGAGAAAATCTTCGCCCTGGATGGCGGGCTTGATGAACTCAACGCCATCTCGTTCGAGAAAGGCTGTTATGTCGGCCAGGAGCTGACGGCGCGGATGAAGCACCGCGCCACCAGCCGCAAGCGGCCGGTGCTGGCCGTGACCGATGGCGCGCTGCCGCCGCCCGGCACGGCGGTGACGCAAAGCGCCGAGATCGGCGAAATCATCGCGGCGCATGGTCAGCGAGGCTTCGCTTCGGTGCGGCTGGACAAATGGGATGCCGCGCAACCGGCATGGGCAGGCGATGCGGCGCTGACGCTGATCAAACCGGACTGGCTGGATCATGGCTGAGAAGAAACGCTGCCACTGGCCCGGCGAGGACCCGCTCTATCAGTCCTACCACGACACGGAATGGGGCGTGCCGGAATATGACTCCCGCGCGCTGTACGAAAAGCTGGTGCTGGATGGTTTCCAGGCGGGCCTGAGCTGGATCACCATCCTGCGCAAGCGCGAGAATTTCCGCGAAGCCTTCCACAATTTCGATCCGCACAGGATCGCCCGCTATGGCGCGCGCGACAGGGAGCGGCTGCTGAAGAATGAGGGCATCATCCGCAGCCGCGCCAAGATCGAGGCCGCCATAAAAGGCGCGCGGCTGTGGCTGGAGATCGAGGCGAAGGAGCCGGGCGGTTTCCGCGAACTGATCTGGAAACATGTCGGCGGCAAACCGCAGATCAACCGCTTCAAGGGCGGCGGCGACATTCCCGCCAGGACCGCCATGAGCGAGGGGCTGGCCAAGGAGCTGAAGCAGCGCGGCTTCAATTTCTGCGGCCCGGTGATCGTGTATGCTTTCGCCCAGGCCGTCGGCATGGTCAATGACCATGTCACCACCTGCTTCCGCCATGCCGAATGCGCCCGTCTTGGCAAGCCGCGGAAGGGCCCGTAAGTTCCCGCCATGATCAAGAAAGACGTCATCGCCGCCATCGGCAACACGCCGCTGATCCGGCTGAAGCGCGCCTCCGAAGCCACCGGCTGCGAGATCCTGGGCAAGGCCGAATTCCTCAATCCCGGCCAGTCGGTCAAGGACCGCGCCGCCCTGTTCATCATCCAGGACGCTCTCAAGCGCGGTACGCTCAGGCCCGGCGGCACCATCGTCGAAGGGACGGCCGGCAATACCGGCATCGGCCTGGCGACCGTCGCCAACGCCATGGGTTTCACGACGGTGATCGTCATTCCCGACACCCAGAGCCAGGAAAAGAAGGACGCCCTGCGCCTGCTGGGCGCCGAGCTGATCGAGGTTCCCGCCGTGCCCTACAAGGACCCCAACAATTACGTGAAGCTGTCGGGGCGGCTGGCGGAACAGCTGGCGAAGACCGAAAAGAACGGCGCCATCTGGGCCAACCAGTTCGACAACACCGCCAACCGCGACGCCCATATCGCGGGCACGGCGCCGGAAATCTGGCGCGACACCGGCGGCAGGATCGACGGCTTTACCTGCGCGGTTGGCACCGGCGGCACCCTGGCGGGCGTCGCCATCGGGCTGAAAGAAAAAAACAGGGACATCCGCATCGCCGCCGCCGATCCGCTGGGCGCCTCGATCTATTCCTGGATCAAGCATGGCACGCTGGAGGCGCACGGCTCGTCCATCACCGAAGGCATCGGCCAGGGCCGCGTCACCGGCAACCTGGAAGGCGCGCCGATTGACGACGCCTATGAGATTCCCGACGAGGAAGCGTTGCCCCTGATCTTCGACCTGCTCACCCATGAGGGCCTGTGCATGGGCGGCTCCACCGGCATCAATGTCGCCGGCGCCATCCGCATGGCCAGGCAAATGGGGCCGGGCCACACCATCGTCACCATCCTGGCCGATTACGGTAACCGCTACCAAAGCAAGCTGTTCAATCCCGACTTCCTGCAGGGCAAGGGATTGCCGGTACCGTCCTGGCTGGCGGCACGGCCCAGCCCCCCGCCCGTTCCCTACGAAAGATGAACCCCCTGGTCTCCACCGAATGGCTTGCGGCGCACCGCGATGCGGTGCGGGTGGTGGATGCCTCCTGGTACATGCCGGACGAAAAGCGCGAGCCGGGACGCGAATTCCTGGCGGCGCATATTCCCGGCGCGGTGTTCTTCGACATTGACGGCATTGCCGATCGCGCCACCGATCTGCCGCACATGATGCCGTCGCCCGACGCTTTCGCGGCGGCGGCGAGCGCGCTGGGCCTGTCGGACGGCGACACCATCGTGATCTATGACGGCAGCGGCGTCTTCTCCGCCCCGCGCGTCTGGTGGTCGTTGCGGGCCATGGGGCATGACAATGTTTTCGTGCTGGATGGCGGGTTGCCGAAATGGAAGCGTGAAGGCCGCCCGCTCGAAACCGGCGCGGCCGCGCCAAAGCCCGGCAGCTTCCATGCCCGTCCCGCCGCCGCGCTGGCCCGCGACTATGACGCCGTGCTGGCGCATCTGAAGCACGACGACGCGCAGATCCTCGATGCCCGTTCGCAAAGCCGCTTCAGCGGCGAGGAGAAGGAGCCGCGCCCCGGCCTGAAATCCGGCCACATGCCCGGCGCGGTCAATCTGCATTGGCGCACCCTGCTGACGCACGACAACACGCTCAAAAGCGACGCAGACCTGCGCCGCATCTTCGCCGAGAAAGGCGTGGACATGCGCGCGCCCATCGTCACCACCTGCGGCTCGGGCATCTCGGCCGCCATCCTGATGCTGGCGCTGGAAAAGCTGGGCGCCGCCGATGTTGCGCTTTACGACGGCTCCTGGGCGGAATGGGGCGGGCGCGAAGGCGCACCGGTGGTGAGCGGATGACGGCAGCCGCCAAACGCCGCGTGCCGATGACCGTCACCTTCTTCGAGATGACGGCCAAGCCTTCCGCCCTGCCGCCGCCCGCGCCCAAGGGCCGCCACGCCATCCTCAAGGCCGAGCTGCCGACGGTGCATTTCTACCGCTACCTCTATGACACCATCGGCGGGCCCTATCTCTGGGTCGACCGCAAGAAGATGTCGCCCGAAGCGCTCACCGAGATCATCCATGACCCGCTCAACCAGCTTTATGTTCTGTACACGGAAGGCTCCCCCGCCGGCATGGCCGAGCTGGATTTCCGCAAGGAAAGCGTCTGCAACATCGCCTATTTCGGCCTGATGCCGGAGGCCCTGGGCAAGCATCTGGGCTATTTCTTCCTCTATCACGCCTGCCAGAACGCCTGGGCGCGGCCCATCCTGCGCCTGACGGTGAACACCTGCACCCTGGATCATCCCCGCGCCCTGCCGCTCTACCAGCGCATCGGTTTCACCGCCTATTCGCGGGAAGAACGGTTTGTTGAGCTTCCCTGAAGCGGCAATTGCGGGCACAGTCGCGCGGCGGATGAAAGGTTCGGCATGATCACCTCCCGGGAAAAGGAACTGACCCTGCGCGGGCTGGCGCTGGGGGTGGCGCTCAACCTGGTCTTCACCGCCGCCAACATCTATCTCGGCCTCAAGGTCGGCATCACCTTCGCCACCTCGATTCCCGCCGCCGTGATCTCGATGGCCTTTCTGGGCCTGTTTCCCCATTCCAACATCCGCGAGAACAACATCGTGCAGATCGTCTGCTCGGCGGCGGGGGCGATGGCGTCCATCATCTTCGTGCTGCCGGGCCTGATCATTATCGGCTGGTGGGTGGACTTTCCCTTCTGGACCAGCATCCTGCTCTGCGCCGCCGGCGGCCTGCTGGGCGTGCTGTTCACCATTCCGCTGCGCCGGGCGCTGGTGCGCGATTCCGACCTGCCCTATCCCGAAGGCCGCGCCGGCGCCGAAGTCCTCAAGGTGGGCTCGGAAAGCCGCTCCCACAATCCGGAAGCGCGCGAGGGCCTGATCGCGGTGGTGCTGGGGTCCGTGGCGTCCGCCGGCCTGGTGCTGGTGCAGGCGCTGCGGCTGGCGCGCGACACGGCGGAAGGCTTTTTCCGGTTCGGCGCCGGCGCCAGCGGCTATTCGGTTTCCTGGTCCCTGGCCCTGTTCGGCGCCGGTCACCTGGTGGGCCTGTCGGTGGGCGTTTCCATGCTGATGGGCATCGCCATCGCCTGGGCGGTGGCGGTCCCCTGGCTGACCGCGATCACGCCGCAGGTGGGCGCGCTGGGCGCTTTCGTCACCACGGTCTGGCACGACCAGGTGCGCTTCATCGGCGCCGGCGCCATGGGCGTGGCGGCGCTCTGGTCGCTGCTGCGGATGATGAGGCCGATCCTGTCGGGCCTGCGCCAGACCATGCGCGCCGCTGCGCTGGCCACGGGCGATGACGGCGACCGCGACCTGCCGCTGCCGCTGATCGGCGGGCTGGTGGTGGCCAGCACCGGGCTGGCGCTGATCTTGATCTGGCAGTTCTCGCGCGGTACGCCCAACCTGACCGCCATCCTGCTGGCTTCGCTGCCCATCCTGCTGCTGGGCGGGTTCTTCACCGCGGCGATCTGCGGCTACATGGCGGGGCTGATCGGCTCCTCCAACAGCCCGATTTCTGGCGTCGGCATCCTGGCCGTTACCGGCACGGCGCTGCTGTTGGCCCTGATCGCGCCGGAAACCGACCGCAAGACCCTCACCGCCATCGCGCTGTTCGTCACCGCCATTCTTTTCGCCGCCGCCTGTTCCTCCAATGACAATCTCCAGGATCTCAAGACCGGCGCGCTGGTGGGCGCAACGCCCTGGCGGCAGCAGGTGGCGCTGATCGTCGGCGTGATGGCGGCCTCGGTGGTGGTGCCGCTGGTGCTGAACCTGCTGGCGCGCGCCTATGGCTTTGCCGGGGCGCCGAACCTGCACACCGTCACCGCCCAGCCGCTGCCGGCGCCGCAGGCCAACCTGATCTCGGCCTTGGCGCAGGGCGTGATCGGCGGCAAGCTGGACTGGAGCATGATCGGCATCGGCGTCCTGCTCGGCGGCGCCATCGTGGCGCTGGACGAGTTCATGCGGTGGCGGCGCTGGATGCGCCTGCCGCCGCTGGCGGCAGGCTTCGGCATCTATCTGCCGATGTCGGTGACCCTGCTGGTGGTGGCCGGTGCGCTGGTCGGCGCGCTCTACAACCGCGTCACCCGCACGGCGCGGGCCGAGCGGCTGGGCGTGCTGGTGGCGTCGGGCATGATCGTGGGCGAAAGCCTGTTCGGGGTGTTGAACGCCGGACTGATCGTGGGCTTCAACCGCGACGCGCCGCTGGCCGTGGTCGGCGCGGACTTCGCCGCCGCGCCGCTGCTGGGGCCGCTGCTCTGCCTGGGCGCGGCCGCGCTGCTCTATGGCTGGACGCTGCGGCGGGTGCGCCGGCACGCATGAAGACCCTGTTCGGCCATCCGCGCGGCCTTGCCGTCCTGTTCGGCACCGAGATGTGGGAGCGCCTTTCCTTTTACGGGATGCGGGCGCTGCTGGCGGCCTATCTTGCCAAATATCTGTTGCTGCCCGGCCATGTCGAAGGCGTGCTGCTGGAGCCCCAGGTCAAATCCACCTTCGAATTCATCCTGGGCGCGCTGACGGTCCAGCAATTCGCGTCATGGATCTACAGCGTCTACCTGGCGCTGATCTATGCGTCGCCGCTGCTGGGCGGCTGGCTGGCCGACCGCTGGTGGGGCCAACGCTTCACCGCCATGACCGGCATGGTGCTGATGGCCTTCGGACACTTCATGATGGCGTCGGAAGCGCTGCTGTTCCCCGCCCTGGCTCTGCTGATCCTGGGCGGCGGCCTCTTCAAGACCAACACCAGCGCCCAGGTCGGCCTGCTTTACGACCGCAACGATCCGCGCCGCGATGGCGGCTTCACCATTTTCTATGTCGGCATCAACCTGGGCGCCTTCCTCGCCCCCTTCATCTGCGGCACGCTGGGCGAGGAAGCAGGCTGGCATTACGGTTTCGCTGCCGCCGGCGTCGGGCTGCTCTGCGCCCTCGGCGTCTATCTGGCGGGCTGGAAATACCTGCCGCCGGATGTGAGGCCGGTTCGCGAGGTCTCCGGGAAGACGCCGCTGACGCCGCAGGAACGCCGCACGGTCTTCGTGCTTCTGCTGCTGGTGCTGCCGCTGACGCTCTACTGGGCCTGCAACGAACAACAGGGCAATACCATCGCCTTCTGGTCCATCGATCATACGAATCGCGGCATTTCGTTTTTCGGGTGGCATGGAGAAATTCCCTGGACCTGGTTCCAGTCCTTCAATCCCTTCGTCATTTTCGTGGGCGCACCGCTGTTGGCGGCGTGGTGGCGGCGTCAGGGAAGCCGGCAGCCCAGTCCGACGAACAAGATGATCACCGGCTGCCTGCTGATGACCGCCGCCAACCTGCTGATGGCCTGGTCGGCCTGGCAGGGCGGCGTGGCGAGCTGGCTGTGGCTGGCCGCCTATTTCGTCATCATGACGATTGGTGAAGTGATGGTCTATCCCGTCGGCCTGTCGCTTTATTCGCGCGTCGCCCCTGCCCGTTTTACCGGCCTGATCGTCGGAATTTATTTCCTGCCCAATTTCCTTGGCGGAGGCTTCCTGCAGGGATGGCTGGCATCCTTCTGGGAAAGGATGGACAAGGCCCTGTTCTTCGTGATGATCGCCGGCGTGGCGGCGCTGGCCGCCCTGATCATCTGGCTGCTGGAGCGGCCGCTGCGCCCATTGCTGAAGGAGGCGGCATGAGTGACGACAAACCCGCCACCATGGCCACCGCGCTGGGCCGGATGAGCCGGGAGCATTTCGGCGTGGTCAACACGCCGGTCTATCGCGCCTCGACCATGCTCTATCCCGACTATGCGGCGATGTCGGGCGCCGATCCGCAATACACTTATGGACGGCGCGGCACGCCCACGACCCGCAGCTTCGAGGAAGCCGCCGGCGCGCTGGAAGGCGCGGCGCGCACCGTCACCGTGCCCTCCGGCCTCAACGCCATCGCCACCGCCATTCTTTCGGTCTGCGGCGCCGGCGATCATCTGCTGGTGAGCGACAACGCCTATGGCCCCACGCGGGTCTTCTGCGAGAAGACGCTGAAGCGTTTCGGCGTCGAGACCGGCTATTTCGCCGCGGGCGACGACATCGCGCCGCTGCTCAAGCCCAACACGCGGGCGGTGTTCTGCGAAAGCCCCGGTTCCCTCACCTTCGAGATGACCGACATTCCCGCCCTGGCCAAGGCCGCGCATGCGGCGGGGGCTTCGGTGCTGATGGACAATACCTGGGCGACGCCGCTGTTCTTCCAGCCGCTGAAGAACGGCGTCGATCTTTCCATCCAGGCGGCGACCAAATATGTCGGCGGCCATGCCGATGTGATGCTGGGCTATATCTGCGCCAATGAAAGCCATGCGGCGCGGCTGCACCAGACCCATGGCAACATGGGCCTTTATGCCAGCGGCGATGACTGCTTCCTCGGTTTGCGCGGCCTGCGCACCCTGCCCGTCCGGCTGGCGCGGCACCAAGAGACCGGCTTCAAGCTGGCGCGCTGGCTGCAGGCGCGGCCGCAAGTCGCCCGCGTCCTGCATCCCGGCCTGGAGGGCGACCCCGGCCATGCCCTGTGGAAGCGGGATTTCTCCGGCGCCTGCGGCCTGTTCGGGCTGGTGTTGAAACCCGTTCCGGAGCGCGCTGTCGCCGCCTTCATGGATGGGTTGCGCCATTTCGGACTGGGCTGGTCCTGGGGCGGGTTTGAAAGCCTGATCGTGCCTTCCCATATCACCCGTACGGTGCGGCCTTTCACGGCGGAAGGGCCGGTGCTGCGCATCCATGCCGGGCTGGAAGACGCGGGCGACCTCATCGCCGACTTGGAGGAAGGCCTGGAAAGGCTTAAGCGGGCGGCATGAGCGAGACACTTTCCCACGACGCCTTCCTTGCGGCGGTCAGGTTCGACGCCAAGGGCCTGGTACCGGCGATCGCCCAGAGCGCCGCCACCGGCGAGGTGCTGATGCTGGCCTGGATGAGCCGCGAAACCCTGGCCCAGACGCTGGCGACGGGCCGCGTCACCTACTGGTCGCGCTCGCGCCAGGAAGCCTGGACCAAGGGCGCCACCTCCGGCCACCACCAGCACCTGATTTCGGCCCTGGTGGACTGCGACGGCGACACCATCCTGCTCAAGGTGGACCAGATGGGTCCGGCCTGCCACACCGGCGCGCCAACCTGCTTCTTCCGCCGGGCGGAGTGAGGCGCGCATGGCGCGAGCGGCGTTATCGCCGTATCGTCCCAGCCCGCGCCCGGTAGAATCGTCCATGGCCGACATCAAGCTGCCCGCCCGGCCCGATCCGGCCTCGGGCCTGACCGTCAAGTTCCAGACCGCGGTGATCGCCGCCGTGGTGGTCGGCGGCCTCTATTTCGGCCAGCCGGTGCTGATGCCGCTGGCGCTGGCGGTGCTGACCTCCTTCGCCTTCTCGCCGCTGCTGGCGATGCTGCGCCGCCTCAGGCTGGGCCATATCCCCGCCGTGCTGGTGACGCTGCTGCTGGCGGTGGTGGTGCTGACCGGGATCGCGCTGTTCACCGGCTCGCAACTGGCCAAGCTGGCGGGCGAGCTGCCGCACTACCAGACCAACCTGGCGGCCAAGATCAATTCGGTGGTCGGCAACACCCTGCACAACAACACCCTGACGCGGCTGCGCGACACGGCGGAGAATCTGGCCGAGCAGGTGGCGGGCCCCCGCCGCGGCGACAGCGAGCCGGAAACCCAGGCGGCGCAGGACATGATGCCGGTGCCGGTGACCATCACCGGCTCCACCATTTCGCCGCTGGTGGTGGCGCAGACGCTGGTGGGGCCGCTGCTGCAGCCCCTGGAGCTGGTGGCGCTGGTGATCGTCTTTGTCGGCTTCATCCTGTTCCAGAAGGACGATCTGCGCGACCGCATCGTGCGACTGGCCGGTTCCGGCGACATGCAGCGCACCACCGTGGCGCTGGAGGAAGCCGCCGCCCGGCTGTCGCGCTATCTCTTCCTGCAGACCTCGATCAACGCCGTTTTCGGCACTCTGATCGGCGGCGGGCTGGGCCTGATCGGCATACCCAATGCCGGCCTGTGGGCGCTGTTGGCGATGCTGTTCCGCTTCGTACCCTATATCGGCGTACCCCTGGCGGCGCTCTTTCCCGCCAGCCTGGCGATGGCGGTGGATCCGGGCTGGATGATGCTGGCCTGGACGGTGGCGTTGTTCGCGGGGCTGGAATTCATCGCCGGACAGATCATCGAGCCCTTCCTCTACGGCCGCAGCATGGGGCTTTCCGCCGTGGCGGTGGTGGTGGCGGCGGTGTTCTGGACCTGGCTGTGGGGGCCGATGGGGCTGCTGCTCTCCACCCCGCTGACCATGTGCTTCGTGGTGCTGGCCCGCCATGTCGAGAGCCTGAAATTCCTGGAGGTGATGCTGGGCGACCGCCCGCCGCTCACCGCAGAGGAGAGCCTGTATCTGCGGATGCTGGCCGACGATGCCGACGAGGCCAGCGACGAGGCCGAGCATTTCCTGCGCCACAACACGGTTTTGGCCTATTACGACATGGTGGCGGCGCGGGCGCTGATGCTGGCCCAGGCCGACGTCAACCGCGGCGTGCTGGACGAGCGCCGCCAGGTCCGCATCCGCGACGCCATCAAGGCGCTGGTGGACAACCTCGCCGAGCATGGCGACGACGAGGAACCGCCGATGCCGCCGCCGCCGGAGCGCTGGCGCGACCGGCCGGTGCTCTGCGTCGCCGGGCGCGGGCCGCTGGACGAAGCGGCGGGGCTGCTGGTCACGGACATGCTGGCCAAATACGGCCTGGGCAGCCGGCTGATCTCGGCCGACCAGGCCTCGGCGGCGCAGATCGGCGAACTGGACAGCGAAGGGGTGCGGCTGGTCTGCGTCTCCTATCTGGAGCCCGGCACCTTCAAGAATGCGCGCTACCAGGTGCGCCGCCTGCGCAAGACCATTCCCGGCGCGCCGGTGATCGCCTTGTTCTGGGGCCTCTCGGACGACAATTCCCGCTATCTCGATTCGATCGAGGCGACGGAATGCGACATCGTCACCACCGGGCTGAAGGAAACGCTGCGCCATATCCTGGCCTTCGCCCGCCGGGCCGACACCACAGCGCGCCAGCCCAGCGCGGCGCAGTAGGAGCGGGCACCGGCGCGGTTTGGCTTAGAATTGTGTGGCAACAACGTTGCGAACGATAAGCGCGACAAAAATTGCCACCGGTATAAGATTTAGCCAGCGCATGACGTCAAACAGCCAGGGACGTTTGGCGCGGTTAAAGTCCACGGCCACGAAAAACTGCCTGCCGGTTTTTCCCATGTAGTGCCAATGCAAGAAAAAGATTGCCGCGCCCAACAGAAAAATTAGATCAGCGGCTATCCTGTTCCAATTCATTCGGCTGCGCTTCCCGTTCCTCGATCAGCTTCACGATATCGCCAATGCCTCAAAGGCGCGGCTCCAATTATCCTGTCGAAAATGGTGACTCCGGTTGGATTCGAACCAACGACCACCGGCTTAGAAGGCAGGTGCTCTATCCAGCTGAGCTACGGAGTCTTGCCGAGACTTTACCACTTCACTGTAAGCAATTCCTTCTTTTCCTCCCCCGTTTCACGGGGGAGGTGCCGAGCGCAGCGAGGCGGAGGGGGCGGCCAGTGGCTCGCG
>Ga0265313_10002897_pt1 | contig 14345 bp, 8 predicted proteins | sample 4123metaG_FD_203122 | JGI IMG/M metagenome (GOLD analysis project Ga0265313, IMG submission 203122) | Rhizosphere microbial communities from Carex aquatilis grown in University of Washington, Seatle, WA, United States - 4-1-23 metaG | ecosystem: Host-associated > Plants > Roots > Rhizosphere >...
TTTCGCCGAGATAGCCGGCGCAGAGGACGATGTGGCCCAGGCCGGCCTTCTTCAGGAGTCGGATCTGGTGCGAGAAGAAAGGTTCGCCCGCGATCTCGATCAGGAGCTTGGGGACCTTTTCGGTGATCGGCCTCAGGCGGGTCGCAAGGCCACCTGCGAGGATAGCGACGGGAAGCTGGTCGGGAGTCATGGCAGGTCAGAACGCGGCGTAGATGAAGGGCTCGGCGGGCAGCGAGAGACGGTAGAGGAGGTAATGCAGGAAGAAGCCGATCGTGATGCCGAGCGCAAAACGAAGCAGCAGGTGGAGACCGGACGGCCAGCCCGCCGGCCGCGGGAAAGCGGGAGCGAGTCTCATGGCACCGGGAACCTCCTGACCTGATCGGCCACGATGTCCGCGAGTTTGAGGCCGCCGCTCGCCGACAGGTGGGTGCGGTCCCGATAATCGGCTGGGTCGAAGTCTGTACCTATGGTCACGCAGGCGACGCCGTGCTCCCGCCATAGCTTTTCATAGGCCGCAAAGGCGAAGAGGTCCCTCGCGCGCTCCGGTGGCGTCAGCCTGTCGCGGTAGAAGGGGCAGTTCTCGCTCAGGAGCATGAGCATCCGGGCGCGCAGCTGCGGGACGAAGATCTCGTCGATGTCCTCCGTGGCCTGGACAAATGGAGGCTGTGTCACGCGCCAACCGCCCGTGCCGTCCGGTTCGGCGAACGTCTGGGAAAAACCGCGTGTGGTCAGCATCTCGACGTCGAAGTTATCGCGAAACCGTTCCGCAACCGGCGGCGCCGTTGCCACGCTGTCGGGGATGTCGGCTCTCGGCTTCCATGAGTCCCGCTGGATGTAGTTGTTCCAGATGGTTGAAACATACCGATAGGCAACGTGGTTCCAGAGCTCCTCGAATCGCAACTTTGCGTCGAGCCTTCCGACGACGATCTTGTCCTTGTCCGGTTGCTGAAGAAGCGGGATGCGACGGGCCAGCTCCACGTCGCGGCCGGGATTCGGCAGCAGCTTGCCCTTGTAGAAGGCATCCCAGTAAAAGTAGGTGTAGATGCTCTCGTAGGCACGGGCGACGGGCCCGGGGTTGTAGTTGGCCACGTAGATGACGGGGATCCCCTGGCGAAGAAGGGACTCGGCGACGAGTGCGCCGCCCTCCGAGGGGTATGCGCCTGGGAAGGCCAGATTCACGACTGAGTACCGCTCGCCGAGCCGGTCCTGCAGGCGCAGGCTCCAGAGCTCGCTCTCCGACTGGCCGATGCCGTTCAGGATCGAGTTGCCGCCGATGATGACGACCGTCTTGCCGGGTTTCCATCGCGCCAATGCGAGGTTCTCCAGCATGGAGAACGTCGGATAGAAACCCGCCGCTGGAGTCAGCTGCGGATAAAATCGTTTGAAATTCGAGGGCTTGCTATAGTCCGTGACGGCGTGGCCGATGGCCACGGCCGCGCAGAACCCCACGGCCGTCCCAAGAATGAGCGCCAGGGCCTGGGCGCGGCTCGACGCCATACCCCGTGCGGCTCCGCTTCCCATCAGTTTTGCGCCACGACCTTCGTCCCCTCGAAATCGAACCGGAAGCGGACCTCCTGCAGACCCTTCTCGCGCATGGCATGGCGCAGCTTCTTCTTATCGCCGGCGTAGAACATAAGGAACCCGCCGCCGCCTGCGCCGATGATCTTTCCGCCGAGGGCTCCATGCGCCATGGCGTAGTCGTACCATTCGTTGATCTGCGCGTTGCTCATGCCGGAACTGCGCGCCTTCTTGCGCTGCCAGTGCACGTCCATCAGCCGGGCGAATTCCTCGAGGTTCTCGCTTTCCAGCGCCGCAAGGGACTTATAACCGAGCTCCTTCGTGAAGTGCAGGTTGTCCAGCATCGCCTGGTCGTTCTTCTTCGATTTGTCGTTCTGGTCCTTGAGGATCACCGAGGCGCTGCGCGAATAACCGGTGAAGAATAGGAGCAGATTGTCCTCCAGATTGAAGAGCGTCTCCTCGGATATCTTGCAGGGGCGGAACTCGACCCGGCCATCGGGATGAAAGGTGAAGGCGGTGATGCCTCCGATCGAGGCGATGTACTGGTCCTGCTTGCCGATGGGTTCGCCGAGCTTGTTGATCTCGATGTCGCAGGCCTGCTCGGCGAGTTCGGCGGGATGGATGATATTCTTCCTGTAGGTGTGCAGGGTCTTCAGGAGCGCGCTCGTGAAGCTGCCTGAGGAACCGAGCCCCGTTCCTGCGGGAATGTCGGCCATTGAGGTGAGCTCGAGATTGGGCGCGGCGACACCCACAGCCTTCATCGCCTCGCGGATGATCGGATGCTCGAGCTGGTCGACGGATGTCACGCGCTCGAGTTTCGAGTACTTCACGATCAATTCATTCACAAATGTCTGGTGCAAAGTGATATAGACATACTTGTCGATCGCCGCGGCGACGAGGAAGCCGCCGTGCTCGCGGTAGTAGGAGGGCAGGTCCGTGCCGCCGCCGCCAAGGGAAATGCGAAGAGGGGATCGCGTGATGATCATTCGATGGGAAAGGGGTTGGGATGAAAGGAAGTAGGGGAATCAGGCCGCGGGAGAAAGACGAAACCGCGCAAACAGTCCCTGCCCAGCCCGCCACAGGCCCCATGCCGCCACGCAGGCCCAGGCGACAAGGCTGACCCAATAGGCGGCGCGCACGGCCGGAGGGCCGAGATAGTCGAGACGGACCTCATTCCGTCCCGCTTCCAGGGGTACCATCGCCAGGTGTTCGGGCGATTGGGTCACAGGCACGTTATGCCCGTTCACGGTCGCCCTGTAGCCGCGGACAAAGAACCGATGCGTTTCAAGGTAGCCCGGCTGTGCTGTATCGACGAATGCCGCATAGGGCGCGAGGGAGGTGACCCGGATGGGCAGGGAGGCCTGGACGTAGGGCTGGATATGATAGGAGAGGAACCTGGGATGAACCTGACTCGCGTACGCGGGATCCAGGGGATGGTAAAGAACGGCGAGAGGCAGGGCTTCGGAGCCGCTGGTCCAAAGGGCGAGGGTGAGGGGTTTGCCCATGTCCGGCTGAGTGAGCGGGATCTCCTGATAATAGCGGAAGTCCGCGTCCTTGAGCGTCAGAAGCTGAAAAAGGCCGGCCGGGTCGCCGCCCGCGAAAAAGAAGGTCAGCTGGTAGCGTTCGCCGGGACGGAGGACGATGTTGGGGGAAATCAGCATGACGCCGGGCTGAAGCGGGATGGCATCGGCGGTGGGATCCGCAGGCGACGGCTGCCGGCCGACTCCGGCCGCCACCCTGAAATTGGAGACAATCTCCTTCTTTCCCGATCCATCGAGCAGACGGTTGAGGAGCCGCGGATCGTTGACGCGGTTCATCATGGGAAAGCTCGGCAGGGCCGGCATATAGTCGGTCCAATTGGGAAGCATCGGACTGTTCTCGGGCCTGGAGGCGAGATCGGTGGCGACGGCGGTCTGGGTGACGTGGTAGCCGCGCCTGACGAACTTGAATGCCTCGAGGCCGCTCCAGGCGCAGAGGAGCGAGAGCGTCACGGCTCGCGTCCGGACGCTTCCCAGCGCCAGGAGCGCCGGAAGCGCCGCAAAAGGAACCACGGCGGCAAGGACGGGATAGATTCGCTGCATCGGCCAGACATTGCTGATGAGGGCGACAGCGCGGGGCATCGCAAGCCACAGTCCATGGGTTATCCCGGGAACCGGAACGATGATGACCAGCATGAATGCCGCCATGGCGACGAGACCCGTCTGCTCGGGCGCCGGATTCGGCCCGCGGCGGACGGCTGCAAGGAGCAAGAGACCGAGAAACGAATATCCCAACTGGAAATCCCCCAACTGGTCCGCGCTCGCCGAGACAGGGAGGAAGGCACCCGGCATCGCATCGTGGAGGCTGCCCATGATCACCGAGGATGGATCCATGCTTTCCCCCGGCACACGCGCGTCGTACAGTGAAACGAACAGGCCGGCTGCGAGCACGGCGAAGGTGAGGGCGGCTGCTCCGAAGCGGGCCACGTCGCGCCCGCTTGGACGCTGAATGACGAGCCGCGCCACCTGGGTCGTCCCGACGACGGCGCTCGCCCAAAAGCCGACCGGGGGATGGGCCAGCCACACCATGGCGAGCGTGCCCCCCAGCTGGGCGAATGTCTTCAGGTCCCCCTGGCGGAACGTGCGGACGGTCAGGAGCATGGCGAGCGGGAGCCACGGCAGGGTCATGTACGTGAAATACATGTCTTTGCCGTAGAGTCCCTCGAGCCAGCCGGGGCACCAGAGATATAGAAGCGTCAGGGCGACGCTCTCCCACCGGCGCTCCGGCGCCAGGGCCGTCAGGGCCGCATACATGGCATACGCTCCGGCGAAGGCGCTGAGGACGAGCGACAGGTGCTCCAACGCGTACACGTTCAGCGTTCCAAGGCTGAGCCGGTCCAGAAGGGCGCCAAAATAGAGATGATAGGACGCCATCCGGAACGGGAAAACGGATCCATAGGGAGCGACGGCGGTCTGGCTGACAAAGACAGGAAAAATTCCCGCCTTGAGCTGGCCGAGGTAGTCCTGGACCGCCTCGCCGTACATCTTCGCGTCTCCCGTGCCGAGCATGCTCGCCGTGAAGAAGGGGTGGATGACGGCAAAGGCGGCCGCGCCCAGGGTAACGCGGCGGCAGGCCTCAGGCTCGTCCTTCGCAGTCGCAAGATGCAGCCGAACGGCCCGATACAGGCCGCCGGCGACGAGCGGCAGGAGCCCGGCGCCGACCAGGAGTTGCTGCGTCGTTTGCGGCCAGGCGCTTCCGGCGGCGACTGCGATCATCAGGACCAAGCAAAGGGCCTGCCCTAAAAGCCACGTTAGCCACACTCTCTTTTGCGCCGTCGGTTCCGGACGGAGATGAAGGCCGAGGGTCCAGGGGATGAGTACTCGTCCCAAGACGAACGTCGCAAAGAGCCCGGCGCCCACGGGAAGGTTCCACCAGAAACCGTCGATCGTGTAGAAGGCGACGAGCGCCACCAGCGCCTCGCCGATAACCAGCGTCGGCTGGGGAATGCCGCCTTTGCGCCCCTGCCTGAGGACGATTCGGGCCAGGGCGAGGCCCGCGAGCGCAACGACCGCGAAACTGGCGATCTCCATGGGGTCGAGATTGATTCCGCAGAGGCGAAGGATGCCGAACCACGCAGCGGCAACCATGACGTGATCAAGAGCGAGCTTGCCTCCGAGCGTTGAAAGGCCCGCCGCGCCGCCGTCGCGATACGTCTTGCTGAGGCCCAGTCCCACAGCCCAGAGGACCACGGCGAGCGCATACGGCACCCAGCCGAAGTGCAGCTTGTACCACCCGTCGCCCACGAGCGCCCACGAACCCGCCACGATGGCGACGTCTGCGAGCCGCAGCGGCCACTGAGAGAGCGCCTTCATCCGTCGATCACGGGATAGCCGCTGCCTCGGTAGATCGACTCGACAATCTTTAAAGTCGCGATGCCTTCCTTCACGCCTGGATTCGGCTCCCGGCCGAGTCGGATGTCGTCCGCGAAGGCCTCGGTCTCCAGCCGCCAGGAGCCGTCTCCGGCGGGATAGTCCCAGACGGTCGTCTCGGGCGGTCCCATTTGCGGGAGCATCTTGTAGTACACGAGGCGTTCGGGTCCGTAGCTGCCGCCGAGGCCGTCGAGCGCCAGCTTCGCGTCGCGCCCGTAGATTTCGATCGAGAATAGATTCTTCCATTCGGTGCAGCTCACATGGAGCCACGCGGTCTGTCCCGCCGCCGTGCGGAGGCTGAGGAACGCGTTGTCGTCAACCTTCATGTCCCAGAAATACGTGGCCGCGTGGCCGGCGACATACGGAAACTCACCGAAAAACCAGCCGGCTAGATCGATCAGGTGGACGCCCTGGTCTATCAGTTCCCCGCCGCCCGAGAGCTTTGGATCGGCGCGCCACTCGCGATCGTAGCCTTTCCTGCCGCCGTGGCCGTAGCGGCCGCGCATGAACATCAGGGGACCCAGGACTCCGCTGTCGATGAGTTCCCGGGCCTTCTGAAGGGAAGGGTGGTACCGGTGGTTGTAGCCGAGCCGCACGCGTACCCCCGTCTTTTTTGCCGCTTCCGCTATCCTTTCCAGCTGGGCCGCGCACAGGGCGCCCGGCTTTTCGACCAGGACGTGCTTGCCCGCCTGGACGGCCTCGAGCGCGATAGGCGCCAGGGCGGCGTTTAGCGTGCTCACGATGACGGCGTCCAGCTTTGGATCGGCCAGGGCGATCTTGTAGTCGGTCAGGGCGCGGCATCCCGGCACAGACTGGGCCAGCGCGGCTGCCCGGGCCGGGTCGAGGTCGCAGGCATAGGCGAGTTCGATCCCCGCCAAGGCGGCAGCCCGCTTCTTGCCGATGAGCCCGCAGCCGATGATTGCAAAACGAAGTTGAGGCTGGTCGCCCATGATGCAGACCCTTTACTGCGTGGGGATGCCCAAGCAAGAACGGATTCTCGGCGGAGGTTCGCGCAGCCGCTGGGAAGCCGCGGGCATCGCCCTGATCGTTTCCTCCGTAGTCTGGTTTTACGGCTATCTGGCCACGAGCCACAGTCTCACCCCGTTCACGTTCGGGAAGGAGCCGACCGACTACTACCATTACCTGGTCGACGGATTTCTTCACGGCCAACTGTCGCTGAGGGTCAAGCCGCCCCCCGGTCTCGCGGCGCTCCCTGACCCGTATGATCCTTCGGCCCGCATGAGGATAGGCCAGCCTGGCTGGGCTGATATGACCTATTTCAAGGGGCGGTATTATCTCTATTTCGGAGCGGCGCCGGCAATCACCCTGTTCCTTCCGTTCAAAGTGCTGACCGGGCTGTATTTCCCCGAATCCCTTGCCTGCGTGGTTTTTTGCGCCGGGGGATATATTGCCAGCCTGACGCTCTTTCTCGCGATGCGGCGGCGCCATTTCCCAGAATGTTCGACTGGAATCGTCTGGCTCGGGACACTCATGCTCGGAATGGGCAATTTCTGCGTCGTGATGCTAACCCGGGCGCAATTCTACGAGGTTCCCATCTCGGGCGCCTATTGCTTCTCTTCATGCGCGCTCCTGCTGCTATATTACGCGCTGTCCCACGGACGCCGAAGACGGGCATGCTTGTGGCTGGCAAGCGCAGCGTTCGGCCTGGCAGTAGCCTCGCGACCGAACTTTGTCCTGGCCTCCGTCGTTTTGGGGGTTGCGTGGCTTTGCCTCTGGCGCGAGCGGGCCGGGACCCAGCCAAAAAACCGGCGCCGGGAGCTGGCTTGGGACGCCGCAGCTCTTGCATTGCCCCTGGCGGGCATAATCGCGGGGCTGCTCATCTACAACTTCGAGCGATTCGACTCGCCGTTTAACTTTGGCCAGAAGATTCAGCTATCCGGTTCGGACCAGATGCACATGTCGCTTCTGGCATGGCAGGTCATTCCGACAAATCTCTACTATTACTTTTGGGCTCCTGCCCAATTCGGCCGGTTCTTCCCTTTTGTCGACATAGTCCGCCCCTATTCCGGAACGCCGAAGGTTTACTACGGCGTCGAGGATCCCTTCGGCATCCTGACCAACATGCCCTGCTTCTGGCTGGCCCTGGCGGCGCCGGCCGCATGGCTCGTCTATTTTCGGCGGCGGCGCGCGATTGGATGGATGTTGGTTCTCTGCGGGGCTTGCTTTGCGCCGGTCTGCATCTTCGAACTCTTTTTTGTCTCGGCAACCAATCGCTACATGGTCGATTTTTTGCCGCCTCTGCTCCTGGTTTCGGCGGCGGGTCTGCTCATGGCGGGAACCGTTCCCGAGGACAATCCTCTGTGTCGTCGCCTTTTGGGAGGCTTCGTGGCTGTGCTGATTGTCTACACGGCGTTCTTCAACGCCATGGCAGCGTTCCAGCACAATGGGCTCTTCCGACATCACCAGCCCGCGGCCTACGACCGGATCGCCTCCTGGTTTAATTACCCCGTCGGTTCCTGGGAGCTGCTGACGCACCATCCCTATGGCCCCGTCGAAATGACAGTAAGATTGCCGTCCAACGCGCTGGGCAGCACCCAGCCGTTGGTTGTTACTGGAAGGGGCGCGCACGCCGATTTCGCGTACATCTATTACACGGATAGCGGCAGCGCCCAGCTCGGATTCAGCCATCTGGGCGATCCTGCTCCGGTGATGAGCCAGCCCATCGCCCTCGACTACGGCGTCCCTCACCGGATTTCCATTTCGATGGGCTCGCTCTATCCCCCGTCCACGCATCCCTATTTTGCGCATTGGAAAGACCCGGCCGTCCGCGCAGCAAAGCAAACGCTCCGGCTTGCGGTCGACGGCGTACCCTACCTTGAGACTGCGGAACCCTTCTATGAGGCGTCGCCCGGAGTTGTCGCCTTTGGCGAGAATCCGATATCCGACTACGCGGGTCGAAAGTTCACCGGGGACATTCTCGATATCCAGCGTCGGGAGCCGTCGCCGCCCGCGCCCCTTTTTGCCGGCGGCGGTCTTGTCCGGATGGCGTTTGTCCTGCCCGAGGGGAAGGCCGGGCGCCGGGAGCCGCTCCTGGAAACGGGCAACGGCGGCGCAGGCGACCTCCTGCTCATATCCTATGAGGACGATACGCATGCGCGCCTCGGGTTTCAGCACGCCGGCTCCGAGCTGATCCTGAGCGAGCCGCTGGCCGTCGTTCCCGGCCGGATTCAGCTCCTGGAGGCCAGCCTCGGCTCGTTCTACCCGGCAACGCCCGATGCGGGCGACCTTGCGCGCGCGCTCATCGTCCGGTTCAACGGGCGCCTCGTCTGGGCTCAGGAGGAGAAATTCCATCCGGCTTCCCCGGTGGCGATCGGGAAGAATGCCCTGACGGGCGACGTCTGCGGCCCCTCGTTTACCGGAAAGCTCGTTGCGATCCAGCCGATGCAGCCGCTGGTTGCTGCAAGTTCTTCGGCGCCTTTTGCCTTCGATCCCTACTGGGTTGAGCGGGGGCCCGGGGGCGACTATGGCGCACTGCGGCTGCATCTCGAATTGCCGTCCGGACGGGCGGGCCAGTTCGAACCGCTCCTGGTGAGTGGTCCGTCCGTTTCTCAGGCGGATTATGTATGGATACAATATCTCGACTCCGCTCGAATCCAGATCGGCTACGAGCATACGAGCGGCGGGGGTCCGCTGAGCGGCGCAATACCGGTGGATTACTCCCGCTTCCACGTGATCGAGATCGGCGTGCCGCCACTCTATCCTCCGCTGGACAGCGCCTATTTTTCCAATTGGCCCCTTCTTTCGGCCTTCGCGAGCAAGAGCCGCGCGCGGGTTCTGGTCGATGGGCAGGTCCGCATGGACGCCGGGGTGAAGGGCTACGAGTCGACCCCGGCACAGGCGGCGGTTGGGGAGAACCGCCTCTCTACGACCTTTGGGCGAAAGTTTACCGGCAGGATCTTTGCAGTTGAGCGGGAGACCCGGACGCCTCCGCCTGGATTTGGCGACGGAACCGGTTCGCTCGATATGCATGTGACTTGGCCGGAGGCCCTGGCCGCAGGGGGCAGGGAAGCGCTCCTTTCCACGGGCGGCAAAGGCTCCCGGGACGTCCTGTTTGTGAGCTATGAGCAGGGTGGGACCGCGCGCCTGGTCGTGCGCAGCCATGGCGGGAAGCTTGTATCAGGCTCGTCTTTTCCCGTTTCCGCCGGGGGTGGGGCTGACCTGAAGATTTCATGGGGCGGCCTTTTACCGGAATCGCTCCGATCAACGGCGCTCGGGGCCGACGAGTGGCGTCGCCGGCAGCATTCTTTCGTCGTCGAAGTGAATGGCGCACCGGGCTTGAGCGGCGAGAACGACTTTCTCTTTTTCAGCCCGCAGGTGGTTGGGGTCGGGTCCGACGGCGTCCCGGCTGACGCGTTTTCGGGGTCGATCCGCGTGGCTGCCCTTCGTTCTCCAGCTCCATGAAGGAGATCCCACATGCATTGCCGCGAGACGGGCGGCGCAATCTAACCGAGGCCATTGGGCTTGCGATCATTGCGGCGGTCATCGTCTGGGCTTACGCCTATCTCTCCACAAGCAGACTCGGCCTGCTCTTCCGATTCCCTGGGCCGGACAGCCAGGAATATTATCATTATCTCACGGAAGGGTTCGTCCACGGCCACTTGGCGATGAACGTGGACCCCCCGCCGGCGCTGGCCGCGCTGCCCAATCCGTACGATCTGGCCGCGAGGACGCGCATCGGGGAATTGGGCCTGCACGACGTCTCCTACTACAAGGGCCGTTACTACCTGTATTTTGGGCCCGCGCCCGCGCTCGTGCTGTTCCTTCCCTTTCGGCTGCTGACCGGGCATCACTTTCCGTCCGACCTCGCGGCGGTTCTTTTTTGCGCGGGGGGCTATTTGTCCTCGCTGGGCTTGTTCCTTGGATTTCGCCGGAGGTATTTTCCGGATTGCGGAACGGGTATCGTCTGGCTGGCCGCTGTCATGTTCGGGCTTGGCAATTTCTGCCTCGTCATGCTGATGCGCAACAGCGTCTGGGAACTGCCGATCTCGAGCGCCTATTGCTTCTCCTGCCTCGGATACTGGCTTCTGTTCAATGCCTTCGAGGCCACGACGCGCCGGGCCCCCCGCCTCGCGCTGGCCGGCGCGGCCTTCGGGCTGGCGGTCGCATCGCGCCCGCATTTCGTGTTTTGCGGCGCGGTCGTCTGCGCCCTCTGGATCTGGGATTGGCGGTCCCGCCCACGCGGCGCCGGCGAGCGCGACCGGGGGCTGTTTCTGCGCGAGACGACGGCGCTTTTCCTTCCCCTCGGCCTGGCGGTGGCGGGACTGCTGCTCTACAACACCCTTCGCTTCGACAATCCGCTCGAATTCGGGCAGAAATACATGCTGGCCGGGATCGATCAGTCGCACCTGCGGATGCTGGGCCCGAGATTCGTCCCGATAAATTTCTATTACGAGTTTCTCGCTCCGGCACAGTTCCAAAGGTACTTCCCGTTTGTCGATGTCGTCCGAAGCTATCCCGGGATCCGGCCGGAGGGGTATTTTGGCTTCGAGGATCCTTACGGGCTTCTCAGCAACATGCCGATCTCCTGGCTGGCAATGGGCGTGCCGGTGATCTGGGGCATTCGTTTTCGAGACAACCGAACCCTCGGGTCCTGGATCCGGCTCTTCGGTCTCTGCTTTGCCGCCCTCAGCCTTGCGGTCCTGTGCTTCCCGGGGGCCGCCAATCGGTACATGGTCGATTTTATCCCGACTCTGGAATTCGTGGCGGGCCTGGGCCTGCTCATGATCGGGTCCTTGCGCGGCGGTTCCGCGGGCTGGCGAAAACTCCTGCAATCAGCCGGAGTCGCAATCGTCGCCTACACGGCGCTATTCAACGTCTTCGCCGCCTTCGCCCACAACGGCATGTTCGAGGCGCACCGTTCGCGCGCCTACCACGCGCTTCAGGATTGGTTCGACCGGCCCGTGTTTCTGTGGGAAAAATGGCGTTCGGAGCCCTATGGTCCGCTCGAGATGACTGTCCGGCTTGCGCAGGGAAAGCCGGGCCGGGTGGAGCCGCTCCTGGTGACCGGCGTCTCCTACCGGTCCGACTATACCTACATCTATTACGACCCGGACGGCTTGAACATCCGGCTTGGCTATACCCGCACGAATCATGAGCAGCAGCTTTCCCAGCCGATACCGGTGGATTTCAACGTGCCGCACCGGATCGGAATCGAGTCCGGCGCGCTCTACCCGCGCAAGGGCCATCCCTATTTCGCGGGCTGGGCGCCCGCCCGGGTCGAAGCCGCGAAGCGGACGCTTCAGGTTTCATTCGACGGAGTGCCCTACCTCGAGGGGACCCACGAATTCTTCGAGACGACGCCGGGATTTCTCTCGATCGGGAGAAACGGCCTCTCGGCCTACACGGCGCCGAGGTTCTCGGGCGCCGTCCTTTCCGCGCGGCGCGGCAGCCTCGCGCCAAGCACCCTGCCGCTTTCTGAAAATAAATTCTTTCGCGCGGCCTTCGTGCTTCCGCAGGGAGCATCGGGCCGCCGCGAACCCCTCATTTCCACGGGGTCCTTCGGGGCGGGCGACCTGATTTTCATCGCATACGACGACGACACCCACATTCGCCTGGGCTTTCATCATTCGGGCAGCGCGCCGATCTGGGGCGAGCCGTTGTCCGTCGCGCCCGGCCAGGTTCAAATTCTGGACGGAAGCATGGGCTCGTTCTTCTCCCATCCGCGGAATGCGGAGGAGAGGCAGATGGGCGGCGTGCTGTTCATCAGGTTCAACGGCAGGGTAGTTTGGGCCGAGCCGCGCAGCTTCCATCCCGCGGGAAATCCGGTCGCCTCGTTTGGGGTCAATTCATGGAGGAGCGACGCCTGTGCCGCGTCATTCTCCGGCAGGATCTTGGCGGTCCAGCCGACGGATTCGGTCATGCCGGATGCGCCGTCAAAGCACTTCATCTTCGCGCCCTATTGGCTGGAGGCCGGAGGAAAGGCAGGCTACGGCCCCCTGCGGCTCAATGTCGTCCTTCCCCGGAACCGGGCGGGCAAATTTGAGCCGCTGCTTGTCAGCGGCCCTTCCGTCTCCCAGGCGGACTATCTTTGGATACGCTACCAGGAGGACGGCGCCAGCGTCATCATCGGGTATGAGCACACCAGCGGCGGCGGCCCCAACAGCGGAGCCTTCCCGCTCGATCCGGCGCGGCCGCATGTGATCGAGATGGAGTTGCCGTCGCTCTATCCGCCTCAGGGAGATGCTTACTTCGGAGGCCTTTCGCTGCTTTCGATGGTGTCTAAGAAAGGCCGCGTGCGGATAAGCGTCGACGGCGTTGTCCGGATCGACGCTCCCGCGAAAGCCTATGAATCGACCCCGGAGCAGGCGACACCCGGGGAGAACCGCCTTTCCGACACCTTCGGCCGCAAATTCAGCGGGCGGGTGGCGCGCGTCGAGCGGGCAACCCACGCGCTGCCGGCCGGTTTTTTGGAGCGGGCCGGTCCCATCGAGCTGGACCTGGTGTGGCCGGATACGATCCCCGTCGGAAAGAGCGAGGTCCTGTTGGCGAGCGGCGACGAGACCGGGCGGGACAGCCTGCTTGTCAGTTACCAGGATTTGGACCACGTCCGGTTCCTATTTCGCGATCACCTAGGCGCCACCCGATCGAGCCCGTTGTTGCAGGCTGGCCCGGCTCGGCAGACGGTCCTCAGAATCGGTTGGGGCGGCTTCTACCCGGATTCAACCCGTTCCGGCGGAGTCCCGGCCGACGAGTGGGCCCGCCGCCAGCGGGCGTACTCTGTGCAGCAGGATGGCACGCCCATTCTCAGCGGGGAGGCCGGCTTTTTTATGGGCGATCCCCAGAGCCTGAGCCTCGGCCAGGCAGCGGATGGCGGCGACCCCTTTTCCGGTTCGATTCGCTCGGTGGGCCGTTTACCGGCACAATAGGCCTGCTGGCGAAACGGAGTTGATGCTTGTCACCTATTTTCAGAGCCTTTGCTCTGTTCGGATGTTCAGGCACCCCCTTGTGCTCCAGTTGGCCCGCTTCGCCGTCGTCGGCGGCGCGGTTTCGGCCTGCTTCATGGGCTTGAACTGGCTGTTCGGACGCGCTGTGAACAAGGAGGCTGCCTTTTTTCTGGCCTATCCGCCTTCGGTCCTGCTCCATTTTTGCCTGAACAAGTGGTGGACCTTCGACTGCCGGAACGGGGCCAACCGGCGCCAGGTCGGCGAATACATCGCAATGGTCGCCGTCGCCTTCTGCATCCAGTGGGGGTTCTTCATGGTGCTCGGCGCGCTGACACGGTGGCCGGGATGGCTTATGGCGGGGCTCGCAAACGTGGCGCAAATGGCTCTCACTTTCATCGTTATGAAACGCCGGATCTTTGGCACCCGTCCCTTCCCTTCCCCATCGTCCCCATGAAAGGAATCTGCGTTGTCGGCTACGGCTATTGGGGACCGAAGCTCGTCCGAAATTTCGCGCAGATCGCGTCAAACTCGGTTGTCGCTGTCTGCGACGAGAGTCCGGCCCGCCTAGCCCGCGCCCAAAAGGATTTTCCGGGCTTGCGCGCGTTCGCGTCCCTCACGGACGTTTTTCACGATCCCTCGATCGATGCCGTGGCTCTCGCCACGCCCGTTTCCACCCACTATCCATTTGCGCGCCGCGCGCTTGAAGCCGGCCGGCATGTCCTCGTTGAAAAACCCCTGGCGACCTCGCGCCGCGAGGCCGACGTGCTGACCGCCCTGGCGGGCCGCCGCCGCAGGGTCCTCATGGTGGACCACACGTTCGTCTATCACCCGGCGGTGAGGAAGATAAAGGCGCTGATCGAGTCTGGCGAACTGGGACGCCTCCGCTACATCGATTCGACTCGGATCAACCTCGGGCTCTTCCAGCACGACGTGAACGTGCTGTGGGATCTCGCCGTGCACGACCTTTCGATCGTCAACTTCCTCACGGCAGAGCGACCGCTGGCCGTAAGCGCGG
>Ga0265313_10002899_pt1 | contig 14340 bp, 11 predicted proteins | sample 4123metaG_FD_203122 | JGI IMG/M metagenome (GOLD analysis project Ga0265313, IMG submission 203122) | Rhizosphere microbial communities from Carex aquatilis grown in University of Washington, Seatle, WA, United States - 4-1-23 metaG | ecosystem: Host-associated > Plants > Roots > Rhizosphere >...
GGTCGATGCATTCAGGTTGAACTGCACCATCGAGCCTTTGGTGCTGCCCAGCCCCGAAATGAAGTCGTTGGAGGCCAAGGCCTGGCTGACTTCGGTCGCCGTCAGGCCGAAGGCCGCCAGTTTGTCCGGGTCGAGCCAGGCCCGCAGCGCGAAGTTCTTCGCGCCCAGGATTTCCGCGGTCTGCACGCCGGTGACGGCTTGCAATTTCGGCTGCACCACGCGCACCAGATAGTCGGTGATCTGATTTTGGGTCAGCACCGTGCTCGAGAAGCCCATATACATGGCGTCGGTGGTCTGGCCCACCTTCACCGTCATCACGGGCTGTTGCGCGGCGGCGGGCAACTGGTTCAGCACCGAACTGACCTTGGCGCTGATTTCGGTCATCGCCTTGTCGCCGTCATAGTTCAGGCGGAGCACGGCGGTGATGACGCTGATGCTGGTCTGGCTGGTCGACGTCATATAGTCGATGCCGTTGGCCTGGGCCACGGCGTTTTCCAGCGGCGTGGTGATGAAGCCGGCCACCACGTCGGGGCTGGCACCGTAATAGGTCGTGGTGATGGTCACCACGGCGTTTTCGGTGTGCGGGTATTGCAGCACCGGTAATGTCAGCACCGAGCGCAAGCCCAGCACCAGGATCAGCAGGCTGATCACCGTCGCAAGGACGGGCCGCCGGATGAAGAGATCGGTGAATTTCATGGCTGGGTCCGCCTATCACTGATCCTTGGGGTTGGGATTGGCTTCGGCCGTCGGCTGTACCGAGTTGTTGATGACCAGTCCCGAACCGTTATGCAGTTTGTTCTGACCGGCGGTCACGACGGTTTCGCCCTCGTTGACGCCCTTCAGAACGGAGATCTGATCGCCGCGCGCCGGACCGGTGGTGACGAAGCTTTGCCGGGCCACCAGCTTCGGCTGACCCTTGTCGTCCTTGCCCTGATCGTCCACCAGGAAAACCGTGGAGCCATACGGATTGAAGGCGATCGCGGTGCTCGGCAGGGTCACATAATGTTGCGGCGCGCCGGTGTTGATGTCGATCGAGGCATACATGCCGGGCAGCAACAGATGATCGGGATTGCGCAGCGTCGCGCGCACCTGCACGTTGCGGGATGCGGCATCGACCTTGGGACTGATCGCCGAAATCTCGCCCGTGAAGGATTTGTCGGCATAGGTATCGACCTTCACCGCGACCTTCTGGCCGACCTTGATCTCGTCCAGCGCCTGCTGCGGCAGATAGAAGTCGAGGAAGATAGGGTCGAGCGCCTGCAGGGTCACGACGGTGGTGCCGGCCGCCAGATATTGGCCGAGATCGATTGAGCGGATGCCGAGATGCCCGGCGAAGGGCGCGCGCAGCGTCTTCTTGTCGATCAGCGCCTTCTGCTGCGCGACCTGGGCTTTGTCGTTCTTCAGATTGGCGGCATCGATGTCCAGCGTCGCCTGGCTGATCGCCTGCGCCTTCAACTGGCGCTCGTCGCGATCGTAGGTGACCTGAGCGAGCTCGGAGACAGCTTCCAGCGAATGCAGATGGGCTTCGTCGTCATCGGCGCGCAGATGCAACAGCATAGCGCCGGCCTCGACGTCATCGCCCGACTTGAAGTTGATCGATTCCACGACGCCGGCGCTTTCCAGTGCCAGTTCGGCCCCGTTGACCGCGCGGAACGTACCCACGGCGTTCATCGTCGGCTGCCATTCGTCGGTGCCGGCCGTCACGGTCGAGACCGTCTGCTTCTGGTTGGCGAAGCCGGCCAGGAAGCCTTTGATCTGGGCGTCGCGCTTTACCTGCGTCATGTAGATGACGCCAATCACCACCACCGTCACGACGACGACGATAAACGGCCTCCAGATGCGCTTGATGCCCCGCCAAATGCTCTTAAACATTCGATTCGTCTCCGCGAGATTTTGCCGTCGTCATGATCACTTCGCCGCCGTCGCCGCTTGCGCCGCGTCGGATCGATTCCACCAGCCGCCGCCCAGCGCCTGGAACAAGGCCGCGGTGTCGGCGAACCGGGCGCCCTCGGCCTTGACCAGCCCGATCCGCGCCGTCTGGTACTGTTGCTCGGCGTTGAGCAAGGTGAGATAGGTGATCGCGCCGGCCTGATACTGCAACCGGGCGATCGACAGGCTGTCGGCCGCCGAATTCTCCGCCGCGAGCTGCGCCTTCAGCGCATCGGCATCGTATTCGAGCGCTCGCAGCGCATTGGCGACATTCTGGAAGGCGGTCACCACCGTGCCGCGATATTGCGCTTCGGCCGCATCATAGGCGGCGACCGCCGCCAGCCTCTTGTGATAGAGCGCGTCGCCGTCGAACAAGGTCGCCGCGGCATTGCCGCCGATTTCCGCCAGCCGGCTGGCCGGCACGAACAGAGTATCGAGGTGGAACGCGCTGACGCCGACCTGGCTGCTCAGGGTGAAATCGGGGAATTGCGCGGCCCGCGCCACGCCGATCTGCGCGCTCGCCGAATGAAGCTGCGACTCGGCCGCCCGCACATCGGGCCGCTGTTCGACCAGCTTCGACGGCAGCGAAACCGGAAGCTGCTGCGGCAGTTGCATTGCCGTCAGTTCGAAGGCTTCGCCGCCATCCTGGCTGGGTAGCCGGCCGGCCAGCGCGATCAACTGGTTGCGCGCCTGCGCCAGTTGGTCTTGCAGCAGCGGCAGGGTGGCGCGCGTCTGCGCCAGGGTCGATTCCTGCAACAGCACGTCGGACCGCGAAATGCCGCCCAACTGGAACTGGCTCTGCAATACCGCGAGCTGTTCGCTTTCCGCGCTGATGATGTCTTCCGTCGCCGCAATCTGTGCGCGCAACGAAGCTTCTTGGACCGCCGCGGTCACGACGTTCGAGGTCAGCGTGAGATAGGCGGACTCGAGCTGGAACTGCTGGAATTCGGTCTGCGCCTCGAGCGATTCGGTCTGACGCTTCTCGCCGCCGAACACGTCGAGGTCGTAACTGACGCTGACCGAGGCGTTGTAGAGATTGTAGACGGGCGATACGCCGGGGAAGCCGGTCTGGGTGTCCGGAACTTTTTGGCGCGTGGCGCCGACGGCGCCGGTCGCGGCGGGCAGACGCGTCCCTTCCTGCGCGGCAAGCGTTTCCTGGGCCTGACGCAACGAGGCATGCGCGGCCTGCAGGCTCGGATTGGCCTTGAGCGCTTCCTCGATCAGCCGGTTGAGCGGCTCGGAATGGAACAACGTCCACCACTGGCCCGGTATGTCCATCGCCTTGACGAATTCCTGCGCGGCCCCGCCCGGCGCATCGGCCGCCGCGGTCTTGGCCGGCATGGGCTGGGCGGTGTAGCCATCGACGGCCGGCGGTTTCGGGCGCAGGAAATCCGGCCCCAAGGTGCAGCCGGCCAGCAGGCCGGTGGCGCTGACCGCAATCAGCACCGCAAACGAAACATGCGAGCGATGGGTCATAGCCAAGCCTTTCCCGGGGCGCCGAAGATCGCCATCGCGTTTTGCCGCACCAGGGCCTGCACCGCCTTGACGCGCTCCTCGGTGTAGACCGTCCAGTTCAAGCCACAGCGCACCTGCGGTTTGGTGAAGATATTGATCTGTCCCAGTATCGCCACGGCACGCATCCAAGTCATTTCCTCTCCTTCGGATTCGCCGACCAGCCGCGCGATCAGCGCCTTGCACGGTTCGGCGGTGTGGCGTCGGATGCTCGAATGCAAGGCATCCAGCGCCGCGAGGTTTTCGTTCTCGGCGCGCCCGATGATCAGTCGCCAACTCTCGGGATGATCGCCCGACAGCATGGTGGCGATGAAGGTGTCGAGCAGTCCGCACAGCAGGTCGAGCAGCACCTCGTGCGAGGCGTTCAGATCGGCCAAGGCCGCGCTCACGCGCTCTTCGGCGGGCGCCATGTTGCGTTCGAATTGTTCGGTGATGTGTTCGATGACCGCGCGGAACAGACCTTCCTTGCTGCCGAAATAGTAGGAGATGGTCGGCAATTTAACGCCCGCCCGCTCGGCCAGCAGCCTGGTATGCGCGGCCTCGTAGCCGACGCCGGCGAAGACCTCGATGGCCGCGTCGAGAACCCGGCGGCGGGTTTCCTCGCCGCGCTGGGCCGAACCACCTCGACAGGGGGAGAAGGAAAGATTCATTCCGCTCCTTGAACGACGAAGTCCGCACGCTAAGTTCTGAGCGTGTGCGGATGCGAAGTCGATTTATCGCAAGTGCGAATGGATATATCGTTCGATAGATAAAATCAAGTCTGTCCGAACGTCCCTTCGACCCCGCTGATATTTCAATATAAATTCGAGATTCGAGGGACGGAACCGCGCCGGCTTGCGTGGCCGGGTTCCACGGGTATAGTGCGATCGATGGATTTAATCGCTGATACGGCGGCGCTTACGGCCCTTTGTGAGCGGCTTGCCGAGTCTCCCTACATCACGATCGACACCGAGTTCATGCGGGAACGGACCTATTGGCCGCAGCTCTGCCTGGTGCAGGTCGCGAATGCCGAGGAGGCCCGCGCGATCGATCCGCTGGCGCCCGGCATCGACTTGGCCCCGCTGTTTGCCGTGATGAACAATCCGCGTGTACTCAAGGTGTTTCACGCGGCGCGCCAGGATGTCGAAATCTTTTTCCATTTGTCCGGCAAGGTGCCGGCGCCGATCTTTGACACGCAGGTCGCCGCCATGGTGTGCGGGTTCGGCGATGCGGTGTCGTATGAGACGCTGGCCGCCAAACTGGCCAAGGCCCGCATCGACAAGAGCCAGCGCTTCACCGACTGGTCGCATCGGCCGCTGGCCGAACGCCAGCTCGTCTATGCGCTGGCCGACGTCACTCATCTCAGAATCGCCTATGAAAAACTGGCGCGCCAGCTCGAGAAGGATGGCCGCGCCGATTGGTTGAAAGGCGAGATGGCGATCCTCACCGATCCCGCCACCTATCGCCTCGATCCCGAGGATGCCTGGCGCCGGCTCAAGCCGCGCACCGGCAATGCCCGCACGCTGATGCTGCTCAAGGCCCTGGCCGCCTGGCGCGAACGCGAGGCGCAGTCGCGCGATTTGCCGCGCCAGCGCGTGATCCGCGACGAGGCGCTGCTCGAAATCGCGTCATCGGCGCCGACCACGATCGACGAACTCGCGCGCACCCGCGGCCTGTCGCGCGGCCTGGCCGACGGTCGTGTCGGCGCGTCGATCCTGGCCACCGTGGCCCAGGGGCTCGAAACCCCTGAGTCGCAATGGCCGCAGCCCGAGGCGCGGTTCGATCTGCCGCGCGGACTGGCTCCGGTGGTCGATCTGCTCAAAGTTCTGCTCAAGCTGAAATGCGACGAACACGATGTCGCCCAGCGCCTGGTGGCGTCTTCTTCGGACCTCGAGGCGATCGCCGCCGACGATGCCGCCGACGTGCCGGCCTTGCAGGGTTGGCGGCGTCCTCTGTTCGGCGAAGACGCGCTACGCCTCAAGCACGGCAAGGTGGCGCTGGCCTTGGCTGAGAACGGCAAGGGACTACGGCTGATTCCGTTGGAGTAACGCAGCGCATCAGCGCTATGCCTGTTCCTACGCAAACCGGGTCGACTTCAGTCCGACATGGCGCGAGAACGCGACGCTGAATGTGCTTACGGACCCGAAGAGAGCCTCGGGGACACACCATTGACGCTACGTGCTGCCTTGACTAGCGTCGGCCGCATCTTCTTCCGTTTTCTCCATTCAGGATGATCGCCATGCGCGCGTTGGCTCCGTCGTCGATTCGACCGCCTTTGGCGCGATATAGTCACGGAATCGCCGTACCGGCGGGCCACCGGCTGGTGTTCGTTGCGGGGCAACTCGGCATCGATCGTGACGAGAGGATTCCAGTGGACAGCGAGGCGCAAGCCGATCTCTGCTTCGCCAACATTGCGGCGATCCTAGCCGAAGATCGAATGTCGATGGCGAATGTCGTCCGCCTCAGTGTCTACGTGACGGCCCGCGAGCATATGGAGGGCTACAGGCGGTCACGCGATCGGCAATTTCCGGGGACGCCGCCGACGACGACGCTGCTAGTGGTGGCCGGCTTAGCGCGGCCGGAATTCGTGGTCGAGATCGAAGCCATTGCGGCCGCTCCCGAGCGCGAATGAATTGCGCCGCATATGCGGCCGAGTCCTTATCAACCAAGGACGGCTTGGGAAGAAGTGAACGCAATGCCCTCAGCCTTTGGTAGTCGTATCTGACATCCATCGGCATTTTGCGGCACCGCCAAACGCCTTAGTGACGGCGACATTCGAGGATCGGACCGCCCGCACCTACGGTGGTGTAAGAGTCCTCGCGGTGGAGGCGGAGATTACGCCGGCGCCGCGGCGGCGTGGCGAGGCACGTAAACCGGCGCCGCCCGCGTGTCGGTCGGTTCCATCGGAACCGTGGCCCAGGCCTTGTCGTCGGCGAACAGAGCGCGCAACAGGCGATTGTTGATGGCGTGGCCACATCGCGTGCCGCGGAAGTGCCCGATGAGCGGCGCGCCCGCCAGGGATAAATCGCCGACCGCGTCGAGAATCTTGTGGCGCACGAATTCGTCCTCGAACCGCAGCCCTTCTTCGTTCAGCACGCGCTGGCCATCGCTGGAAATCACCACCGCGTTATCGAGCGAGCCGCCCAATGCCAATCCCGCGGCGCGCATCGCCGTCACTTCCTGTTCGAAGCCGAAGCTGCGGGCGCGGCCGATCTCGGTCTTGAAGGCGCCGCCGGCCATGACCAGCGTCGCCCGCTGCTGGCGGATCGCCGCCGCCGTAAAATCGATCGCGACTTCGACGGAGAAGCCGGTGCCGGGCAGCAGTTCCGCGACCTTGTCGCCGTCGCGCACGACAACGCGGCGCAACACCTTGATCGCGCGGCGCGGCGCATCCTGTTCGACCACGCCGGCGCATTCCACCAGGAACAGGAACGGAGCCGCGCTGCCGTCCATGGCGGGCACTTCCGGCCCGCTGATGTCGATCAGCGCGTTATCGATGCCCGTCCCGGCCAGCGCCGCCATCAAATGCTCGACGGTGCGAACCTGATGACCGCGATCGTCGGCGAGGCAGGTGTTCAGGCGGGTGTCGCCGACCGCCGACCACAGGGCCGGCACAATGGCGCTGCCTCCGGAAATGTCGGTGCGGTGAAAGCGGATGCCGGTATCGGGTTCGGCGGGATGCAGCGTCATGCTGACGCGCGTGCCGGAATGCAGGCCGACGCCGGAACAGGAAATGGCGGCTTTAAGGGTATGCTGACGAACAGTGGAACTCGATGGAACGGCGGCGCTGATCCGGTCTCGGTCTCTGGAAAGCCCGTTATCCAACATCCAATCGATTCCTTCGCCCCCGCCAGCAGTTGTTACTGCCGGCTCCTCTTGTCTAGCAGTGGGCCCTGGCACCCTCAAATCAAACATTGTTTCTTATTGTTACCCCCGCGAGTGAAAATAATCTGTTCAATTTCAAACAGTTGGTTAGCCGCATATCGACCGGCGCCGCCCCCCTTGCAAGACTGCAAAGGGGGCGGGCGGGGCGATGCGAAGGCTGAGACGCTCGGGTCAGTTGGCCTGACGGCGCAGGAAGGCCGGAATATCCAACAGATCCTCTTCGGCCGCCCGTGACGAGGGCAACCGTTCCGCGGGGCTGATCCGGGCGGATTGAGCGGCCGGGGCCGGAGCGGTTTCGGCGCGCGCCGTCGATACCGGAGCATCGGCCTCGCCGGTGCCCGGGGCCTGCGTGGCCTGACGCACATGTCCGGCCAACCGGCTGATGAAGCCACGACGCTGCGGCTCGGCCACCAGCGCCGGAGCAGCCTCGATCTTCGGCTGCGGACGCGACTCGATGCGCGGTTCGATCCGGTGTTCGATCTTCGGAACCGGAGCGCCGATATCGAGCGTGCGTTGGACCGGGCGAGGCGCGGGCGTCGAGCGGATGATGGTCGGTTGGATCGAGACTGGCTCGGGAACCGCCGCCGCGACTGGTACGACCGGCATGGCCGGCAGAGCGGGCGTCGCCATGACCGGAGCGCCATGCTCGGCCAAGGCCAGCGCCGCTGCCGGTGTCGCCGGGGCGGAGACGGGCGTTTCGAAAGTCAGCTCTTCCTCGATGACCGCGATGGCCTGCGCGACGGCCGGCGATTCGATCACCGACTGGACCGGAACGGGTGTCGGAGCCGGAATGGGAGCCGGTGCCGGCACGAGGGTCGGTGCCACGAACATCCGCTCGGCCGCGGCGGCCCGGTCGGCCAGAGTCGGCGCACGGCTCGACAAATTCGGCGTCGGGCGACGGTTCTGCTCGACCAGCGAGATCACCTGGGCGCGCGGCTGGCTTTGCACGATGGCGTCGATACCCGTCGCCACCACCGAAACCCGCATCCGGCCTTCCATCGCCTCGTCGAAGGTCGAGCCGAAGATGATATTGGCGTCGGCATCGACTTCCTTGGCGACGCGTTGCGCCGCTTCGTCGACCTCGAACAGAGTGATGTCGAGACCGCCTGTGATGTTGATCAGCACGCCTTTGGCGCCACGCATGGTGACGTCGTCGAGCAGCGGGTTGTTGATCGCCGCTTCGGCGGCTTTGATCGCGCGATCTTCGCCCTCGGCCTCGCCGGTGCCCATCATCGCCTTGCCCATCTCGCTCATCACGGTGCGGATATCGGCGAAGTCGAGATTGATCAGGCCGGGCATGACCATCAGGTCGGTCACCCCGCGCACGCCCGAATGGAGCACATCGTCGGCCATCTGGAAGGCTTCGGCGAAAGTGGTCTTCGGGTTGGCGACACGGAATAGGTTCTGATTGGGGATGATGATGAGGGTGTCGACATATTGCGACAGTTCCTCGATCCCCTGGTCGGCCAGGCGCATGCGGTGGGCGCCTTCGAAGTGGAACGGCTTGGTCACCACGCCGACGGTGAGAATGCCGTGCTCGCGCGCGGCCCGCGCGATGACGGGCGCGGCCCCGGTGCCGGTGCCGCCGCCCATGCCGGCGGTGATGAACACCATGTTGCTGCCGACGATCTGGCCGAGCAATTCCTCGAGCGTTTCCTCGGCCGCGGCACGACCGATATCCGGGCGCGCCCCCGCGCCGAGACCCTGGGTCACGCCGGCGCCGAGCTGGATGCGCCGTTCGGTGCGCGATTGAGCCAATGCTTGCGCATCGGTGTTCGCCACCATGAACTCAACGCCCTCAAGCCGGGAGTCGATCATGTTGTTGACGGCATTGCCGCCGGCACCACCGACGCCGATCACCGTGATGCGCGGCCTAGGCTCGGCCCCGCTGCTACTGGGATGGAAATTGATCATTGCTAAACTCCTCCGTTCTTCGCGTTTGATGACACGTCGTGCTCTCCCCAAATCTCAGAAATTCTTGCGCAGCCAACCCCCCAGCCGCCCAAACTTGCCGCCCGCGTCGGCCTCGGCCATGCGGGACTCGTGCGCCGGACCCTCGGCTTGGTTTTGCGCGGCATAGCGAAGCAGGCCGGCGCAGGTGGCGAAGGCGGGTCCTCCGGTCGATTCCGGCAGGCCGTGAAAACCGGCCGGCCGTCCCAACCGAACTTGTTTGTCGAGCACCAGCGCCGCCAATTCGCGCACGCCCTGCATTTGCGATGCGCCGCCGGTCAGCACAACGCGGCGGCTGGCCATGCGATCGAACCCGGCAGCCTCGATCTGTCCGCGCACCAGCTCGAAGGTCTCTTCGAGCCGAGGACGGACGATCTGCACCAGGGTTGAACGCGGCACCTGATTGGCGGCGCCGTCTTCGTCTTCGCCGACCAGCGGCACTTTGAGAATTTCGCGATCGTCCGACGGCGTCGATACGGCGCTGCCATAGAGCGTCTTGAGCCGCTCGGCCTGGGCCAGCGGCGTCGACAGGCCGCGCGCGATGTCGTTCGTGACATGCACGCCGCCCAGCGGAATCGAATCGGTGTGCACCAGGTGCCCGCCTTCGAACACCGCGATGGTGCTGGTGCCGCCGCCCATATCGATGCAGGTGACGCCGAGGTCCTTTTCGTCATCGACCAGGCAGGCCAGCCCCGAAGCATACGCCGCGACCACCCGGCTCTCGATGTCGAGATGGCAACGCTGCACCACGGTGGCGAGATTGCGCACCGGACCGGTCGAGGCGGCGACTTGGTGAACGGTCACGGCGAGCCGTGCGCCGAACATGCCGCGCGGATCGCGTACGCCGTCGTTGCCATCGACCGTGTAGCCCACCGGGATGGCGTGGATCAATTCGCGGTCGTCGCTGGCGGTGTGTTCGCGCGCCAGATCGAGGATGCGCCGAATGTCGGCCTCGCCGATCTCGTGGCCGTGGATCGAGACTTCGACCGTCACCGCGGTCGAGGTCGGTTGCCCGCCCGACAGGTTGACCACCACATCGTGGACGCGCTCGTCGGCCATCTGCTCGGCCGCATCCACCGCGGCGCGGATCGAGGCCTCGGCCTCGTCCATGTCCACCACCGCGCCGTTCCTGATGCCGCGCGACCAATGGTGGCCGATGCCGAGCACCTTGACCTCGCCATCGTCCGCCGCGCGCGCGATGAAACACGCGACCTTGGTGGTGCCGACATCGAGCGTGGCGATCGGACCGTGACGCATGCGTGCTTTTGCCATTGCTTCCTTGTCCTCAGGCGTCGCGGCCGGGCGTCTTGTGACGCGCCGGTGGTTTCGAAATGGTCTTGTCGGTTTGCTCGGCGCCGCCGGGAACGCGCAGCACCAGCCGGTCGGGCAGGCGCATGTCGACGGCCGTGATTTTCCGTTCGAGCAGCTTGTGTTCGGATTCGATCCGCGCGAGTTCGTGCCAGGCCGCGGCCGGATCGTCCTCGGGCAGGCGCACCTCGATATCGCCGGCCGGGCCGGTGACGATGATGTTCCAGCGCTGGCCGGACACCCATTGCGAGGCTTTGACGCGGATCGTCAGATCCTTCTCGGCGGCGAGCATGGCGAGCAGGCCGGTCACATGCTCGGGCGCGCCGGCGCCGACCATCAGGGGCAGGCCGGGGAAATCGTCGATATTGTCGCCGGCCGCCAAACCGTCGGCATCGACGAGCTGGTAGTGGCCGTCGTTCTGCCAGATCGCGATCGGCTCGCGCTCCGACACCAGCACATCCAACTCTCCCGGCAGGCGCCGTTCGATCGTCACCGACTTGACCCCCGACAGCGCCGCGACGCGGGCGCGCGCGGCGGCGAGATCGACGCCGAGGATGGGGTCGCCACGCTCGATCCCCAGCGCGGCGATCAGGTCTTGCGGCGGTACCCGTTTGCGGCCCTCGACATAGATTTGATCGACCTTCAAGCCCGCTTGGAGCGACAGATCGAACAGTTGGGCCAAGACGGCGGTGCGCGTTCCGTCGAGTTTTCCCGATCGGATCAACCAGAGCGGTCCGCCGATTAGCAGCGCCAGCGCCAATCCGATCGTCAGGCCGGTGCGAGTGCGCTTCCACCACGGCGGCATCGCGCGCCGGCGGCGCGGGCGAGGAGTCGGCGCGGCGGTCGGTGTCTCGGCTTGACGAGTGGCGCGCTGCGGACGGAGCCCACGCGATGCGCGCGTCGGCGGCGGCGCCGGCCGATCGGCGCTGGTGATGGTGACGTCGGTCAGGCGTCGCATCGCGCGTTCTCCACCATCCAGGTTACCAGCGCGGGAAAATCGATACCGGCATGGGCGGCCAGCTCGGGCACCAGCGAGGTCTCGGTCATGCCGGGCTGGGTGTTGACCTCGAGCAGATAGAAGCGGCCGGGCTCGCCTGGGCGCGTGTCGTCGTAGCGCAGATCGGCGCGGGTCACGCCGCGGCAACCCAGGGTCCGGTGCGCCAACAGCGACAGGCGCATCGCCTCGTCATAATCGCTCTTGGGCAGCGGAGCGGGCAGCAGATGGCGCGAGCCGCCGGTGGCGTATTTGGCGGTGTAGTCGTAGAAGCCGCGGTCCGAGGTGATTTCGGTGACGCCCAGCGCGCGGTCGCCCATCACGGCAACGGTAATCTCGCGGCCGGGAATGAAGCGTTCGGCCATCACCTGATCGCCGAAACTCCACTCGGCCAGCGGGTTCGCGTTGTCGCCGGCATAGACGATATGCACGCCGACGCTCGAACCCTCGTTCGGCGGCTTGAGCACATAGGGGCGCGGCAGCACGTCGCCGGCGGTCGCTTCGGCGCGGGTCACGATGCGCCCCTCGGGAACCGGAATGCCGGCGTCGGCGAACAGGCGTTTGGCCACCGGCTTGTCCATCGCCAGCGCCGAGGCGAGCATGCCGGAATGGGTATAGGGGATGCCCATGATGTCGAGCAGGCCCTGCACGCGGCCGTCCTCGCCGAAACGCCCATGCAGTGCCACGAACACCGCGTCGGGCTTGGTGGTCTCGATCTCGTCGATCATGGCACGGGCGTCGCGGCGCACATCGATACTCGCCACGATGTAGCCGGCCGTCTTAAGCGCGGCCATGGCGGCCTTGCCCGAATTGAGCGAGACCTCGCGCTCCGCGGAGAATCCGCCCATCAGCACCGTGACGCGCTTTTTCATGGAGCGCCTCGATTGGGAACGCCGATGCAGCGGATTTCCCATTCAAGTTTCACGCCGCCGGTCTTCTCCACCTGCACGCGCAGTTCTTCGCCCAATTCTTCGATATCGGCGGCGGTGGCATTGCCGGTGTTGATCAGGAAATTGCAGTGCATCTCCGAGACCTGCGCGCCGCCACGGCGCAGCCCGCGGCAGCCCGCGCGTTCGATCAACTCCCAGGCGCGGCCATTGGGCGGGTTGGCGAAGGTCGAACCACCGGTGCGCGCGCTGGTGGGCTGGGTCGCCTCACGATTGGCTTTGATCTCGGCCAGACGCTTGGCGATGGCGGCGGGATTGCCGGGTTCGCCCGCAAGGGTCGCTTCGGTGACGATCCAGCCCTCGGGCATCGACGCGCCGCGATAGACGAAATCGATGTCGCTGCGTCCCAGCCGGTGGGTAATGCCGGACAGGTCCAGCGCCTGTAATTCGACCAACACGTCTGCGATTTCGGTGCCATAGGCCCCGGCATTCATGCGCACAGCGCCGCCGATCGTGCCGGGCACGCCGATCAGGAATTCCAGCCCGGCGATCCCGGCGCGCGAGGCCGCTTCCGCGACCGCCGGGTCAAGCGCCGCGCCGCCGGCCTGGATCGTGATCCCCTCAGCGCGAATCGCGCCCAGCCCGCGGCCCAGGCGCACCACCACGCCGGGCACTCCGCCATCGCGCACCAACAGATTCGAGCCGACGCCGATGACCGTGACCGGCACGTCTTGCGGGCGCTCGGCCAGAAACGCGGCGAGATCCTCGGCGTCGGCCGGACGGAACAGCACCTCGGCCGGACCGCCGACGCGGAAGCGGGTGAGCGGCGCGAGCGGCGCGCCGGCTTCCAGTGTGCCGCGCACTGGGGGCAGACGATCGATGAGGTGGGTTGGTTTGGCCATCGCCGTCACTCACCCGCCTCCTGCGGCAGAGGCTGGCCTGCGGCCAGGGCTTCGAGCTGCTTCGGCAGGGCATTGGCCCAATTGGTGATGCTGCCGGCGCCCAGGCAAACCACCATGTCGCCGGCATGGGCGACCTCGCGCACCAGTGCGGGCAGGGCGCCGGGATTGGGCAACGCGATGACGCGGCGATGGCCGCGCTCCTGCAATCCCTTGACCAGCGCGTCGCGGTCGATGCCGGGGATCGGCGATTCGCCGGCGGCATAGACATCGGCAACGATCACCGTGTCGGCATTGTTGAAGCAGGTGCAGAATTCCTCGAACAGGTTGGCGAGGCGGGTGTAGCGATGCGGCTGCACCACGGCGATCACATGGCCCGCAGTGGCCGAGCGGGCGGCGCGCAACACCGCCGCGATCTCCACGGGATGGTGGCCGTAATCGTCGATCACGGCGATCCCGCCGGCCGTGCCGGTGCGGGTGAAGCGGCGCTTGACGCCCTTGAAGCCCTGCAGCGCCTGTTTCATGACCGCGGCGTCGAAGCCGAGCTGGTGACCGACCGCCACCGCCGCCAGCGAGTTCTGCACATTGTGCGGGCCGAACATCGGCAGCCGCACGCCGTTGATGGTGCGCGCGGCGCCCCCGGCGCGGTCGCTGATGACGATGTCGTATTTGGCGCCCTCGGGGCCGAGCTCGACCTCGGTGGCGCGCACATCGGCCTGGGGGTTCAAGCCATAGGTGACGATCTTGCGATCGGACACCCTAGGGATCAGCGCCTGCACTTCGGGGTGATCGCTGCAAAGTGCGGCGAAACCATAGAAGGGGATGCTCTCGACGAAGGTGCGGAATCCGTCGCGCAGCCGGTCGAACGTGCCCCAATATTCCATATGCTCGGGATCGATATTGGTGACGATGGCGATGGTGGCGGGCAGCTTGGTGAAGGTGCCGTCGGACTCGTCGGCCTCGACCACCACCCATTCGCCGGCGCCGAGCCGCGCGT
>Ga0265313_10002901_pt1 | contig 14335 bp, 11 predicted proteins | sample 4123metaG_FD_203122 | JGI IMG/M metagenome (GOLD analysis project Ga0265313, IMG submission 203122) | Rhizosphere microbial communities from Carex aquatilis grown in University of Washington, Seatle, WA, United States - 4-1-23 metaG | ecosystem: Host-associated > Plants > Roots > Rhizosphere >...
GCGCAACGAAAACTGTGCTCTCTTGCCGTTTGCCCTCGGTCGATTCGACATGCTGCAAAAGCAATTCCAGAAGGCTGATACCGTCCTCAATGCGGCCGCCTTCAATCAGTGCCTTGCCGACATTGATCGAATTGTCGAGTGTGGATTCATGTTCTTCTTCCGGGCTTTGAAGACAAGGATCAGCGTCATCAAGCCAGCGCATTTCAGTGTCGGAGAAAAGCCGCCGGTTCGGCCCTCCGGTGGAATCGACCAGCTCTTTTAGCTTGATGAAGGCGGGGCCCGCTTGCATGTGAGAGTTCCTTGTTGGGTGACAGGAGGTTGGTCAGTGGTCCAAGCCGCCAATAGCCGGCTTGCTCAGACCGGACATTTTGCCGGTAGTCAGCCGCAGAGTGAGTTCAATCTGCCAATCCCAAAAAGGCTTTGGCAACGATTCCTGAATAGATGCCGATCAGGTAGCACATATAGAATTGAGCAGGAATGCCGAGAAAATAAGGGGCCGGCCAGCTGTCAGAGAATCGAACTGGAGAGCTGGAGAGCGACTCATAAGCGAGGAAACCGATTTGCAAGAGGAGCGCCACTAAAATCACGTAGCACAGCACTTGCGCGATACCCCTGACGATCGTGAGCGTGGACCAGCGAGTCGTGATCGCCCACCTGAATACGCTGATTCCATCGGAAAAACCCCAGATTGCGGTGCATGCAAACCAAATGACAGCCCAGTTCATTTCCAGCTCCTTTTCGGTTGAGACAACGGATGGTTGGGCAGAAAGGCAGAAGAGGCACAGCATGCAAGCGGCGTCTCTCCTGATTGCGCCGGTCAAGTCGCCTGCTGTTTGTCTGCGACTGGACGCGCTCGACGCGATGAGCCGGCTGCGACAATCAGCAAGATCAGGAAAATCAGGCTGAAGACAAGACACGGCAAACTTAAGTCCAACGTGTCTGAGACTTTTCCTTGACTAATCTTGCTGAGGTATTTGCTAAAGTTGAATAGCTCGTTGTTGTCCTTCATCATTTCCACATGCGCTCCAAGTGCAAGAGCCTGGCGTGAAAACGCAGCAAAGTCTTCGGATTCCGAATAGACATCGGCTGAGACCAAGAAAATCAGTTTGACATTCATCCTGTTTAGCTTGCCGGCCAGATAAGCCACAAAGGCGTCAGAGATTCGTTCATAGCCGCTGGTATTAACAAGCAGGTATTTGTCGCTTCCTTCCGGTTGAGGAGGCTCGAATTGCCTGAGTGCACTGTCAATTATTCGTGTGAAGTCGGAATCAATTCGACGCGGTGCTGCAGGTTTGGATGTCGCAGCCGGGACGGCGTTGCGTTCTTCTAGTCGCGTGATATAACGGGCTATTGCCGAATCATTGACCTGCGCGACGATAATCTCTTTTGGCGTCTGTTGGGTGTCTTCGTATCGGACAAGCTGGAGTCCGCCTGCAAAGGACACGACAAAGAGACCGTGCAGAAAGTAGAAGACAGGCACCAACCAGTGCAGACGGTTGTTGCTGCTTTGATGTGTGTTCATCCACAGGTAAAGGCAGAAGCCAGTGATAAAGGCGAAAATGAGAACGGACAGATTCGAATTTGCAAAAGTCAGTTCCATTGGATGTTCCTTTCTCGAGTTTGACGGGGCGCGGCGAACAGTGTTTGGGCCGGCAAATGGGGCTCGACCCACGTCGATAAAGAAAGGTGCTGAAACAGTGAGGAAGTGAATTTCTTGAAGGAAAATGCTGTGGCATGAAATAAAAGGAAGTAATTCCAGTCATCTCATCATCGGGCGCGCCGGACAATAGCCAGGCAACGAAATTAATACAACAAGTGGTAAATCAGGCTGGTGGAGCAGCAGGCGGGCGCGTGAGCCGCGCTAATAGTGATACCAAATACGATACCAAAAAAGACGAGCAGTACGGATTTAATTCCGTACCGCTCGATATTTGGGGCTAGGTTAGTCAGCTCGTTTTTCAGTGGCAGCATAATCAAGCCGGCGTTGATGCGGCGTTATGTTTTTTGGCTGCCGTTCTCTGCTTGTTACTATATAACTAAGTAAAAATGGAATTTAAGTGAAATCGCGAAAAAGGCGGTCGAAGCAATCGAGGGTTGTTAGTCCCTTGATGGCATCGACCGCCCGCAAATCGACTATGGAAGGTGGTTTCTGTAGCCGCGTCCCAATGTTTTACGCGACAGGTCTGCGCTCTTTAACGCTGCTCATTCTGCTTCTTGAAGTCGGGCTCCCAGAGCTTCAACTTCACCACCAGCGCCAGACCGAGCAGGCCAAGGAAGCCTGAGCCGATGATGGTCACGATCGTGAACCAAGTCGGGCTGGTGAAAAAAGCATGAATGAGGTTCACGCCGATGACGGTGGTGATGAAATAGGAGACCGAGCCCCAGAGATGCTTGCCGTCCTGTGCAAGAGAGGGTGGCTTGATGCCGCTGTTGCCGTGCTTTTCCTTCTCTTCGGCTGCCTTGATCAGGAAGGCGTCGATGCCCTTGATCAATCCGTGGAAGGCGAATGCTGCGACAACGCCGCCCACCAGTGATCCGATTAGAAGGTTGCCTACGATTGCGGCGACAAGCAGGCTGGTGCCGGCGCCGAAGAATCCGCCCACGGCGGAGAGACATCCAAGAAGAACTGCTCCGAGCAGTCCGAAAAATCCGTAAACGATGACTTTCTTGAAGTCCATAGCGTTTCCTTTAAACGGCTTTACGCCGTTGTGGCATTAGGCCATTGTTGGGCACCGTTGGTGGTGCCAGGTGGTTTCGCGACGCTGGTGAAGGCGAGGTGATTAGCGAAACCGCAGACGTGAGTGTTGGAGGCGATACCGAAGCCGGCTCGCCGGAAGCCTTTTTTGAAACAGGCCAAGATTTTTCCCGGTGCAGACGCGCTCGAAAACCATCCGTTTGCAAGCAGACGAAAAATAGGTGTCTTTCGGTGCAGAGAAATGGACCCAATCGAGCAGCGTTCTCAGTTGGCAAATCTCTCCCGAGCTGATCAATTCCCGAGCGGCCGGCAACTCAGAACGCGATTTGCGTTTTGAAGTACCGAACTCTGGGCGGTAATGGATTGTGCTGGGGAAAGGGCGTACTAGCGAAAAACGAAAAGAGAAATATGTGCCTTAGTTATAGGATTTCGATATCTGCACTTTCACTGGAAATTTAGTTGATGATCTGGTTTTTTGGGCCGGTTCAATCCGTGTAAAGTGCCACAAGCTGGCAATTTTCAGAACAAAGGGGGTGCTTTCGAGGCTGCGCTAGCGCGGCCGGTTGCAGCACCGTTAAATTCATGCCCGACCGCAACTCGACTGGGAAATAAAGCTGCGATAATTTGCTGGTTAACCGAAAGTAGCCAGCATGTCAGTAACGCCCCGCGAACACGAAGCCGCCATAGTCAATAGCCTGACCTTGCAAATACCGGCCAGTACGAGCAATCTGGGTCCGGGATTCGATGCTCTTGCATTGGCTTTGAATATCTATTCGACCGTGCGTTTTGTAGTCTATGACAGGCCGGATGTCAGCCAGCCGATTGTGTCTTTGCGCGGTGCGATTGCGACCGTAAGCGATACCAATAATCAGGGCAACCTGATTTACAAGATGCTGCAGGGTCTGTGGCAGTCGGATCCTGAACTGCTTAATCGGGTACGCATTACTGTCACATCCGATATTCCTTTGGGCTGCGGACTGGGTTCATCGGGAGCGGCGATTGCCGGAGCCGTGTGGGCTTCCTATTTCCTGCGCGGTCTGGTGCCGACCAGGAAAGACATTCTCACTGTCGGAATGCGCATGGAGGGTTACCCGGAAAACGTCGCCGCCAGTCTGATGGGAAACATGATTGTCTGCGGCAAAAGCATGGATGACGATACGATCGTCAGCGAACAATTGGATTGGCCGGACAAGTGGCGAATCCTTGTTGTGGTGCCGCGTTATACGCTGAAAACCAACGATTCGCGCAAAGTTTTGCCCAAAATGGTGAAATTCGAAGACGCAGTCGCCAACCTGCAACGCACTGCTCTGATTGTGGCGGCGGTGGCCAAAAATGACGAGTCTTTGATGAGAGCGGTCTTAATAGACCGCCTGCACGAGCCATATCGCGAACAATTGGTGCCGGAATTGCCGACTTTGAGAAAAGTGCTTTCCAGTTTTCCGATTATGGGTTGCGTCTTATCTGGAGGCGGCTCGGCCATACTGGTGATCGTCAACAGCCGCTACAAGGACGAAGTCTTGCACGAGCTGAGAATCTGGGCGGAGACCCAACCTATGGCTCCGGCCTTGCTTGATCTGGGCGTGGACAAAGAAGGGATGCGAGAAGTGTAAAGCCTCTCCTTACCTGGATCTCAGAATCTATTTCCACATGTATCTCTGTAAAAGAGCCTCTGTAACAAATCTTTTGCTGCTATCCGGTAAGAGTTCTTGATAGAAGAACGATGTATCTCGTCTCTTTTTCCTTCCAACTCCCCCGAAACCTTCACTAGTCAGCTTCTCCCACCCTGTTTAAGAGTGCTTTCAGCAACCATGCGGTTGTTGGGCTCAGTTTGGGATTTGGGAATGGACATCGACTAAAAGCTCTCAGTAGGAGGGCTACGCATGAATACCGTCGTTGGACTTCTGCTTCTGTGTGTCGCGCCTTTCTTCGGTGCGTTTCTGGGCAAGATGATTTTGAAAAGGGGCTGGCTCTCCAATCGCTGGCGTGTCTTTTTCGCTTCACTGCCCCTCTGTGCTGTCTCAGCGTGGTTGATTTCCAGTCAGCCATGGGTAGCCATCACCCTTGCTATCGTCGGGTTTTTCATGCTCCGTGAAGGACGTGCTTATCCGATTTACCAAAGCAATTACGGTGGTTTGGTCGCAGGCCCGTTTGGTGCATATCGCCCGCGTGTCTCCGACGGAGCCACCTGGGGAGATGTGCACCATCGCGATCGCAACCTGGTTCCGTGGTCTCAAAAAAGCGATCTGCATGAAATGCAGGAAGGCGCATTTGGGAGCATCGGTTCGGCTTTTGCTAGACGTGTCGAGCACTATCCTGCTGTCATTCACCGGCAACGTCCGGGGCATGCCAGGCTGGTTGTCGACAACGGACACTTCCCGCCCAAAGGGCAAACCGCTAAGCGCGGTCAGCTCAAGAGCGTGAAGTAATCAGTTAATCCTGCCATTCCGGCCTAAAAAACAGACCTTCCGGTCGTCGGAGAGATACATGGCAAACAAAGTCTATGTCGCCAAGCGCGACTTTTTGCCCGAGTCGGCTCGCAAGAGCTTCCATATCGATGTGAAAAAGGGTGATCGCCTCGAAGTCGAGCGCGAATACGATCACGGCGATATGTGCCGGCTCAACGGCAAACCGGTCTTCCTCAGCGAAGAGGATATCTACCGGTACTGCGAGGTGGAGAAAGCCGAGGGTGAACCCGCACCCAAAGCCGACTGACACCATGTCTTAACGAGGGTTGGCTGCTCAGTGGCGGACCCAAATGCGCACAGGGGAACTACGCAAGTTTCCCTTTGCAGCAAACCAAATGGAGGTGTGCTATGAGCGATCCTCAAGCACAAAGGCCGCTGCTCATCCTGGATTTGGATGAGACGCTGGTGCATGCCGAGGAGAAGGCGAAAGCCTTTCTCGGCCGATCACCCGACTTCACGACCAGCGATTATGTCGTGTATAAGCGGCCACACCTCGACGAGTTCCTCTCGCGAATGTGGAAGCTTTACGACCTCGCCGTTTGGTCTGCAGCCGGTACGCTGTACGTCAATCGAGTGGTGGAAGTGATCTTCGCGGATCGAAAGCAGCCGGTGTTTGCCTTCTCAGGCACACGCTCGACTCGCCGTTTCGACCACGACGATCATCAGGAGTACTACATCAAGGATCTGAAGAAGGTCCGCAAGAGAGGCTTTGACATAAAGCGCATGCTGATCGTCGACGATCTGGTGCGCAACTCGCAGCGCAATTACGGCAATGCGATATATGTCAACGAGTTCAACGGAGACCAGGACGACAATGAGCTTTTGCTCCTGGCCGATTATTTGGAGCAGCTGGCCGACAAGCCCAATTTCCGCACTATCGAAAAGCGCTACTGGCGCTCCGAGGTGAAGGCGAAAACCGCTAAGCAAGCCACGTCTGACCAATCTGCGACTCCGTCTTCGCACGCCGAGCAATAACGCCAACACCGTCCTCATCTGGATGATCGGCTTCGGCACGGGAGTGACGCAAGTGAAGCAGCCGGTCATGCCGGTCTTCGCGTAAATAGGGAGAAGGGGGCTTCGCTTTGGTCCGGTGACGGGCTCGGGCGAAGTCTCCCCTTTTTTTATCCGAACAACATACTAAATAGGTTAGTAAAATAGTTGCGATTGGCAATTACTTTTTCCAGTTCTTTAAACCCCAATCTGATCGCTCGCTGAGCAGATCAAAAGTTTTTGTCTTCTTTTTGAGTTCGTAAATCTCTGAAGTGGGTATGTCTGACCATGGTGCAGCGATGGTGGAAGCGCGGTGCCAGGTCTTGGCAAGTGACTGCAGGGGCGTTCATGGACTTTGCTCTTACTCTTACTCCGGACAGTCGACAGCCTGTCTATAAGCAAGTGTCAGAAGCTCTCAAACTGGCGATTTTGGCCGGTCGTTTAAAGCCGGGCGAAAAACTGCCGTCTACCCGCGATCTGGCTGATTCCATGAGTGTTTCGCGCTTTACCGTCATTCGCAGCTACGAAGAATTATCGGCTCAAGGTTACATTCAGACCACCTCGGGAAGCGGCACCTTCGTCAACAAAGAAATTCCTGGTCACCTTGATGATTTTAAGAACCGTGAGATGCTGCGTGAGCCTGCTGAGCCGGCCGTGCCGATGGCGGCGCTTTCAATCTATGGCGAGCGAGTGATGAAATCGGAACAAATTGAAGCCGCCAATGTAGAGCTCTTTGCTGAATTGAATTATGGTGCGCCGACCATCGATCAGCTGCCTCTGACCCGCTGGAAGGAAATGCTTTATCGTGCCACCCGCTTTCAGGACGGCAATATGCTCACGTACAACAGCGATGCTTTCGGTTATATGCCGCTCAGAGAAGCCATCGCCAGTTACCTGATTCGCTCTCGTTCGGTCAATTGCACTCCCGATCGCATTTGCATTTTTTCCGGTGCGCAGGGCGCTCTCGATTTGATTGGCCGGCTCCTGATCGACAATGGTGATGCCGTGGCTCTTGAAAATCCGGGCTTTCCAGGAGCGCGGCGCAGCATGCTTACGCACGGGGCCGAGGTCATCTCGGTGCCTGTAGATGGACAGGGCATGATTGTCGAACATCTTCAGTCTTTGAATCAACGCATCAAACTTGCTTATGTGACCCCTTCGCATCATGATCCGACCGGAGTTGTATTGTCTTTGCCGCGGCGCATCGCGCTGTTGGATTGGGCGGAGCGCACAAATGCGTTCATCATCGAAGATGATTATGATTCTGAATATCGCTACGGCGAAAAACCAATGCCGTCCTTGCAAGGGCTTGACGAAGGCGACAACACAATCTACCTTTCGACATTCTGGAAGGTTTTATATCCGGTTGTGCGGATTGGATACGTCGTTTTGCCCAGGCGCCTGGTGAAAGTGATGGAGCGAGCCAAGTCACTTATCGAGCGCGATTTCCCACTGCTTGAGCAAAAGGCGCTCACTGATTTTATTGATGAAGGGCATTTGGAAAGGCATATCAAACGCACGCGCGTCTTTTATGCAAAACGGCGGGCGGCGCTCGTCCAGGCCGTCACAAAACAGTTTGGCAAGCGGATTTTCATTTCTCCTGTCACTGCCGGAATGCATTTACTTGTGCGCTTCGGCAGCGAACAATTCGATGAGCAGAAGGTGCTCGCTGCGGCAAGCGATGCCAAAGTCTCCCTGGTCAGCACTGCCAACCACTATGTTTCTCATCCACGCCAGGGCGAATTTTTGATGGGCTTCGCTCATTTGCCGGAAGAGAATATTTTCGAAACCGTTCAGCAATTCGCTGCTAATCTCGGGCTTTAGGCTCGATTTAATGAGTTATGCAGCGCAGAATCTCTTCTGCATAAATCTCATGCCCTCGATTGTTGGGATGATTCAAAAGATTGACTAACATGATGTCCGCACGCAATCCCTCACTGGAGAGATGCTGCCAGCGCCAGGAAACGTCGGCAACGGCAAGATCGTTAGTGGCGCCCAGTTCGTGAATCAGGGCAATATACGGATTGTCGGCAATGCTCTGCCAGTCTTGTGCTTTTGCCATGGACGGATCTGTAAAATGCGGAGTGACCAGCATCAGGCAAGTCTGAGATTCTCTGCATGCCTCTACAATGCTTGCATATGTCCGGTTGAGGTCGCGCACTGGAGTTGATAAATCGTTTACGAATTCCACGACCAAAAGGTCAGGGTGTGTTGCCAGCGCCTCTGGCAGCTGCTTCATGACGTCTTTTGCTCGCCGTCCTGTAAAGCCGTTCACTTTATACTCGATGCTGGCAGTCGGAAACTGACTCTTCAGCCGTGCCACTACAAGAGAGGGAAAGCTCTTGTCCAGTGGATCGGCGCAGAAGCCGGCGGTAATGCTGTCGCCCCAGAAAACTAAATTGATCGGTTGGCCGGATTTGAGCTTTTGCGATAAGGGCGTTAAAACTTTTGTATTGCGGGCTGTATCAGTGTCCGGCGGCGTCAGTTTTGCCGTGATTCTCATAACATCTTCGGCAGCCAGCGGCTGGTTGCACCAACGGGACAATATATTTGCCAGAGGTTTTTGCCCAGCGGGAATTGCCGGTGGAAGTGGTGCGGATCGCAACGGCACACCTTCTAAAATGGCTAAATTACCGGCTTGATCGACGACCAGAGTGTCAAGCCTGGTGAGCCAGCACTTGTAGTCTGCCACCACTTTTGTAAAAGTCTGGGGCGCCACTAGCTCGATAGTGCCTGATGATGAGTCGACCTTAAAGTCTTTGCCATTTTCCAGCTTTTGTCCGCTTTCAGTTTTTAGTTGAACAGATGATGCGTCCAGCGAGCCGGGCAAGACAGTCATATCGGCAGCGCGACTGCCGCCCAGAACCGCAGTCGGCAATCCATTCGGACCGGTTGTCAGGTCCACGATTTCATTATTGATTGGCAGGGACGCCGGCTCATTGATGTGGAAAGTTTTCTTGCTGCCTGAGCCATCAACAACCAGTAAATCTCGACCGCTAACCTGGAACTGTAGTTTGGCGGCAGGGCTTTTGGCCTTGGCCGGACTGACAGAAGGAGTTTCTTTTTTATCGGCGGGAGAAACCGCGTTGTCGGCTGTAGCGCCTGTTGTACAGAAGGACAGATTGATTACAACGGAGGATAAAATCCAGAATAATGCGCTTTTCGGAATCAAGTGCTTACACCGTGCCGGAGGGAGTTTTCTCGCGCTCGAGCCCACGCTCTCGGCGATCCATCGTGAAATGATACTAAATTCGGTGCGAGACTTGCACTTGCTTGTAGCTATTTTCATAAAGAGCGAGGTTCTTGGTGAGGTCATGTGACCAGTTATTTGCTTGCGGTAACCTGGAGAAAAATTTCAGCCGGTTTTGCTGTCCTCAAAGAGGCGGAAATTGTGACCAGGCGAGCGCCGGCTGGCATGTCAAGGGTGGATCAAGTTGAGCGTTTGCAACCCTGGTTGTCATTTGGTAGCGCAGGCTAGCACGAGCTTTAATTCGTTTCTGCATAAGTTCTAAGCCAAACATCGGTCACTTTGCTTGATCGAAGAACTTCTTTTGCTGAGTCTTATAGCTCTTCTTTTTTCTTCTTCTTAACCGGTGCCGTAGAACACATCAAATCACACGAACCTCACTTCATCTCTTCTGCTTCCTGGGAGATAAGCGCGTTGCATTTATTGCGGACGCCGGGGGTTCTTTGGCACTGAAAATTAGCACAGGAAGCGACAAATGGAGTCTTCCATGCAACGACCCAAGATTGTCGTAGAAAACCCAGTTGCGGCTAAGAGCACGTCACGACGAACTCTTACCGTGGACAAGGGCGATTTGGAATGGGCTGCCGGAGAGGGACTGATTTCTCAGCCTCAAGCCGGTCAGCTTTGGGATGCGCTTTTGACTCGGCACGCTGAGCGTCCGCAGTTCGACCTCGCGCATCTCTTCTGGTATGCCGGCGCCGTCCTGGTGCTAATCGCCATGAGCTGGTTCGGTGTCGAGATGGGGACGCGCTACGGCGCTCCTGCCGTCCTCGCCACTTCGGTCGTCTACTCGGCGGCTTTCCTGTTCGCAGGCGCACGCCTCTGGTTCAATCAAAATCTCAAGGTGCCGGGTGGCTTGCTCGTCACCTTGGCAGTGACAATGGTGCCAGTGGCTATCGGTTCGCTTGCCGAATCGCTCGGATACCCACTCAGCGCCTACCTCACCAATGACGGCTTCCAATTCCTCCTGGAAGGCGTGACCATCGGCTCGGCGCTTCTGGCGCTGCGATTCTTCAAGTTCCCCTTCCTGACCGCGCCCATAGCTGCTTCACTGTGGCTGATGTCGCTTACGGCGGTGGATTATCTCTTCCATGGCTCGGGGTCTTTCTTCGGCATGTGGAATGAGCAGCTGACTGTGACGATGCTCTTCGGCATCGCCATCAGCTTCATCGGCCTTCTGGTCGACGGCAAGCGTGAGGGCGATTACTCGTTCTGGCTCTACCTCTTCGGTGTGAGCGCGTTCTGGTTTTCGCTTTCCTTCCTGGATGCCGGCACTGAGCTGGGCAAGGGTATCTACTGCGCGATCAACGTGGTCTTGATGTTCACGTCCGTGCTCCTGTCCCGGCGCGTCTTCCTCGTCTTCGGTTCGCTGGGTGTGCTCTATTACCTGGGCCACCTGGCGTCGCTTCTGGCCGGCTCGATCCTCTTCCCGTTCGCGCTTACCTTCTTCGGTATCGGCGTCATTTGGGCGGGTGTGAGTTATCGCAAGAATCAGGCTGCCATCGACGGGTTCATTCTCGCTCTGGTGCCTGCTGTGCTGCGCGATCGGCTGCCCGGGCGCGACTAAGAGATTCGGCACAGGCTGCTGAATTGGCACCTTGAGCTGCAACAAATGGCAGGGGAATTGCATTGATTCCCCTGCCATAAGCCTGGAGAAACAAAAACATGAGTATCGCACTCGCCTTTGGAGGTCTGCTTGCCTTCGCGGCGCCGATCCTCCTCTACGTCTTCTACTTTTCGGGCAAGCAAGTGCTCTATGAGGGCGCCGCTACTTGCCGCTCTTACACGAAAACTGTGTTCGAGCGGGAGCGCCGTTATGCGCTTGTTTTCGTGGACGTTCCCGGCATCGGGGAAGTGCTTACGGAAATCTCGCACTCACGAGCCCTGAGCCTGTCTCAGATGACCGATCCGGTAACGGTGAAAGTCGTCAAACGACCGTTCAAGCGCGCTGAAATCGAGTCCATCGCTTTCGGCGATGCCGCTCCCGAGCCGCAGGCCCCGTGCTATGACGGGATGGGACTTTCGCTGTATTTCTTCTTGCTGGGGTTTGTGCCCTTGCTCTTGCTGCCGCAACCTGCGGCGGCAGGAGGTTTGGCCCAGCACGTTGTCTTGTTTTATTCGGCACTCAGCTTTGCTGCGGCCGGATTCTCCATCAACGCGCTGTCCAAGGACAAGATTGATTTGCGCAAAGCGCAGGCCCGGCTGCTTTTCATTCCGCTCGGCTCCGGCTATGTCGGACTGTACACCATGTGGGCACTGGCAGTGGCAGCGTCAATCGCTTGTTTCTGGCAGCCCAGCCTGCTCATCTTTATTGGGCTGAACACCGCCTTTGCCGCCGGCTCAATTCCCGGTGTGCTCTGGCGCAACCGTTCTTCCCAGTTTGAGGAAGCGACCGCCGGCCCAATCGTGAAGTAGTGACGGAGAAAACCCTGACACTTTGTGTCCGGGCTGGATCACCCTGTAATCGAGCTGTCATGCCGGTTGCAGGGTGATCTTCTTTTTTTGCCGGATGTACGATAACGAATAGTAAATAAAAACAAAGGACCTGGCCAGGTGATTCCGTATCGCCCGCTCATTCGCTGAGCAGGGCCGCTGTGTTGGCGACAATGGCGCAGAACATAGTAATGTCGCCGGCTTGGGCGGCAAAAACATGCATTTTGAGCGGCAGCTCTTCTTTCTTTTTGTTTTGCGCGGTCAGTTTTGACAATTTGTTTTGGGTGGTCTGATCCTGGCTTTTTACATACTTGGTCAGCAATTCTTCGAAGCTTTCACTCTGGGCCGGCGCTACGATCAGTGAACTGATTTTGGTTTCCAGAGCCTTCTTGGCCGGATATCCAAAGAGCTCCTCGGCTTTCGGGTTCCACATTTTCACAGTTAAGCTGCTGTCGAATGCAAAGACTGCGTTTTGAGCGTTGTCGATAATCTGACTCTTGATCTTTTCGCTGTCGGCTATTGCCAGTTGCTCTCGTTTTTTCTTGTCGATATTGCGCACAATGGCGAGAATTCTGTCCTCGCCGACCAGATTTACACGAGCCAGGTGCACTTCCACCCAGATCAGATTGCCACTGCGAGAGCGCGTCAACCAGTCGAATACTTGCGGACCTTCGTCTCGAGCCAGGCTTATCTTATTTTCCGCTTCTACTTGAGTGAAGGGCGGTTCGCCCAGGCTGATGGCGCCGACATTCAACTTCAACATTTGCTCGCGGGTGTAACCGTACAAATCTTCGGCGCGCTTATTGACATGAAGAATGTCGCCGGTTTTCAAATCATGTACGAAAATGCAATCGTTGACGGCATCGAATATCTCTCTGTAATTGGCTTCCGACGCCCGCAATTCTTCTTCAGCCAGAGCCTTTTCAGTAATGTCTTGCACCATCGACATGGCGCCGTTGAACTTTCCATCCGGTGAGTGCAGGGGCGTATTGAGCCAGCTGCAGCGAATGGTGCGCCCGTCTTTGGTGATATTTATGGAGTCGCCGTTGCAAGTCATGTCGCCTTCTCTGAGGCGTTGAAAGATCGTGGTAGTGACGAAGTCCACATTGGTTGGATGAATGATCAAATCGCGTGGGTGCTTGCCGATCGCCTCTTCGGCTGAATAGCCGAAAATCTGTGTGGCGACCGGGTTCCAGTAGATAATATTGAAATCGGCGTCTTGCAAAATGCAGGCGATAGGCATGCGTTCCATCTGCAATTGCAGGCGCTCCAAAAGTGCCTTTTCCTTTTCTTGCGATTCCTTTGCTTCTAGTTGCGCCCGTTTCCACTCCGTTATATCCTGCGCCAATCCGCAGGTGCGATTGAGTTGATGACCGGACGAGGAAATTGGAAAAGTGCGAATCCAGACCCAGGTAATGTCGCCGTCCGGACGCAAAATGCGCACGTGTTCGTCGATGTTGTCGCCCGTGGACGTGGAAAGCGCGCGCATCACCGTCTCTTTGTCATCGGGATGAATCGGATCAAGAAATGCCAGAGGTTTGCGATAAAGCGTGTCGGCTGACTGCCCCCAGATGCGCTCGTAGGCTCGATTGACATAAAACAGCTTGCTCAAATCCTGTGATGCGATCCAGAGCGCTGCACCCAGGTTTTCCGCCAGTTGGCGAAACATCAATTCGGAGCGTTTTAAATTGCTTTCGGCCAGAGCGCGATCCGCTCGTGCTCCTGCTTCAGAAAGCGCCCGTTCGACGGCAAAGTGAATGCGGCTGCGGGGTCCCTTTTGCACATAGTCGGTGACCCCGTGTTTGAGCGCTTCCATGCCTATGTCTTCATCGAGAATACCGGACGTCAGTATAAAAGGCACTTCCGGGCAAATCTCATTGCGCAGGCCCAGTGCCGATATGCCGTCAAAACCCGGCAGCGCATAATCGGAGATGATGATTTGGGGCTCGAAGTCCATGAGAGCGCGCAAAAAGTCATTGCGATTGGTGACCGCAAGCAATGTCGATGAAGCATCTATTTTGTCCAGTTCGCGCTCCAGGGCCAGTAAATCCATTTGCTCGTCTTCCAGGACCAGCACACGGATATGCACGCCCACCAGCGGTTTTTCACGAGTCAGCGTTTGCGGTTTTTTGACTGTGCGCAAACGGCTGTAGGCCAGAGCATTGTCTTGCTCTCTTTCCAGCTGATCTTCAAAGGCTGTGAGCGCGGATTCCACGGAAGTGGACAGACCGGCCAGGCGACCTTTGAGAACGAAATCATTGGCGCCCTGCCGAATCGTTGCTGTGGCTGCGTCCTCGCCGACCGGATCGGAAACAACGATGAAGGGAAGCGCACTGTGAATCTTGCGCACATGACGCAGAGCGTCATAGCAATTGATGCCCGGCAGGGTGAATTTGGACAGCACCAGATCAGGAACGAAGTCCTCCAGGACCTGCTCGAATTGCTGTTTGCTCGATGCGACCCGGGCCATGAAATCAATGCCGGCGCGGTTCAACTCCTCTGTAA
>Ga0265313_10002902_pt1 | contig 14332 bp, 9 predicted proteins | sample 4123metaG_FD_203122 | JGI IMG/M metagenome (GOLD analysis project Ga0265313, IMG submission 203122) | Rhizosphere microbial communities from Carex aquatilis grown in University of Washington, Seatle, WA, United States - 4-1-23 metaG | ecosystem: Host-associated > Plants > Roots > Rhizosphere >...
CGCCGCATTCCAGCGCTTTTGGGTCAGCTCACTCTTTGGCAGGGCCTCGGTGTCCATGCCCCGGACTTTCGGACAAATTCCAGGCCAACGGGTGGCTCAGATGGCCTGCTGCCAGGCGGACGGACACTCAGGGACTGAGATCCTTCGCCGACTACCGCGGTAGCGCGAACGTCAGTACCTTTACGTAAACAACGCTCAGAACACCTCAAAAAGGGAGATGGATGATGTCAACGAGAACGAAACGTATTGGGTCGGTTGGAACTGCCTTCTTTACCGCCGCTGTGCTACTTGCTTGGGCGTCACCCAACGCGATGGCCGACACCGGGAGCTCGGCGAAGGCCAAGGTAGTGATGAAGGGCCATCCAGAGAAGCAACACACGTCAGTGGTCGTGCCCCAGGTCACCAAACAGATGCCTGCGCCCAAGGCAGAGAAAGCTCAAAAGGCGCCGCGCGCGGATGTCGCCTGGGTCCCTGGCGATTACTTCTGGGCCGGCAATGACTGGTTGTGGGACGACGGCTTCTGGCTTGATCGGCCGTGGTCGGACGCCCTATGGATTCCTGGCCATTGGATCCAGCGTTGGTGGGGCTGGACCTGGGTTTCCGGCTACTGGTTCTAGGCGGACAGAAGGAGAGTGAGGGTAGCCCTGCTGCCGCGCGATTGGACCGCCTAATCTAAGAGAGTGGTCTGGTCGCCCTCTTCGTGAAGCCAGGGCTGGCCTTGTAATGCTCGCATCGATCCGAACATCGGCAATCATCCCACAGGAGGCTTTCAATGAACCATCGACGCGATTTTCTCACGACAACGGCACTTGCGGCGACTCTCGCCACCTTCGGCTCCGTCCGCAAATCATTTGCGGCGGGTAAGCCCAAATACACAAACATCATCTTCACCAATGAGAATCCGGGCAGATGGAAAGGAAAGGAAAGCATCCATGTTCCCCAGGTGACGATAACCGGTTCCAAGGTCGTGGTCGTCACCAATCATCCGATGTCTCAAGAGCATTACATCGTCAGGCATACGTTGCTTCTCGCAGACGGCACATTTGTGGGCGCAAAAACGTTCACTCCTACCGACAAACCAGAGTCCACCTATGATCTACCCAACGGATACAAAGGAAGAATCTATGTCAGCAGCTTCTGCAATTTGCACGACTTCTGGCTTCTAGAAACCAAGGCTTAAGGACCGGCGCCATCGACCAAGCCCGATTGTGTGCCCAGTGACTGAACAGGCCAGCAAGCCACACGTGGCCTTGAGCGGCGAGACACCGGGGATCGATGCCGACCTGGACAAGCTCCAGCGAGACACCTTTGGATACTTGTTACATGAGACGAATCCCGCCAACGGCCTGGTGATCGACAAGACCGCCGAGGGTTCGCCAGCGAGCATCGCAGCGACCGGCCTTGCCTTGGCGGCGTATCCGGTCGGCGTGGAGCGCGGATTCATCTCGCGCTCCGGAGCGGTCGGCAATCCCTACGGTTGGTGGGTCTCGCCGTGGCATTGCGGGCTCAACCAGGGACCGATCATTTTGATGAGCGAGAATTACCGCAGCGGCTTACTGTGCCAGCTGATGCGAAAGTGGCGGTACATCTCGAGCGGTCTTCGGCGAGCGGGGTTTGAGGGAGGGTGGCTATGAGAGACCGGGAGATCATATGAACGCTACGCGACGGCTTCACGAGTTGGGACAAAGCCTCTGCTCGACAACATCACTCACGCGTCTACGGCGCACACAGCACGGCTGTCCGAGCTCATCCAATTTGATGACGATGGCCCACCATTCTGATGGAGGAAGCAGGTTCTGATCCCCCCGTGCTGCACAAGTCTGTGAATTTGCTTGCGCCACATCTCTGGCACGGAAGCTGCTCCGGCTGCCAGCTGAAATGGTCTTAATCTTATCATAGTCGAGTTCCGTCACCTTGCTCTAGATGTTACCGCCCAACACGGACCCTCGGGCTGGCGTGGGATAGTTTGCGGCTTCAGCAACCGTGTGTTCCATCCAGCCCAATCCCGCATTGGGTGGCACCTTCTTTGAAGGGCACCATCAACCACTCAAGGAGCGTCATGGAACACAAACTGCCAGAATTGCCCTATGCAAAAAACTCGTTGGCTCCGCACATCTCCGCCGAGACCCTCGAATACCACTACGGAAAGCATCACGCTGCCTACGTCGCGAACCTAAATAGGCTCATAGCAGGCACCGAGTTCGCCGAGTTGTCCCTGGAAGACATCGTCAAGAGGGCGTCGGGAGGCATCTTCAACAACGCCGCCCAAGTGTGGAACCACTCATTCTACTGGAAGAGCCTTTCGCCCAAGGGCGGCGGCGAGCCGAACGGCGCTCTGGCTGTTGCCATCGCGAAGGCCTTTGGCTCCTTTGCCGAATTCAAAGAGAAGCTGACCGCCGCTGCGATCACTCAGTTCGGTTCTGGATGGGCCTGGCTGGTCAAGAATCCCGACGGGGCGCTGGCTATCGAACAGACCAGCAACGCCGCGACGCCGCTCAAAGACGGCAAGAAGCCCTTGTTCACCGTCGACGTCTGGGAACACGCCTACTACATCGACTACCGCAACGCCCGGCCGGCCTACCTGGAAGCCTTTTGGAAGCTAGTGAACTGGGAGTTCGCAGCGGCGAACCTGAAGTAGAGCAAGAGAAGCGCCGCCCGAGAGACGCGGAGGGCGCATAGGCCGAGTCGAAGCCTCGGGAAAGACGCCCGAAGGAGGATTGTGATGAGTAGTGAATACATTGAACAGGATCTTTCAGCGGGCGTCTGCCACGTGCATCGAGCCCTGGCCAGCCTGCAGGAGGAGCTGGAGGCGATCGACTATTACAACCAGCGGGCCGATCGCTCAGAGGATGCGGAACTGAAGGCCATTCTCATCCACAACCGCGACGAGGAGATTGAACATGCAAGTATGCTGTTCGAGTATCTACGTCGCAGGATGCCGGAGTTCGACTTGAACATGAAGAAGTACCTGTTCAGCACGAAGCCTGTGACGAAGATCGAGTCCGGCGGCACGGCGCCCGCCTACGACCTTGGGCTCGCTGGATTGAAGCCCAACAACCCCTGACAGCCCAGGTAAGGAGCAATTCATGACCGACATTCTTCGACGTTCCCTGGCCCCCATCACCGAAGAGGCGTGGAAGGAAATCGACCTTCAGGCCGCTCGAACTCTGAAAGGCAACCTGTCTGGCCGCGGGTTGGTCGACTTCAGCGGGCCCCACGGCTGGACGATGGCGGCCGTCAACCTTGGTTCCGCGGAGACAGGCGAAAACATGAACGGCGTGAACTGGGGGCTGCGCGATGCCTTGCACCTGGTCGAGATCCGGGCACCCTTCTCGCTGAAGTTGTCGGAACTGGACAATGTCTCCCGTGGCGGCAAAGCGCCGGACCTGAAGACGCTCATCGCGGCGGCCTCCGATGTCGCACTTTTCGAGGATGGCGCTGTCTACAACGGCCTCGGAAAATCCGGCATCAAGGGCATCGGCGAGGCGAGCACGCACACGCCGGTCCTTCTCCCACCAGGCGCCCTGGGCACGTTTACCGAGTCCGTGGAAGCGGGCGTACTGGCCATCCAAACGTCGGGCATTGAGGGACCGTATGCCCTGGTGCTGGGCACCGCCCCCTGCGCCGTGCTCCAAGTGGGCGATCCCAATACCTACCCGCTACGTAAGCGGGTCGAGCGCATTGCCACGGGCGGCCTCTTCTGGAGTCCGGCTCTCCAGGGAGGAATGATCCTCTCCCGCCGCGGCGGAGATTTCGAGATGACTGTTGGCCAAGATTTGTCAGTCGGCTACCTGTCGCATAACAAAGACAGCGTCGATCTCTACTTGACCGAATCGTTCACATTCCGCGTCCTTGAACCTGCCGCCGCCGTGGAACTGAGAGTCAAGGCGTAGGCACCTGTGAGGTCGGGTCAATGAAGGGGGTATTTCTGGTCTGAGAACCGTCTTACTAGCGCGGCGCCACCACCCGAGGCGGGCGTCACTTTCGGTTGGCGCGCTTTCCTCGACGTCCAGGAACCGCTTCATGAGAGAAAATTACCGATACAGGCTGCTACTGAACAAAGAGACGATCACTGTCGACCCGAACAATCCGGAGTCGGTCTATGACGGATTTGACGGACGGAATTCCGTTCTAAGAATCGACGGCTGCGGTGGTCTTTCTGGTGCGAGGGAGTAGACTGTGTCGTGTTTGCGACGGTGACGGCGGCAGGCGAACGAGCGACGAGGAGAGCGACGACGGCAGCCTCGTGGTGCAAGTCCGGCGTTGTGGCGGCTGCTCGGGTTTCCCACACGCGTTGCCGAACCGCTCAGAGCGTGCCTCTAGAACGGAATTTTGGCGATGCGTAGGACGATCCGTATGCTGTTGCCTTCTCGCGCGGCGTGGCTGGCCGGGAGTGTCCTTTCCGGTGACAGCGTGGCCAGTGAGCCGCCCTTGCGCTCCGAGTTGCTCAGCGCAGAACAAATGCGGCAGCACGGAAGGATCCTGGCCGCCGCGCACGAGTTGGCGCAACGATGGGCACCCGATCGCTTGCTGGCTCGCCTAGCCGACAACGAGGAGGTTCTGATCGAGGTCTGCAGACTTCTGACCCAGGCGCTGGCGGCTGGCCGCCGCATCGTCCCGGCGGGAGAGTGGCTGCTCGACAACTTCTATCTGATCGAAGAACAGATTCGCACCGCCAGGCGACACCTGCCGAGAGGCTACAGCCGGGAGCTGCCGCGCCTGCGGAGCGGCCCATCGGTGGGACTTCCTCGCGTCTACGACATCGCCTTGGAGGCGATCTCGCACGGCGACGGGCGCGTGGATCCGGAGGTGCTGGATGGATTCGTGACGGCGTACCAGACGGTGACGGAATTGAAGCTAGGCGAATTGTGGGCCATCCCCATCATGTTACGCCTGGCACTCATCGAGAACCTCCGACGGGTTAGTGCACGGATCGCCGCCGCTCGGATCGAGCGCGACCGTGCCGCGTCTTGGGCAGAGCGGATGGCGGCCGTGGCCCTAGCGGATCCCAAGAGCCTTATTCTCGTGACCGCGGACATGGCGCGAACCAATCCCCCGATGGTGAGCTCTTTCGTGGCCGAGCTTGTGCACCGCTTGCAAGGACTGCGTATGACCTTGCCGCTCACCTGGATTGAGCAGCGCCTTTCCGATTCCAATCTGACCATCGAGCGGATGGTGCAGGCGGAGAACCAGCAACTAGCGGCCGATCAAGTTTCTATCAGCAACAGCATCGGCAGCCTGCGTATCCTAGGGGCGACCGACTGGCGCAAGTTCGTGGAGAACGTAAGTACGGTCGAACAGACCTTGAGGGAAGATCCCACCGACGTCTACCGTGGGATGGAGTTCGCCACGCGGGATCGTTACCGCCGCACCGTGGAGACAGTCGCGAAGCGCAGTTCGCTCTCGGAAAGCGAGGTGGCGCGCCAAGCAATCCTGCTTGCGCAGGCGAGTACCACGAACGGAACCGTGAATGAACGGATGCAGCACGTGGGCTACTATTTGATCGACCAGGGATTGCCGCAACTGGAGCGGGCGGCGCATTTGCGAGGTTCGATTGCCGGTGTCCTGCGCGAGCCGGGAGGCCGATTCCCCTTGTCCGTCTATTTGGGTGTCATTGTCTTACTTGCGGCTCTCGGTACGGGTGCTCTCGTGTCCCGGGTCAATTGCGACGGTGGCCCACGTTGGCTGCTCGCTTTGGTTGGGGGCCTCGCTTTGCTGTGTACAAGTCAGCTAGCCGTGGCGCTTGTGGACTGGTTGGCGACTTTGCTGGCGACGCCACATCTGCTTCCCCGCCTGGACTACTCCGACGGAATTCCGCCGGAATCGAGCACGCTGGTCGTGATTCCGACCATGCTCAGCAGCGCCGAGGCCATTGAGGATCTCATTGAAGGGTTGGAGGTTCGATACCTTGCCAACCGGGACGAGAACCTGCGCTTTGCGCTCGTGACCGACTTGCTGGATGCCAGCCTGGAGACGCTGCCCGGGGACGATGCTCTCGTGTCGCTGGCCAGGCTCAAAATCGGCGAACTGAATTCCCAATATGGCAGCGCGAAAGGCGATCCATTTTTTCTCTTCCACCGCCCTCGCCGTTTCAATGCGCGCGATCACGTCTGGATGGGCTATGAGCGCAAGCGCGGAAAACTGGCGGCATTGAACGCCCTGCTGCGCCGGGGAAATGCGCAAGCTGACTTCTCGCTCGTGGTTGGCAATACGACAGGGCTTGCATTGGTCAGGTACGTGATCACCCTGGACACGGATACACAGCTGCCACGGGACGCCGCCCGACAACTGGTCGGGGCCATGGCCCATCCCCTCAACCGGGCGAGTCTCGACGAACGCACGCAACGCGTGTGCGCGGGTTACGGCATCCTTCAGCCGCGCATGGCCGAGAGCCTATCCGGTGTCAGGTCCCACTATGCCAAGCTCTGGGGCAGCGAGCCGGGCCTCGATCCCTACACACGCGCGGTCTCCGATGTCTACCAGGATCTCTTCCAGGAGGGGTCGTTCATCGGCAAAGGGATCTACGACGTCGATGCTTTCGAGCGCGCACTGGCAGGACGCTTTCCGGAGAACCGGATTCTGAGTCACGATTTGGTCGAAGGTTGCTTTGCACGCTCGGGACTGCTCACCGATGTGCAGCTCTACGAGGTGTATCCCCCACGTTACGCCGCGGATGTCATCCGCCGGCGGCGGTGGATTCGCGGCGATTGGCAGATTGCCGGCTGGACCCTGCCGTGGGTTCGTCCTCCAGGCGCGGGTTGGCAGAAGAACCCGCTTCCCCTGCTCGACCGTTGGAAGATATTCGACAACCTCCGGCGCAGCTTGGTGCCAGTTGCGGCGACGCTGCTACTGCTGCTGGGTTGGACGGTACTTCGCCGGCCCTGGCTGTGGACGCTTGCCGTACTCGGCGTGTTTTTGGTTTCTCCCATCGTGGCTTCCCTCATCGACGTCCTACGGAAGCCAAAAGACGAGCTGCTTGTCCAGCACCTGACCGGGGCAGGACATTCGGCCACAGTGCGCTTCGCCCAGGTTGGGTATGTCTTCGCATGCCTGCCCTATGAGGCTTTCTTCAGCCTCGATGCAATCGTCCGCACGCTGTTCCGGATGCTCTTCAGCCACAGACGGCTCTTGGAATGGAGTGTCGCAGGGGACACGGAACAAAATCGGTCTTCAGAGCTTGGCAATCTTGTCGCCTCCGTTCGCACCATGTGGATCGCGCCCGCGCTGGCCTCGGCGGCTTTGCTTTTTCTCGCCTATTTTCGACCCGCGGCACTGGCCATTGCCGCGCCCGCACTGGCCTTGTGGCTCGTGGGGCCAGTCCTTGCCTGGTGGTCGAGCCGGCCCCTTCCACGCCGCGTTTCCAAGTTGACGGAGGACGACACCCGATTCCTCCACGGAGTTGCCCGAAAGACCTGGGCTTTCTTCGCGACTTTCGTCGGGCCCAAAGATCACTGGTTGCCGCCAGACAACATGCAGGAGCATCCGGCTGAGGTCATCGCCCATCGCACGTCCCCAACCAATATGGGGCTGTCCTTGCTTGCCAACCTGGCGGCCCACGACTTCGGCTACATCTCGACCGGGCGGCTCGTCGAACGCACGGCCAATGCCATGCACACCATGAAATCGCTGGAGCGCTATCGCGGCCATTTCTACAATTGGTACGACACCCAATCGCTTGAGCCACTGCGGCCACACTATGTGTCCAGCGTCGACAGCGGCAACCTCGCCGGACACCTCCTGACCCTGCAGCAGGGACTGCTCGCCATTGTCGACCAGAAGCTCGCGGGACCGAGCCTCTTCGCTGGAATGGCTGACACTCTTGCACTGGTGGCCGATGCCGTGGAAGACCGCGATCTCGACGAGATCGCCGAGGTCGACAGAACCTTGGCCTCGGCCAGGGACGTCCCACCGTGCACGCTGTTGCTCGCGAGCCAAGCCATCGCATCGATCGCAACAGCAGCCGAATCGCTGGCCACGCACCTAGCGGCGGGTCCGGAGATCGCCAAGGTGTGGGCGCAGGCCCTGGCCCTGCAATGCAGGGACGCCATAGCGGATCTATCGTTCATCGCGCCCTGGACCTCCATCGCGCCCAGGACTTCGGCGTCGGGAATTCATTCTCCGGATGACGAGCCTCCCGGACTTGCTCCGATCCCGACGCTGCGCGAGTTGGCCGGAGCCGACAGTGATCGCGCCAGGAAGAGAATCGCCATCATAGAACAGCTTGCCCTCGCCGCCGGCGACCTCGCGCGCATGGAATACGATTTTCTTTTCGACAAGACCCGTCACCTGCTGGCCATCGGGTACAACGTGGATGATCGTCGGTGCGACGGGAGCTACTACGACCTGCTCGCTTCCGAAGCCAGGCTGTCCGCGTTCGTGGCCATAGCGCAGGGGCAAATTCCTCAAGAGAGTTGGTTTGCCTTGGGGCGCCGGCTGACCAGCGAGGGCGGCAAACCCATCCTGCTCTCGTGGAGCGGATCGATGTTCGAGTATCTGATGCCCATCCTTGTCATGCCGACTTACGAGGGCACTCTGCTCGACCAGACATGCCGAGCCGCGGTGGAGTTGCAAATCGAGTATGGAACCCAGCGTGGCGTTCCGTGGGGTATGTCGGAATCCGGCTACAATCTCGTGGACGCACATCTCAATTACCAGTACCGCGCGTTCGGCGTACCGGCCTTGGGGCTCAAGCGCGGACTCGCCGAGGATCTGGTTGTGGCCCCCTATGCATCGGTGCTGGCGCTGATGGTGGCCCCCGAGGAAGCATGTGACAATCTTCGACGACTCTTGGCCGAAGGTTGCGAAGGCCGCTACGGATTCTACGAGGCCATCGACTACACGCCGTCCCGCCTGCCGCGAGGACAAAGCAGCGCTTTGGTCCAGTCGTTCATGGCCCACCACCAAGGCATGAGTTTCCTGTCCCTGGCCCAACTTCTACTGGATCGTCCGATGCAAAGGTATTTCGAGGCAGACCGGGCATTCAAAGCCACGACGCTCCTCTTGCAGGAACGCATCCCCAAGTCCGTTGCTCCCTATGTGCACACCTCGGAGCTCGCCCAGGCCAGGACAGTCCCCAGCGACGCAGAGATGCCGGTGCGCGTGTTCAGCACGCCCCACACCCCCACTCCTCAAGTGCAGCTACTGTCGAATGGCCGATACCACGTGATGGTCACCAACGCTGGCGGTGGCTACAGCCGCTGGAAAGATCTGGCCGTCACGCGCTGGCGTGAAGACGGCACGCGCGATCACTGGGGGACTTTTTGCTACGTTCGCGACGCCGCCAATGGTTCATTCTGGTCGACCGCCTACCAACCAGCCCTCAAGCGATCCGAAAGCTACGAAGCGATCTTTTCCGAATCGCGGGCCGAGTTCCGCTGTCGCAAGCACGATCTCGACATCCACACCGAGATCGCGGTTTCGCCCGAAGACGACATCGAGATGCGTCGAATCACCATCACCAACCGTGCCCGCAAGCGAAGGACCATCGACCTGACCAGCTACGCCGAGGTCGTTCTGGCCACGCCCGCTGCGGACGCGCAACATCCGGGTTTCAGCAATCTGTTCGTGCAGAGCGAGATTCTCCGACAAAGGCGGGCCATCTTGTGCACGCGCCGGCCGCGTTCGGCGGGTGAAGCGTCGCCCTGGATGTTCCATCTGGTGGCCGTGCACGGGGCCGAGGCAGGGGAGATATCGTACGAGACCGACCGCTCGCGCTTTATTGGACGCGGCCGTACCGTCGCGGATCCGGAGGCCATGAACAGTGGTGCGAAGCTCTCGGACAGCGAGGGATCCGTGCTCGATCCAATCGTCTCCATCCGGCAGCGCGTCACGCTTGAACCGAACGCCTCTGCGACAGCCAACATCGTGACCGGAATAGGTGAAACCCGCGCGGCTTGCCTAGAGCTGGTCGACAAGTATCAGGATCGTCGACTTGCGGACCGCGTGTTCGATCTGGCCTGGACCCACAGCCAAGTGGCGCTGCAACAGATCAATGCCAGTGAAGCCGATGCGCAACTGTATGGCGGGCTGGCCGGAAGTATCCTGTACGCCAACCCCTCACTCCGCGCCGAGCCGAGTGTGGTAAAGAGCAACCGTCGCGGCCAGTCTGGACTGTGGGGCTATTCGATTTCTGGAGATTTACCCATTGTCCTACTGAAGATTCGCGAATCGGCACATACCGAATTGGTCCGCCAATTGGTGCAGGCGCATGCGTATTGGCGAAGTCGTGGACTGAAGGTAGATCTCGTTATCTGGAACGAGGATCACTCTGGCTACAGGCAAGTTCTGAGCGAGCAGATCATGGCGCTCATCGCGGCTGGCGGCGAAAGCAATGTGACCGACCGGCCGGGCGGCATCTTCGTGCGGCCGGCGGACCAGATCGCCGATGAGGATCGCATCTTGGTGCAGACCGTGGCACGCGTCGTCCTGTCGGACGTTCTCGGAGATTTGGCCGACCAGGTCAGCCACCGGAGCCAGGGCAGCCGAATCTATCCACCGCTGCTCTCCATTCGGAGCCAGCGTGTGAAAAACACCGCACCTCTCTTGAGCCCGGGGCTTCGCACCGATCTGATCCTCTGGAATGGAATCGGTGGCTTCACTCCGGATGGACGTGAGTACGTCATCACCACCCAACCAGGGCTTGCGACGCCGGCCCCCTGGGCGAACGTACTGGCCAACCCAGCGTTCGGTACCGTGCTGTCGGAAAGTGGCTCCGCCTACACCTGGGCCGAGAACGCGCACGAGTTCCGGCTTACGCCATGGAGCAACGATCCCGTCGGCGACACGTGCGGGGAAGCCCTCTACTTGCGCGACGAGGAGAGCGGCCGGTTCTGGTCCCCGACACCGCTACCCTGCCAAGGCCCGACAGACCAGCCCACCGTCACCCGTCACGGCTTCGGTTACAGCGTCTTCGAGCACAGCCAGGGCGGAATACGGTCGGAGCTGTCCATCTACGTCGACGTGAATGCGCCGGTGAAGTTTTCCGTCCTCAAAGTGCGCAACGACTCAGGTCGAATTCGCCGACTGTCGGCGACTGCCTACGTGGAATGGGTTCTGGGGGACCAGCGGGAGAAGACAGCACCCCACGTGGTTACGGACGCCGATCCTGGTACCGGTGCGCTCTTCGCGCGCAACCCCTACAGCATGGAGTTCCCCGACAGGGTCGCGTTCCTAGACACGGACGACCGGACGGGCACCGTGACCGGCGACCGAACCGAGTTTCTGGGCCGCAATGGAACCATGCAAAGTCCGGCGGCCATGACCCGCGCACGCCTCTCGGGCAAGCTCGGCGCCACGATCGATCCCTGCGCCGCAATCCAGGTCCCCATCGAGCTTTACCCTGGGCAAGAACGGGAGATCATTTTCCGGCTCGGCGTGGGAAGAAGCACCGACGACGCCGCCAGTCTGGTGCAGCGCCATCGGGGCTCGCAGGCGGCTCGATGCGCGTTGGAATCGGTTTGGCAGTACTGGAAACACACCCTCGGCGCGGTGCAAGTGGATACACCCGACCCCGCACTCGATGTCCTAGCCAATGGCTGGCTCGTGTACCAGACCCTGGCGTGCCGGTTGTGGGCGCGCAGCGGGTCCTACCAGTCAGGGGGCGCCTTCGGCTTTCGCGACCAATTGCAAGACACGATGGCGCTCATTCACTGCGAGCCGCGCCTACTGCGCGAGCAATTGCTCTTGTGCGCCGCCCATCAGTTCCAGGAGGGAGATGTTCAGCACTGGTGGCATCCGCCGTCGGGCCGGGGCGTGCGTACTCACTGTTCGGACGATTTTCTCTGGCTGCCTCTGGCTGCCTGTCGCTATGTCCTCGGCACCGGAGACACCGACGTGCTGGATGAGCTCATCCCCTTCCTCGACGGCCGTCCCGTTGGCGCGGAGGAAGACTCGTACTACGACCTGCCACGACGCTCCGCAGAGGCAGACACTCTGTATGCGCATTGCACCCGCGCCATCCTGCACGGACTTCGCTTCGGGCAGCACGGTCTACCACTGATCGGCTCTGGCGATTGGAACGACGGCATGAATTGCGTGGGCGCGCAAGGTAAGGGCGAAAGCGTGTGGCTGGGATTCTTCCTCTATGACGTGCTCGAGCGCTTCACCCCGCTGGCGCGGCGGCGCGGCGATCTAGCCTTCGCCGAGCGCTGCCAAACCGAGGCGGCGAAGGTGCGGCGAAATGTCGAAGCGAGCGGCTGGGATGGCGAATGGTACCGGCGCGCCTACTTCGACGACGGCACGCCCTTGGGGTCGGCAAGCAGCCCCGAATGCCAGATCGATTCCATCGCACAGAGCTGGTCGGTGCTGTCGGGGGCCGGCGATCCCGCAAGGTCGCGCATGGCCATGAATGCGCTCGACAAGCGCCTGGTTCGCCGCGACCACGCCCTCATCCAATTGCTCGACCCGCCTTTCGACAAGTCGAACCTGGAGCCAGGCTACATCAAGGGCTATGTGCCGGGCGTGCGCGAAAACGGCGGCCAGTACACGCATGCCGCGATTTGGGCAGCGATGGCCTTCGCGGCCCAGGGTGACGCCAAGCGTGCTTGGGAGCTCTTGGCCATGATCAATCCCGTGAACCACGGCAAGTCCGCCGAGGCGATCAAGATCTACAAAGTGGAGCCGTACGTTGTCGCTGCCGACGTGTACGCCATGGCGCCGCACACAGGTCGCGGCGGCTGGACGTGGTACACGGGATCGGCCGGCTGGCTCTACCGCCTAATGGTCGAATCTCTGCTGGGGCTAAAGCTGGAAGTCGACAAGCTTCACGTTGCCCCTTGTCTTCCCGCGGCCTGGCAGGCCTTCACAGTCCACTATCGGCACGGTGAAACCGTGTACCACATCCGAGCCACGCGCTCCGCCAGTGACCGCGGTATGACGGTGACCCTCGACGGCATCGAACAGGCCGATCCCGTGATTCCTCTGGCGGACGACCACAGGGAGCACGCCGTGGAGGTTCGTATCGCCGAGGACAAGAATCAGGTCACCGGATGACGACCCGAGCTTGCCCTCCGCTGTTCGCGGACGAGAGGTCGGACGATTTGCAGGCCGCTAACTATGATTGCGAGTGAAGAGGACATCATGAATCCAACACCTCTATATCCACTGCGGTTCGAACCGATCTATCAATATCGACTCTGGGGTGGTCGCCGTTTGGCCAACGTGCTTTCCCAACCACTGCCCGGCGACGGCCCTATCGGAGAGGCCTGGCTGCTGAGCGACCGCGATGACTTTCCCAGTCTTGTCGCGGATGGACCGCTCAAAGGACAGACGATAGCGCAATTGACCAAGCGGTGGCCAGAGGCGTTGCTGGGAAAACTAGCCGGGCGCTTTCTCCGGTTCCCTCTGCTACTAAAATTCCTTGATGCGCGCGAGATGCTTTCTGTCCAGGTTCATCCCTCGGATCAGCAATCGGACTATCTACCCGCGGGCGAACGTGGCAAGACCGAAGCCTGGGTTGTGCTGGAGGCGGGTCCCGAGAGCCGTGTCTACGCGGGTCTGAAACCAGCCACAACGGCAGACGATTTGCGAGGGGCGATCGCGAGTCGCTCTTTGGCGGACCACCTGGCCAGCTTCAAACCAAAGGCTGGCGACGGCGTTTTTCTGCAGTCTCGGACTGTGCACTCGCTGGGCGACCTGGTGGTTTTCGAAGTGCAAGAAAACAGCGACGTCACGTTTCGGCTTTACGACTGGGATCGCATAGACGCCAAGACCGGCCAACCTCGAGCGCTGCAGGTCGATCAGGCGATCGCCTGCATTGATTTTTCCCAAGGCGCATTAGGTCCCGTGGTGCCGTTGATCGAAGAGACAAAGCCGGTGCTGCGAGAGCGGCTATTTCTCTGTAAACAGTTCGGCTTGTGGCGACTCCGAGGTGAATCACCGTTCGTAGTTGGCGCCGTGGGAACACCGCGCGTCCTGGTGTTCTTAGAAGGAGACGGTCGGTTGGAACACGATGGCAATGAGTATGCCTTTAGCAAAGGTGATGTGATGATCCTGCCTGCCGCGGTTGGCACGTGTTTATGCCGCCCGCATGGCGCAGTAAGCCTATTAGAAATATCGCTACCCGAAGGAGGTTGACTCAATGAAAAGACTCGTGGTCTTTGATCTAGACGGCACGCTGGCCGAAAGTAAATCATCTCTGGATGCTGAAATGGCCATTCTGCTCAATGCGCTGCTAGCGATTGTGAAAGTGGCTGTTATTTCTGGCGGTAACTGGCCCCAATTCGAAAAGCAATTGCTCGCCAATCTTTCACAAGGCGAAGGACTGAAGAATTTGTCACTCCTCCCCACCTGTGGAACCAAGTTCTACGAATATGAATCGGGCTGGAAAATACTC
>Ga0265313_10002903_pt1 | contig 14332 bp, 13 predicted proteins | sample 4123metaG_FD_203122 | JGI IMG/M metagenome (GOLD analysis project Ga0265313, IMG submission 203122) | Rhizosphere microbial communities from Carex aquatilis grown in University of Washington, Seatle, WA, United States - 4-1-23 metaG | ecosystem: Host-associated > Plants > Roots > Rhizosphere >...
CGAGTCCACGCCCTTGCAGCTTCCCGACGGACCGGGCGGCAACCGCGAGTGCGGCGTTTCCGGGTCAACCTGTGCCCTGCGCTGGCTCTGTTCGAGGATGCGCCCGATCTCGCCTGCGGTTTGGTTGCCACCACCTGCCAGCAACTGCAAGGCCAAATAGATCGCGCCGCCAACCAGCCCAATCCCGCCCACGCCGGCCCCGACGCGCCCGCCGGGAAAACTCGATCCGCGCCGATCTTCGACCTGAGCTTCATCGGCTCTGTCTGAATCGTCGAACTGCACCTTCCCAGCATGCCAGACCGACGCGGCCGAGCAAGCGCGAGCCTAGAAATCCGCCATCCCACAAGAAGGCAGGGGCGGGCAAGCGGCCTACCCAGCGAGGCCCGGCGGCTTGGTGCGGATTTAGTGCCGCCACGGTCACGTTCGTTGTGGCTACCACCAAGGACCTAGCCTGTGTCTTGAGTGCTGGACGAATTCGAGCCTTGCGAGGGAGGTGTGTCAGCCTACTTGAAGGAAAAGAAAGACAAGCCAGCCAGCTGAAACTGCAACCGCATCGGCCGCTGAAGGAAGCAGGAACTCGAGTATCGAGTCAGTCTCGTGGCCGTCGATCAGAGGACCCTGGTGGCGCCCAATGGCGATCGGGCTTGCCTCGTTGGAGGATGTGGTGAGAACGCGAGGAGTTATGGCGCGACGGGCCGCCAATCGCTCCAGTCCGCCATCACGATTCTTGCCATCCGCTTGACCGCCCTGTGTAGCCAGCCTTTGGGCCGCTTCTTCAGGTCGGAAGCGATGGCTCTCTGGGCACCCTTGGTTCCGAGATGGATGTTGGCAGTCTCGTATCCCATAGCCTGGAGTAGCGCAGACTCGTCATGCCCCTCGGGAAGGTCGGCGAGTTCAACTCGTGTGCAGTCAGGCGCGAGTCGGCGAACTATCCACTTGCCGTGGACGCCGACGAACGGGTCGGGGACACGAACGGCGTTCTCGATAATGTCCTGATAGTAGATCTTGGTTTTCTGCGGTTGAGCGAGCGCCATGCAGCAGGCGGATGGAGCCAGTGCCTTCGCTTCGCGAGCAATCTGCCCACCCCTCCAGTTGGACAGGGCGACGAATCGCTGACGCCCAAGGCTTCCCAGACCGGCAATGCGGTGGACGATTCGGCCTTTCAAGCCCCGCTCGGGAAGAAGGTGCTGAAGACCAACTCGGGCCTCCCTCGGAATCGAGCTCTGCCAGGTGGTGAGGCTGTCGAGCTTCTTCCAGAATCTCACCGGGTCACGCAGCTTGTTTAGCAAGACATTCCGCAGCCAGCCGTGCTGCTCGGCGAGTACGAATGGCTTTCCTCCTGCCTCGAGCGCTTCCTCGTATCCAGCCAGAATCGAATCGCACGCCTCCCTGCGACCGATGGAAAGGTGGTCGCTGCGTACCGCGAGGTGGGCGCTGGTCGCGAGTCGAACGAGATCGTTGGTCCATGGCAACGGGAATGCCTCGTCGAAGTCATTCACGCCCCAGACCAGCCGCCCTTCTCGGTCCCGCCAGGTTCCAAAGTTCTCCACGTGCAGATCACCGACGGCCAGCACCACGGGAGCGTCTGTCAAATCAGAGCACGCTTCCGGCCAAAGCTGCATCCAGCGGTAGAAGGTAGCCCGGAAGAATGGGAACTCTCCTGAGGCCATCATCTGGTGTTTGTGCCTGATGTCGGCGCGAATCAGTTCCAGCCCGTCGCCGATCCAATGCTCGTATAGGCGTGTCGCCTTCTGGATATTCATTTGCGCCAAGCCTATCACCGGGGATAGTGAACGGCGTGGACGTAAACGAGTGACGTTCTGTTTGCGCATGCTACGGGCACTTTGGACCCTGGCTGTCCAAGCCCTCCCGATCTCGGGCGAACGAGGCCGAGAGACGACCATCGACGCGGGTCAGCTTGACCACGTAGATGCTATCGAAGTCGTCATGCTCCCACGCGGGCACCATCGAGGTATCGCCGCCGCCTTGCGCGACGAGATCCTTCACCAAGCTGGCCAGCAATTCGTGCTCCCATGCCACGAAGACCAGCGCGCTTCGGTACTCCGGCCGCGTTAGCTCCTTGCGCAACCCTTCGATGTCGCGGAAGCCGAACTGCGTGTTCGCCGGAAGGCCGAGCTGAATCGCGGTCGGTTCGATCGTAGCCAGGGGCCGGATGTAGTCGTAGAGACGGCCCTTGTCGTTGACTTGTTGCTTCGGGTTCGGCGCGAAAATGAATGCGGGCTTCCCGAACTTCGCTATCAGAACGCGAGGCAGGGCCAGGGACCGGTTCAAACCTTGGCAGTTTAACTGGCCGAGCCCATCTACAGGTTTTTCACCGTGGCGGATCAGGACGATGGTCTCCTCGGATCGCTCGGTGGCTGTTGCCCGGGCGGTCCCGGTCATCACTTGGGCGGTGACCAGCAGAACCGCAATCCGTCCGACCGCTTTGCGATATCGGCTCATGTAGTGACCTTGCCGCGCTCCTGTCGGGTTCGCAAGGTCGGTGAACCGCGACCACCCAACAGGGCTCAAGGTCTGGTTCCGTTGTTGTGCTGTTCGCCTGGCGCGGCTCGGCTCATGAGATTTCTAAACTGCCTCGGCCAAGACGCAGGCGACGTCAGACAGATTCCGTCCGATCGCGAGAAGGCACACACACCCTCCATCGAGTGCCTGGCACAGCTCGTAGGCCGGGTACTTCGACAACCGACGGTCGCGGCTTCAGTGTCACCATGACGGAGCGGATCGTGAAACTTGCTCTTCTTCGAATCGAAATTCATCTGCTGGCGGCTGAAAGAGAATGGTCGCGGCCGCGTCCTGATAGACGAGGACGGGCTGTAGTCGGCCCGGCTCGCAGCGCCGCCAGGTAATTCGGCACTTGTTTCTTCGGCTTGCGCATCAGGGTGCAGAGGAAGCTGACTGGAGGTGTGGCCATGCCAGTGTGCTCGGTAAATCGCGCGTGCAGGCTCTGCCAGATGGCGACTGTGTGGCTCACGTCGGCCACCGAACGATGGAACTGCCGCGCGTTCGACGTGCGCACCTGCAGGGCATCCACCAGTGCGTCCAGCCGGTAGCTGTGAAGCCCAGGTGCCAGTCGACGTGCCAGGCGCATGGTACACAGAAATTCGCTTTCGTGTCTCAGTCCTGCGCGCGCCAGCTCCGCGTGCAAGAACCCGCGATCAAAGGCGGCGTTGTGCGCGACGATGGGCAGGCCCCGCACGAAATGCTGCAACGGCGGCATCACATGTTCCGGCCGCGGCTGTCCACGCAGCATCGCATCGGTGATGCCGGTCAGCGATGTGATGAAGGACGGCAACATCATTCCCGGATGCATAAGCTGGTGAAACGTCTCCACTGGTTGGTGGTCCACAAGCAGCGTTGCCGCCACCTCAATGGTGCGGTCGAACGCTGGCGTCAGCCCGGTGGTCTCGAAGTCGAGCACCACCAGTTCGCGCGTGGTGGCCACACCATCTGGGAACGTCATGGACGCACGGTACAGAGGCGCGGAGGCGCTGTCCACGGTTCGTGAGCCAGGCCATAGCATTATGGCGACGTGGTAGACCTCAAGAGTTTCCCTTTGAACACCGTTTCGTCACAACCGTTGGTCAGAATGAAGCCGAGGAGGTCCCATACACGTCATGACCGACAACAATGTGAATCCCGACCAAATACCGAGCGAGCCCGTACCTGCCGGCCGGCAAGCAAATGGGGCACCTCCACCCACGGCCGAGGAAGCTCGGCGGGACGATGAACCCACCTGGCCAGGCGGAGAATACGGCAATGACAACAATCTCGTGGCAGATGGAACCTGCGATGACGAGGACAATGATCGATCCACACCGCAGCTGGCCGCGCCTCTGAGCTGCCGGCAATCGTCCCTGTGGAACGAGGCCATCGCCAGAATCCGTGCCTCGAAATCCGGTGGCGAGTCTTGCCAGCAAGAAGAGGCGCCATCGCGGCGTCTCCCGCGCCGTCCTGGCGCAAGATCGTTCTCGTAAACCACCGTACTCACCAAGCTGTGGCCACCGGTCTCCCTTTGAATGATGTTCGTTGCCTAAACTACGATGAGGCCACCACTTTGTGTGGCGACGGGTCAGCCGACACCATCTCTGCACTCTCGGTTCAGTGCGGGTCCAGTACGATCTCGTCTGGCTCCTGCACCTCGTGGGCGACGTCCACCAGCCCCTCCATTGCACGTCGCGTTTCGACCGCGACCAGCCCAACGGCGACCGGGGTGGCAACCTTGTCGCGCTCTGCGCACGCCCATGCTCGCGCTGTGACCTAGGCTCATGGCTGGCTTCTCGCCGGTCTCACCCCGGCAGTAATAGCCGAGTCCGACATCCCCCTGCCGCGATTGTCTTGGACTTCCCCAGGAAAGGGGGGAGCATTCCACCACTCAAGCTGCAGGAGGCGATCACCATGGGCGACAAGTCACCGAAGGCGAAGGACAAATCCAGGAAGCAGGACATCGCGGACAGCAACCAAAAGTTGCTGGCCGCTAAGGCGAAAATGTCAGTGTCGGCAGTGGTTCCTGGAAAGAAGAGCAAGTAGGCCCCATCCGCGCACGCATCTCCGGACGCGTCGTCCGCGCTGCAAATTTTCTGGGGCCGCGCTCACCAAATCCGCTACCGTCTGCCGCTCACAGCTGTTCTTCCGGTGGCCGGGAACCTCCCCGGTGACCTTCGCCGCGTAGGGCATGCACTTCAATCCCCAACCCAAGGAATCCCAATGGCCAAGGGTCCTCTTTCCAAGTCCGCCCTAATTCAAACCCTCGTCGACAAGCACGCCACCAACCTCACCCGCAAGGACGTGAAGGACATCATCGAGTCAGTGGCCAGTATCGGTCAGGCCGAGCTGAAGAAGAACGGCGTCTTCGTCGTGCCCGGTCTCATACGCATGGTCGTCATCAAGAAGCCCGCCACCAAGGAGCGCAAGGGCATCAACCCCTTCACCAAGGAGCCGACGGTCTTCAAGGCTAAGCCAGCTCGCAAGGTGATCAAGGGACGCCCGGTGAAGGCGGCCAAGGACGCCGTCGCGTAGCGAAGCCGCATCAGGAGGCTTCATTCACCAGAAGGATTCGAACTGCGACAGCGCAAGAACTCACGACGATCCTCCTGTGCCCGGCATTGTATAGCGTTGGCAGGTGGTTCGATCGTGGGGCTTGCCCTTGCTGGCGTGGCTTGGTGGGGAACTGCGGACGCCAAACCCAGCGCGGACGCAGGAGCGGGCGCGAGCGCCGTGGCCTCGACGCCAGCAGGAAGCGGCGTTAAGGGCACACTCACCGCCTCGGACAAAATGGCGGTGCTCGATCGCCTGGGCCGGCTTAACCAATCGGGGCGGTTCTTGTTCGGTCAACAGTCCGCGACGTTGTGGGGCATGTATCTCGATGGGCGGTTGGTTTCGACTAGCGCGTGGTTCGACTCGACGGCACGAGCGGGGCGCTTCACTTCGGACAGCGAAGCTTTGGTAGGCGAGCATCCTGCCATGCTGGGCGTCAGTCTTCAAATGCTGGCGTTCGAGCCTGTGGCACTACAGCGTCGGACTCCCATCGCCGAGGCCATTCGGTTTCAGTTCGCCCAGGGTGGATTGGTAACAATGGACTGGCATGCACCGAGCTGCACTGCCAACCGGCCGTCGGCGGGCTCACTCGGCGCGGTGAAAGTCGATGGCCACGACGTGGCAATCCAGGCCGACCCAGGGGGTGCGTTCTTCTACGCCGAAGAGGAGTACACACACGCAATCCAATCGCAAACCGACGTTCCGGAAGGATTGAAGTGCCTTTGTCTCATCGCCAACGATGCGCCTTTGACCGCGGGACCGGACCAAGGGATGTCGGGAAAGACCTGGCTGGTCGCCCACGCGAAGCAGTCGGCGAAGGTGATGCGCGAGGAGGGGCTCGCGGATCTGCCGATCATCGTGCGTCCGTTTCACGAGCACAATGGGTCGTGGTTTTGGTGGGGACAGCCCTATTGGAACTGTGCCGCGCTTCTGGACAAGCCCGATGCCATCTCCGGTCCCGAGGCTTACAAGACCGTGGCGCGCACGTTTGTCTCGACCCTGCGGGCCGAGCCGGGGATGAGCAATCTCCTCTTCGCATACTCGCCCGACCGGCTGCTCGGTCCGCGCGATCAAGAACCGTTTACAGCGGCGCAGAAGAAGGTCATGGATCCCATGGATACCACGCGCGCGCTCCTACGCGACCGTCTTGTCGGGGAGCTGCGCGCGGCCGGTCTCGCGAACAAGAGCCCTGCGCAGGCTGGCGCCACCTTGCGCTCGCCACAGGTGACCTCCGCAAAACATGCGGACACGTACGTGGCGCAACGGCGCCGCTACTACAACGAGGCCTACGCGGGCGACGATGTGTTCGACGTGCTGGGCATCGACCTCTACCACCCCATCGCTCGCCCGGCGAACAACGCCGACCTGCGCCTGTTCCGATTGCAACTGCGCGCGCTCGCCGAAGAAGCAAAGGCGCGAGCAAAGGTCTACGCTTGGACCGAGGCCGGCACACTCCGCCTGCAGCTCCTTCAGCTCGCCAGCCAAACCGCAGTCGGGCGGGCGCTCCAGGTTCACAGCCAAGCCAGCGTCGATCGTGCGCTGGCTCGACTCTTCGATCCTTCCGACCGAGCGACACTGCTCCGGAACTACCACCTCGCCACCGCAGGTCCAATCGCGCTTGCCGCCCGTGAACGCTCGCAAGTCGTGCCGAACCAATCGGAGGACTGGTTCAACCGGCAATTGCTCCTCTTGGCCAAGGAGTCGAAAGTGGCCTACGCGCTGGTTTGGCACACCTACTACGACGCCACCGCGCCCGATCAAGATTTCTACTACTTCGTTCCCTACCCGGGACATCCAGAAGCGGCCAGCTATCAGCGCTTCTACGCCGACCCAGCGACCTGTTTTCTTCGCGACATCTGCCCTCCCTGAAAGCGTGCGTCTCGCGAAGCGCTTCGCTACTGATAGGGGGCTAACTTCTGCTCGCGCTCGAAGACGTCTCGGATAGCGGACTCGCTCTCGCTGACCCATTGGGAAGACCGCCTTTCCGCTAGATCCTCTCCAGCCAGATCAAGAGCCAAAGGGAACAATGCCAGCGGATGGCGGTTTCAGGCCGCACGACGGTGATCGCCTTTCGCACCGAGCCGCAAACGCGAGTGGCGAGAGCGATGATGGCGCGTATTATCAGCTGCGACTCTTGCTTGACCCGCATCCCCGGGCTTACGACTCCTTCCTGGTGCGGTGGCTTCGCGTCTGGGTACCGGATTGCACGGATGGGTGTGTTTGTCCTTCACGGGATGTCGCCCATCCCTTGGCCTATTGAGGAGAATCATGAATCAGCTTCCAACGTCACGTTCGACTCTCATCGCGTCGGCATTCGCCGTCTCGGCCCTTCTTTCCTTGGCCGACTGTTCGAGCAGTGGGCTCGGCAACACGGCAAGCAAGGACAGCGGGACCGGCCCCGACGGCGCTGTCGTCGGCCCGGCAAACGTGGTCATTTCGGCGGCGGCACGCACGCCCCGCACCACGACCTGGTCGGTCAACTACTGGCAGTGGGCACCGACCTACGGGAACGACGTGGCGGGCACCGAGTCGCTGGTCGCGGCGGTCGCGCCGTCCTTCATTCGCGTGGGCGGCTACAACAACGACGCCAACACACCCGATGCGTTCGACGACGCACAGATGGATACGCTGGTGGCGTACGCGACGGCCATCGGCGCGCAGCCCATCATCCAAGTTCCGCTCTTGCAGGACACGAACGGACAGCCACCCACGGCCGACACCGCGGCCGCGATGGTGCGCTACGCGAACGTGACCAAGAGCTACGCGATCAAGTACTTCTCCATTGGCAATGAACCCGACCTCTACGCCAGCCAGGGATTGCCATCGGATTCGAGCAAGCCGGCGATCCCCAACTTCGGGCCGTTGGACTATTGCACCACCGCGCGCGCCTACGTGACCGCGATGAAAGCGGTCGACCCGACCATCATGATTGTCGGGCCGGATCTGGCGTGGAAGTACCAGGCCGGCAATAGCACCAATGACTGGTTGACACCGATTCTGCAGACCTGTGGCGATCTCTTCGACGTGGTGTCGATCCACCGCTATCCCTTCGAGGCCGCGCAGTCCTCGCTGGCCTCGGCGGCGACCGATGCCGCCAAGTACCGCGCGGTCATGACGTCCGTGCAGGGCATCCTTCAGGCTACTGGCTACGGACAAAAGCCTCTCGCGCTCACCGAGATGAATGTTGCCTACGACGCCACCGCGTGCGTGCTAGACGCCTCGCCGGGCACCGTGGGTTCGGCGCTTTGGGTGGCCGACAGCCTCGGCACGTCGATGGGGCTGGGGCTCTGGACGTCGGCGATTTGGGACATCAGCGATACCCAAAGCTGGTCGCTCGGGTTCATCGGCGAGCCGCCCGCGCACCAGCCGCGCCCCGAATACTACGCCTACTTGTTCTATGCGCAGCACTTCGGCCCGACCCTGCTTGGCGTGACCTCGTCGCCGGCAGGGGTGAGCGTTTACGCCAGCCGCAACGCCGCGGATACCGCCACCGAGATCATCGTGGCGAACTGGAACACCACCACCCAGTCCTTGAGCTTCGCGGTCACCGGACTGCCCTCGGCATCCGCGACCTCGCCGACCTTCCAGATGCCGGCGGTTTCTCTCGCGGCCTTCGAGCTCGCGGACACCGGCGCGACGACCGCGTGGATCTACGGCGAGGCGGAGCGGGTGGCCGGGCAAGGCGCGCAAGTGCTGGGGCCGGGAAGCGCACCGGGCGTATATCCCGATGCGGGCGCGGGCTCGGCGGGTCGGACCGTCGGGGCCGGTTGCCAATCCGGCGGCCCGACCTGCACGCAGACGGTTCTGCCGGGGCCGGCCATCACGACCAACGGCTCGGCGAAGGCCGCGAACTTGAGCTTCGGCACGCCTCCCAATGCGTGGGGTTCGTACGCCTACGCGGCCAGCGGACAAACCAATCCCGCCGCTGCTGTCACGGTCGACGGGAACGGCCTCACCATCTCGGGCGGCTTCGGCCCGCTCACCGGCTCGGGCAACAATTGGGAAGGCTTCGGTCTTTACTACAGCAGCATGAGCTGCATCAACGCCTCGTCGTACACCGGCGTGAAGTTCGACTTCTCGGGCGACCTCGGCGGCTGTGGCTTCCAGCTCGGGGCTTCGTTCAGCCGCGACCTCGCCAATGCCGACGATGCCACACGTGGTGCGTGCGCCGGCACAAGTGCGAGCTGCTACGGCCCCTCTTTCGACATCACCGCGGCGGCGCTCGCGGCGACGCCGACGTCTCCGACGATTCGCGTACCATTTACGTCGCTCACTGGCGGCATGCCAGTCAGCACGTTCGATCCGAGTTTCATGGTCAGCTTGCAGTGGCAGCTCAGCACCACGCTCGCGAATCCTAACGGTGGCACGTGCTCGGCCAAGTTCACGGTCGAGAATGTTTCATTTTACTAAGCTAGCTGGCAAACGCGGCCGCGTAGCGTTCGTCGAGGATGCGCGCGTGATGATGGGCATGCCCGGCCATGATGTACGCCAGGGCGCGCACCGAGGTGGAATTCTGGTTGACCACGCCCCTGCGCTCCCAAGCGGCTGGACCGAGATGCCTGAACATGGCCACGTGGCTCCGTCGCGCGAGCGCGAATTCGTCGAGCAGTTCGAGGAGCGAGCAGAGTTCGTGTTCCGCCAAGGCCGCGTAGGCGTTTTCGTCGAAGCTGGGAAGGGAAGTAGCTTCGCCGCGAGCAATGCAAAGCGCGCGGTAGGCGCACACGCGCTCGGCGTCGATGATGTGGCCGACGACTTCGCGAATGCTCCATTTGCCGGGCGCATAGCGAAAGCTGGCTCGCTCGAGCGAAAGTGGAACGAGCCGCGCATGCAACTCGCTGGGCTGTTGGCTGAAAAGCGAAACGAAGTCCTCCTCGGCAACCAGCGATACATACCGTTCAAAGTAGGGAGCGTATTCGGTCGGAGACGGTCGGCTCGCGTGCATATGGCAAACCTAGCGCAGTTTTTTCGATCCGCAGGAACAGTCACCAAGGAGCCAACGGTTTTCAAGGCCAAACCAGCTCGCCAAGTCATCAAAGGATCCCGGTGAAAGCGGCCAAGGATGCCGTCGCGTAGTGCTTCTCGAATAGAGAGTGACTATTGGAGCGGCAACAGCAGATCGCTGGCACCGAAGATGGCCGGGAGCCCAGTGGAATCTGGCGATCCCCAGTAGACAACCATCCGGTAGGCTGAGTCCCCATCCTGACAGAGGCGAAGCGCGTACTCGCCCGCTTCGTCTTCGCAGGAAAGGGGCGCGCCGTTGTTTTCAAGAATCTGGCTGGTGTTGCCGGCCTGTGCCGGGTCGGTGCAAACCGGTCCGGCCAATGTTACGGCGAACGGAGAAACGAGGAAGTTGAACTCGTCCACACTCCCAGGAGCCGCCACACCGAGCAGCACTGCCCCTGCCTGCGAGCGACGGAGCACGACTGCGAGAAGCCCCACCTCCCCAGAATTGGCGCTCTCTGACCACCACTGCGACATCTGATACGGCTGGTCGTCGGCAGTGAACTGCAGGTTGGGGAGGGAAATAACTAAGTCGAAGCCACAAGATGCCGTTGACCGGAACCGATGCGCAACGACTTGATTGCCAGACGGCCCGGTGGTCGTCCGACCGACAAAGACGACCTCGCTGTTCCCCAGGGATGGCGTGTACGAGGAACAGGTGCCTTGAAACACAATGCTGGGATTGACCGGCAAGGCGGAACAACTCGAAGCCGTTGCCATCATTCCGCCCGTAGTCTTGGTTCCGCCCATGGACGACCCACCCGTAGCATTGCCTCCAAGACCGACCGCTCCCCCGCTCCCCAATCCTGCATCACCACCAGAAAGGCCAAGACCAGACTGGCTGCCACACCCCATTCCTGCAAGGCCGGCTACTAGAAAGGCCACAACGTCTACAGTCATCTTCGTCATTGAGTCCTCTGGGTTCCTAGCCACACAACAAGCTACCGGCCGATGATCGCTACGCCGTTGCTGACCCGATCCTACCCAGCGGCGGAGCCTATTAGTAAGACGTTACGGTAACGATCGCGCTGATCCCTACTGTGCCTGGGACGGATCGACTACTCGCCCTTGGAACAAAACCGCGCCAGTGGGGGCGAGGCGGATCAAAAACAGAAACGGCCGGTCCACGATGAGAACCTTGGGTGAGGATGTCACCGCGTTTCGGCCCACGGTCACCCCCGTCGCAGCCGCGGCCGTGGTCCCCTTTTCATCCACAGCGATGACTGCCTTGTGGATGACGGTCTCTACCGAGAGATCGCGCGCGCCATCCATTCCCGAGAAGTCTGCAAGGGCCGGGCTAAATGCATCGGTCATCCCCAGCGCCTGGAGAACCGCGTTGAGGGAAGAAGGCGTGGAGAACTTGAAGCGTGGCATGGTGACCTTGCCGTTCACCGCCTGAGCGGGAGTCAGCATAGTGGCAAGGCCAGTGGCCGTGAGCCCTTGCTCGAATACGTCGAAGGTTCCCGCATCCGGCACGAGAAGCACCATCGATGTCGTTCCCCCAGCATAGCCGAGGGCAGCCGCGCTCCAACCGGTTCCGCCCCAGATCGTCGCGTTGGCGTTCTCGCTAATGGACATCATTGGAACGCTGACGTCGCCTGCGGGCGCATGGAAGGTCCCATTCGGACTCTTGGCATCGAAGGGAATCAGCCAGTCGCCATGGAAGAACACCGCATTGGCGAGAACCAGCCGCGTCTCCGACGTGATCGTCCCTTGCGGGAACAGCTCAGGAATCATCTGCTCGGTCTGGTCGGACACCCAGCTGTTGATGTCGGTGCGCGCGGCCTCGGGAGTGCGGACAAAGTCTTCGACGAACAGGCCGGCGCCATAGTCCTGGGCCAAGAGGTCGAGATACGAAGACCGGAAAGAGAAGCCTTGCTGGACCCAGATCGAGTTCGCGATGCTGAGACTGAATGTCCCTGTCCCCGCGTCCGAAGGTTGCGCCGTAAGCGCAAGATCGAGCGCGTCGAACGCGCGATGGAGCCGCTCGGGCGGAAGCGTGAAATGCAGGGTCGTGGCCATCTGCGCCGCCGTGTTGTTGGCTGCGCCCCCGTACAACATCGCAAGCGCCAACGAGATGCTGGTTTGTGAGAAGATGAAGTTCTTGCCCGCGTTCAGCGGGCTCAGATGAGCATACAAGTCCACCCCGAACGCGAGGTTGTCACTGGCCAATTGCGTGGCGTCGTCCGAGGAGACAACCGGGCTCGTGATTCGGTTCTTGCTCGAGGAAATCCCGGCACTGGCGTCCGGGCTTCCGCTCGCAGGCGCGCACGAGAGACAGTTACAGGGTGCCGCACCAGTTTGGATCCCGTTCGGACAGGCCGCCGGCATCATGGGACAGAAGCAAATCGCCGGGCCGTCGGCAGCGCTACCATCGTCCGAAGCACCAGCGTCCGGAGCGCCGCTTGTCGTTCCACCTGTGCCGCCCGACGCACTCGCGCCACCGCTTCCGGGCATCTGGCCGCCGCTCGCTGGTGGGCTCTCGATAGACGTGCTCGAATTGCTGCCGCACGCGAAAATGAGCAAGCTGCCGAGAAAGAGGCCTGCTAAGCCAATTGAATTCTTCCGCATCGAATCCTCCGTTCGTCGGTTCTAATGCAGCAACTGGTGTGCCACCCTCTCGATGCGGTATCTGACAGCATCTTCCGGCTGTTTCCAGCCATTTCCAACCGACGGATGGCTCTTCCTCGTAGCGCGTTCTCAAAATTCTGAGAGCAGCTTCGCATTTCCATCATCACCGCTGGTAGGCGCCTGCCAGCCGGCTTGCCCGACAATTCACATTTGACGCGACGATTGGAGCGGGCCCTCGGCAGGATTTTTGTGGGAATAGCTGGGTGGGCGCCAATCGTCGGGCAAAGCCGGTGCAACCGCGCCAGGGCAGCAGATATTGGTAGCTATTTGAGATAGTGGCTGAGCGCTCCGCGGTAGAACTGGAGAGAATCTTCCAGAAGCGCGGCGTTTCGATCGCGCTGAGCGCGATCGATCGGCGTGGGCAATACGAACAAGATCAACCTCGTGCACGGAGATGACGTCGCGCTCACCAAGATCGCCATGTCGCCCTTTCTCAAGATCGCCTCCATTCCGAGCAAGCACCGGGCCGGTTTCCGTCTCTTCTGGCGCTGGAAGTCCCGCTCGCGCAGCCCGGTGGCGAGCAACGTCTCCGCCGGGGTCAAGGCGCTCATTCGCTCATTCTCCAGATGGCCCGGGCCAACGTCGGCTGGGGCGCGCCAAGAATCCACGGCGAGTTGCTCAAGCTCGGCATCGACATTGGCGAGCGTAGCGTCTCCCGCTTCATGCCGCCCAGGCCACGCAAGCCGCCCTCACAAACCTGGCGAACGTTCCTCAACAACCACCTCGGCTCGCTTGTATCCATCGACTTCTTCACCCTTCCCAGCGCCACCTTCCGCGTCCTCTACGTCCTGTTCGTCCTCTCCCACGACCGCCGGCACGTTCTTCATTTCAACGTCACCGAGTTTCCGAGCGCGCGGTGGACCGGGCAGCAGATCATCGAGGCGTTTTCCGAGGACACGGCACCCTATGACATGATCCGCGACCGAGACGGAATCTACGGTGAGGACTTCCGACGTCGCGTTGAGGGCATCTACATCGAGGAAGTTCTTTCGGCCCCGCGTTCCCCCTGGCAGAACGCGTATGCCGAACGCCTCGTGGGATCGGTCCGTCGAGAATGCCTCGATCACGTCATTGTCCTCGGTCAGCAGCACCTGTACCGGATCCTGAAGTCCTACTTCGGCTACTATCACCGGTCGCGAACGCACCTGTCTCTGGGGAAGGACGCGCCTACGCCGAGGCCAGCCCAGCAACCGACCATGGGCGAGATGGTAGAGCTACCGAAAGTGGGTGGCCTGCAGCACCGCTACGAGCGCCGCGCCGCCTGATCCTCGCAGGCGTCTGCTTGCTGTAGTCCATCCTCGTCAGTCCCCACGCGATCTCGCGCCCGATATGGGTGCGCTCGCCCGCGATCACGCTCGTGGGCGAGCCCGGACTTCCACCTGGACGCCATACTTATGCTCCTATGCTCCTCCGACCATCGACCACCTGTTCAAGACGCATGGCTGCCCCTACCAAATCGGACGCCGTGCTCGCTGTCCTGCCTGTGCTCGCCAAGATCTGGTCGACCATCTTCGTGATGCTGTCCATGCTTCGGCCAACCGCTTCGGTGGCTTCTCTTTGCCGCTGAGCCGTGTCCGCGATGGTACCGACCGATCGAGTTGTTTCCTCTGATAGGGCGATACCTTCTTGCCCCGCCTGAACCGCG
>Ga0265313_10002906_pt1 | contig 14320 bp, 11 predicted proteins | sample 4123metaG_FD_203122 | JGI IMG/M metagenome (GOLD analysis project Ga0265313, IMG submission 203122) | Rhizosphere microbial communities from Carex aquatilis grown in University of Washington, Seatle, WA, United States - 4-1-23 metaG | ecosystem: Host-associated > Plants > Roots > Rhizosphere >...
TCAACCCATAGATTTTTCAGGTGAGGGGTAAGTTCATGTCCCAATCACCCCTCACCCGGTTCGCCTAAGCGCTGGCGCGCAAGGCGAACCGCCCTCTCCCACAAGGGGAGAGGGCATGCGTTCAGTGTTGTTGTTTCGGAATCCGCAGCACGATGCCGTCCAGCGCCTCGGTCATGCGCAACTGGCACGACAGGCGCGAATTTGGCTGCACCAGCGGCGCGAAGTCGAGCATGGTTTCCTCCATGTCGGTCTTGGCAGCCAGCTTCCCCGCCCAGTCCGGATCGATATAGACCTGGCAGGTGGCGCAGGCGCAGGCGCCGCCGCAATCGGCGTCGATCCCCGGCACCAGATGCTTGACCGCCCCTTCCATCAGCGACCAGCCTTCGGGGACGTCGATGGTGTGGCGAACACCATTGTCCTCGATGAAGGTGGCTTTGAAGGCGCGCTTCATCCGATCAGGTTCTTCACAGGGATGGACAGATCGGCGATCCGCGCGGCCTCAACCGCCTTGCCCTCGGCGATCAGCTTGCGGCCGATCATGTAGTCCTGGCCGGCGTTCACCGCCTCCACCGCCGCGATTTTTCCGTCGCGCAGATGGAAGACGGAGAATTTGCGCCCCGCCGGATCGCCACGCTGCACTAGCGTATCGGTGGGCCGCGCCAGCCCGGCGATCTGCAGCTTCAAATCATACTGGTCGGACCAGAACCACGGCACTTCGCTGTAATCCCTGGGCTTGCCCACCATGGCCAGCGCCGCATGCTTGGCCTGATCGATGGCGTTCTGCACGCATTCCAGCCGCAGTTCGATGCCCTCGCGGCCATGATGCCGTGTGCAATCGCCCGCCGCGTAAATGTCGGGATCGCTGGTGCGGGCGTTGCGGTCCACCACAATGCCGTCGCTGCAGGCCAATCCCGCGGCGCGGGCCAGATCGTCATTGCCTGTGACGCCGATGCCGACCAGCACCAGGTCCACATCATACTTGCGCCCGCCGGCGATGATGCGCTCGACGCGGCCGCTGCCCTCGAAACCTTCGACGCCGGTGTTCAATTTCAGCGTCACGCCCGCCCGGACATGCTCGGCGGCGAAGAAGTCCGACATCGCCGGCGAGACGGCGCGCGCCATCACCCGGTCCATCGCCTCGAACACCGTCACCCGCAGCCCGCGCTTGGCGCCCACCGCCGCCACTTCCAGGCCGATATAACCGGCGCCGACAATGGCGATGCGCGCGCCGGTCACGAACGCCGCCTGCAGCGCGTCCACATCGGCAATGGTCTTGAGATAGAAAATGCCCGGCAGCTCGGCGCCGGGGCATTTCAGCTTGCGCACCCGGCCGCCGGTGGTGAGCAGCAGCTTGTCGTAAGTCAGCTTGCGCCCGTCGCCCAGCGCCACCGTCCTGCCCGCGCGATCGATCGCCGTGGCGCTGGTGTTCAGCAGCAATTCGCATCCCGCCTCGGCATAGAAGGCGTCGGACTTGAGGAACAGGCGCGGCCGCTCCAGCTGTCCCAGCAGATAGGCCTTGGACAGCGGCGGGCGCTGATAGGGCGGCCAGGCTTCGTCGCCCACCATGGCGATCGACCCGGTGAAGCCCTCGGACCGCAGCGACTGGACGGCCTGGGCTCCGGCCTGGCCGGCGCCGATGATGACGAATTTCTCGGACATGCGCGGGTGACTGACGATTGCGGACGCGGCGGTAGCATGGCCCGGCGTGGCATTGCAAATAGGGCTTTTCCCCTTCCCGGCGCGCACGTTAGAACAGTCGGCAATGACGATGATCTCCCCCATCTTCCGCGGCGAAACCGCCCTGGCCGATCCGGCCGCCACCACGGCGCTGGCGGGCCGCATCGCGCCCCTGCTTCGCCGCGGCGACGCGGTGGCGTTGTGGGGCGGGCTGGGCGCGGGCAAGACCACCCTGGCGCGGGACATATTGCGCGCCCTGGGCGTGACGGAGAATGTGCCCAGTCCCACCTTCACCCTGGTGCAGGGGTATGAAACGCCGCGCCTCAACCTGGCGCATTTCGACCTTTATCGCCTGAAGCAGCCGCGCGAACTCGAGGAGCTTGGCTTTCGCGAGGCGCTGGAAGACGGCGCCGTGCTGGTGGAATGGCCGGAACGCGCGCCGGATTATCTGCCGGACGACACACTGCACCTGCGCCTGTCGCTGGACGGCGAAACCAGGCGGGTGAAGATCACCGGGCCGGCGCGCTGGGCGCCCATATATGAAAAGTAGGGGCGCATGACGCGGGAAGACGAGATGCGCGATTTCCTGGCCGCGTCGGGCTGGGGCAAGGCGGCGGTGACGCCGATTCCCGGCGACGCCTCGACGCGGCGCTATTTCCGGCTGGCCGGCGGCCCGCGCCAGGCGCTGCTGATGGACCAGCCGCAAGGGGCGGAGACACCGGCGGCCCCGCCGGGCGCCAGCGCCGAGGCGCGCCGCGCCCTGGGCTACAACGCCGTGGCGCGGCTGGCGGGGGCCGATGTCGGGCGCTTCGCCGAAGTGGCGCGCTTTCTCAAAAGCCGCGGCCTGTCGGCCCCGGAGATTTATGCCGCCGATCCGGCGCGGGGCTTCCTGGTCATCGAGGACCTGGGCGACGGGCTGTTCGCCGATGTGGTGGCGGCAGGCGGCGATGAGGCCGCGCTCTACCATAATGCCGTGGAGGTGCTGGCGAAGCTGCATGCGCAAGCGGCACCCGGCACGCTGGGCGACAAACCGCTCTTTGCCTATGATGATGTGGCGCTGCTGGCCGAGACCGACCTCATCATCGAATGGTATCTGCCGCATGCCCTGGGCCGCGCCGCCACGGCGGACGAGATCGCCGGACACCGTGCCTTGTGGCAGGCGGCGCTGGCGAACATCGCGGCATCGCCGCCGGTGTTCATCCATCGCGACTATCACGCCCAGAATCTGCTCTGGCTGCCGCAGCGCGCGGGCCTGGCGCGGACCGGCCTGATCGATTTCCAGGACGCGGTGGCGGGCTCGCGCGCCTATGACCTGGTCTCGCTGCTGGAAGACGCCCGCCGCGATGTCGATCCGGACGTGGCTTTGGCGGCGCTGCAACACTATTTCAAAACCATGGCAGCACAGGGCACACCGGTCGAACATGCCGCGTTTGTCGCCGAAATGGCGATCATGGCCGCCCAGCGCAACGCCAAGATCCTGGGCATTTTCGCCCGCCTGCACCGCCGCGACGGCAAGCCGCGCTATCTGGCGCTGATGCCGCGTGTCTGGGGCCATCTGACGCGTGACCTCAGCCATCCGTCCCTGGCCCCCTTGCGGGCATGGTATGATCGCACGATTCCGCTTGAGACCAGATTTTCCGGGAAAAAAACGTGAGCATCACCCAGGCCATGATCATGGCGGCGGGCCTTGGCACCCGCATGCGGCCCCTGACCAATGACCGGCCCAAGCCGCTGGTGATGGTGGCAGGCAAGGCGCTGATCGACCATGACCTCGACCGGCTGGTGGCGGCGGGGGTGAAGCGCGCCGTGGTCAACCTGCACTACAAGGCCGACATGCTGAAGGCGCATCTGGCCGGGCGCCGCGACATCGAGATCGTCTGGTCGGACGAGACCGGCGAACTGCTGGGCACCGGCGGCGGCATCGTCCGGGCGCTGCCGCTGTTCGACGGAAAGCCCTTCTTCATCCTCAATTCCGATTCCATCTGGATCGAGGGCGTTTCTCCCGCCCTCACCCGCATGATGGAGTTCTGGGACGAGACGCGCATGGATGGGCTGCTGCTGATGGCCTCGATGGTGACGGCGATGGGCTATGAAGGCCGCGGCGACTTCGTGCTCGACGCCGAAGGCCATGTCGCCCGCCCGGACGAGGATGCGGTGACGCCCTTCGCCTATCCCGGGGTGCAGATCGTCCATCCCCGCCTGTTCGCGGATGCGCCGAAAGGCGCCTTCTCCACCAATGTCGTGTGGGACCGCGCCATCGCCGCCAGACGCCTGTTCGGCACGCGGCTGGACGGGGTCTGGATTCATGTCGGCACGCCGCAGGCGCGCGACGAGGCCGAGGCCTATCTCGCCAAGCTGCCTTCGTGAAATCCGCAGAAGACATCCCCAAAAAAGAAGGCATCAAGGTCTTCACCATCGGCGCCAGCGCGCCCTTCGCCGAAAGACTGGCGCGGGGCCTGGCGAAGCGCCTGGGCGGCGATCCCTTGGCGCTGGCGGGCGCCACGGTCTATCTGCCGACACGGCGCGCCGCCCGCACCTTCGGCGAGGCCTTCGGCCGCATCGCCGGCGGCGCGGCGCTGCTGCCGCGCTTCCGCGCCCTGGGCGACGCCGATGAGGAAGAACTGCTGCCCGACACCGAACTGCCGCCGGCCATCGAACCCTTGCGGCGGCAATTGCTGCTGGCGCATCTGGTGCGGCGCTGGGATGCGGCGCAGCGCGACGGCGCGCTGTCCTTCGCGCAGAGTGCGGCGCTGTCCGCCCGGCTGGCCTCGCTGATGGACGAGATCGCCATCCAGGGCTGCGATCCGGCGAAGATCGCGGCGCTGGCGCCGCTGTCCCTGGCCGAACATTGGCAGCAGGCCGGCGGCTTCCTCACCTATCTCTATGGCCATTGGCCCGCCATCCTGGAGGAGGAAGGCCGGGCCGACATCGCGGCGCGGCGCGACCAGGCCATCCGCGCCCTGGGCCGGCGGCTGGAAATGAACCCGCCGCCGGGGCCGGTGATCGCGGCGGGCTCCACCGGCTCGATCCCCGCCACGGCGGAACTTCTGGGCGTGATCGCGCGCCTGCCGCAGGGGGCGCTGGTACTGCCCGGACTGGACCGGCATCTTGATGACAAGAGCTGGAACGATCTCGATCCCGGCCATCCGCAATACGGCCTCAAACAGTTGTTGGACCGCATCGGCGTCACCCGCGCCGATGTCGAGGATTGGCACGGCGCGGCGCCCGATCCGGCGCGCGAGCGTCTGCTGAGCGAAACCCTGCGCCCGGCCCCCACCACCGACGCCTGGCGGGCGCTGGTCGAAAAAGGAGCGCACGATATCGCGCAAGGCGTGGAAGGCCTGTCGCTGGTGGAAGCCGCCGATCCCGCCGAGGAAGCATTGGCCATTGCGCTGGCGCTGCGCCAGGCGCTGGAGACGCAAAACAAGACTGCGGCGCTGGTGACGCCCGACCGCGGGCTGGCGCGGCGCGTCGCCGCCGAGCTGACGCGCTGGAACATCGCCATCGACGACAGCGCCGGCCGGCCGCTGGCGCATACAAGCGCCGGCGCCTTTCTCTGCCTGGTGGCGGAAGCGGCGGAAGCGCGCTTCGCCCCGGTGCCGCTGCTGGCGCTGCTGCAGCATCCTTTCGCGCGGGCTGGCGGCGATGCCGCCCTATTCCGCGCCAACACGCGGGCGCTGGACCTTGCCTTGCGCGGGCCGCGCCCCGATCCGGGCCTGGCCGGGGTGACCCGGGCGTTGCACGGCAGGGACGAAAGTTTGCAGCATTGGTGGGGCAGCGTCGCCGCCATGCTCATGCCGCTGGAAAATCTTCTGGCGGCGCGCGAGGCCGGGCTTGCCGACCTTGTCGCCGCGCATCTGGCGGCGGCGGAAGCGCTGGCGTGCGATCATCAAACCGATTGCCTGCTCTGGTCCGGCGCCGATGGCGAAGCGGCGGCGCGTTTCACGGCGGACTTGCTGGAGGCCGCCGGGACTGAGCTTCCCCCGATTGAGACATCGTCCTATGCGCCGCTGTTCCGGCGGCTGGCGATGGCGCAGGCTGTGCGCGCGCCATTCGGACAACATCCGCGCCTGGCCATCCTGGGGCCGCTGGAAGCGCGGCTGCAGCGCTTCGACCTCACCATATTGGGCGGGCTGAACGAAGACGCCTGGCCGGAAAGTCCCGGCGCCGATCCCTGGTTCTCGCGCCCGATGCGCAAGGAACTGGGGCTGGAGCAGCCGGAACGCGGCATCGGCCTGGCGGCGCATGACTTCGCCATGCTGGCCGCCGGGCCGGAAGTGATCCTGACCCGCGCCCTGAAGGCCGAAGGCGCCCCCACCGTGCCGTCGCGCTGGCTGCAGCGGCTGACGCAACTGACGCGCGGCCTGAAGCTGGAAGCGCGGCTCAAGCCGCCGATGGACATGGCGCGGCTGGCGGCGCGGCTGATGACGGCGCCGCCCGCCCCCCGCCTGGCGCGGCCGCGCCCCACGCCGCCGGTGGCGGCGCGGCCACGCCGGCTTTCGGTCACCGAGATCGAAACCTGGCTGCGCGATCCCTATGCCATCTATGCCAGGCATGTGCTGGGGCTCAGGCCGCTCGATCCGCTGGACGAAGCGGTGGGGCCGCTGGAGCGCGGCACCCTGCTGCATGGCGCGGTGGAGGAATTCGTGCGGCGCTTCCCCGCCGCGCTGCCTGGCGACGCCGCGGACCGGTTCATCGCCATCGCCGCCGCGCTTTTCGCCGAGGCCGGAATTCCGAAGGCGGCGCAGGCGGTATGGCTGCCGCGCTTCGCCGATGCGGCGCGCGGCTTCATTGCCGTGGAACGCAAGCGGCGCGGCGGCATCGCCACACCGCATGTCGAGCTCAAGGGAAGCTTGACCTTCCGCGCGCCCGGCGGCGATTTCACCCTGACCTGCCGTGCCGACCGCATCGACGTGCTGAAGGACGGCGGCACCGCGATCGTGGATTACAAGAGCGGCGCCGCGCCCAGCGCCAAACAGGTGGAGAAGATGCTGGCGCCGCAATTGCCGCTCGAGGCGGCGATGCTGGCCGCGGACGGCTTCAACATCGGCAGGCTGGTGGCGCAGACGCTGATCTATATCAGCCTGGCGGATGGCGAAAAGGCGTCCGATCCCACCGAGATTCCCAATGGCGCGGCGCTGGGCGCCGAGGCGCTGGCGCGGCTGAAACAGCGCGTGGCGCGCTTCGATGAGAAGCAGACGCCTTATTATCCGCGCGTCATGCCGTTCCGCGCCAACAGCGTGGGCGACTATGACCATCTGGCGCGGGTGCGGGAATGGTCGGCCACGGCGGAGGAGGCATGAGCCAGGACGCCTCCGCCCTCGCTTCCGATCCGGCGGTCTCTGCCTGGGTGGCGGCCAATGCCGGCTCGGGCAAGACCTACACATTGGCCAACCGGGTGGCGCGGCTGCTGCTGGCAGACGCCAGGCCGGAGAGGATTCTCTGCCTCACCTTCACGCGGGCGGCGGCGGCGGAGATGCAGGACCGCCTGTTCCGGCAGTTGGGCGAATGGGCGATGCTGGAGGATGCGGCGCTGCGCCAGGCGATCGCCGGCATCGGCGGCGGCGAGCAGGCCGACCTCGCCAAGGCGCGGCGGCTGTTCGCCAAGGCGCTGGAAACGCCGGGCGGGCTGAAGGTGCTCACCCTGCATGGCTTCTGCCAGATCGTGCTGTCGCGCTTTCCGCTGGAAGCGGGCGTGCCGCCCGCTTTCGAAGTGCTCGATGAGCAGACCGCGCGGCAAATGATCGCCGATGCGCGGCAGCATGTGCTGGAGCGCGCCGGCGGCGGCGATGCGGCGCTGCAGGCGGCGGTGGAAAAGCTGGTGGTCGAGGCGGGCGAGTTCCGCATGGGTCAGATCCTGGACGCCGCGCTGGGGTCGGACCGCCGCAAGCTCGAACGGCTGCTGGCCTGCGGCGACGCCCCGGCCCTGCTGGCGCGGCGGGCGCATGACCTGGCGGACGGCGAAACCGCCGATGTCATCGAGAGTGATTTCTGCGCCGCGCTGGCGGCGGAGACCGGCAGGCTGGAAGCCGCCCGCGACTGGCTGGCGGGCGGCCTGACGACCGACATGAAATATGCCGGCTTCCTCGGGCAAGCCCTCTCGGCGGCGACAGAGGAAGAACAATTCGCGGCGCTTCGTGAGCTGTTCCTCGACAGCAAGGGCCAGCAGCGCGCCAAGCTGGCCACGGCGCAACGGCAGAAGGCCAATCCCGGCCTGCTCGCCTGGCTCGAGGCCCTGCAGGCGCGCTACTGCGCCGCCCATGACCGGCGCCTCGCCGCCCGCGCCGCCGCCCTCACCGAAGCGGCCCTGACCCTGATCGCGGCGGTGCGCGAGACCTACATCCGCGCCAAGCGGCTGGGCGGCGTGCTGGACTATGACGATTTGATCCTGGAAACGCGCAACCTGCTGGAGCGGGCGGGCGCGGCGCAATGGGTGCTCTACAAGCTGGACGGCGGCATCGATCATATCCTGATCGACGAAGCGCAGGACACCGGGCCGGAACAATGGGCCATCATCGACAAGCTGACCGAGGAATTCTTCGACGAGCGCAAGCCCGCGCCGCAGAGCGGCGCGGATCAAGCGATGCGCCGCACCCTGTTCGTCGTCGGCGACGAGAAACAGTCCATCTTCAGCTTCCAGGGGGCGGACCCCAGCCAGTTCGCCATCAACCAGAGCCTGTTCGCGGCGCGGCTGAAAGAGGCCGGGCAGGCCTTGCGCATCGAACCGCTGATCACGTCGCGCCGTTCGGCGCCCCAGGTCCTGGCGTTCGTGGACAAGGTCTTCGAGAGCGAAAGCGCGCGCGCCGGCCTCACCTATGGCAATGAAGCGATCCGCCACGAAGCCCATCGCGACAAGGCGAAAGGCGGCATCGAGTTCTGGCCGGCGCTGCTGCCGCTGGAAAGCGAAGAGATCGATCCCTGGGCGCCGGTGGATGCGGTGCAGGCCGACAGCCCGGTGGCGCGGCTGGCGCGCCAGGTGGCGGATCGCATTGCCGGCTGGATCAGGACCGGCGCGCGCCTGCCCGGCCATGACCGGCCGATCTCGCCCAAGGACATCATGATCCTGCTGCCGCGGCGCGAACCGTTCGGCAGCGAGGTGATCCGCCAGCTCAAGCTGCGCGAAATCCCGGTGGCGGGGGCCGACCGCATCCGCCTGACCGAGCAGATCGCCGTGATGGACCTGATCGCGCTGGGCCATTTTGTGCTGCAGCAGGAAGACGCGCTGACTCTGGCGGCGCTGCTGCGCTCGCCGCTGTGCGGGCTTTCGGAACAGGCGCTGGAGGCGCTGGCCCATGGCCGTCCGGCCGGATTGTGGGGCGCGCTTGTGGCGCGGCAGGCCGAGGCGGACTATGCGCCGGCGCATGCGTTCCTCTCCGGAATGCTGGCGCGCGCCGACTATGCGCCGCCCTTCGAGTTCTACAGCCACGCCCTGATCAGGCTGGGGGGGCAGGAAAAGCTGCTGGCGCGGCTGGGCAGCGAATCCGCCGACGCCATCGCCGAATTCCTTTCCCTCACCCTGGCCTATGAGCGGAGCCATGCGCCCTCGCTGCAGGGCTTCCTCGACTGGATCGGCCATGGCGGCACCGAGATCAAGCGCGACATGGAGCGCGGCCGCGACGAGGTGCGGGTGATGACGGTGCATGGCGCCAAGGGGCTGGAGGCCGACATCGTCATCCTGCCGGACACCACCGGCCAGGCGGGCGGGCTGCACCGCCATGAAGGCCTGCTCTTCACGCCGGGCGGCGCGCTGTTCCCGCTGCCGAAGGACGAAGCGCCGGACGCGGTGCAGAGGGCCAAGGCCGCCGCCGATGCCGAGGTGGTGCGCGAGCATCGCCGCCTGCTCTATGTCGCACTGACGCGGGCGCGCGACCGGCTCTATGTCTGCGGCTTCGCCGGAACGCGCAAGATCGGCGAGCAATCCTGGTACGCGCTGGCCGAAGCGGCGGCGAAAAGCCTGGGCGTGCCGGTTCGTCATGGCGATGGCGAAATTCTCGCCCATGGCGCGCTGGAGATGGAAGCCGGCGCACGCCAAACCACTCCGGCCGATGCGATGGCGCTGCCCGACTGGGCGCGCCGTCCCGCCCCGCCGGAGCCGCGCGCGGCCCGCCCGATCCGCCCTTCCGATGCGCTGGACGGCAATCCCTTGCTTTCGCCGCTGGCGGCGCGGCGCTTCCGGCGCGGGCTGGTGATCCATGCGCTGCTGGCGCGGCTGCCCGACGTGCCGCCAGAGGATCGCGCCCGCATCGCCCAGGCCTATGCCGCCGCGCGCGGCATGCCCGATCCGGAAGGACTGGCGGCCGAAACGCTGGCGGTGCTGGACGATCCGCAATTCGCCGCCGCCTTCGGGCCGCACAGCCGGGCCGAGGCGGAACTGATCGCCGATATCGGACTGGCCGCGCCCATCCATGGCCGCATCGACCGTCTGGCGGTGACGCCGGAGGAAGTCCTGATCCTGGACTTCAAGACCAACCGCCCGCCGCCCGCCCGCGAGGAGCAGGTGGCGGAGATATACCTGAACCAGATGGCGCTTTACCGGGAGGGGGCGCGGCGTGTGTTTCCGGGGCGGCGAGTCGCTTGCGGGCTGCTGTTCACCGACGGCCCCCGCCTGCTGCGGCTTTCCGACGCCCTTCTGGACCGGCAATGGCGGCGGCTGGCGGAACAGCTTGATCCGGGCGGCATCCCTACCTAGATATAGGTCCAGTTTTGCGAGGAAATACCATGGCCGACACTGTGAAAGTCACCGACGCCTCCTTCCAGACCGATGTGCTGGATTCCAAGACCCCGGTGCTGGTGGATTTCTGGGCGGAATGGTGCGGCCCCTGCCGCATGATCGCCCCGGCCCTGGACGAGCTTTCCACCGAACTGGGCGGCAAGGTCACCATCGCCAAGCTCAACATCGACGAGAACCCGCATGTCCCGACCAAGTATGGCGTGCGCGGCATTCCCACCATGATGATCTTCAGCCAGGGCCAGGTCGCGGCGACGAAAGTCGGCGCGCTGCCGAAGAGCAAGATCAAGGAGTGGATTGAGAGCTCGATCGATCTAACGGTTCTCGGCGAGCACTTTTCCCGCAAGGTATAGCGATCCGCAGATGAGAATGCGCGGCGGCGCTTCGCCCGCATCCATCTGGGCGCGCGCCGCGATCTGCAGCATGGCGTCTTCCAAGTCTTCGCCCGGCGCGGCGTCCAGGCCGGCGGCGCGGGCGGCGTCATACAGCGCCCCCGCGCCCAGCGAAGCGGCCTCGCCCGGCACTTCCACCGTCACCACATGCCGCGCCAGGCCGCGGAAGGCGGAGAGGAACCCGACGGCGTCCTTGGTCCTCAGCATGCCGCAGATGAGATAGAGCGGGCGCTCGCCCCGCTCCTCCAGGTCGGCAATGGCGCGGGAGACGGCGGCGGCGCAATGCGGATTGTGGCCGCCATCCAGCCAGACTTCGGCGTCCGCGGGCGCGTCCTCGAGCAGCGGGCCGTGATGCAGCCGCTGCAGCCGCCCCGGCCAATCGACGGTGGCGAGGCCGCGCTCGATGGCGGCATCCGTGCCCCAGCGCACCATTCCCTCTTTTGGGCGGGCATGGCGCAGCGCGGCGATGGCGACGCCGGCATTGTCGATCTGGTGGCGGCCGATCAGCCTGGGCAGCGGCAGGTCGAGCAGCCCATCGCCATCCTCATAGACCATGCGGCCATGTTCCTGCCGGGCGGCGAAATCCTGGCCGAAGACGAAAGCCGAAACGCCCAGCCGGTCGGCGCGCGACAGGATGGCTTCCAGCGCCGCCGCCTCCTGCGGCCCCACCACCAGGGGCGAGCCCTTCTTGATGATGCCGGCCTTTTCCCGCGCGATGCCGGCCAGGTCGGGGCCGAGGAATTCCAGATGGTCCAGCCCCACCGGCTGGATCACCGTCATCGCCGGGTGCTTGACCACATTGGTGGCGTCGTAGGTGCCGCCCAGCCCGACTTCCAGTACCACCGCGTCGGCGGGATGGCGGGAAAAGGCCAGGAACATCGCCGCCGCGGTGATCTCGAAAAAGGTGATGGGCGCGCCGTCATTGACCCGCTCGGCTTCGAGCAGCGTGTCGCACAATTCCTCCTCGCCGATCAGCGAACCGGCCAGGCGGATTCGCTCATGGAAGCGCACCAGGTGCGGCGAGGTGTGCATATGGACGCGCAAACCCTGCGCCTCCAGCATGGCGCGGGCAAAGGCGCAGGCCGAGCCCTTGCCGTTGGTGCCGGCGACATGGATGACCGGCGGCAGCCTGTCCTGCGGCTCGCCCAGGGCGGTCAGCAGGCGGCGGATGCGGTCCAGCGCCAGGTCGATCTTCCTGGGGTGCAGCGACAGCAGCCGTTCGAGAATAATATCGCTGCGCGTGAGCGTCGTCATGACGCCGTGGCGTGGCCGTTGCCGTTGGGCGCGGGTGTCGGCATCCGCTTGGTGCGGGGCCGCGGCTGCTTCATCAGCAGATGCAGCAGGCGCGACAGGGTCTCGCGCAATTCATGGCGGTGCACCACCATGTCCAGCATGCCGTTCTTGAGCAGATATTCGGCGCGCTGGAAGCCTTCCGGCAGCTTCTCGCGGATGGCGCCGGCGATGACGCGCGCCCCGGCAAAGCCGATCTGGGCCCCCGGCTCGGCGACCTGGACATCGCCCAGCATGGCGTAGGAGGCGGAAACCCCGCCATAGGTTGGATCGGTCAGCACCACCACATAGGGCAGCCCGGCCTCCTTCAGCATCTGCACCGCGATGGTGGTGCGCGGCATCTGCATCAGCGACAGCATGCTTTCCTGCATGCGGGCGCCGCCGGAAGAGACATAGAGCAGGAAGGGGCGCTTGTCGGCGATGGCGGCCTCGACCGCGGCGATGAAGCTTTCGCCCACCGCCATGCCGAGCGAGCCGCCCAGGAAATCGAAGGCCTGCACCGCCACCAGCACCGGCAGCCCGTCAATGGTGCCGCGCGCGGCGCTGAAGGCTTCCGGCCGGCCGGTCTTGGCCTTGGCCGATTTCATCTCGTCGGCGTATTTCTTCTCGGCTTTGAAGCGCAGCGGATCGGCGGCCACCGTCACCGGCGGCAGTTCGGTGAAGCTGTGCGGATCGAAGGTGTAGGCGAAGCGCTCCGCCGGCCCGATGCGCATGTGATGGCCGCATTTGGGGCAGACATCCATGTTCGCGACCAGGTCGCGGTGGAAGATCATCTCGCCGCAGGACGGGCATTTCTTCCAGAGATTTTCCGGCATGTCGCCGCCGCGGCTTGCGCCGCCGCCGGCCGCGCCCTTGACCTTGGGCCGCACCAGATTGGTGATCCAGTTCATGCCATCACCTTAGCAGATTTATGGGTCGCCTGCGCCAGCGCGGCGGCCAGTTCGGTCACCGCCTGAACCACCGTTTCGGGGGATTGACCCGCGGTTTCCGCCACTTTGTTGACCAGGGCCGAGCCCACCACCACGCCATCGGCCAGGCGCGCGATGGCCGCGGCCTGGTCCGGCGTCCGGATGCCGAAGCCCACCGTCACCGGCAATCCGGTGGCGGCGCGCACCCTGGCGATGGCGGCGGCGACATCGGCTTGCGTGAACGTCTTGGTGCCGGTGACGCCCGCCACCGAGACATAATAGAGATAGCCGCTGGCGGCTTCGAGGATGCGTCCCAGGCGCGCCTCGTCCGTGGTCGGGGTGACGAAGCGGATCAGGTCGACGCCCTGCGCCGCCGCCGGCAGGCGCAGCACTTCGTCTTCTTCAATGGGCAGGTCCACCGCGATCAGCCCGTCCACCCCCGCCGCCGCCACGTCGCGGGCGAAGCGGGCGGTGCCATAGGCATGGATGGGATTGAAATAGCCCATCAGCACCAGCGGCGTCCTTGCGTCTTTCTTGCGGAACTTCTTCACCAGTTCGAGCACGCGCGGCAGGGTGGCGCCGGCCTTGAGGGCGCGCGTGCTGGAAGCCTGCACCGCCGGGCCGTCGGCCATGGGATCGCTGAACGGCATGCCCAGTTCGATGATGTCGGCGCCGGCGGCGGGCAGCGCCAGGAGGATGGCGAGCGAAGTCTCCATGTCGGGATCGCCGCCGGTGACAAAGGGGATGAAGGCGGCGCGGCCCTCCTTCTTCAGTTCGGCGAATTTGGCGGTGAGCCGGTTCACAATTTCTCTCCCAGGTGCTCGGCCACCGAGAAGATATCCTTGTCGCCGCGTCCGGAGAGGCAGATGGCGATGATCTGCTCCTTCTTCATCTGGCCCGCGATCTTGATGACATGGGCGACGGCATGGGCCGATTCCAGCGCCGGGATGATGCCTTCCAGCTTGGAGAGCAGCACAAAGGCTTCCAGCGCCTCGCGGTCGGTGACGGCGAAATACTTGGCCCGGCCGATATCCTTCAGCCAGCTATGCTCCGGGCCGGTGCCGGGATAGTCGAGGCCGGCGGAAATGCTGTGCGCCTCGATGATCTGGCCGTCGCCGTCCTGCAGCAAATAGCTGCGCGAACCGTGCAGCACGCCCGGCGTACCCTTCGAAATGGTCGCGGCATGGCGCGGGGTATCGACGCCATCGCCCGCCGCCTCGACGCCGTGAATCTCCACCCCGGCATCGTCGAGGAAGGGATGGAACATGCCGATGGCGTTGGAGCCGCCGCCGACACAGGCCGTCACCAGGTCGGGCAGCCGGCCT
>Ga0265313_10002908_pt1 | contig 14312 bp, 10 predicted proteins | sample 4123metaG_FD_203122 | JGI IMG/M metagenome (GOLD analysis project Ga0265313, IMG submission 203122) | Rhizosphere microbial communities from Carex aquatilis grown in University of Washington, Seatle, WA, United States - 4-1-23 metaG | ecosystem: Host-associated > Plants > Roots > Rhizosphere >...
CAGGATCATCTCTTCCCGATCGGAAATCGTCAGCGCCTTCATGTGCCACCAGCATGGAGAAGTCTCCGGTCATGTGCAATTACTTAAGACGCTGTGTTTAGAATGGAATGAATGACCTGATCTGCGAATTTCGAGAGTGGGTCGATGGCGTGTACGGGACCTACATGGACGCGCTATCTGGTTTCCCATTGGTCCGGGCGGAATACGAAAAGATGAAGGCAGGTACTTGGCCTGCGCCTGTAAACCCATCGCAAGCCCGCCCGTCAGCGGGCTCCGATCCGCAGATCTTCGCTTATGCCCGATTGGTTAAGGGAGGGAAAGCCGATAGACCGACCCACATTCATCAAGTCGATATGGAGACGGTGATAGAGCGGAATACGTTCCTCGGCAAGAATACCGGTTTCGTGGGAAGAATGGCCATTGTGGCGATCTACGGTTATTGGAACGACCACACTCGCGTCAGGGTCGAGGAGCATCTGGGTTGGGCAAAGGACTCGTTGAGTGTGCCGATCATGGGTGATAGATACGTGCGGGCTATTTGGAGATTAAGCGTTGGTTGCCGGAAAGCCTCGTTCTTGGAATGGAGGAGTGTGAGGGCCGCGGCGCCGTCCTTGGTGCGCAGGCTCTCCTGGTGGCCGGTATCCCGGTCCTGGCAGTAGAAGATGCCTGCCCTGCGGAACATCGTGAAACGTTGCTTCATTCGAATGGTCCAGATCCTAGAGGATTCCGAGCCATTCGCGTTAGCGAGTAGCAGGCGAGTTTCAGCGGAGTATCGGCGAATTCTGGCAGGGTAGCTAATCCCAGCCTCGATTTACTGGCACTTTCACTGACAGTGGCCCTTCCGGCTCACGTATCTCTCTACTAACCAGTTAGTAGAAATTGGAGGCGCGGGTCGGAATCGAACCGACGCATAGAGGTTTTGCAGACCTCGGCCTTACCACTTGGCTACCGCGCCCTTGCCCAATCTACCGGCAAAGAGGGAGTATTACGGTTTGTCGAAAAAGAGCTGACAAGCAATTTCGGGGGCCTTCGAGGCTGCGGACGACCTGACCATCCTAAAGTAAACGACAGCTTATACAATTTGTCTATGGGTGCTTGGCGGCAGCCTTAAGCAGCATTGTGGCGAGGCACGTCGGACGACAGCGTCCCCATTATCAGTTCTAGAGTGTGTCGATGCTGATGGCAATTGCGCACAAGCTGCGTTCGGCTAAGACCATATTTGCCCCGAACAGCTACGATAGAGTCCGGGAAGATTCGGTCGATGCAAGCAGCAGCTATGCGATTACCGCAAAGGTGGGCGCCTGCTTTCCGGAGACCTTGCATGAGTCCTAGAGTGCCGTCCTTTCATGAAGATCCCTTATGGACGAAACGTGATAGTTTCTTCGCTTGAGCAAACGCCAGGTCGCTCTGGACGTACTTTGCATAGGCATACAGAAAAAGAATCTTTCATTCGCGCGTGAAAGAATGGTAGGTGATTCGGGCGCCGCCGTGTTTACGGCGCCCGCTTACCGGGCGAGAAAATCTAACTGTAGCTCGATACCCAATACCGAGCATCTTGTGGGGGTATATTCTCCCGGTCGAGTGAACTGGATTTCTAGCAGGTGCTCACGCTTGCAACAAGAGGCAACGCATCTCAAGACTCAATCCATGCCGAGGCCGGTCACTGCACTTATCGTCGATGATGAGCCTCACGTACTCGTGTACCTTCGTGCTCTTCTAAAGCAACTGGACGTCGAGACTGTTTGGGATGCCGCCGATGGTGCCGCGGCGCTTGAACAGGTGACTGCGCACAAACCCGATGTCGTTCTTCTGGACATGAATCTCCCGCAGGTCAGCGGGCTGCAGTTGCTCGCAAAGTTTAAGGCGGACCATCCCAAGCTGCCCGTCATCGTCGTTTCCGTGGTGAGCACAATGAAGACGGTCAGCCAGGCCTGTGAGCTAGGCGCCGATGCATACGTGCTGAAACATCTGCCGAAAGCCCAGGTGTTTCAGATGCTTTCAAACGCTTTCGATAAGATTGCCGAATGCTCGGGCGGCGGAACAGCCGAAGATTGAAGGGAGCGGGCGGAACCTCTCTGAACGGCAAAAAGTTGTCACCCTAGTCGTCACCCGGCCTCGAAAATTAAGCCCGTTTAGGGTAACTCAGGGCGACTGGTTTTTCGTTCAGCCGCTCACGTATCCAGCAGATAAAGACACTAGATGACTGAGGATGAAATAGGCTAAAATGGCCGTTTCGTTCTTGCAGACCTACTGCGTTACCCTTTTTTGCTGTCACACGAAGTTGTCGGCCTGTTTCAAAATCCGGGGTGATTCAGGTTAACGCAAGTTAATCACGGAAGCGCGCATCTAGCTCCGTATCCGACTGGTTGTGACGCTAGATGACTTGGTCAAATTTGGTCTAAAATTGCCTATTCGTTCTCAATATATCTCGATACCCAATACCGAACCGAGCATCTGTGGCGGGATATTCGCTGGCTCGAGTGAACTGGTGTGTTGGCAGCGCTTCAAACTTGCAACAAAGGCCTAGCAATCTAATCATTCAATACATGCCGCGGCCAGTCACTGCACTGATCGTCGATGATGAGGCTCATGTGCGCGTGTACCTTCGGGTGCTCTTGAAGAAATTGGGAGTTGAGACGGTTTGGGATGCCGCCGAGGGATACGCGGCGCTTAAACTAGCAGCTGCGCACAAACCCGATGTCGTGCTTTTGGATATTAGTCTGCCGCAGGTCGGCGGGCTGGAGGTGCTCGCAAGGCTCAAGGCGGCCCATCCCAAAATGCCCGTCATCGTCGTTTCCGTAGTGAACAAGCCAGAGACGCTCGTCCAGGCCCATGACCTGGGCGCCGACGCATACGTGCTGAAGCACTATTCGACAGCCAAGATATTTCGGATGCTATCTGATGCTTTCGACAACATCGCCGAAGGCTTCGCCAACGGAACAGTTGCGGCCAACGAACAACCGGCGGCTCCAGTCTCAACGGCACCGCCCTTCGCGGCGGGCTCCCGTCAAAGTTTTTCGCCGTAGATAACTTCGTTAACACCCATCTACGGGTGACTGGTTCTGAGCCGACAATGCGACCCAAAGGCGATTACCGTTACTCACGAAGCTTGCTTTCCTCTATCAACGGTCGAGACACTTAGGCATCAGGATAAAAGTTGTCACCCTTGTTTTCACCCGATTCAAAAATTTAAGCCTTCTCAGGATGACTCGGGAGGACGGTCTCTTTCTGCAATCACTCTCGTATCCATCGAATTACGACACCAGATGATTCAGGATGAAATAGGCTAAAATGCCTGTTTCGTTTTTGCAGACCTCGGCCTTACCACTTGGCTACCGCGCCCTTGCCCATCCGATGGGAAAGAGGGCGTATTACGCTTCTATCAAAAGGCGCTGACAAGCAATTTCGTAGGAACTGGTTAAAGATGCCTGGACTCGGTGAACATTCCGATGAAAAGGGTGCTGTAACGAGGTGCTGTTTGAATCGCTCTTTTTGGGGCATCTCCTTCCGCGGCGCCTCGCAAGGGTCGTCACCCCTGTCGTAACCCGACGTTGAAAGTCAGCCCTTATTGGAATGACTCTGGATTATCTCAAGAATCAGTAAGCATGTTCGCCTACAAGGTGGTAAGCCACCTGATGATTCGAGATAAAATTGACCCGATAACCGCTTCGTTCTCGTAGACCTTTCCCGTCGAGCACCTATTCCGCGACAACGTTGGAATTAGCCCTCCAGCGATGCTGGGTAACAACAAACGGCAACGGCTCAAATCGCCCGTCGTCGCCATCGCTCAACTGGAGCCTCGACAAATCTGTTTAAGCATCTGGCTCCCAGTAGCGCCAGGACGATTGCGAAAATCCAGACGGCTACAAAGCCCGCCGATTTTGTCGGAATCCAACGGCTAACTAGATTAAAGAAGGGCGAGATCAGAGGAACATGGATTAAATAGAGCGAATAAGAGAATCCGCCTACCGATGTTAATAGGCGAATTGAAGGCGCACTTCCCAGCCAGTTATCCCACCTCCACGCGAGGGCAAGGACAACCGCCGTTCCTAGCGCGGTTAACCGGCCTGCCTCGGCATCGTCGGGCCGAAATACAGTCAACGCGAAGACCACTATCAGGACGATGGACCCTTCCAGCCAATGACCTCTTCGAGACGCCCACCATGCCGCAACGCCCACAAAAAACTCGGGCCACATCCGAAGGAAAGGCAGCGACGCTATCCTTTCGCTCTCTGACCAAGGCAAGACACACAAGAGACTCCCAATGACAAACAACAGAGTAGCCCCCTTTAATCGCCGACGTAACGCCCACAATCCACACGCAGCGCTAAAGTAAAATCCGAGCTCATATAGTAGGCTCCAACTTACTAATATATACAAGCTGCGACCCAAGAACGGGCTAAGCAAAGTGACCGATCCAAACCAACTCAACCAGTCCACCGGCACTGTTTCAGAGAGCCGTGCCGTGTTAAACGGAACGGCGGCAAATCGAATGCCGACCGTAAGAAACAAGACTGCCCAATATGTCGGATAGATCCGGAGACAACGTTCGGCTGCAAAATGCCATCCGGCTTCGCTGTCGCGTCGTCCTTTTGCGACACGCTCGGCGATACACCAGCCGCTGATCGCAAAAAAAACATGCACGCCGAGCCATCCCCATTGGCTTATCGATCTAAAGGCCAAAAGCACCCCCGGTAGTGAATCCGCGGGAAATGCACCTAGGCTATGAAAGAACAAAACCCAAAGACTGGCAACACCCCGACCCGCCTCGAGAAAACGAAAACGATTTCCCCTGCTTGATTCTGAACTGAACACAGGAGACGTTTGCGAATATTTTGATCCGTCGGTTGGCTCGGTAGGAGACGTGGACAAAGATGATTCCGACATGGAGCGGGGAAAGCCCGATCACTGTTGCAATTGAGTAGGATGGCAAACGAAGAATCCATGCCACACACGTTTCCTATCCTCTGCACACAACAAGGGATGCCATCGATGCCCGAACACATCTATCGGATGGAACGGCGCCTTGATGGCTTGCAAACACAAACATTGCATATCGGCGCCGGCGAGTCTCGACAAAATGAAATTGGAAATTGTTGTCATCCGAGCTGTCACCCCACTTCGTAATTGGGGCTCACCCAGGATTACTCAGGACAGCTCGTTTCTCCTCTAAACAATGTCGTATTCAACTGGGTATGACATGGGATGACTGGAGAGAAAGCAGGCTAAGCCGGCTTTTTCGTTCCTGCAGACGTCGGCCTTACCACTTGGCTACTATGCCCTTGCCCAATCCATTGGCAGAGAGGAGCTACTGCATGTCCTTGAAAAAAAACTGAAAAGCAATGTCGTCGGCGGCCGCATCGCATCTCTCTTGCGGCTCGAGGCCCAATCGCCCGCAGTTCGATGCGTGTCGCTAGAAAGATAAATGAGATGTAACGGAGCACCGTAGCCGACGCACCCAGATTAGCGCAACGGTGCGTGGGGCATCGTTACGCAAACGGGCGCCCGTACGTCATGCGACGCATGCAGGTCGGCGGCCACATCACCACGACCAAGAGAATCCGAGCTTAACCCCGCTTGCTGGTTTAATGTTTCCCCCCGGCATGTCGGCGGTTCGGTAAAGAGACCGCTCTATGTTCGTCGTAAAATGTTCCCCGACTTTGTTGAACAATGTTCCGTCCCTGAGCCACCGGAATGTCGGATAGTGATACGCTGCCTGGACTCCTAGTCCGACATATCAGCCGCGAAGTGTAGGTCACTGACAGCGCCAAAAGCGCTGGCCGGGCCTACTTTAACCCGCATTGAAGGGGCGGGCTTGTACATCGGAAGGCAACCCTGGATGTGTTGTCCTACCCGCACTGGGGGGAAGGCCCCATGGGCATTCGTGGGTTTTGCGCGCATAAATGAGGGTGACGTGAACCGCTTATTTACAACCGCCTGTGCCGTTGCCCTACTCTACGCCACTGCATGGGGTAAGACGGACGACTGGAATGGCAGCCTCTCCGGGCTTTGGGGCGACAGCTCAAACTGGACCAAGGGGGTCCCCACGGGAGCGGACCCGGTGCGGTTCAACAATTCGATCACCAGCAACACCTCCATCACGCTCCTGCCCTCCTCGCAGACGGGCTCGCTCTCATTCGTAAGCAACGGCGGCGCGAATCCCTTCACTTTCGACACAGCCGCAACCCTTAACAGCAACACGCTCACTGTTTCGGGTGGCATCACGAATTCGGATGCGGGTTCGCTCACCTTCTACAACACTACAATCCTATCGGGCAGCCAGAGCTGGAACAACAGCGGCGGTGCGATGACCTTTAACGGCAATGTGAATCTTGGCTCCGGCTCTTCGGGAGGCACACTCACCGTAACAGGGGTTGGCAACGTTAGCCTGAACGGCGCCGTGGCCAACGGCGGCTCGGCCGCGGGGAATCTCACCATGGCCGGTACCGGCACAATGACGCTCTCCGACGCCAACACCTACACGGGGGCGACCACGATTAGCTCCGGCACAGTCCAGACCAACGCCAGCGGGGCTCTCCACAGCGGCAACGCACTTTCGATCGCAGCCGGGAGCACACTGAATCTCAACGGGACGAGTCAGTCTGTAGGTGCCTTCACGAGTTCCGGCGCCCTTAACCTCGGTAGCAGCGGCGCGTTCACCCTCCTCGGGTCCGCCTCACTCGCCGGCACCCTGTCAGGCACGGGCACACTAACGCTCGACGCCGGGTCCACCCTGACACTCGGCGCCAACTTCAGCGACAGCGGGATCAACATAGTCCTGAACGGAGGGACGCTTAAGCTCAATGGCACGAGCGACACGTTTGGCAGCCTCTCCATTACATCGTCCTCGATCGTGGACTTTGGCACTACGGGAACATCGATCCTCGATGTCAACGGAGTCTCCCTTGCGGGAGGCGCGACGCTTTCCGTCCAGAACTGGGCCAACCTAGTGGACTACTTCTATTCGAACACGACCACAGGCACTCAGGGCACCGCCCCAGAGAACCAGATCGCTTTCACGGGATACTCCGGAAACGCGACCCGCTGGAACAGCTACACGAACGGTCCAAATAATGAGCATCAAGTCAGCCCAGTGCCGGAGTCGGCGGTCTATGGATGCGTCGTGACTGCATTGAGTCTGGCTGGAATCGTGGCAATTCGCGCAAGAAAAATGAAACATTTAGCCGCTGTCACCTAGATGACAATCGTCAAAGTGACCACCAAATGGGGAGGGGATTAGGGAAGCGACTCTGTTCGCGGGTCTCGTTCGATCACCTATTGGGACCGATTGGGATTACAAACGGTGGAGGCAAAGGGCGCATGAACCCCGCAAAATGGGAACGGCTATATGGCCCGGTAGAGGCATAGTTCGACGGCACGAACCCTTCTTTCGAATCACTCGTGGAGTTGTGAGCCCATTAAAATGAACGTTTCCGATCTGACAATGTCGGCGGTCTTCTTTGTCATGGGTGGCTCCTTTCTCTTGATACGAAAGCAACAGGAACGCGCCAGGCAGAATCGCGTAAGTGGAGGCGAGCTTACTTCGAATGAAGTCCTGAAGAAGAATTGGATGAACAATTGGTGTATTTGCATTATCTTTGGCATCGCCCTCATGTTCTTAATATTCTCCAAGCTCCGTTTTTGATAATCTTATGGTGAAAAGATACCGGTCGAACCAACTACCGGACCCGACGTCTCCCTCTATCACGCCTCCTGCTGGTGCAGAAGGCGCACCATTCGTCGCCGCGGATCATTAGGACGTTAGGCACAGCTGGCGCACACGACTTTAACAATGATTATCGAACACCAAACGGGTTACGCGGTCGGATGGTTTACGCTTTCGCTTATCAATGCGGGCCTCGCCGAGAGCAAGGGGCGGTCCAAAGCTGGTTGGTGGTTTGCATCCCTCTTCGTCGGCCCGATTGCTACGTTGCTCATTGTCTTGCTCGATCCAGTTCCAGCGAAGAAATGACGGTGTTGAACCAACTACCGGAACTGGCGCCTGCGTCGGGCACGTGTCCGGGGGGCCAGAACGAGAGCTCCAAATTAGGGCGACCCACCTCAACGTTTGTTCGGCGACAGATCAATTAATTCTCGCTGTTCGTGCCGATCATCTCGGCGCACCCGCAGGTACTGTCCGAGAACAGTTCTTTCATGTATGGGTAAGTTTTTTCCCGGAGGGAGTTCGAGGGATTATGTTTCGATTTGCCATTCCGGACAATCCGACCGACCGTTTCCGTTCGATGAAAACGCGTGTTCTGTTCGGCTCCGCTCTTGTGGCCTTCGTCGCTTCCGCCTGTAGCAAGAATGACACATTGCCTTCAACGGCAGCCGCCGCTGCATCGATCCCATCGGTCTCGGTGGTCGCCACTGTTCCCACCACCACCATAGGCGGCTCATCAACCGGCCTACTCACGTTTTCTCGCTCCGGCAGCACCGCGGGCGATTTGAATGTTAGCTACATGCTAAGCGGCACCGCGGTAAAGTGGAACGACTATTACCGCCTTCCCCAAGGCGATATGCCGGTTGCGGTGACGATTCCAACTGGAGCCGCGTCGACGACGCTGGCGATCACGGCCAAGGCCAATACCACGGGAGCCAACCCGGAGACGGCCGTCTTCACGCTGTCGCCCAATCCTTCCTATTCAATCGGCACGGCTAATACCGCCGTGATTACGATTCTTGCCGCCGCCCCCATCGCTCCACACGATAAGCAGTAGGTGGGGTGACACATGTCGGAGCGGACGGGAAATTAGGCGCCGAGCAAGTTGCTGATGTGCCTGCTCCCCTTTTTGTCGCATGGATACAGGCGCCGGCCATGCCCAAGACCTATCGCCTGATCGCCGACGCCTGCTTGCATAGCCCCGTCAGGCCCACGCAGGAAGATCTGCGACGCTTGATGAAGGCAAACGGCTCTTTTGGTCGGACGTCGGACTAGCGCATGCGACCGCCAAACTACGCGAGCAATGGGGTTACCTGAATGTTAGATAGCGCACCGATTCGAGGCATCGGTGTCTCGACCATTTCGCCATTAAGTCTCGCCGATGATTTCAATGCCCAGCAATAATCGATGGAGTATTCGAAAGACGGTCGGCTTACGAACACTTGTTTGTTGTCACCCGGCTCAAGAGTTTAAGCCTTCTCAGGATGACTCGGGATAACGGTCTTTTTCTGCAACCACTCCCGTATCCGGAGAGTTACGACACCAGATGATTCAAGATGAAATGGGCTAGAATGCCTGTTTTGTCGTTGGAGACCTCGGTCTTACCACTTGGCTACCGCGCCGTTGCCCAATCGAAGCAGGAAATAGGGGCATTGCGGTTCGTTGAAAATGCGCTGACAAGCAATTTCGCAGACAGCTGCCTTGCATGGATCGTTACCGGGACGAGCGCAAATCAGAACCGTTTGTCGCAGTGGGCGTTTGAGCCGATCCATTCCCAAACCAAGGCATCCCCCGAGAATATTCCGATGGCGCGGTAATGGGCACCGAAACCTATCGACAAGTTGGGCTCTTATTCGCTTTCCAGTTAACTTAATAACAAACCTACGCATGCCCCGGCCGCAGGCTGTTGAGGTGATTGTCCATCGAGCCGTACTGGGCCATGGCGTCAGATTTTCTCGAAAAGCAGGATGGCATCCTCGCAGCCGTGCGGCGGCGTGAACGTGTGGTTCTCCGCGGTATTAAAGGTCCCGATCCCCTTTCTCACACCGGTCAGGGGATCTATCCACCAGCCCGCGGCTGAGTGGGAGGCGCTGATCCCATGCAGGTCGAGGGTTATCTGGCCGTCGCCGGTAAGGTATGCCAGGATCCAGTCTCCGCCTTCCGACCGCGCCGCGACATCACCCTCGTTCCCGCTTATAATGATCGTCCGGTCCGGCACGAGCTTCCACCACTCAATAGACCTGAAGACGTCGCCGAGCACCTTCATCTGCGAGGCGCCGGGAGTATCCCACCATCTTTTCCAGGTGGGCGGTGACATCCAGTTGTCTCCGTGCCCAAACGAATAGAACCCTCCTGCGAGGCACGCCCAGTACCCAACGCGGCGGCACTGGAGGGGTGTCGTGCCGTCCTCTTGCTCGTACCGGGCCTCGCCACTGACCACCGGCTTTGCGGGTGCCTTTTTGTAATCGGCCGCCACCATGTCATAGTTCGCGAGGTCGGTGCTCCAAGTCTGGATGGTGTTGAAAGAAAGCCACGGCTCGGTGTGCATGAAGCTGGATGACTTGGGGCCCGGGTCCGGGTGCATGGTGATCAGATGGGCGCCTCCGTCGCCGTCGAGCAGGCCCTGCACAATGGCGTGGATCACCGCCTCGGATTCTGGGGCCGCGTGCGGGTACATGTCCCAGACGACGTTCTTTGCGTGCTTGTAGCGTTGGGCCAGCCATCTGGCCCATGGCCTTGCATTCTGAAGGGTTATCCGTCCCTTTTCCTGGTCTGCCGCGTGGTACACGCCGATCACGAGGACCATATTGTGTCTTGCCGCCATCGCGACGACCTCATCCACCCGCTTGAAGTATTTCTCATTGGGAGTCAGCGGATTGTCGTCGAGCCAGGCTGGCGCCGCCTTCCAGGGCTTCAGGCCCTTCGTGGCTTCCCATTCGGCGAAGTATATCCCGGTGGCCATGACCTGCACGACGTTGAATCCCTGGGAGCGTCGTTTCTGGAGCATCGTCTCCGCGTCCTGTGCTGTGAAGAGATGAAAGAGCTCCCATTCCGTGTCTCCCTGCCAGAAGAGCGGCTTGCCATTCTGGTCCACGAAATACCGACCGTTGCTGCTGACGTTGATTATTGAGGTATCGCGGCCTTCCGCGGCCCCGCAGGAAATCGAGACCATGAAGGTCGATAGCAATGCAACCTTGATGAAGGCTTGGAAGATGTTGTCCAAGGAGCGAAGCGTCGATTGGAGGGCGTGATGCGGCGCCTTTGCGAGCCAGAAGTACACCTTCTTCAACCCCGGCCGATGCGAGCTCAGGTGAGCATAGCCCACGATTGAAGACACTCGTTGATCGACTCAATCGGGCACTCTGACCCGAGCAATGGGTCGCCATCCGCCGTACGACCGGGCCGATTCGGAAGTGGCACGGCTGCACCTGGAGAGGATCGGCGTCAAGCTGACTCGCCTGGCCGAAAAGCAGGCCAAGTACCTCGGAGTTCCCGTCTTGGAGCCCTGCAAGTCGGACCACTACCGCCAATGACTGGAGGCGCAGAGGTCTTCGATCTCGCGCAGCGCCTCCTGCACGTCCACCGTCAGGCGTCCGAAAACGTTCTCGGGCGAGAAGGTCGCGGCGGCTGCGCACAAGGAGCAATCAAACTCGTGACGGCGAATGGACGCGGGGGACGATCAGGGAAACATTCCAGGTAGCATGAAAGGCGGATCACCGCTGCAATTCGCGCGGATCGGACGCCGCGGCTGGAGACGATGTTGAGCGTTTCGCTTCTAGGATCCGACCGGTGAATAAGGTACCACAGGTCGTGCTTCCGATCCTGTTTGCTCCGATGTCCACTTGGGATGAAGGAACCGGTCCATACGAATCGACGGTCTCGTCAATGACTTCCCGTCCGTTCCACCATACGTGGACTCCGTGACCAGTTCCCAGTGATGCCATTGCAATCTCCACGGTTTGTGGCCGCGTCGCATCCACGAAGAACGGAGCAGAGACGGCCCCGCCGTAGCTCCATTTGTCATGCCCTATGCAAAAATGCCCCTCTCCGGTGTATTTCAAATATATGACGTCCCCGGCGCCGGTGTGGCCGGTGGTGAGAAGCGGCTCTGCGATTCCTGGTCTAAGCAAAGGCATTGTCAGCACGAGGCGGAGGGAGCCTGGGGCCCGCGAAAGCACTCGCTGCCATACGAAAAGCCCGGCAAGAGTCAGTGCGAGCACGGCTAAGGCCGGGGATCCCCAGCGCTGAAGGGCTGACAACAGCCACGCCTCACAAGCAGTAGCCTTGCGACGCAGGTCGCACATTCTATCGCGCGATGGCCGATAGACGATTGCGGCAAAAGAACAAATCCACCCGAGCGAGCTCGCGTAGAAGGTGAGTTTGAGCCAAATGCTTCCGGGATAGTCAACGCGCACAAGGCTTCGCCCCGCGGGCACTGACACTCCCACCAGGCCCTCGCCAGTTTGCACGACCAAGGTCGAATCCCCATTGACCGTCGCGCGATACCCCGGGACAAAGAGTTTCGGGGTTTCGAGGACCGCAGGGCGCTCGGATCGCACTTCGACCACGAAAGGCACTAGCGAACACAGCCGAATCGCCCTCTCCTGGGCGTCAAGCCATTCGATCGTCACTCGTGCGAATGGGCCCGCGGACTCCGCCTCGGGATGCCTTGGATAGAAGTAGAGCGTCAAATCCTCAGGTGTCGATTTGTCGTTGGTAATCGCAATGACTCTGCCATTCGACGGCCCTGCCCCGAATGAACTCTCCATCCCTGAAGAGGGCAGGGTGTATAGGCGCCATACTGAAGCACCCGTGACTGTTAGGCTGCCTTCAGGCTTCCGCCCTAGAAAATCGAAATGCAGAAGCGACGTATGCCCCGGCATGAGCCGGATATTGGGAGAGAGTATGGTGGTGGCCTTCGACGTCTTCAGTTCGAAGCTCGCCATTGTTCCGCGCTGCTGCCCGGCAACGGGCGTGGATCCATCGGCCGTCACTTCGAATGTCTGCGGATCACGCAGGCGAGTTTCAAGGAAAGGCTCCATCACGCCATTTGAGAAATAGGTCGGGAGAAGATTGAATATGAGATAGGAGGAGGTGGTGAGCGTCAGGTTCTGTGTCCGGTGTGTTCGCTCTGAGTCCTCGCGCGAGCTTGTTACGATACGGCCATGCAGCACAAATTTGTAGGCCTCTCGTGCGCTCCAGCCTATGGCAATCACAAGGCCGATTCCCAAGAGCAGGCGCGCTGCGATCCCTTTTCGTGAAATACGCGCGAGGCCTGCCGAAGCCAGGAAGACGGCCAATCCCGCCAAAATCACATACAGGCGCTGCATGGGCCAGCGATTCGTCACCGTAAGCACAGAAATGGGCGCCCAAGACCAAAGCCGGGCGGTTACGAAGGGAATCGGCCATAATAGAACAAAGAAGGCCGCGAGCCCTGCCAGCAGTGTTCCTGCGGAGCGACGGGATCTGAGGGCCAGACAGCCAACCAGCACACCGGCCATCAAGGCGTAGCCCAGCTGGAGGTCCCCAATAAAGATGCCTGAAATTGGCCGAAGCGAGGGTCCCCAGCCGTCGGCGGCGCTCTGCATCACGCCCGCCACTTCCTGGGCCGCAATGACGTTCGGAGCGCGCAGCTGAAGTGAGTGAACCGACTCAAAGACGTATCCTGCGAGCAACGCGAAAAGCGCCGTCGCGACCGACATTCGCAGCGCGTTTCGCCAATTCCATTCGGTGCTGATTAGGATGATCAGCCATGCGCCGAGAACGAGGAGGCTTGCCCAGAATGCAACCGGAGGGTGGGCCCACCAAAGCGCTGCCAATGCAGTGGCCGTTATGAGCCAGGGTTCCCATTTCTCGGGCTCATCAGTTGCCTTCGCGATGCCCAACACAAGCCATGGAATTGCCGGAACCGTGAGAAAGGTCGCGATCATGTCGCCCTCGTAAAGCGGGGCTAGGACACCCGGACATAGCACGTAGAGCGAGGCAAGACCCGCGGCCACCCACGGCATCTCAGGAGCATATCGGCGCAACGCGGCGTAACCCCCGACGGCGCCCAGACCCGCGCTCGTGAGAAGGATTAGATTCTGCAACCCGCAAACCGGAAGCGTACGGAGGGTGAGGAGGTCAAATCCCGCTCCAAGATATTCAAACAGCGGTGCCGTTCGCAGCGAGTGAATGTTCCCGTTGAAGGCATACGGAGTCTGGCCGACGAATAAGGGGAATACTCCGGAGCGTATTTGGCCCACAGCGTCGGAAAGCATCAGCGAATAGTGATACGCGTCGCCCGCCCCTACCGGAGTGCTGACGACGTAGGGCTGCAGCGCGTAGATCGCAACTCCTTGAAGGCAGGCGCCCCTCCAGCCGTCTGCCCATCCGATCTGGCTGCCAGCCGCCGCTCGGCAAAGCAGCCAACGTGTCCCTGTCAGTGCGGTCCCAAGCCCGATAACAATGGCGATCGCATGCGACCAACCCAGTCCCGAGCATTGAAAACGCACGAGCACGACAAATGCACATAGGGCGAGACCACGGATGAGGTAGCGCTGAAGCCCGAGCGCGCTGCGGAGCGCGGCCACGGTCGCCCCGGCGACTGTGGCCGCTGTCCAAATGGTGATCGCCTCAATCTGAAGCAGGCTCGTCACCGTCCCCGTCC
>Ga0265313_10002910_pt1 | contig 14307 bp, 15 predicted proteins | sample 4123metaG_FD_203122 | JGI IMG/M metagenome (GOLD analysis project Ga0265313, IMG submission 203122) | Rhizosphere microbial communities from Carex aquatilis grown in University of Washington, Seatle, WA, United States - 4-1-23 metaG | ecosystem: Host-associated > Plants > Roots > Rhizosphere >...
TGCACACGGTGCTGATCGGCCCGCAGGGCGTGCCGCTGGAAGTGCAGATCCGTACCGAGGAGATGCAGAAGGTCTCCCAGTCCGGCATCGCCGCCCACTGGCAGTACAAGACCGGCGAGGACGGCGCCACCACCCCCGAAGTGCGGGCCCGCGAGTGGCTGAAGGGCGTGATGGAGATGCAGCAGGGCGCCGGCAGTTCGCTGGAGTTCCTCGAGAACGTGAAGGTGGATCTCTTCCCGGACGAGGTCTACGTGTTCACCCCGCAGGGCGACATCCGCCGCCTGCCGCGCGGCTCCAGTGCGGTGGACTTCGCCTACGCGGTGCACACCGGCGTGGGCAACGCCTGCGTAGCCGCCAAGATCGACCGTCGCCTCGTGCCTTTGCGCACCCAGCTGGAGAACGGCCAGACCGTGGAGATCATCACCGCGCCCAACGGCCGGCCCAACCCGGCCTGGCTCAACTTCGTGGTCACCGCCAAGGCGCGCGCCAACGTGCGCCACTACCTCAAGAACCTGAAGCGCGAGGACGCGGTGGAGCTCGGTCGGCGCATGCTGGAGCGGGCGTTGGCCGCGCTCTCGCTCAAGCTCACTCGCGTGCCGCAGGCGGAACTCGATGCGGTGGTGCAGGAGTTCAAGCTCGCCGACCAGGACGAGCTGTTCGAGTCCATCGGCTTGGGGCATCACCTGGCGCCCTTGGTGGCGCGGCGCCTGATGCCGGAGCGGGACGAGGACGAGAGCGTTGCGCCTAAGCCCAGCGCGCCGCTGGTGATCCGCGGCACCGAGGGCCTGGTGGTGAGCTTCGCGCGCTGCTGCCATCCCATCCCCGGCGACCGCATCGTCGGTGTGCTCACCACCGGGCGCGGCATCGTGGTGCACCGCGACAACTGCGGCAACCTCACCGAATACCGTTCCCAGCCCGAGAAGCTCATCGAGGTGCAGTGGGAGAAGAAGATCAAGCGCGACTTCCCGGTGGAAGTGCGCGCCGAGGTGGCCAACCAGCGCGGCGTGCTCGCCACCATGGCCGCCGCCATCGCCGACATGGGCTCCAACATAGAGCACGTGAACCAGCAGCAGCGCGACGACCTGACCGCGGTGTTGAGCTTCGTGCTGGGGGTGCGGGACCGCACCCATCTGGCGCGGACCTTGCGGCGACTGCGGGGACTACCGCAAGTTATGAAAGTTTCTCGTAGTAAGGCCTGAATCCGTCTTCTATCCGTCCCTGGAGTGCCTTCCCGTCACGCCATACCTGGCGTGCCGCGCGGCGCATGCGCCGCGCCCTCATGTGATGAAAGTCTCTCGTAGCAAAGCCTGAGTCTTGCTCTACAACCCTCTGAGACCCGTCGCAAGCGACGGGTCTCAGAGGGCATCTGATCAGTTGTTCCCCACCACCAGGCCGCTGTTCGAACAACCTTCGCACTGCACTTCCAGCAGGAGCTTCTGCAGTTCCGTGGCATTGATCTTGGTGGAGAAGTAACTGTCCTTGCTTGCCGTGTCGTTCAGATGCTGGAGCATCTGGGTGGCACCGCCGTCCGGCACGCCGCTGGCATTCAGCCAGGATATGTGTTGCTGGTCGCGCGCCACCCTGAGGGTGCCGTTGGTCGCGCACATGAGGTGGGCCAGCACGTGGGAGCCGGTATCGTAGTTGACGCGGCAGACCACCACTTTGTCATTCGCCGGGTCGTTGGTGAGCTTGGCCTTGAGGGCGGACTTGATCACCTTCAGTCCCGCGATGATGCGTCGCGCGTTGTCTTCGCGGTCACCCTGTGCCGTGATGGTGCCGAGCTGCATCACGTCGTTCCAGGCGTCGGTGCGGTCGGCCTGGGCCGCGGGCATGTCGGGGGCGACGGTCTCGGGTGTGGTCTGGGCAGCTCCGGTCGCCGTGGAGGCGGCCGGAGCGGGAGCGTCTTCCGCCCACGCGAGCCCGGTGCCGGCCAGCAAGAGTCCAAGGGTCAGGGCCTTGAGTAACGATGACTTCGACATGTATATCCCCTTCTATGCTTTGGCTTACATCTCAGAACCTAGCCGTCCTCACTGGGTGCGGACTCGGCATCTCTACTCGATACGATTAACCCAGACCAGCCCGGCCATCATTAAATTCCGGCCGGGGCATGGCATCGGTCATCCGGCATCAGGGCCTTCGGGAGAGATGAGTTGGTAACCGTGCGCTGGACCCTGGACGCCGAGGCTCCGGCGCGTCGAGCGTCGGATACGACGCGCCAGAGCTGGGGCATGCCTCATCTGCATGCCCGGTACGCTGCCTCGATCAACCCTGATCCACCACCTTCGCATCGTCCGGCAGGCTGTCCAGGATCGACTGCAGCACAGCGCCGTTGATGGGCACATGCAACCGGTGGTTGGGCTGGGCGGCGATCAAGCCATCGAAGTCCTGCTGGGTGGCTTCGCCGTACTCGCCGGGCGGCAGGCCGTCACGCCGCGCCAGCATCTGTTCCTGGGTGTACTCGTGGCGTGCGCTCAGGTCACGGTTGGTGGCGCAGTCCAGGTACTCGCGCATGCTGCCGGTACTCTTGTTGATGCGGCACACCACCTTGTCCTGCTTGTCGGCGGCGTCGGAGATCGGCTCCTTCAGCGCTGCCTTGATGGCGACCAGGGTGTCCACTATCTGCTGCTGTCCGGTGATAGGCAGCTTGCCGAGATACAGGATCGGCACGTCGCCCTGCGGGGCGGTGTCGTCTGCCTTCGCCGTCACGCCGCACAGCAGCAACAGCATCGCTGCCGCGGCTGCCGTGGTCTTCGACTTCGTCTGGGTGTCCATGTTCACTTACTCCGGTTTGGATGGGCGGGAGCGATCTCCCTTGAGTTGAGGTTTAGCATCCCTCGTCACGCGCGTCAGCGGGATTTCCTGATTCATTTCTTAGCCATTAGCGGCTCATTGCTGAACCGTCTGACGCCGTTCAGCCACGGCCTTCGGCGATGGCCACCACGTGCTCCACGTCGTCCAGATCGAGACCCGGCAGTTGCATCTCGCTCTCCTCCAGCAGCGAGCGCAGCTGCTTGAGCAGGGCCAGCATGGCCGGCGCCGCCGCCAGCATGTCGCCGGTGAGGTCTTCGGGGATGGGGTGGATGGCTCGCAGGCTATGGGCGCCGACCCAGGCAGGCACGGCCTGCCGCGGATCGCCATGCGGCGGTGCCGGCTCCTGGCCGCCCGGCACCAGCATGCTGAACACGTACCCTTCCAGGGTCTTGTTGAAACGCACCCACCCCGCCGGGAAGGCGGACCCTTCGGTCATCACCGCGTAGTCCAGCGGTGCTTCACGGCGTGCTGGTAGCAAGTTGTGTCCCCGATCTCTTGTAGTGGTGGCCGCGACGCTGCTCCATGGGAGCGGGCGCCTGATGGACCCTGTGGATTTTTCCCCGAACATGGCCATGGCTGGCTCCTGTTTTTCTGCTTACCTGAGACTTCGCGCTCCCCCTCGGGCGTGATCTCGATGCATAGGGTTTAGCAGCCCCGGGGTGGGTCAGGGATGGCGGATTTCTGAATCATTTCTTAGACAGGACGATGTGACGGTATGGCGGCGGCCACAGGGGCTGGCCGGATTCGGACGTCCGGGACGGGCGGGGATCAGTGCGTGGCGGGAGGCGGAGGCGGGGTAGTGTCGTCCAGGATCTCCACCTCACCCTTGCCGGGCGGCGGGAGCTTGCCCAGGACCTTACGCAAGGCGGCCAGCTGCTCGTGGTTGAGCAGCCGCACGATGTGCCAGGGGTGTCCCCGGGTGGGGGTGTTGGTCGAGTCGACGTCTTCGGTGGGGTCCATGTCCCGGTGCAGTATCTCGCGGCGCATGCCGTAGTAGCCCTGGGTGCCGCAATCCAGCACCGCGCCTTGGGCCCGGAAACCGTCGTTGTCCATGATGCGGCACACCATGTCGTCGTAGTGCTTGGGGTCGTTGCTGTAGGGCGCGTCGATGGCGGTCTTCATCTGCTGCAGGATCTGCACCAGCGGCCGGGTGCCGGTCACATCCACCTTGCCCAGTTGCGCCGTGGTGGCTGCCGCGGGAGCGGCCGTGGTGGCCGGCGCGGAGGCAGGTGCCGATGCGGCAGCGGGGGCCGGTACATCGGCCAGGACCGACGCGGGCAGGCAGAGCGCGGCGAGGAGGAGGATGCGGATGGTCATAGCTACTTAGGGGATCCCACCGTCTTTAAGTTCCGTGGCGCTCAGCGGCTCGGCTCGAGGGGCGCGTGCCGGTCGTCCTGGATCAGCTGCACGTCGCCCTGGCCGGGCGGCGGCAGTCCCTTGAGCACCGTGCGTAGCGCCTGCAGCTGTTTAGTGTTGAGGGGCCGCACCACATGCCAGGGATGCCCGAGTGCAGACACCGCCACCGCATCGCTCTGCATGACGCCGCCATAACCGTAGGCGCTGCGCTGCATGCTGAACCAGCCCTGGGTGCCGCATTCCAGGGTCATGGTCAGGTGGCTGCCCAGCTCGTCGTCACCCAGGCGGCATACCATGTCGTCGCGATGGGCGGGGTCGTTGTCGAAGGGCCGCTTCACCGCCACCTTGATCTCCTGCAGGGTCTGCACCAGCGGTCTCACGCCGGTCAACTCGATCTTGCCCAGGTGCACGCTTTTGCCTGTGCCGGGCTGGATCGCAGCGGGTACGGTGCCCGTGACCGGCGTCGGCCCTTCCAAGCCCCAGGCGGGTGCGGTCACCAGCAATGCGAGTAGCCAGGTCAGCCTGCGCGTAGTCATATCTTCATCAACCCCATCCGCGTGTCCGTGATTCCCAGTCTAGTCCAGACTTGCTGTGGAAATGTTTCATACTATGGCTCCCCCGATCCCGAGAGGCTTCCCATGGCACGGACCAGCGTATTCACGGACCAGGCCCCCAAGGCCATCGGCCCCTATTCCCAGGCGGTGCGGGCGGGCAACACGGTATACCTGTCCGGCCAGATCCCCCTGGACCCCAAGACCGGCGAGTTGGTGAAGGGCGACATCGCCAGCGAGACCCGCCGCGTGTTCGACAACCTCAAGGCTGTCAGCGAGGCTGCTGGCGGCGGACTCCAGGACGTGGCCCGGGTCACCATCTTCCTCACCGATCTCGGCGACTTCGCCAAGGTCAACGAGGTGATGGCTGAGTACTTCAAGGAGCCCTACCCGGCCCGCGCCACCATCGGCGTGGCGGCGCTGCCGCGCGGCGCGCGCGTCGAGATCGACGCGGTGATGGTGGTCGCCTGAGGTCTTGAAGGCCGTCCTCGCTTCCGAGCATCCCTCCGCGCCGGTCACGCGGCTGCGCGGCGTCGGCCCGCAGGTGGCCGAGAAGCTCCTCAAGCTCAACGTGCGCAGCGTGGAGGATCTGCTGTTCCACCTGCCGCGGCAGTATGAGGACCGCACCCGCATCACGCCCATCGGCGCCCTCAAGCCCGGCTGGACCGCGTCCGTGGAGGGCATCGTCGAGCTCACCGAAGTCGCGTTCCGCGGGCGGCGCATGCTGCTCACCCGCATCTCCGACGGCACCGGTTCCCTCACCCTGCGTTTCTTCCACTTCAACGCGCAGCAGCAGGCCATGCTGGCGCGCGGTGCGCGGCTGCGCTGCTACGGCGAAGCGCGGCCCGGCAAGGTCACGCTGGAGATGGTGCACCCGGAGTACAGGATACTCACCGCAGCCGACCTGAAACCCCAGCCGCCGGCGCTAACGCCCATCTATCCTGCCACCGAGGGTATCCAGCAGATGAAGCTGCGCGCCCTCACGGACCAGGCGCTGTCCTGGCTGGCCCACGGCAACACCGCGCTGGAAGAGTTGCTGCCGCCGGAGGTGCTGGGTGCGGACATGCCGCCCTTGGCCGAGGCCTTGCGCTATGTGCACCGCCCGCCGCCGGATGCGCCCCTGGACCTGCTCATGGACGGCAGCCATCCGGCCCAGCAGCGCCTCGCCTTCGAGGAACTGCTGGCGCATCACCTCAGCCTGCGCCGCATCCGCCTGGCGGAGGACAAGACCCATGCCGCGCCGCTCACAGGCAGCGGCAAGCTCGCCGCGCGGTTCCGCGCTGCATTGCCGTTCAAGCTGACGGGCGCGCAAGAGCGTGTGGCGGCGGAGATCGCCAAGGACGTGGCGCGCGCCCATCCCATGATGCGGCTGGTGCAGGGCGACGTGGGCAGCGGCAAGACCGTGGTGGCGGCGCTGGCCGCGCTCAGCTGCATCGAAGCGGGACATCAGGCGGCGCTCATGGCGCCTACCGAACTCTTGGCGGAGCAGCACTTCCGCAACTTCTCCAACTGGTGCATGCCGCTCGGGATCGAACCGGTGTGGCTCTCGGGCCGCTCCAAGCCCGCGGAACGCGCCATGGCCATGTCCAGGCTCGCGGACGGCACGGCGCGCCTCGCCATCGGCACCCATGCCTTGTTCCAGGAAGACGTGCGCTTCCAGGACCTGGGCCTGGTCATCATCGACGAGCAGCACCGTTTCGGTGTGCACCAGCGTCTGGCGCTGCGTGAGAAGGGCATGGCCGGCGGCCTGCACCCGCACCAGCTCATCATGACCGCGACGCCCATCCCGAGGACGCTGGCCATGACCGCCTATGCGGACCTGGACGTCTCCGCCATCGACGAGTTGCCGCCCTCGCGCAAGCCCGTCAAGACCGTGGCGCTCACGGAGAACAAACGGGCTGAGGTGGTGATGCGTGTGGAGCAGGTGTGTCGTGAAGGCCGCCAAGTGTACTGGGTGTGTCCGCTCATCGAGGAGTCGGAACTGTTGCAGGCCCAGGCCGCGGAGGATACGGCCAAGGCCCTGGCCGCGGCCTTGCCCCACCTGAAGGTGGGCCTGCTGCACGGCCGGCAGAAACCCAAGGTACGGGACGCCATCATGGCGCGCTTCAAGGACGGCACGCTGCACTTGCTGGTGGCCACCACCGTGGTGGAGGTGGGCGTGGATGTCCCCAACGCCAGCCTCATGATCATCGAGAACGCGGAAAGACTCGGCCTCTCGCAACTGCATCAGTTGCGTGGCCGCGTGGGACGCGGCGCCGCGGAGTCGAGTTGCGTGTTGCTCTACAAGCCACCCTTGGGTTCGGGTGCGCGGGCGCGCCTGGACGTGATGCGCGCCACCAACGACGGCTTCGAGATAGCGCGCAAGGACCTGGAGCTGCGCGGCCCCGGCGAACTGCTCGGCACGCGCCAGGCGGGCGAGATCAACCTGCGCATCGCGGACCTCCTGCGCGATGCGCCGCTCATCCCCAAGGTGCAGCAGGCTGCCGCGGTGTTGCTGGAGCAGTACCCGGAGCGGGTGAGCGCCATCCTGCGCCGCTGGCTCGGCGAGACCGAGCGCTATTCCCGGGCCTGAGTCGCTACAATGGCCGCAGTCCCGGGGAGTATGGATTTGGAACCAGGCAGCCGCACACAGTTCTGGCGCACGGTGGATGAATGGCCTTCCACCGCGCGGCCGCGCGCGCTGTGGCCCTTCATCGCCGAGGCCGGCTCGCTGACAGAACGCCTGCGTGAAAGGTCGGGTGGCCGCTTCCAGGTGCAGGTGCTGGCCCAGGGCCACGCCGCACTGCACGCAGAGGACATGGCGCTCTTGGGCGCCAAGCCCGACGAGGCTGGTTATGTGCGCCAGGTGTTCCTCTGCGGCGATGAGCGACCCTGGGTGTACGCGCGCTCGCTGGTGGCGGGCGCCGCCGACCGCTGGCTGAAAGAGTTGGGCGAGCGGCCACTGGGGGACCAGGTGTTTGCCCACGCCGATGCCAAGCGCAGCACCATCGAAGCCGCCAAGCTGGATCCGCGCCACACTCTCTATAAGGAGGCTGTTGGGCGCCTTCCGGCGGCGGAACGTGCGCGAGTTGTAGATGAGTTGTGGGCGCGCCGTTCGTTGCTCACGGTGGAGGGCGTGCACATCCTCATCTATGAATGCTTCCTGCCTGAGATGGGGGTCTGAGCGTGGATCCACGTCTCAAATCTCTCTGGCTGAAAGTCCGGTACAACAGCGTCACCAAGCAGGGCTGGCCGCTGGTGAAGGAGCGGGGTTGGGCCTACATGCGGCTCATGCGCATCCACCGCCCCATCGGCGCTTTCCTCTTGCTGTGGCCCACGTTGTGGGCCCTGTGGCTCGCCACCGCCGGCAAGCCCACGCCGAAACTGTTCATGGTGTTCGTGGCGGGCGTGTTCGTGATGCGCGCCGCCGGCTGCGTCATCAACGACTTCGCGGACCGCCGCTACGACGGGCACGTGCGCCGCACCCAGGAGCGGCCGCTGGCCACCGGCGAGGTGAGCAGCGTGGAAGCGCTGGCGCTGTTCGCGGTGCTGGGCCTCATGGCTTTCGGCCTGGTGCTCACGCTCAACACCCTCTGCATCGAACTGGCCTTCGTCGGTCTCGCGCTGGCCATGAGCTATCCGTTCATGAAGCGCTACACCTACCTGCCGCAGCCCTATCTGGGTCTCGCCTTCGGCTGGGGCATCCCCATGGCCTTCGCCGCGGCCCAAGGCACGGTGCCGGACGTGGCCTGGCTCATCTTCATCGCCAACATCCTCTGGGCCACGGTCTACGACACCCTGTACGCCATGGTGGATCGCGCGGACGACCTCAAGATCGGCGTGAAGTCCACGGCGATACTCTTCGGCAGCATGGACAAGAAGATCATCGGCGTGCTGCAACTGTTGTTGCTCGGCAACCTGGTGCTCATCGGCACCCGCATGCAGCTGGATGCGGTGTATTACGTGGGGCTGGGGTTCGCCGCCTGCTTCGCCTTCTGGCAGCAACACTTGATACGCAAGCGCGAACCGGCCAAATGCTTCGAGGCTTTCCTCAACAACAACTGGTTCGGCGTGTCAGTGTTCAGCGGTATCGTGCTGGATTACATCTTTCTCCACGGCGCATAACGGCGACGCGCCGCTCAGTGCTGGCCCTGCAAGTCCCGCAAGGCATCCTTACCGCCCTGGTTATCCGGATTCAGCTGCACCGAACGGGTGTAGTTCTCGATAGCCTTCTGCTTGTCGCCGGACATCATGTACATCTCGCCTAAGCTGTCGTAGGCGTTCCAGTAATCCGGATTCTCCTGCGCGTCCTGTTGCATGGCGCGGATGGCGTCGGGCATGTCACCGCCCCAGGACAGGTTGTAGCCGAGGTTGATGAGCGTCTTGCGGTCCACCGGCTTGGCGGGATCCGGCTGCTGCTTCAGGCGCTGATACATGTCCAAGGCGGCCGGCAGGCCGCGGAACTTTGCCACCGCATACAGTGCCGTGTTCACGCTTACCTTGCCCAAGGGCGGGACGTAGTGCCAGGCGTATTCCTCGGCGATGTTGTTCAGCAGCATCTCGCCCACCCGGATGCCCTGGGCCGAGTTGGCCATGATCACAGCGCCCTGGCCGGTGTCGCCGAACATGATCATCAAGGCCTGGAAGCCCTCGTCGTCGCCGACATGACCGAAGCGGTCAGGGCGTGTGGCATCTCCCAGGAAGAAGCCCAGACCCATCTGGTCGGGGTGCTCTGCGTCACCCCAGGTGTTCTCTTCCACCCGCGGCATCTGCGGCGTAAGCATCTCCGTGGCCATCTGCTTCGACAGCACACGCGTGCTCTTGCCCTGTTTGGCGCGGGCGATCTCTATCGAGTACTTCGCCAGGTCTGTGGGTGTGCTCCACAATCCCGCCGCCGCCATCTCCGGATACACATGCCAGCCGCCGTGCACCGGCTTGCCGTCGAAGTAGGTGCCACGGGCCGCGTGTGCGGCGCGCGCCGCGGGCAGGGGTTGCTCGTAGGTACTGTCCTGCATGCCGAGCTTGTCGAACACCGTCTGCTGCATGAACGCGGGGAAGCTCATGTGGCTCACGTCCAGTACCAGCTGCTGTTCCACCAGCACGCCGCCGCCGGAGTAATGCCATTCACTGCCAGGCACATGCTCGAGCTTCACGCTCGGACTGTTCGCCGGCGGTACGCCGTCCAGCACCTGCAACAGCGTGGGGCGCGGCGCGTCCACGTCGTAACCGTCGAAGCCGTGCACGTTGAAGCCCGCGCTGTGGCTCATGATGCGGCGCAGCGTCACCTTCTGGTCGTGGCTGTAGTCGCTGGCCGGCACATGCCAGCTGGTGAGCTTGCGGTCCACATCCTCATCCAGCGAGAGCTTGCCGGTCTGCACCAGGTACAGCGTGCCTGCGGTGGCGACGGGCTTGCTCAAGGAACCCGCCTGGAACAGCGTGCGCACGTCCACCGGCGTATCGCCGCCGGGCGCAGTCACGCCATAACCCTTGGCCCAGGCGATGCGGTAGTCGTCTATGACCGCCACGCTCAGGCCTGGCACGTTGTACATCTTCATGAGCTTCTGGACGTCGAGCCGCAGGGGTTCTTGCCCGCTGACAGGGATCGGGGCGAAGCCGGTCTCGATGCGCGTGATGCGCGCCTTAAGCGCGGTGGGCACGGCCCGGGACGTCGTCTGCGGCGCAGGCGTGGCGGCGGATACCGACGCAGGTATCAGCAGTACGGCAAGACTGAGGGCGGGGATTGTTTGGCGCATGGGGCACTCCCGCGCATCCGGATGGGACGCGCCATTCCGCTTAGACGGATGGGAGGCTCCCGGGGTTGCACCGGGCAGAGCGATATTCAGTTAGCGGATCCGGTCAGCGCGCGGTGGCGCAGCTCAAGGGGAACTTCTTATAGGGCACAGGCGAGTAGCAATAGCCTTCCTTGCAGGGATCTGCGCCGAGCGCGCGGGCCTTGGCTTGCCAGGCGGCGCCGTGTTCTTCACTCACGTCCTGCAGACCCGGCCCGTTCATGGCCACCAGCTTCGGCCCCGTGGCAGTGGGCAACATGGCGGTCTGGGGCGGGCCGTACTCGTCGTAGTAGACGAAGAGGTGCGCGAGCTCATGGGGCAGGGCTTCTTGGGTAACCATGCACACGTCCCGCTCCACCCATTCGGCATTGAGGTGGATGGTCCAGGAGGAGTATTCGGCGGCGCTGATGACCGAGCCGCCAAGGCCGCTGGCATCGATGCTCAGGCGTGGCACCGGATAGTGGGTCCCGTGACTGCGGTTATAGGCGGCCGTGAGTTGCGCGGCTTGGTGGCCGAAGGCAGCGTCCTGCGAGGTCTGGCGCGCACCCATGCTGCTGCAGCCGGCGAGCAAGCCGCATAGCACCAGGAGTCCTTTCGCCGATCGCATCTCGCCGTTCCATGAGCGATGTGTACGCGATCGACTATGGGACTAGGTGAGTTTCTGCTTAATCGGGACCTCACCCGATGTTGCTCTGCCTAAGTACCTGAAAACTCTGGATGCGTGAGCCATGCACGGGAAGAGCGTGTCGCGCATCTCGATGCATCGGTAAAACGACTCGACCCAGGTATCAGGCGAAGGGACTCGCGGCGCGGCAGGCGCTCCAGAGCGTCACGCGCCTCGCGCCCGCTTCGCGCAGTGCGCGCGACAGTGATTCCGCCGTGGCGCCGGTGGTGACCACGTCGTCCAAGAGCGCCAGGTGCAGGCCCTGCACCGGGGCGGTCACCGTGAAGGCATCCTTCAGGTTCTTGCGCCGCTCATCCGCGTCCAGCGTCGACTGCACCTGCGTGGCGCGACTGCGCGCGCAGAGGTCTAGTCGCACTTTCAATCTCAGACGCTTCGCCACCGGCCGCGCCAACTCGATGGCTTGGTTGAAACCGCGTTCCTTCAGGCGCGAGTCGTGCAGCGGCACCGGCACGATGCAATCGGGCCGCTCCGCGCCGGCGGCGAGATACTCCGCCAGCAGCGAGCCCAGCAGGCGACCGACGGCGAGATCCCCTTCGAACTTGAAGCGCTGTACCAGCTTGTCCACCGGGAAACCGTAGGCGAGGGGGCTCTTCGCTTCATCCCAGCTCGGCAGTCGTTTGATGCAGTCGCCGCAGAGTGGTGTATCCGCATCCGGCGGCAGCGGCGCCGCGCAACGCGGACAGGGATGGCGGTTCCAGGACAGTTCCGCGAAGCAATCCGCACACAGGTCCCGCTCGCCGACGCCTTTGGCGCCGCACAGCACGCAGGAGGAGGGATACAGGAAGCGCAGCATGGGCATAGGTTAGCGCACCGCCGGCACTGAACTCTCACCTCGGCGCATGGTCCAGTAAGGACCACTCAGTGAGGGATGCTCATGCGCAAGCTGGTCTCCATGGGCGTATTGCTGGCAGCTTCCGGCATCGCGGGCGCGGTGTCCGCTGCCGATCCCCAGGTGTTCGGCCCCGGCGTCATCTCGGGTGCTGCCAACGAGGCCTCGCCGGTGTTCACGCCGGACGGCAAGACCGTGTACTTCACCCGCAGCAACAGCTCGGACAACGTGATCCTCGTGTCCCAGCGCCGGGGTGAGGCCTGGGCGACACCGGAGGTCGCGCCGTTCTCCGGCCAATGGCGCGACCTGGAAGCCGCCATGGCGCCGGACGGTTCCTATCTCGTCTTCGCTTCCAGCCGGCCGGTGCCCGACACGGGCAAGCAGCCCGACGGTTTCTGGGGCGGCACGCTGCACGTGGGCCGGGGCGGCAACCTGTGGCGAGTGGACAAGACTGCTACTGGCTGGAGCACGCCCCAACACCTGCCCGCCGTGGTGAACCGCAACGGTTCGACCTTCGGGCCTTCTGTCACCGCGAGTGGCGATCTCTACTTTACCGACGTCTATGGCGACAGCAAGCGCGCCCATCTGTTCCATGCAGCCTATAAGGATGGGGGTTATCAGCCGCCTGAGGCCATGCCTTTCACCGATGAGCGCTGGAGCGACGTGGACGAGACGGTGTCGGCAGACGGTTCCTTCATGGTGTTCTCTTCCACCCGTCCCCCGACTCCGGCACAGCAGATGGACCTGTTCATCGTGTTCCGGAGCAAGGACGGGCATTGGGGCGAGCCGCTGCATCTGCCGGACTCCATCAATCACATGGGCGGCCTCATCGAGGCGCGCTTGGGTGCGGATGGCCATACCCTCTACTTCACCACTGCCTATGAAGTACCGGTGAGCTATCCGAAGGACACGACCACGGCCGCTGCGAGTCTCAGGGACATGGCCTGGAACGATGGCAACTCCAACATCTGGCAGGTGGACATCAGTGACATCCTGAAAGCCGGAAGCGCGGGGAACTAGGCGGTCACTTCTGCTTCGAGGTGTTCAGGGCCACGGCGGCGCGGATGAGGGCCTTCAAGGCGGTCGCATCGATCTTCTCGCCCTGGTGGAAATCGATGGCGCGGCGCACGCCTCCACCTAGGCTCGAGTTGAACAGGCCCGCAGGGTCGGGTAGGGAGGCGCCCTTGGCGAAGGTGGTCTTCACCGCGCTCTTGTAGACCTCGCCTGTGCAGAGGATCCCGTCATGGGACCAGACCGGTATGCCCCATTTCCATTCCTCCAGCACTTCGGGATCTGCTTGCTTGATGAGAGCCCGCAGCCTGGCCAGCATCTCGCCGCGCCAGTCCTTGAGTTCCTTGATGCGGGCGTCGATCAGCTTGGAGGGCGCCGGGCCTTTCACGCCAGCTGTTTTCTTCCTGGCCGCGGGGCGTTTCTTGCCGGTCTTCTTCTTGCGTGCCGCGGGCATCACTGGGCTCCCTTGGGCGGCCAGCCGTGGGCCTCGACTCCGAACTGCTGGCTGTATTCCTGCACCAGCCGCTGCCATTGGAAGCTCATGGCGTCGCCGCCCACGATGCGGCCGAGGGGATCTCCCGCCACCAGGTGATCCAACACGTCGAGGCAGATGTGCCAGCCCGCGGCGCCCCAGGCGATGAAGCCCTTGTCGATGTTGTGCCACAGGGTCAGGCGCGTGCCGGAACCTGCGGGCTCCAGTTCCCAGCGCATGTCGTTATTGCCCCAGCCGTATTCCAGGAGGCGCGGCGCTTCCGCGCGCTTCACCATGGATTGCGAGACCTGCTGTTCCTTGGGCAGGGCCACCGTGGTGAGCTTCACCGGTCCGGGGCTCCCGAGGTTGCGGTCGGCATCGAAGGGCGCCCACTGGGATAACTGCGCGGGATCGGTGAGGGCTTCCCAGACCATGGGCGGCGGCTGGCGCAGCTTACGCACCAATACCAGCGTCCACTTGTCGCCGTCCTTCTTCACCTCGGCTCCCGTAGCGGGGCCGGGCATGTATTTCGCGCGTGCGTTCATCGTCTCTTACCTCGCTTTGTCTTGGGCACGTCCTCCATGCGGTCCAGGTGGCGCTCCAATGCGTCCACATGGGCCGACCAGAAGCGCCGGAAGGGATCCAGCCAGGCATCCACCTCCATCAGCGGTTCCGGCCGGATGCGGTATACGCGCCGCTGGGCCTCGATGCGCGACTCCACCAGGCCCGCGTCCCGCAGCACCCGCAGGTGCTTGGAGACGGAGCTCTGGGGCATGCGCAGGCGGCGTTCGATCTCGCCCACGGACTGCTCCGCTGTGGCCAAG
>Ga0265313_10002911_pt1 | contig 14306 bp, 12 predicted proteins | sample 4123metaG_FD_203122 | JGI IMG/M metagenome (GOLD analysis project Ga0265313, IMG submission 203122) | Rhizosphere microbial communities from Carex aquatilis grown in University of Washington, Seatle, WA, United States - 4-1-23 metaG | ecosystem: Host-associated > Plants > Roots > Rhizosphere >...
CATTTGCCTCTGCGACTACAAGGGTTGGCGCCGGACTCCGATGGCAGGTCGGAGCTGGACCGAGCTCTTCTTCCTCGACGAGGCGACGGCGCTCGCGGCCGGACATAGACCCTGCTTCTTCTGCCGGCGCGAAGCCGCCGAAGGCTTTCGGGCTGCTTGGGCGAAGGGCAACGCTGTCGCGCCGCCGAAAGCGACTGCGATGGACGCGGTGCTGCACGCCGAACGGCTCGACGGAAAGGCCAAGCGCATACATCCCCTGCCGGGTCCCGCCAACGACTTGCCGCAAGGCACGATGCTGTGGGTTGACGGCAATTGTTGTCTCGTGACCAACGGCGGGATGCATTGTTGGTCGCCATACGGCTATCGGCCCATGCTAGCATCGCCGAAAGAAGTGTTGCTGCTGACGCCGCCATCGACGGTGCGGACGCTCGCCGCGGGCTATCGCCCGGTCCTGCACCCGAGCAACGAGGACGGCGCGGAGGGAGGAATGCGTCGTGGTTGATGTCCTGCGTCTCTTCATCGACCGCACCGCCACGCCTATCGGTGAGCTGATGGTCGTTGCCGACGACGAAGGACGGCTGCGCGCCATCGACTGGACCGACCGGGAGGCCGGTATGCTGCGCAGCCTGCGCCTGCAGTACGGCCCACGGGGCTTCGCCCTCCAGCCCAAGCGCAACCCCGGCGGACTCACCCACGCAATGGCGGCCTATTTCAAGGGCGATCTCGGGGCCATCGAGAGCCTGCCGGTGGCGACTAATGGAACGCCCTTTCAGCGCAAGGTGTGGCGCGAGCTCCGGCGCATACCCGCCGGCGCGACCCTCTCCTATGCCGAACTCGCGCGCCGGATCGATCGGGCCAGCGCCGTGCGTGCCGTGGGCCATGCCAACGGCGCCAATCCCATCAGCATCGTCGTGCCCTGCCATCGCGTCGTAGGCTCGGACGGCAGCCTCACGGGCTATGGCGGCGGAATCTCGCGCAAGCGCTGGCTACTCGCCCATGAGGTGGCGGCAACCGAGCGGCGATAGCACTCACGGATTCTTGAGGCAGTACTTCCCGACGTCGCTGGCGCCGTGTTCAAGGTTGGACTGGGCCGAGCTCAAGTCGGAGAACTGGGCCGAGCAGCTGTCACCGCCGATGGCCTTGCTGAGGCAGCCCTGATAGTCGCTGAGCCGCTGGTTCACTTCCGTCAGGGCATGTTCATAGCCGGTGCGGGCAACGCCGCAGTAGGCCGGGTCCGGTGCGTCCTGGCAACCCGCGAGCGCGCTCGCCGCCAGAAATGCCGCCAGGGCGGCCCGAATATCACCACGCATGATCCGATTCCATTTTCTGTCTATCCCCGATGCTGGCTAACATGCCACAGGCGGGGGATGTGGTGACAGAAAGAGGCTCGCGTCTGCGAAGCGGACACCGATTGACTATGCTCCTCAGCTTGAACGCGTGTTTATCGATCCGGGCCCTCGATTTCGGATGCCGGCCCCTCAGTCTCGCCTTTCTGCTGGCCCTTGGCCTGGCGCTCTTCTGCCATGCCAGCGCCGCTGGCGCCGGCACGATCGACAAACTGATCGCCAAGCTCGGGCTTGGAGAGGCCGAACTCGGGTTCATCGTGATCGATCCCGCGACCGGCCAGAGCCTCGCCCAGCGCAACGCCGACAAGCTCTTCCTGCCGGCTTCGGTCAGCAAGCTCGCCACCGTCTACGCGGCGTTGCAGATTCTGGGTCCGAGCTACAAGTTCCCCACCCAGCTCCTGCGCCAGGGAGGCAATCTCTATCTCCAGGGCGGCGGCGATCCCGTGCTGACGGCGAACGACCTGCAGGGCATGGCGATCGAGTTGAAGGCGGCAAACGCCGGGCCTATCACCCGGTTCTTCTATGACGACAGCCTGATGGCGGCACTGCCGGAGATCAACGCCGACCAGCCCGTCGCCGCCGAATACAATTGCGGCATCGGCGCGCTCGATCTCGACTTCAACCGCATCGAAATCCTCTGGTCGAGGCCCGTTGCCGGCGGATCCTTGGAATTCCAGGCCCGCAGCATCGCCGACGGCCTCGAAGTGCCGACCGGCTGGATCGGATTCGAGCCGGCGGCCGAGGACCTGCCGCCGGAGATGCCCTTCCTCTATGCCGGCGACGGCAAGGCCGATCGCTGGCGCTACGCCCGGAGCCTTCCGGACAGCGGCACGTCCTTTCTGCCGGTCAAGGGCACGAGCCTCCAGACGGCGCTCGTCTTCGCCCAGCTGACATTGGGCGAAGGCATCTCGCTTCCCCAACCGGCGCCGGGCCATGTGCCCGCGGGCGCGGTGCTGGTCGGGCGGAGCGAAAGCCCGCCGCTGGCCGAAATCATTCGGGGCCTCATGCGGTATTCCAACAACTCGACCGCCGAGCTGATCGGGCTCGCCGCCTCTCGCGCGCTCACCGGCAGGGCGCTCTCCCCGCAGCAGTCGAGCCTGGCGCTCGCCAGCTGGCTGGAGGCGCGCCTGCCGCGCACCGACTGGCGTGGCTTCGCGCTGGAATACCACTCGGGCCTCACCCCGAACAGCCGGGTGTCGCCGCGGCAGATGGCGGCGATTCTCGGGCTCGCCGCCAGCGATGCCGCGCTGATGCAAAGCTTGCCGCCGCTGGATAAGAATGGCGAACCTGCGGCGCCGGGCGATGCTCCGCCGCTGCGCAGCGTGCAAGGCAAGAGCGGGACCATGGACTACGCCAGCGCGCTCGCCGGCTTCTTCCCGGCGCGGGACGGAAGGGAGCTCGCCTTCGCCGTATTCGTGTTCGACCCTGCCCGGCGCGCGGCCTTCGATGCAACCAGAGATATCAGGGTGTTGGCGCCCACGCCCGAGGCTCTCGACTGGACCAGGCGTGCGCGCAAGCTCGAAGCGCAGCTCCTGACCGGCTGGTTGGGCGCGTTCTGAGCCTGGCAGTTTTCAAGCCATCGCGGGGACCCCGTCGCGCGCCCGCTTCCTCAGCCATGAACGGCCGTCGCAGCCTGCTTTCGGCTCGGATTGCCCGACGACCGATTCAGGCAACGCCGCGAGGCATGACATTATTGGAGCAGCCTTCGAAACGCGGCACCCGCGCGGTTAAGAGATCATTCATCCCTGGAAGGGGCCGATGGTCGGGGCAAGACCCCGAAGACGGCGGCCAAAATGCAAGAAACCCCGCCTTGGCGGGGTTTCTGCCTGATGCGCTTGCCAAGATCTCGGCGCCACCGTGCTTCACCGGCAACGCCATTCCCTAACATCGCGAAACCATTGTCTTACAGCCTGATTGCAACCGCAACGCTTCCCCCACCCAGGCCCGGAAATTGCCACCGCACTTGCTCCCTGTCCTTCCCATATGGTGAAGGCCTGCCGGCGGTCGGGCGCCCGCCGGCAGGAGACATTCGGGAGCGAAACCATGGCCCGTATAGCTGGCTACTGCTTCGTCGCCGTGATCCTGGCTTCGATCGGGGCGACCGTGGCCAGTTTGATGCCTTTGCCGTGAGCGGGCGGCAGACCGTCCGCTGAGGATTTGGAGAACACAAAGTCGCTGCGGCTTCATCCCGGCTCGCAGCGCAAGGCGCGCTAGTATACCCCTAGACCCTAGCGCGCCAGCCGCCGCCGGTCAGTCCCGCCCGCTCCCTGCTGGCCGGCGGCGGCTTCCCTGAATCAACCGGCCCTATTGGCCGGTCAGGTTGCAGCCGTCTCCTTCCCAGCCGATCTTGCTCACCCGATTGTCGGCGCCGAGGGTGAAGCGCGCGATGCATAGCTGCTGGACCGACCGGCTGGGAATGTACTGTCGAGACATGCTTGCATTGCCGCCGGTGAAGACGCTGGGCCCGCCGAATCCGTTTTGATAGGCAGGGGAATCCATGGCGACCGTATAACCACCTTCGGTCACCATGCGCGTCCAGCGGTACTGGAGCATGGTTTCTCCGTTGGGAAGAGCCGTTCGCGATTCCGGCTGGCCCAGCTGGGCAACAAGCGCATCGCCGGAGGCCCCCTGCCAGGAAAGCAGGCCCCGGTCCTGGGGCGATGGCTGTCCCGCGGTGCAGGCGGCAAGCGCCACCACAGCGGCCAGGGCGAGCGAGATCCGTGTATGCAACATGGAGGGCAAGATCGGGTTGAACCTCTTGAGGAATCTTATGTCTGCCCGTGTCGGGAAAGGGAAGGGGTGCCGTCCGCTCAGGAGCTTTGGATTTGGAAAAGCGCCATAGTTCCCCTCTTGTTCTTGTCCGCCGGACCCCGCGGTGGCAGTTTCGAAGGCTTCAGACTGAGGGTGCAGCGACGCCTGCGGTTAATTTGTCCTAGTATTGAAGACTCCGGTTTAGATTGTCCTCTTATTGATTTAAAATTCCATCGGTTTAGGTCTGGGGATTGAACGATGTTGAGGATTGGCGATCTTCTGGTCGCGGCGAAGCTCGTGACCGTGAAGGACATCGACGCCGCGGTCAAACAGCAGATCGCGCGCGGCGGACGGCTTGGCGACAATCTGGTGGAGCTCGGCGCCATCAGCCGGGAAGGCTTGGAGGCCTTTCTGCAACGGCTGCCTCTGGAGCCCTCGACCCTTGCCGACACAGGCATCCCGGAATCCGATCTGCTGAACCTGCTGATGAAGCTGATCTACGTCTCACGGCTGGAGACGGTCAGCCAATACGTAAACGCCATCAAGCTGCCCCGCCATCTTGTGCTGCAGCTCGTGCAAAGCTGCATCGACCGCATGTTGCTGGCGGCGGTGGGCGCGGCGGAAATGACGGGCCTCTCGGACCAGCGCTATTCCATCACCGATACGGGCCGGCGCTGGGCGGTGGAGGCGCTCGCCCATTCCCAGTATTCCGGACCGGCCCCGGTTTCTCTCGAGAGCTTCGCCGAGCGGGTGCGCCTGCAGAAGGTGACCAACGAGCTGGTGTCCTGGGATCGCATCCGGGGATCCTTCGAGGGCCTCACCATCACCGACGCCTTCGTCGAACAGATGGGCCCGGCGATAAACTCGGGCCGCGCGATCCTGCTCTACGGGCCGCCCGGCAACGGCAAGACCTCGATCGCGCTGCGCCTGCGCAACGTGTTCAGCGACGTGATCTACATTCCCTACGCCGTGATGGTCGAAGGCCAGATCATGCGGGTCTTCGATCCCAGCGTGCATGAGGTGCCGAGCCTGCCCGGCGGCTCCGACGAATCGCGCGCCACAGTGCGCCGCGAGGGCTACGACGCCCGCTGGCAGCCCAGTCACAGGCCCTTCGTCATTGCCGGCGGCGAGCTCACCCTGGAGATGCTGGATCTCAGCTACAACGCCACTGCCAATTTCTACGAGGCGCCGCTGCACGTGAAGGCGCTGGGCGGCTGCTTCATCATCGACGATTTCGGCCGACAGCTCGTCGCCCCCACCAGCCTGCTGAACCGCTGGATCGTGCCCCTGGAAAGCCGGGTCGACTATCTGAAGCTCCACACCGGCAAGAGCTTCTCGCTGCCCTTCGAGGAGCTGGTCCTGTTCTCGACCAACCTGGAGCCGGAAGACCTGATGGATCCGGCCTTTCTGCGCCGGCTGCCCTACAAGCTCGAGATCGGCGGCCCGACCGAAGCCGCGTTCAAGGAAATCTTCATCAAGGTCTCCAAGGATGCAGGCCTCGAATATACCGAGGCGGACTTCAAGGTCATCGTGGCCAAGATCACCAAGGACAAGGGCCTGAAGCTCGCCAACTTCCAGCCCAAGTTCATCATCGACCAGGTCCTGGCCGCCTGCCGGTTCATGGACGTGAAGCCCCATTTCGAGCCACGCTTCGTGGACTACTCCATCAACAACCTCAAAGTGAACCGCTCGGACGCGGCGGAGGCCGCCCAGGCCCACAAGGGCTGAGGCCGGCAGGCCTGGACCCATAAGGCCTGAGCCCGAGGTCGCGCCGGTACCGGTCGCCTCATGGGCGCTGTTCTCGGCTGCAAGTCCTGCTATTAGGACGGGCCTGAGAGAGACGAGGAGCGGTTCCCCACGTGACGGCGGCCAAGCGTAGTCTGTTGACCGGTGCAACCGGCTTTGTCGGCGCTGCGGTCCTGCGCCGGCTGCTGACAGCCGGCCATAGCGTGCGTGCGCTGGTCCGAAAGGATAGCCCGCGCGACAACCTCGCCGGTCTCGAGGTCGAATGCGTCGTGGGCGATCTGCGCGATGCCGCGTCCGTCGGCCGCGCCGTGGCGGGGGTCGACGCCGTCTTCCACGTCGCCGCCGATTACCGCCTGTGGGCCCGCGACCCCGAGGAGATTCGCCGCAGCAACCTGGAAGGCACTCGCCACGTCATGGAGGCCGCCCTTCGCGCCGGCGTCGGGCGCGTCGTCTATACCAGCAGCGTCGCCACCCTGGCGCCGCGCGCCGACGGCAGTCCCGCGGACGAAACCGACAGCGTCGCCGAATCGGCGGCCATCGGCGCCTATAAGCGGAGCAAGGTGGCGGCCGAAGCCCTGGTGCGCCGGATGGTGGCCGAGCAGGGCCTGCCGGCGGTGATCGTCAATCCATCCACGCCCATCGGCCCGCGGGACATCAAGCCGACGCCCACGGGGCGAATCATCGTCGAGGCAGCTTCGGGCCGGATGCCCGGCTACATCGATACCGCCCTCAACCTGGTCCATGTGGACGACGTCGCCGCCGGGCATCTGGCGGCCTTCGAGCGCGGCCGGCCGGGCGAGCTTTACATCCTGGGCGGGGAGAACGTGGCGCTCGCCCGCATGCTGGCCGAGATCGCCCGCATCGCCGGACGGCGTCCGCCCCGCCTCAGCATTCCGCGGCGAGCCATTTATCCGATCGCGTTCTTCGCCGAGGCGGCGGCGCGCGTCACCGGACGCGAGCCTTTCGTCACGCTCGACGGACTGCGCATGGCCAAGCACCACATGGTCTTCTCCTCGGCCAAGGCGAAGCGCGAGCTCGGCTACCAGCCCCGGCCCTATGGCGAGGCGCTTGGCGAAGCGGTGGCCTGGTTTCGCCAGCATGGCTATGTCCCATGAGTCCGGCGATCGCCATCGGCCTCGCCGCGCTCGCGGGCTGGATCTATCTGCTGGCCGCCCGGGGCTTCTTCTGGCGGGCCGGGCCGGAGGACGAATCGCCCGTTGACGGACTGGCACCGAGCGGCGGCTGGCCCAGGGTGGTCGCAGTCATTCCCGCCCGCGACGAAGCCGATGTGGTGGGCGATACCGTCGCATCGCTCCTGAGACAGGATTATCCGGGGCAGTTCCGCATCGTGCTGGTGGACGACCAGAGCAGCGACGGTACGGCCGAGGTTGCCCGCGCCGCGGCCGTCCGTGCCGGCGCGGCAGAACGCCTGACGGTGCTGAAGGGCGAGGCACTCCCCCGCGACTGGACCGGCAAGCTCTGGGCGATCGCCCAAGGCATCGCCAACGTCGAAACGGCCGCGCCCGAGTATCTGTGGCTGAGCGATGCCGATATCGCCTATGCGCCGGATACGCTTCGCCGCCTCGTAGCGGGGGCCGAAGCGGAAGGCCTCGTGCTCTATTCCCTGATGGCCAAGCTTCATTGCCGAAGTTTCGCGGAGCGCATGCTGATTCCGGCCTTCATCTTCTTCTTCCGCATGCTCTATCCCTTCGCCTGGGTCAGCAGCCGGAGTAGACGCCTCGCCGCTGCCGCCGGCGGCTGCATGCTGGTTCGGCGCCAGGCTCTGATCGCGGCGGGCGGCATCGAATCGATCCGCGGCGAACTGATCGACGATTGCGCGCTCGCCCGGCGCCTCAAGACTCAAGGTCCGATCCGGCTCGACCTGACGGAGCGCGCCCGCAGCATCCGGCCCTATTTTGGCATCGACCCTATCCGGCGGATGGTGGCCCGCTCGGCCTACGCCCAGCTTCGCTTCTCGTCCCTGTTGCTGGCGGGGACGCTTCTGGGCATGGGCCTCCTCTACCTGGCGCCGCCAGTGCTGGGTCTTTTCGCCAGCGGGACAGCGCGGATGCTGGGGCTTGCCGCCTGGCTCGCCATGGCTTTCGCTTTCCGGCCGACCCTCGCCTTCTATCGCGTCTCGCAGCTCTGGGGCCTGGCCATGCCGGCGATCGCCGGGCTCTATCTGTTGTTCACCCTGGATTCGGCCCGCCAGCACCGGCAGGGGCGTGGCGGATTCTGGAAAGGCCGCGCCCAGGCCCCGGGCTCGGAGGCCGCATGACGACGGCGAGCGAGGCGAGCTCCGGCAAGACCCATCGCGACGAGAATTTTCCCGTCGCCTCCTGGCTCATCCATCCGCGCCACCGCCCGGCCATTCTCGCCTTCTACCGCTTCGTGCGCGCGGCCGATGACGTGGCCGATCACCCGACCTTGACGCCGGCGGAGAAACTGGCGCTCCTCGACCGCCTGGAGGCGACGCTCACGGGCCAGAGCAACGCCGAGCCCGTCGGCGTCGCGCTGCGCGAGGCATTGGCGGCGCGGGATCTCGCGCCGCGCCATGCCCAGGATCTGCTGACCGCCTTCCGCATGGACGTGACCAAGCTCAGCTATGCCGATTGGGACGATCTCATGGGCTATTGCCGCTATTCGGCCATGCCCGTGGGCCGCTTCGTTCTCGACGTCCACGGCCAGCCGCAAGGCACATGGCTCGCCTCCGATGCGCTCTGCGCCGCGCTCCAGGTGATCAACCATCTTCAGGACTGCGCCGCCGACTATCGCAATCTCCATCGGGTCTATATTCCACGGGACGCCTTCGCAGCCGCCGACTCGGTGCCCGGGGAGCTCGGCCTTCCGGCGGCGACGGCGGGGCTGCTCTCGGCCATCCACGGGCTCGCCCGGCGCACCGATGACCTGCTGCGCCAGGCGGCACCGCTGCCGGTCCAGGTCCGGGACACGAGGCTGGCGCTGGAATGCGCCGTCATCATCCGCCTTGCCCGCAAGCTCAATGGCTGGCTTCAGCGACGCGATCCCTTGTGCCAGCGCGTCCATCTGCGGCCGGCCGGCATCGCCCGGCTGACCCTGGTCGGCCTTCTCGAGGGCGCCCTTGGCCGGCTCGGGCGAGGGCAATCATGAGTCTCCGCGCCGCAGAGCTGCCGTCCGGAGCGCCCGTCGAGCCGTCCGGCGCGGCGCCGGCGCAAGGCAGCTCCTTCTATGCCGCCATGCGCCTGCTGCCGCGCGAGAAGCGCGAGGCGATGTTCGAGATCTACGCCTTCTGCCGAGCAGTCGACGACATCGCCGACGGCGACGGGCCGCGGGCCGATCGGCGCGCCGCCCTCGAGCAGTGGCGCGCCGACATCGACGCGCTTTGCCGCGGCCAGGCGCCGCCGGCGCTTGCCCGCCTCGCCGCCGCCACATCCCGCTATGGCCTCCGGCGCGAAGACTTCCAGGCGGTCATCGACGGGATGGAGATGGATCTCGTCGCCGACATCCGGGCCCCCTCCATGGCGGAACTCGATCTCTACTGCGACCGGGTGGCGAGCGCGGTCGGCCGCCTCTCGGTGCGCGTCTTCGGCCTCGATGGAGCCGCGGGGGACAAGCTTGCCCACCATCTCGGCCGGGCGCTTCAGCTGACCAACATCCTGCGCGACCTGGATGAGGACGCCGGCGTCGGCCGGCTCTACCTCCCGCGCGAGGCCCTGGCCGAGGCCGGCATCGCGGAGATCGAACCCGCCGCGGTGCTGGCAAGCCCGGGACTCGACAAGGCCTGCGCCATGCTGGCGAAAAGGGCGCGCCGGCATTTCGGCGAAGCCGACGCGATGATGGCGGCGGCGCCTCGCCGGCTGGTGAAGGCGCCACGCCTGATGGGCGCGGTCTACCGGCGCATCCTCGACGGGCTCGTTGCCCGCGGCTTCAAGGCTCCGCGCGAGCGCGTGCGGGTCGGCAAGCCGACGCTGATCTGGATCCTGCTCCGCCACGGCATTTTCTGATGGCTGACGGCCGCGTCCATATCGTCGGCGCCGGGCTCGCCGGGCTCGCCGCCGCGGTCCGGCTGGACGCAGCCGGCGCCGACGTCGTGCTCCACGAAGCGACCGACCATGCCGGCGGTCGCTGCCGGTCCTATTTCGATGCAACGCTCAGCATGACGATCGACAACGGCAACCATCTGCTGCTCTCGGGCAATCGAGAGACGCTCGCCTATCTCGAAAGCATCGGCTCCCAGGACAGGCTCAAGGGTCCCGGAGAAGCGGCCTTCGACTTCGCCGATCTCGCCAACGACGCGCGCTGGCGCCTGCGGCTCAACGACGGGCGGCTGCCGTGGTGGATCTTCGCTGCCGCGCGCCGCGTCCCTGGAAGCCGGCCGGCCGACTATCTCGCTGCCCTTCGCCTGCTGCGTGCGCCCGAAGACGCGCGGATCGGCGATGTCCTCGACCGCGCCTCGCCGCTGTACGCCCGGCTCTGGCGGCCGATCCTGCTGGCGGCACTCAACACCGAGCCGGAGAGGGCCTCGGCGGCGCTCGCCGCGGCGGTGATGCGCGAGACGCTTCTTGCCGGCGGGCGCGCCTGCCGGCCGCTCGTGGCAGCGGGCGGGCTCTCGGGCGCGCTCGTCGATCCCGCGCTGGCGCGACTGCGGCGCGCCGGCCGCGACGTCCGCTTCGGGCGCAGGCTGAGGGCGATCGAACTCGGGCCGGAACAGCCGCTCGCGCTCGAATTCGGCGGCGAGCGGCTAGCTCTTGGGCCGCAAGACCGGGTCATCCTGGCGGTCCCGCCCTGGGTCGCGACCTCCCTGCTGCCGGAGCTCGCAGCGCCGCAGGAGTTCCGGGCCATCGTCAATGCTCATTACCGGGTAGATCCGTCGGCGGGTTTGCCGCAGATCCTGGCCGTGGTGAACGGCCAGGTGGAATGGCTATTCGCCTTCGAGGGCCGGCTTTCGGTCACCATCAGCGGGGCCGACCGGCTGATGGATACGGACCGCGAGGTGCTCGCCCGCCAACTCTGGCTCGAAGTCGCCAGGCTCGCCGGCTTGCCCGAGGCTCTGCCGGCCTGGCAGATCGTCAAGGAAAAGCGGGCCACCTTCGCCGCCACGCCGGAGCAGGAGCGCCTCAGGCCCGGGACCCGGAGCCGATGGCGAAACCTCCTGTTGGCCGGCGACTGGACGGCGACGGGCCTGCCGGCCACCATCGAGGGCGCCATCCGCTCGGGTTTCCGCGCCGCGGAGTTCGCGCGCGAAAGCCGCTTGTGAGGGGCCGGCGTTTCGGCGATGAGTGAAGCCTTGGCGAACTTAGGGGACGAACCGGAGATGCCGGCGGCCGCGACCACCGAGCAGGACACGAAGGCGAGCGCCCAAGGCCTTGAAGGGGCCATAGGCCGCGCCACCGAGGCGTTGCTCGCCCTGCAGCGGGCCGACGGGCATTGGGTGTTCGAGCTCGAGGCCGACGCCACGATCCCGGCCGAGTACATCCTCCTGAAGCACTATCTGGGCGAAACGCCCGACCCGGTGCTGGAGGCGAAGATCGCCCGCTACCTGATGCGCATCCAGGGTGCTCATGGCGGCTGGCCCCTGTTCCACGCCGGCGCCTTCAACATCAGCGCCAGCGTGAAAGCCTATTTCGCCCTCAAGATGGTCGGCCACGCGACCGACGCGCCGCACATGAAGCGCGCGCGCGTGGCCATCCTCGCCCACGGCGGGGCGGCGACGAGCAATGTCTTCACCCGCTTCCTGCTCGCCCTCTATGGCGCGGTTCCCTGGCGCGCGGTGCCGGTGATGCCGGTGGAGATCATGTTGCTGCCGCGCTGGTTTCCCTTCCATCTCGACAAGATCTCCTATTGGGCGCGCACGGTGCTCGTACCCCTCCTGGTGCTCCAGGCCCTCAAGCCCCGGGCGCGCAATCCGCGCGGCATCGGCATCGCCGAGCTCTTCGTCCTGCCGCCGGAGCAGGTCCGGCGCTGGCCCAAGGGCCCGCACCAAAAGCAGCCCTGGTCGAGTATCTTCGGCGCCATCGACCGGCTGCTGCGCCTGGCCGGGCCGCTGTTCCCCCAGGCCACGCGCCGGCGCGCCATCGATTCCGCGGTGGCCTTCGTGGTCGAGCGGCTCAACGGCGAGGACGGGCTCGGCGCCATCTTCCCGGCCATAGCCAATTCCGTGCTGATGTTCGACGTGCTGGGCTATCCCGCCGACGATCCCCGGGTGGCACTCGCGCGGGCTTCCATCGAGAAGCTCCTGGTCGTGGGCGAGGAGGAAGCCTATTGCCAGCCCTGCCTGTCGCCGGTCTGGGATACGGCCCTCGTCTGTCATGCGCTGATGGAAGTCGGCGGACCCGAGGCCGACGAACGCGCCCGGCGCGGCCTCGAGTGGCTCCGGCCGCTCCAGGTTCTCGATCTTGCCGGCGATTGGGCGGCACAGCGCCCGGGCGTGCGCCCGGGCGGCTGGGCCTTCCAATACGCCAATCCCCATTATCCCGATCTCGACGACACCGCGGTCGTGGTCATGGCCATGGATCGCCTGCAATCCCAGGCCGGCGCTTCGGGCGGCGACTGGCGCCAGGCCATCGCCCGCGGCCGGGAATGGGTCGCCGGGCTGCAGAGCCGCGACGGCGGCTGGGGCGCCTTCGATGCCGACAACAGCCATCACTACCTGAACAACATTCCTTTCGCCGATCACGGGGCGCTGCTCGACCCGCCGACCGCCGACGTGACCGGGCGCTGTCTCGGCATGTTGGCCCAGCTCGGCTGCAAGCAGGACGATCCGGCGGTCGCATCCGCCGTCGCCTGGCTGAGACGCGACCAGTCGAAGGACGGCAGCTGGTACGGCCGCTGGGGCATGAACTACATCTACGGCACCTGGTCGGTGCTGGCCGGGCTCAACGCCGTCGGGGTCGATCACCAGGCGCCGGAGATTCGCCGCGCGGTCGACTGGCTCATCGCGATCCAGAACTCGGACGGCGGCTGGGGCGAGGACGGCGAGAGCTACAAGCTCGCCTATAAGGGCCATGAGCCGGCGCCGAGCACCGCCTCGCAGACGGCTTGGGCGATCCTCGGCCTGATGGCCGCGGGCGAGGTCGGCCATCCTGCGGTCGCCCGCGGCGTCGACTATCTCAAGCGCAGCCAGGGCGCCGATGGCTTCTGGCCCGAGGCGCTGTTCACCGCGACGGGATTCCCGCGCGTCTTCTACCTGCGCTACCACGGGTATCCCAAGTTCTTCCCCCTCTGGGCTCTGGCCCGCTATCGCAACCTCACCGGCGGCAACGCGGGCGCCGTTCTGCACGGCCTGTGAGCGCGCCTCTCATCGTCGTCTCGGGTCTCGCGCGCGAGGCCGCCATCGCCGCCGGTCCCGGGATCACGACAGTGGTCGGCGGCGGCAACGCTCAAAGATTGACGCGGCTGCTGGACGAAGCGCTCGCCCGGGGAGCGCGTGGTGTGGTGAGTTTCGGGATCGCCGGCGGCGTCTCGTCGGAATTGGCGCCCGGCAGCCTGGTGATCGCGCAGACCGTCGTCTCCGGCGCGGAGCGATTCGCCAGTGATCCGGGCTGGTGCAATCGCCTGGCCGCGGCCTTGCCCCAAGCCCGCGTCGCCAGCATCGCCGGGATCGAGCGGCCGGCGTCGAATCGAGCAGCCAAGCGCGCCTTCCAGGATTCCCTGGGCGTCGTCGCGGTGGACATGGAATCCCACATCGCGGCGCGCCAAGCCGCGGCCCGCGGTCTTCCCTTCGCGGTCTTGCGTGCCATCGCCGATCCGGCCGAGCGCGACCTGCCGCCGGCGGCGCTGATCGCCCTCAAACCCGACGGATCGCCCGATCTCGGGGCCGTGCTGTTTGCCCTGATGCGCAGTCCCACTCAACTGCCGGGGCTAGTGCGTCTCGCCTTCGACGCCCGGGCAGCCTTCGCCGCCTTGCTCCGCAGCCGGCGCGCGCTCGGCCCGGACCTCGGCCTGCCGGCTTCCAACGGTGTTGCACCAAAGGAATGATCTGCCCGCTGATTCAGGGCAGGCGCGAGCCTCGCCTCAACCGCTTGAAGAAGCCCTTCACTGCGGCGAGAGCGCCTACCACCGCGACGGCTGCGGCTTTCCAGAAGGGGGCCAGCAGGGCGATCAGCCCCTTGAAGAATCCGGCCTTCAGCAGGACGCCCCCGGCGATGAGGCCGGCGATGCCATAGGCGGCCGTGTGATCGCTGCCGGCGGTGTAGTCGGCATATCGCGATCCCGGTTTGAACGACACGACGTTCATGAGGCCGGCGGCCTCGCTGTTGATGCGCGCCAGCTGGCTGGCCGACGCGACCACGTTCAGGTCCAAGACTCCCGTGCGTCCCAGGACCCGAATGAAGTAGTTGAGGGTTTCTTCCTGGCTGGCGCCGAAGCGCAGCCGCTTGGCCCAATAGATCGTCTTGGCCGCCGCATCGTAGTGAGGCGTTTGCGCCCAGCCCAGAAGCTCGATCGCGGGATATCCCTTTTTCACCCGATCGTCGTTGTCGGCCG
>Ga0265313_10002912_pt1 | contig 14306 bp, 12 predicted proteins | sample 4123metaG_FD_203122 | JGI IMG/M metagenome (GOLD analysis project Ga0265313, IMG submission 203122) | Rhizosphere microbial communities from Carex aquatilis grown in University of Washington, Seatle, WA, United States - 4-1-23 metaG | ecosystem: Host-associated > Plants > Roots > Rhizosphere >...
CACGCCATCAGCGCCCACGAGCAAGGTGCCGGCTACCTTCTCATTCGATTCAGAATGCGCCTCGATCACTTCAGCCGTCTCGGTCACGCTTGCGACCTTGAAGCCGGTAGCCACACGAATTCCCAGGGAGCGCGCGCGGCTCATCAGTTCTTCATGAAGTGCCAGCCGCGTGACGATGATTGCGGAGGCGTCCTGCTGTGGCGCGGAGAAGCTGGCGGACAAGCCGCCAAAACGCATGTCCACTCTCGCGGTGTCCTCGCCGATCGAGCCCACCTTCATCGACCTCAGGACCCCGGCACCATCAGCGGAGACGCGCACGCCACTCGTGGGGCCATCAAACTGCTGTCTCGCTTCCAGAACCTCGCTTTCGAGGTTCTGTTCGGCCAGCATGATGGCGAGGCTTAGTCCTGCCACTCCCGCGCCAACGATGATCACTCGTTCGCTACTCATGGGCCCTCTTTTGCTTAACCCCCACCTCGGCTGGATTCCCGGTTGCCGGCTTGCGCCGGCCCCGGGAACGAGCGGAAGCGGGAGTGAGCGTGCTGACGACTACTCCGCCGCCTCGCTATACGGCGCGGGCTTTTCCCACCTGAGCTTGGGCGAGCGGGCGGCGCGGGTTTCATCGAGGCGGCGGCGCGGAGCGAGCAGCGGCGCCTGATGGAAGCGCTCGGCCTCGCCGCGCTTGGCGCGCATGACGAGATCGCGCAGCGTCGCCACGAACAGGTCGAGCGACGCCTTCGATTCCGACTCGGTCGGCTCGATGAGCAGCGCGCCGTGGACGACCAGCGGGAAATACATGGTCATGGGGTGATAGCCCTCGTCGATCATCGCCTTGGCGAAATCGAGGGTGGTGACGTCGGTGCCTTCCAGGAACGAATCGTCGAACAGCGCCTCGTGCATGCACGGCTTGTCGCCGAAGGGCTGGCTCATCAGGTCGCGCAATCCGACGCGGATGTAGTTGGCGTTGAGCACCGCATCCTCCGACGCCTGGCGGAGGCCATCGGCGCCGTGGGAGAGCATGTAGGCGAGCGCGCGCACGAACATGCCCATCTGGCCGTGGAAGGCGGTCATGCGGCCGAAGGGTTTGGCGCCCGGCGCGACGTCGCGGCGGGTCTGGATGAAAGTCGCCTTGCCGTCGCGATATTGCACGTAGGGCACCGGCGCGAACGGCGCGAGCTTGTCCGAGAAGACCACCGGACCCGAACCCGGACCGCCGCCGCCGTGGGGCGTCGAGAACGTCTTGTGCAGGTTGATGTGCATCGCGTCGACGCCGAGATCGCCGGGCTTCACCTTGCCGACGATGGCGTTGAAGTTGGCGCCATCGGCATAGAAGTACGCGCCGACGGAATGGACCGCCTCGGCAATCGCCACGACGTCGCGCTCGAACAGGCCGCAGGTGTTGGGGTTGGTGAGCATGATCGCGGCGACCTCGGGCGAGAGGCGCTTCCTCACCTCTTCGGGATCGACCGTGCCATCGGCGCGGGCGGGCACTTCGACAACGCGGTAGCCGAGGAGTGCCGCGGTCGCCGGGTTGGTGCCGTGGGCGGACGCCGGGACGAGCACGACCGAGCGGGCGTCGCCGCGGGCTTCCAGCGCCGCCTTGATCGCCATCATGCCGCAGAGCTCGCCGTGGGCGCCGGCCTTGGGGCTGACGGCGACGGTGTGCAGGCCAGTGAGCTCGAGCAGCCAGCGGCCGAGTTCGGCGATGAGGTCGAAGGCGCCGGGCACGGTCGAGCGTGGCTGCAGCGGGTGGATGTCGGCGAAGCCCGGCAGGCGCGCCATCTTTTCGTTGAGGCGCGGGTTGTGCTTCATCGTGCACGAGCCCAGCGGGTAGAGCCCTGAATCGATGGCGTAGTTCTTCTGGCTGAGGCGCACGTAATGCCGCATCGCTTCTGGCTCGGCGAGACCGGGGAGGTCGATGGGAGTGCGTCGCGCCTGTTTGCCCAGCCTGGACGCGACCTTTCCTGGTTCTGGCAGGTCCACGCCCGTGACCTCGCGACGGCCGATCTCGAAGAGCAGCGGCTCCTCGATCTGCAGTGCGCGATTGCCGGTGAAGGTATGCTCGGGCGCCGCGTTTGCGGGCGCGGCGGGAGATGTGGGGCGGCCTTCGGAATTCAGCATAGTGCACCTCGAAACGAAAATTGAACGCGACCACCTCTCCCCGGTGGGGAGAGGTCGAATCGAGACGAACGCAGTGAGTGTCGATCCGGGTGAGGGGGTAGAGCGCAAGCCCGAGAGGTCTCAGCCCCCTCACCCCACTCGCCTAATTCGTTTACACTCATAAGGCTCGTGGCCCTCTCCCCACCGGGGAGAGGGGTGGTGCCCTGTGCGGCGGGCTGTGTGGGACGGCCGTGGTCGTTCAGCATGCCCGCTCTCTTTCGTCATCCGTGAAGAACCTCGAGAACCGGCTGCTCGCCGCGTGCGTCTCGATCAAACCGACGCAGACTTCGATGACCTTCGCGATGGCTTGCTCTCGCTTTTTCCAGCTTCTCACTCGTTCAACATTGCGAGCAATGACATCTGCTCTGGGCTGCCATGTCTCGTCGCGACGGCAGAACTCACCTTCCAACTCTAAAATCGAATCGCGAATCTTCGTCGGGACACCAACCGTTGGGATTTGCGTGACACAACGAATAGCCGCTGTCAGGCGTGCTGCGCGATCATTGTTGGGAACGCTCAGGGCTTCTAACGTCTCAAGCGCGAATTTGTACGACCAAGCTAAATGATGTGTCGGCGGTAGCTCCATCACAGCACCTCCTTCAGCGCCGCCACGTAGGCGGCGCGGTCGGCGTCAGTGTTGGTCTCGGTGGCGGCGACGACGATGAGGTCGGCGAGTTCAGGATGCTCGGGTTCCAGTCGCGAGACCGGCAGGCCACCGAGCACACCCTTCGCGGCGAGCTTCTCAATGACGTCGGCGGCGTTGCCCGGAACCCGGATGGTGAACTCGTTGAAAAACGAGTCATTCAGCACGCTTACGCCCGGAACCTCAGACAATGATTCGGCCAGCGCCACAGCATTGGCGTGGTTGAGCGCGGCCAGGCGTTGCAGCCCAAGCTCGCCGAGCAGCGACATGTGAATGGTGAAGGCGAGCGAGCAGAGCCCGGAGTTGGTGCAGATGTTGGAGGTCGCCTTGTCGCGGCGGATATGCTGCTCGCGCGTGGAGAGCGTCAGCACGAAGCCGCGCTTGCCCTCGGCATCGACGGTCTCGCCGCAGAGGCGGCCCGGCATCTGGCGCACGAACTTCGTGCGGGTGGCGAACAGCCCGACGTAAGGCCCGCCGAAGGTGAGCGGATTGCCGATCGACTGGCCCTCACCCACCACGATGTCGGCGCCCTGCCCGCCCGGCGGCTCGATGGCGCCGAGCGACACCACCTCGGTGAAGACGGCGACGAGCAGCGCGCCGACGGCGTGGGCCTTGTCGGCGATCGGCGCGAGGTCGATGAGCTGGCCATAGAACGACGGCGACTGGACGACGACGCAGGCGGTGTCGTTGTCGATGGCCGCGAGGATATCCTCGGTGGCGCCGGGATCGGGCGGCAGAGCGGTCACGACGTCGCCAGCCATGCCAGTGACGGTCTCGATGACGCTGCGGTACTGCGGGTGGAGGCCGCCGGAGAGGACAGCCTTGCGCCGCTTGGTCAGGCGCTCGGCCATGAGCACGGCTTCGGCGGCGGCAGTCGAGCCGTCGTACATGGAGGCGTTGGCGACCTCCATGGCGGTGAGGTTGGCGACCTGGGTCTGGAACTCGAAGAGATACTGCAGCGTGCCCTGCGCGATCTCGGGCTGATACGGCGTGTAGGAGGTGAGGAACTCCGAGCGCTGGATGAGATGATCGACGCTCGCCGGCACGTGATGGCGATAGGCGCCGGCGCCGACGAAGAACGGCACCGAGCCGGCCGCGACGTTCTTCGCTGCCATGCGCGACAAAGTGCGCTCGACTTCGAGCTCGCTCGCGGCGCGCGGCAGATCGACCAGGCCGGCGAGCCGCTTGTCGGCGGGCACGTCGGCGAACAGGGCATCGATATCGGCGACGCCGATCTTGGCCAGCATGGCGGCGCGATCTTCGCCGGTCAGAGGCAGGTAACGCATCGAATTATGCTCCCCTCAAAACGCAAATGGGCCGCGCCCCGAGGGACGCAGCCCATGCGGACGCCGCACCAGCGGCGCCGGACTCCAGAACGGCTAGTGCATCGACCTCACGAAGGAATCGACTTCCCGCTCGGCCTGATCCTTCGCATATCCGTAACGCTGCTGGACGCGGCCGACGAGCTGCTTGCGATCGCCCTCGATCTGGTCGAGGTCGTCGTTGGTGAGCTTGCCCCACTGCTTCTGGACCTTGCCCTTCAGCTCGGTCCAGTTGCCCTGGATGATGTCGTTGTTCATCGAACAATCTCCGTGGTTCAGCGGACACGCCGCGCGCCGTGCACGACGTTTGCCGTACAGAGAACGTGGAATTCGATTGCGGGTTCCACACGGCCGTTTGTTGATCATTTGCGGTCAGGGCGGCCACATATGCGGCAGCCGTTTTCAGCGGCGACAGCGAATACGGAAGCATGATGGGCCGGACGTTCATATCTTCGTGACTCAGAGCGTGCGGAGGAATTCCTGATAGGCGTCGATGGTCATCAGCGCCTCGACCTCGGCGGGATTGGCGACCTTCAGTTTCAGAAACCAGCCCTCGCCTTCCGGGTCGGAATTGACGGCACCGGGCGCATCGGCGAGCGCGCCGTTGACCTCGACCACTTCACCGGCGACCGGCGCATAAATCTCGCTCGCGGCCTTGACCGATTCGACAACCGCCGCATCGCCGCCCTTCGCCAGCAGCTTGCCGACCTCGGGCAGCTCGACGAAGACGACGTCGCCCAACTGCTCCTGGGCATAATCGCTGATGCCGACGGTGGCGATATCGCCTTCGAGGCGGATCCATTCGTGTTCGCGGGTGTAGCGGATGGGCATCAGGGCGTCTCCGGATTGCAAAGATGTCTAGAGGAATTCCCCCCACCCGAAATCGCTTCGCGATTTCGGCCTCCCCTCCATGGGGAGGTTAGGAAGGAGAGCCACGCGCTCAAGGCGAGCCCTTGCGGAAATAGCGATGGGGGACGAACGGCAGGGCGGTGACCGTGGCGTCCTGCTGGCGGCCGCGGACGGCCACCTTGAGGCGCGTGCCGGCGGCCGAAAGCGCGGGCGGAACGAAGCCCATGGCGATGGGCCGATTCAGCGACGGCGAGAAGCCGCCACTGGTGATCCTGCCGACGGCGGCTCCTGAGGGACTGAGCACCTCGGCGCCATCGCGGGCGGGCGCGCCCTCGACAAGCAAGCCGACGCGGATTCGCCTTGGCTGGCCGGTCAGTTCGCCAAGGATGCGGTCGGCCCCCAGAAAATCGGCCGCCGCGCGGCGGCGCTTTGCCACGGCGAAAGCGAGGTTCGCTTCGATCGGCGAGACGGTCGGGTCAAGGTCGTGGCCGTAGAGCGGCAGGCCGGCCTCGAGACGCAGCGAATCGCGGGCGCCAAGGCCGATCGGCTTGACGCCGCCATCGGCGAGAAGTTTCTCCCATAGCCAGACCGTGCGGGCGGCCGGCACCAGAACCTCAAAGCCGTCCTCGCCGGTGTACCCCGAACGGGAGACGACGAGCGGAACGCTATCGACGGCGAAGCTGGCGTAGGTCATGAAGCCGAGGTCGACGGCGGGCGGCATCAAATCGCGAGCGACAGCGGCCGCCTCCGGACCCTGCAGGGCGATGAGGCCGCGATCGTCCAGACGCATCAGGATGGCACGTACGCCGGAAGCCGCGGTGATGCGTGCGAAATCGGAGGCCTTGGTGTCGGCGTTGACGACGATGTAGAGCGAGCCGCCTGCCGCAGGATCGGCGGGGCGGCCAATCATCAGATCGTCAAGGATGCCGCCGGTCTCGTTCAGCAGGAGCGTATAGCGGAGCTGGCCGGGCCTCAGGCTGCGGATATCGCCGGAGACGAGCGGCTCGATGATCGCGGCGATGGCAACGTGATCAGCATCGGGATCACCGCTCGGCGCGGTGAGCCGAAGAAGCGAGGGACCCATGTGGGACACGTCGAACAGGCCGGCGTGCTCGCGCGTCCACTTATGCTCGGCGATGATACCGGCCGGATACTGCACCGGCATGGAATAGCCGGCGAACGGCACCATGCGGGCGCCCAGCGCGCGATGCACCGCGGCGAGCGGTGTTTCCAGCAAGGGTGGGGGCAGCGGCACGGGCGGCGATGGGTCGGCCAATGGCAATCCTCGACAGTGACGGGTCCGCGAACCCGGGCAACCCTGCCCGACTCGCGCCCCCTCTGTCCGAGGACCTGAGAGATTTCCTGTGCTTTCTTGTCGCTCTGCCGGACGGAAAAGTGCTGCACACTTTTCCTGGCAACGCTCCAGTCTGGTCGCTCTGCCGAACGAAAAAGTGCTTCACACTTTTCCTGGCAGCGCTCCCGGCACAGTTACTCCTTCGGTGAGCGGGCAGCCCTGCGGCGCCTGCTGCTTTCCAGAGTGTCGACGACCGTCCGGTCTCTGTTGCCTGAGAGTTTCCGGGGCGGTTGCTCCTTCGGCGCCGGACCCTGCCCTTTTGACAGGCAGAACCCGGACTCTCCCGGCGGTCGTAGCGACCTGCTTCGTCGCAGGCCGGCCGGAACTCGACTCTGCTCCGGCGCGGTCAAGATAGTTGTGCGCCGCAACGAGTCAATCAGGTTCGTGCGGCGCTGCGCACCAGCCAACCGAAAACGGCTCCGGCGAGCGCACCCAGGCTCGATGCGACGAAGCCGATCACCTGCGGGTCGCGGCCGGGCGAGAAATGCTGCAACTCCTCCATCAAGGCGGAGAAAGCGGCCAGCGCGACAACCAGGAGCAGCCACGTCCGCCAGTGAACGCGGCGGAAAGCAAGCACCGCCACCGCCGCGGTGCCGGCATAAGCGATGAAATGCTCGACCGGGCCGGGCAGCGGTGTGCGCGCCTGCCACGAGCCGGGGATCAGAGACAACAGGACAATCAGGACGACGCAAAAGACGCCGAAGGCGCGCAGCCAGCGCGAACCGACGACATTGGTGAGGAATGTGGTCAAGGGCGAAGCCTGTCCTTCTGACGCTTTTTCACATGCGGCCGGTGACGCTTCGCCCAAGCGATAACCGCTGGCCGCTCTGTGCCACCGAGCCGGCGGGATTGCAACGCGGCGCGCCGAATGCTGGTAAACGCCCTCTCCGTTTCAACCGGCGGCAAACAAGAGATCCGACCGCAGCCAGAAGGGCGCGAAGCAAAGCGGTGTCGAGGATAACGGCAGGATCGCGGGATCGAGCGGAATGCCAAGGCTCCCTTCGACGAAAGCGCGGCGGGCGGCGATGCGCGCGGAGACATCCGGATGGCGCTGACGCAATTCTTCGCGAAGTGCGGCGTCGGCAAAGGTGACCGGGTCCTCGCAATTCAGCGCACGTCCGTTCGGCATGGGCACCGGAATGATATCGACCTGAAAGGCCATGCCAGAGGCAATCTTCTCGCCGCTCTGTGGCCGGATGGGAGTATGCGTCCACTCACGGTAGCCGGTGAGGTGGCCCGGATTGAGCGCGGAGCGCAGACCGCCCCGCGCCAGTGTCTCGCTGACGCGGGCATGAATTTCGCCGCCGGTCGCGCCAATTCCGGCCACCGCGTACCAGGCGGCAAGACCCGAGAAATACGATGCCGCGAGTTTCAGCAGGTCCGCGTCCTCGGTGACGAGCGCGCCAGCGCGGGCGGCAAGGCCGCCCCAGTAAGACACCGCCGTGCTGACGCCATCGCCGAGGCTGAGGCGCCGCGCACCGGGACTGGACAGACCGATGACCGGGGCGTCGGCCGAGGCAGACGCCAGCATGACATGGGCATTCATGGGCTCGCCGGCATAGCCCGCCCGGGCCGCGGCCTCGTAGCCCGTGTCGCCCACGCGCGCGCCGGTCTGGATGCGCCAGACGGCGGCGGAAGCGCGCGCGGCCGCCCATTCGAACGCGGCGATCTGGTCGGCATCAATCACCGACGCGATACCGGTCGTAGGGTGCATCAGGACAGGCGTCGCCTCGACCAGGCTCTCCTCGCCGGCGATGCGCTCGAGCACATCGACAACGAAGCCCGGAACGAAGAAAGACGGACGCGCGCCCGCCCATTCCTCGGGCTCGAGATACTTCCAGCCGACCAGACCGACGCTGTCGCCGGCTTTGATGCCGACTTCGCGCAGCACACTCTCCAGGCTGGGCTGGCGGGCGCGATCCTGTCCCATCAGGCTGAGCGTCTGGGCAAGCACGACCGCAACGCCCGGCAGGCGCGCGATGGCGGCGGCATAGTCCTGGTTCTCGTTGCCGGTGACGATGACCGCGCGTCCCGCTTTGCCGAGCAAAAGCAGTGCTTCCTCGAAGCGCGGCTCGAAATTGGTCAGGAAGGCGATGTTCGCGAAGTGCTCGCGATCGGCGTAGACGGCGAGCCAGTCGCAACCCGCGGCGGCCCAGGCGCGACGACAGCGGTCGGCGTAGGTCGCGGCGGGAATTTCAGGACGGGCGACGGGCAACCCGAAATCGGGCACGGCAAGACTGGTCAGCGCGAAAGTCATGGGAGATCTCCCGACAGGGCGCCTGTTCTAGATCAATTCACGATTTTATCGAATCGCGAATTGATCTCGATTCCTTTGCTTTCCGCAATTCCGGACGGAAAAGTAGTGTCCACTTTTCCTGCAATTGCTCCAGCGCTTTTCCGATGTCGGCGCCTGCGCGGCGACGCCGAAATGTCGCCTGATCGGAGGCCAGCGCCGGAACGATCAAACGATTGCCATGAACATGGGGATGATGAGCCGGTAACCGGCGTGCGGGCGGGGTGGGCCAGCGGCAGGATCATTTTCATGCGGGAGATACGCATCACGTTGCGAGGCGACGATTTCCTCGCGGTATCCGAGAAACTGGTGGCGATGGGAGTGACGTTCCACGTCGAACCGGTCGGTGCCCCCGAGGCGGGAAGCAAGCCACAGCCCTCGCCCCGCGCCGGCCCTTCGCGAAAGAAGGCGGGGCGGCGGTCCGCTTCCGAGCGCGAACCGGCCGCTACAGGCGGCGCGGCAGAGGCGGCGGCGAGGCTGAGGGCAATGGCCGAACGCAACCGGGCCGCGGGCGCGCGGGAAAGCGACACCGCCGGCGACGGCAGCCTGCAGGCGAGCGACGACGAAACCTGAGCGGGCTCAGCCGCGGAGCAGATCTTCCACGGCGGCCAGTGTCGGAGCCGAGGCGGCGCCGCCACTGCCGGTGGTGGCGAGCGCGCCGCATGCCGCCGCGAAACGAACGGCGGCGGCGAACGGCTCGCCGCGCGCCAGCGCCACCGCGAGGCCGCCGTTGAAGCAGTCACCGGCGCCGACAGAGTTTATCGCCGCGACCGGGAACGGCTGGACGAAGCCCTCTCCGGTCGCATCGCGGTAAAAGACGCCGCGCGCGCCCATCTTGACGACGGCGGCACGGGCTCCGCGGGCGACCAGCCTGCCGGCGGCATCGGCGGCCTGGATACGGGTGACCGGCTTGATGCCGACCAGCGCTTCGGTCTCGACCTCGTTGGGCGTGATCACGTCAGCCGCGTTAAATGCCGCGTCGGGCAGACCGCCCGGAGGCGCCGGCGCGGGATCGAGCACGACCAGACCGCCGGCGGCGCGCGTCGTCGCGGCTGCCGCGAACGCTGCCGCAAGCGGAATCTCCAGCTGCAGGAGCAGGACCCGCGCTTCGTGAAGCAGCCCGGAAGCGTGCTCCACATCGCCGCGGTCGATGCTGAGGTTGGCGCCGCCAACAACGATGATGGAATTCTCGGCGCGATCGTCGACGGCAATCAGCGCGACACCGGTGGCGGCGGCCGGGTCGGTGACGAGATGCGTGGTATCGACGCCGAATTCTGTCAATCGCGCGCGGGCAAGATCACCAAACGAATCGGCGCCAACGCGGCCGATGAACGACGCGCGGGCGCCAAGGCGGGCAACGGCGGCGGCCTGATTGGCGCCTTTGCCGCCAAGCGACATCGAATAGCGGCTACCGTGGACGGTTTCCCCGGCGCGCGGAAGGCGCGGACTGAACGCCGTGACGTCGATGTTGACGCTGCCGCAGATGGCTACGCTGACCGCCACGACACCTTCCCTGCCCAGGCCAGCCGGATCGTGGCCGCCGACGACGATAAGCAGACACGGCAGGCGATGGAAGTGGGCTGGTGGAGAGCCTCCCTTTGAGCAGCGAAGGGCCTCAGTCCTTGCGCGGTCCCCTGGTCAGGAAGCGCCCGAGCTCGTCGGGCGGAATCGGCCGGCTGAAGTGGAAGCCCTGCAATTCGTCGCAATTGTTCCGGCGAAGGAAGTCGATCTGCTCCTCGTTCTCGACGCCCTCGGCTACAACGCGCAGGTTGAGCTTCTTGCCCAGCGAAATGACCGCAGTTGCAACCGCGCGATCATCGACGCTGGTCGGCAGCTCCTTGATGAACGATTTGTCGATCTTGATGCGCGCGACCGGAAACGATTTTAGCGCCGCGAGGCTCGAATAGCCGGTGCCGAAGTCGTCGATGGCGAGCAGGACGCCAAGCCGACGGAGCTCCTCCATGGTCGCCACGGCCTGATGCATGTCACGCATGATCAGACTCTCGGTGAGTTCGAGTTCAAGGTACCGCGGCTCGAGTCCGCTCTTCTTCAGCGCCGCGATCACGCGGGCGACGAAGGTCTTGTCGGCAAACTGCCGGGCGGAGACGTTTACCGAGACAACTACGACAGGCAGCCCGGCGTCCTGCCAGGCCTTGTTCTGGCGGCAGGCCTCATTCAGGACCCAGTCGCCGATCGGGACGATCATGCCGGTGGCTTCGGCGATCGGAATAAAGCGGTCAGGCACAATCATGCCGTGGACCGGGTGATTCCAGCGAATAAGCGCCTCGACGGCAAAAACCTTGCCGCTGAGAACATCGATCTGCGGCTGGTAATGCAGCACGAATTCGTGGCGCGCCGTGGCGCCGCGCAGGTCCTCCTGAAGGAGGAATTCTTCACGCACGCGGGTGTTCAGGTCCGGTTCGTAAAACTGGACGGTATCGCGGCCAAGCTCCTTGGCTCGATACATCGCGGCATCGGCGTTGGCGAGCAGCGCGTCGGGCTCGGTGCCGTCGCGGGGGAAGCTTGCTACGCCGATGCTGCTGGTAACCCGTATCGTCTGGCCGGCCAGAGTGAGCGGGGCGACAATCGCCTCCTGCAGCTTGCGAATCGTCGCCGCGACATTGTCGGTGCTTGGGGGCTGGTCGAAGAGGACGACCGCGAATTCGTCGCCGCCCATGCGCACGACGGTATCGATGGAACGCAGACAAGACACCATGCGGTCGGCGATCGTCTTGAGGAGTTCGTCGCCGGCGTTGTGGCCGAGCATGTCGTTGATGATCTTGAAATTGTCGAGGTCGATGAAGGCGACCGTCGCCCAATGCCCGGCGCGCTTGGCGAAGCGGAGCGCCTGCTCAATCCGGTCGGGCAGGAGGGTACGGTTCGGCAGACCGGTCAGCGCATCGTGGCTGGCCATAAAGCGGATGTGTTCCTCGGCGAGCTTGCGCTCGATGGCGATGCCGGCGATGTGGCAGGCGGCCTCGCAGATGCGTATTTCCGCCTCCCTGGGTGCACGCACCGTGTGTGAATAGAGTGTGAGCGCACCGAGAACCCGGCCCGAATGCGACGCGATCGGAAGCGCCCAGCAGGAGCGATAGCCGTGTCGACTGATAAGGTCGCGATGCTCGTCCCACTGGGGGTCGGCGACGATGTCGGACACGATGACGGCGCGGCGGCGATAGACGGCGGCGGCGCCGCCTATGGCGCGGCGACCGACGGGGCTCTCGTCCACCCCGCGCGCAAACGAGACAGTGACGTTGGGCGCAGCCGCGGTGCGCAGATGCTGACCGTCGGCATCGGCGAGAGCGAGGCTGCCGACGGCGCCGGGTATCTGGGTCTCAACCAGAGAAATCAGGCTGTCCAGCACGCCCTCGAGCGGAGCACCCAGCGCGATCTTCTCCAGGATGCGCGCCTGGCTCTCGCGCAGAAGGTCGGCGCGGCGCCGCTCGGAAATGTCGCGTGAAATCCCGGCGAGACCGACGATCTTGCCGTCGGAAGAGCGCAGCGGAACCTTGGTGGTGAGGATCCAGGTCTTCTCGTCGTCGGCGCCAAGGACATACTCTTCCTTGTCGATCATCGGCTGACCCGAGGCGATGATGCGCCGTTCGTCGGCGTAGTACTCGGGCCCGGTTTCGGGCGGACAAAGCTCGAGGTCGGTCTTGCCCAGCAGTTCCCCGACCGACTGCTTGCCCATGCGCGTCGCGGTCGCCCTGTTGGCGATGACAAAGCGGCTTTCGGGATCCTTGACCCAGAGATTGTCGGGCACCCAATCAATCAATGCCTGCAGCGAGAGGCGCTCGTTGCCGAGCTCGCGCTGCATCTCGGTGACGTCTTCATGCGTCGAAATCCAGCCGCCGTCGGGAGAAGGACTGTGGCGAACCTGAATGACGCGACCGTCGGCAAGCGCGGCGCGCCAGACGCGCGAGCCAGCACCCGCGTTGATCGAATCGGTCATAGACAAATATTCGGCGCTGGACATCGCGGCTGTGCCGGCAGCGATGCGCTCCTCGATGACCTCCTGCAGGGAGATACCCGGGCGTATCCGATCGGCGGGAACGTGATAGACCGCGGCATAGCTGTTGTTGGAGAGCAGCAGGCGCTTTTCGCGGTCGAAGAAGCAGACGCCAGCGGTGATATTCTCCATGACGGCTTCGTAGCGACGAATCTGGGCGCGCAGATCGTCGATCGTCGCCTGTTGTTGCCGGATAAGGGCCTCGTGCGCCTCGCCAGCGGCGCGCGCGAGAGCGAGGAGTGCGGACTGATCCGCCGCTACCGCAGGCGATGCAGGCTTCTGCTTCGCACTCCGCTCATCCACGGAGAACCTCCCCACGCAGATCCCGTCCCCAACCTGACGTTGTCATATCTGACGTGGTTACTCTGCCTGTCTTAACGAATCGTAGTTTCCCTCCAGGGGTTTGCACAAAATAGCGGCAGTTCAACGGTCGGCGTCGCGAACGCCTGACCGATGGTCGCGACGATTCTAGTATTTCGACGGGACGAACATTTCGGGCGGGATGGGACCGCGCAGATAGTTCGGGTTGCGGACGCGGGCGGGCAGCGCCACCGGTTCGTGCGATACCTCGTCGTAGCGGAACTGCGTCAGCAAATGGCTTATGCAGTTCAGCCGGGCGCGCTTCTTGTCGACGGCCTCGACCACCCACCAGCGGGCCTCGGGAATGTGCGTGCGATCCAGCATCTCTTCCTTGGCCTTGGTGTAGGCTTCCCAGCGGCGACGCGACTCGACGTCCATCGGGCTGAGCTTCCACTGCTTCAGGGGATCGCGGATGCGCATGGTGAAGCGAAGCTGCTGCTCGTCATCGGTGATGGAGAACCAGTATTTCACCAGGACGATGCCGGAACGCACGAGCATGCGCTCGAATTCGGGAACGGAGCGAAAGAACTCCTCGACGTCATCTTCGGTGCAAAAGCCCATGACGCGCTCGACGCCGGCGCGGTTGTACCAGCTGCGGTCGAAGAGGACCATTTCGCCGCCGGCCGGCAGATGCGGAACGTACCGCTGGAAGTACCACTGGGAGCGCTCACGCTCGGTCGGCGCCGAGAGCGCGACGACACGGCAGCCACGCGGGTTGAGCCGCTGCGTGATGCGCTTGATCACGCCGCCCTTGCCGGCGGCATCGCGGCCCTCGAAAATTACAACCACCTTGAGGCCATTGGCCGAGACCCAGTCCTGCAGCTTCACCAGTTCGCCCTGGAGCCGCAGCAGCTCACGGAAATATACGGTGCGGTCGAGGGACTGATGCTCCTGCTGCGCGGAGGTCCCCTCCAGATCGGAAAGCCGCTCGTCGTCGAGCTCGAGCTCGAGCTCCTCCTCCAGATTCTCGAACATTTCATCAATCACCCTCGGCGAGAGGCGATCGGGCTTTTCGTTGGTCATTGCGCGTCCTCAGCCACCATCACGGTTGCGATCCCGCCATTCTGAAAGGCCGAGGCCGCAAGAATTATGACAGCCGATGCCCACGTTCGCGACCGTCGCGATCCGATGCCATCCTGACCGGACACGCTGGCGTTACAATCGCAACCCATGCTTGACTGGGGGGCATGTCACAGGAGGGTGAGCCTATGATGAAACATCTGTCTGCCGCGCTTGCCGGCGCGGCGATGCTGGCGTCGGCGATCGGCGCGATATCGGCCCCGGCGGATGCTGCACCAACCTTCGGTATCTACTTC
>Ga0265313_10002915_pt1 | contig 14297 bp, 13 predicted proteins | sample 4123metaG_FD_203122 | JGI IMG/M metagenome (GOLD analysis project Ga0265313, IMG submission 203122) | Rhizosphere microbial communities from Carex aquatilis grown in University of Washington, Seatle, WA, United States - 4-1-23 metaG | ecosystem: Host-associated > Plants > Roots > Rhizosphere >...
ATCTCGATCCCTTTGCTTTCCGCAATTCCGGACGGAAAAGTGGTGTCCACTTTTCCTGCAATTGCTCTAGCTCATGGTTGGCCACGAAGAAACCGGGGGCGCTTGTCGCGGGGCGGCTCCTTCCCGTATAGCTTTGGCAGCAAATACCTCTACGCCTTGACGGGGATCTTCATGCCGACCAACCTCTCGACCACCGCGCTTGCCCCTTCCCTGATAGCAGCCCGCGGCGGCGCCGCGACCGAAGAGGCCGGACTGGTGCTGTTTGGAAGCCTGGTTCTGGTGCTTTCGGCCAAGGTCTTCGTTCCGTTCTTTCCCGTCCCGATGACCCTCCAGACGCTGGCCATCATGGCGATCGCGGCCACCTTCGGCACGCGCCTTGGAACGCTTGCCGTCCTCACCTACCTCGGCGAAGGGCTCGCCGGGCTGCCGGTCTTTACGTATACGCCGCCGGCTGCGGCGGGGCCGCTCTACCTGCTCGGGCCAACCGGCGGGTTTCTCATCGGGTTCATCGCGCTGGCGCTGATCGTCGGCTATGCCGCGGACCGCGGCTGGGGCCGCTCGCCGGTAAAGATGTTTAGCGCGATGATCGTTGCCGACCTGGTTGTCTTCGCGATTGGCTTCGTCTGGCTGGCGTGGATCGCCCACCTGTCGAGCGGCGCGATTGGCACGGGGGCCGCGATCGCCTGGCAGAAGGGCGTCCTGCCCTTCGTCGTCGGAGACCTTCTGAAGATCGTCCTGGCCGCGGCGGCCGTGCCGGCCGCGTGGGGCGTCGTCGACGGGATCAGCCGCCGGCGCTAACCCTTCGGCGCGCGCGACGGAAGATCTTCGACGCGCAGCGTATGCAGCCGATCGACCTCCTGCGGCCGCGTGACGGTGACGTTGAGGTCGTTCACCAGCCCGTCGGCGATGGAATAAATCCAGCCGTGGACGTGAAGCGGCTGTCCGCGCGCCCAAGCGTCCTGGACGAACACGTCCGATGCCACGTTGCGCACCTGCCGCACGACGTTGAGTTCGCACAGCCGGTCGAGCCGGGCCTCGTCGCCGGCGACGCATTCGAGCTCCTCGCGGTGATCGTGGGCCACCTCGCGAATCGGATGCAGCCAGTGATCGACCAGTCCACGGCGCTGGCCATCGACGGCGGCGCGCACGCCACCGCAGCCGTAGTGTCCGACGACCATGATGTGCTTCACCCTGATCACATCGACGGCGAACTGCAGGACTGAAAGATAGTTGGCATCCTGCGGCGGCGCGAGATTGGCCACGTTGCGATGAACGAACAGCTCGCCCGGATCGAGGTCGACAATCTCGTTGGCTGGAACGCGACTGTCCGAGCAGCCGATCCACAGGTATTCGGGCGCCTGCTGCCCGGCCAGGCGCTTGAAGAAGCCGGGATCGACAGCCGTCATTCGGGCGGCCCAGGCGCGGTTGTTTGCCTTCAGGTCGTCAAGCACCGGGCGTCTCCAGAATTAGCGGTCATCGGCAGGGCTGCGATCAATTCTGCTCCTCAGGGAGGGAGGGCAGCGGGTGAACCTCGATTTCCTCCTCGACGAGCCTTCTGGCTTCGTCGAGCGTGGCCTCGCCGTAAATGCTGCGCGGCTCTTCTTCCGAATAGTGGATCTTGCGGGCCTCTTCCGCAAAACGGTCGCCGACGTAGTCAGCGCTTTCCGTCACCTTCTTGCGCAGCTCGCGGATCGCTTCGCGAAGTGCGGCGCGGCGCGGATCGACGGCCGCGAGGCTCACCGCTTCACCCGCATCCGTGCCGCCGACGGCCGGCGCCATGAGCGCTTTCCCGACCTTGCGCGAAGCGCACACCGGACAGACGTTCTCGCCGGCCGCGGCGGAGCGGTCGTAGGCCGCGCTCGAGGCAAACCATGCCTCGAACTCGTGCTCGTGATCGCAGAGGAGCCGGTAGCGAATCATGACGGTGAGGACGCCGGCTCGAGCCGGGGCCGCGCCCCGGCCAGCGGCAGCGCGAACTCCCGCTCGTTGGCGAGCGACGGCACCCGGCCGCGGACGGCGATACTCGCCTGCGGATCAATCTCGGCAACTATGACACCCGGCTCGAGACCGGCCTCGGCAAGCACGCGACCCCACGGATCGACGATGAGCGAATGGCCATAGGTATCGCGGCCGTCTTCGTGATGACCGGCCTGCGCCGCGGCGATGACGAATGCCCCATTCTCGATGGCGCGCGCGCGCAGGAGCACGTGCCAGTGCGCCTCGCCGGTGGTGCGGGTGAATGCGGCGGGGACGGCAAGAATTTCGGCGCCGGCATGCGCCAGCGCGCGATAGAGCTGGGGAAAGCGAACGTCGTAGCAGACGGAGAGGCCAAGCCTGCCCCAGGGCAGATCGGCCACCACTGCTCGACCGCCGGGCTTGTATAGACGCGATTCGCGATAGCTCTCGCCGCCGGCAAGGTCGACGTCGAACATATGCACCTTGTCGTAACGGGCCGCGATTTCTCCCGACGGCGCGATGAGAAACGAGCGGTTGGCGACACCCTCGCCGGACAGCCTGATCGCAAGCGAACCGACGTGGAGCCAGATGCCAAGATCGATCGCGAGCTGACGGAATGCGGACAGCGCGGGATCGCTCTCCTCGGGCGAGAGGGCGGCGAGGAGACGCCCACGGTCGCGGTCGAGGATGTTGGTCATTTCGGGGGTCAGTACGTATTCGGCCCCGCTCGCCGCTGCGGCGCGGATGAGGCTGCTTGCTTCGGCTATGTTGTTCGCGACCGAAATGCCGCTCCGCATCTGCACGGCGGCTGCCTTGAAGGTGCTCATGCGGTTGCGGCCTCGCCGGCCAGCAGCGCCGCCAGGCTTCCGGCGCGATGAAGGGCATAAAGGTCGTCGCAGCCGCCGACGTGCCGGTCGCCGACGAAAATCTGCGGGAAGGTCGTGCGCCCGTTGGCGCGGCCAACCATTTCGGCACGGAGTTCCGGCCGGCCGGTAGCGTCATGCTCGACGTAGACGGCCCTCAATTCGTCCAGAAGCGCCTTGGCGGCGGTGCAAAAGCCACAGCCCTGGCGCGTATAGATTTCGACTGCAGACATGAAATTCCGAGCCCGGCAAAGCGTTGTCCAACTGACATATATCGGTCAAGACTGCCCGCGGACAACCCGTGCAAACACGAGGACGTCAACGGCGGCCGCCCCGGCACGCAGGAGCGAGCGGGTGGCGGCACGCACCGTCGCGCCCGTGGTAAACACGTCGTCGACGAGCAGCACGCGGCGACCGGCCACCTCGATCTTTGCCGCGGGCACGACCTGGAAGGCCCCGCGAACGTTGCGGTCGCGCTCGCCGGCGGACAGGCCGACCTGCTGAGCGGTCGGCCGGACACGGGACAGCGCGAGAGGAGCGAACGGCTTGCCGGTGCGCTCGGCAATGACGCCGGCGAGCAGCGCCGACTGGTTGAAGCGCCGCGACCAGAGGCGACGGCGATGGAGCGGCACGGGAACGATAACGCCGGCATCGGCCACGAGTTCGCCGCCGGCACGCAGCATCCAGTTCGCCATCCAGCGCGCCAGATCGAGACGGTCGCGGTACTTGAGCCCGTGCACCAGCGACCGGCTGACATCGTCGTAGGTGGCGACCGCACGGCAACGGTCGAAGGGCGGCGGATCGGCAATGGCCTCGGCTGACAGGGCGCCTGGCCCAAGGTCGTAGGCAAACGGCACGCCGAGGCGCGCGCAATAGGGCTTTTCAATCAGGCGCAGCCTGGACCAGCAGGCGGGACAGAGCGCGCCGCGCTCAACCACCGGCGCGTCACAGGCCAGACACTGCGGCGGCAGAATGAAATCAAGGCCCGCCGCGAGGACACCCCGCGCGGCGCTGCCAAGGCGCGCCACCGCATGTGGCTGCCGGGAAACCGAGCCGTCGCTGTCCCCCTCCGTGCTCATGGTGCAGAGATTAGCGTCACGCACGTGCCCGCGCCAATTGCCTGGGGCGCGCCGATTGGCTTGCCGCAATTGCCTGGGGTGCCTTTGACGGCACGACGGTGCCGCCCCATAACGTCGACATGACCCCAGCGGGCCCGAACGCCCCTCCCCGTCTGTTCGACCGGACGCTGCTCGCGCAGCGGCGGGCGCGCGCACTGAGGGCGCCGGTGGACGGGGCCGATTTTCTGCTCGCCGGCGTGGTCGAGGATATTTGCGAGCGGCTCCGCGCGGTCAAGCGGCAGTTCGATCTGGCCGCCGACATCGGCACGCCGCTGCCGTCGCTGGCGCGGCAGCTCGCTGCGAGCGATCAGGTGGGGCGCGTGGTGCGGATCGATGGGCTCGCCGACACCGCCCCCGACATCGTCGCGGACCTCGACGCATTGCCGCTCGCCCCGGCCAGCCTCGACCTCGCGGTCTCGGCACTGGCGCTGCAATGGGCGGACGATCTCCCTGGGTTGCTGGCGCAAATCCGGATTGCGCTGAAGCCGGATGGACTGTTTCTGGCAGCGTTTATCGGCGGCGAAACGCTGACCGAGATCCGCCAGTCGCTGGCGCAGGCGGAAGACGAGGTGCGCGGCGGAGCAAGCCCTCGTGTCTCGCCCTTCGTGGAATTGCGCAGCGCCGGCGCGCTCCTCCAGCGGGCGGGGTTCGCGTTGCCGGTGATCGACCAGGAGCGGCGCACGGTGCGCTACGCCTCGGCGCTTCATCTGATGCGCGACCTGCGCGCAATGGGGGCGACCAACGTCCTCCACGACCGCGACCGGCGACCGCTGCCACGCGCGGTGCTGGTGCGCGCGACGGAGATTTATGCAGAACGGTTCAGCGACGCGGACGGGCGCGTGCGCGCGACCTTCGACGTGATCTCGCTGTCGGGATGGGCGCCGGACCGGAGCCAGCCGAAGCCGCTCAAACCTGGCAGCGCCACGGCGCGGCTTGCCGACGCGCTCGGGTCGGTGGAGCGACCGGCGGGCGAAAAGGCGGGGTAGACTCTTTTCTTCGCGCCGCCGGACAAGAAGCGCGGTGCCGTTGCTGGCGGTCGCCTAGATCAATTCACGATTTTATCGAGTCGCGAATTGATCTCGATTCCTTTGCTTTGCGCAATTGCGGACGGAAAAGTGGTGTCCACTTTTCCTGCAATTGCTTTAGCGATCCAGCATGATGAGCGCCTCGCGGCGATCGTCGGCGGTCATGACCGAGCCGGTGACGATGGGGTCGACGCTGGCGGTCGCAGCGGTTTCGCCGGAAGGGGCGGGCGAATTGATGCCGCCCACAAGAATGAATGCCACGCCGGCGAGCGCCACCGCCATCGGCAGGAAGGGAGCGAGCTTCGCCCGGCCGAGGGTTGAAGCGGCAGCCAGAGACATGAAGACGTCGGTCGACGACATGACGATAACCTCGACTTGCCGGCGGAGCACGCCCGCGCGCGCATCGGATCGACGGCATTTGAGACAAAGTCTCGTCAACCATCGTGAAGAAGTGGTTAACGGGGAGGCTTTCTCGCTCCCCTCCCGAAATCACCAACGCAATTTCGACCTCCCCCCTCGAGGGGAGGCTGGGAGAGGCGGGCTAAACGCCGAGATGATCGACCAGGGCCGGGATGAGCGGGAGATCGGCGGCGGGCATCGGGTAGGAGCGGAGCTCGACCGGCCGCACCCACTTCAGCCCCTGCCCCTCGCGGGCCTCGGGCGTGCCGGTCCAGCGGCGGCAGACATAAAGGGGCATCAGCAGGTGGAAGTCGTCATAGCCGTGGCTGGCGAAAGTGAGCGGCGCGAGACAGGCTTCCTTCGTCTCGATGCCAAGTTCTTCCTTCAGTTCGCGCACGAGCGTTGCTTCCGGCGTCTCGCCTTCCTCGACCTTGCCGCCCGGAAACTCCCACAGGCCGGCCATCGATTTTCCGGCAGGTCTCAGGGCGATCAGGATTCGCCGGTCGACATCGACCAGCGCGCAGGCGGCGACGAGGAGGAGGGTCAAGAGCGGTAATCGCCGTTGATGGCGACGTATTCCTTGGTGAGGTCGCAGGTCCACACCGTGTCGCTCGCCTTGCCAAGGCCGATGTCGACGGTAACGACGATATGGCTGCGCTTCATGTAGGCGGACGCGACATCCTCCGCGTACTTCGGATCGCGCTCGCCCTTAACCGCGACGCGCGTGTCGCCGAACGAAATGGCGAGACGGTCGCGGTCGGCGGGCTCGCCCGCCTTGCCGACGGCCATGACGATGCGTCCCCAGTTGGCGTCCTCGCCGGCGATCGCAGTCTTGACCAGCGGCGAGTTGGCGATCGACATGCCGATGCGGCGCGCAGACTTTTTCGACACCGCGCCCTTGACTGCGATCTCGACAAACTTGCGGGCGCCCTCGCCGTCGCGCACGACCTGATGCGCCAGATCGCGGAGGAGATCGTTGAGCGCAGCCTTGAAAGCAGCGAGGCGGCGATCCGCCGCCTTGGTGATCTTCGGAGCGCCCGGCGCCTGCCCGGTGGCGAAGAGGAGGAGCGTGTCCGACGTCGAGGTGTCGCTGTCGACGGTGATGGCGTTGAAGCTATCGCGCACGCCGGCCGACAGCATCTGCTGCAGCACCGGCGCGGCAATTGCGGCATCGGTGACGATGAAGGACAGCATGGTGGCCATGTCGGGCGCGATCATGCCAGCGCCCTTGGCAATGCCGTTGATGGTGACGGGGACGTCGCCGACAAGCACCTGCCGGCTGGCGCCCTTGGGATAGGTGTCGGTGGTCATGATGGCGGCCGCAGCGTCGATCCACGGCCCATCGGCAACGCGCGCTGCGGTCTCAGCCAACACGCCGTCGAACTTCGTGGCGTCGAGCGGCTCGCCAATCACCCCGGTCGAGGCGAGGAAGACTTCGCCCGGTTTGCAGCCCACGGCGCGGGCGGCCATGGCGGCCGACATCTTCGTGGTCTCGCGGCCGCGCTTGCCGGTGAAGGCATTGGCGTTGCCGGAGTTGACCAGGAGGGCGCGCGCCTTGCCGGCCTTCAGTGCGGTCTTGCACCAGTCGACGGGAGCGGACGGACATTTCGAGCGGGTGAAAACGCCGGCGACCGTCGTGCCCTTGTCGAAAACGGCGAGCAGGACATCGCGGCGGTTCTTGTACCTGATCCCCGCTTCGGCGGCGGCAAAACGCACGCCGCCGATAGCGGGAAGCAGCGGGAAGGCGGCAGGCGCCAGCGGCGAGATGGCAGCCATTGCCCGCCGGGTCAGTTCTGGGTGGCGGGCGCGGGCGCGCTGGCCGGCGCCGCATCCTGGGTGATGACGATCTTCGCCTTGTCGCGCAGCTTGCCGATCTCGGTCGTGATCACCTCATGTGCCAATTCGTCGCGAATGGCATCGTGGCGGTCGGCCAGCGTCGGGGCCGGCTCCTTGCGCTTCTCCAGGACCTTGATGATGTGCCAGCCGAAATCCGACTTGACCGGCGTCTCGGTATACTTGCCGGCGTCGAGCGCGAAGGCGGCATCCTCGAACGGCTTGACCATGGCGCCCTTGCCGAACCAGCCGAGGTCGCCACCGGCCTGTCCCGAGCCGGTGTCGGTCGACTTCGCCTTGGCGATGGAGGCAAAATCGCCGCCCTTGTCGAGCTCCGCGATGATCGCCTTGGCCTCGTCCTCGGTGTTCACCAGAATGTGTTCGGCATGAATCTGGTCGCCCGGCACGAACTTGGCGACTTCCTGATCGAAGCGCGCCTTGATGGCGTCCTCGGTAACCGCCTGCTGCAGCTTGTCGACGAGGTAGGCATTCCGCAGCACAAGGTCGCGCGTGTAGATGATCTCGAGATTGGTATCCGGCTTCTTGTCGAGCCCTTCGGCCTCGGCGGCGGCCGCGGTCAGGCGAAGTTCGACCGCCCTCGACATGATCGCGCTGGCCTGCTGGTCAGGCGGCAGCTGCTGAAGCTGGGTCTGCATGTCCTGCGCAACGATCTCGAAGTCGCGCTCGGTAATCGGCTGGCCGTCGACGGTGGCGAGCACCTTGTTCGGATCGACGGGGGCAGCGGTAGCCGCGGCGGGGGCAGGACTGTCGGCGGCGACGGCCGGAATGGCGGCTGCGACACCGAGGGCCAGCGCCGAGACGGCAACGGCGGTGAGTGGGCGGAAAATCAAGCGGAACGCGGTCATAAAACTATCCTGTCCAGGGTGTTAAATGGCTTCTGAGTGGGCACCGATTTCACTGTCGCCGACCGCAGCCGGAGCGCCACTCGCGCCGTTGACATGGGGTGACCCCCCTCTTATCTGTCTCTACGCTCGGCGTCAAAGAACGCCTTGGTATTCTCACTAGGTGACGGCGGTGTGATCGCCTGCCAGCGTTCGGCGCAGGCCGCCGCAGGGCTGCTCCACCGGTAGTCTTAGGGATCAAAGATGGCCGGTTTCGGTTCGCTCGCCCGCAAGATTTTTGGCTCCTCCAACGACCGCCGCATCAAGGGCTATCTGCCCAAGGTGGCGGAGATCAACGCCATGGAACCCGAGATCCGGGCGCTCTCTGACGAGGCGCTCAGGGCCCGGACGGCCGAGTTCAAGGCAAAGGTGGCCGCCGGCACCGAGCTCGACGACCTTTTGGTGCCGGCGTTTGCGACGGTGCGCGAGGCGGCGCGGCGCGTGCTCGGCCAGCGTCACTTCGACGTGCAGCTCATGGGCGGCATGGTGCTGCACGAGGGCGCGATCGCGGAGATGAAGACCGGCGAAGGCAAGACCCTGGTCGCGACCGCGCCGGTCTATCTCAATGCGCTGACCGGAAAAGGCGTCCACGTCGTGACGGTCAACGACTACCTCGCCAGCCGCGACGCCGAATGGATGGGGCGCGTCTACCGGTTTCTCGGCCTCACGGTCGGCGTCATCGTGCACGGACTCGACGACAACCAGCGGCGCGAGGCCTACGCCGCCGACATCACCTACGGCACCAATAACGAGTACGGCTTCGACTACCTGCGCGACAACATGAAGTACGACCTGCAGTCGATGGTGCAGCGCGGGCACAGCTTCGCGATCGTCGACGAGGTGGACTCCATTCTCATCGACGAAGCGCGCACGCCACTGATCATTTCCGGTCCGCTCGACGACCGGTCCGAGCTTTACAACACCATCGACAAGCTGATCCCGGCGCTCACCCCCGAGGACTACGAGGTCGACGAGAAGCAGCGGTCGGCGAACTTCACCGAATCCGGCAACGTCAAGCTCCAGGCGCTGCTCGGCGAGGCCGGGCTGCTCAAGGGCGAATCCCTCTACGACGTCGACAACGTCACCGTCGTCCATCACATCCAGCAGGCGCTGAAGGCGCACCAGCTGTTCGAGCGCGACAAGGATTACATCGTCCGGAACGGCGAGGTCGTCATCATCGACGAATTCACCGGACGCATGATGCCCGGCCGGCGCTATTCGGAAGGCCTGCACCAGGCGCTCGAGGCGAAGGAACACCAGCCGATCCAGCCGGAGAACCAGACGCTGGCCTCGATCACGTTCCAGAATTATTTCCGCATGTACGACAAGCTCGCCGGGATGACCGGCACGGCGGCGACGGAAGCGGAGGAATTCGGCGACATCTACGGCCTGGAAGTCCTGGAAATCCCCACCAACCGGCCGATGGTGCGCATCGACGACGACGACGAGGTCTATCGGACGGCGGACGAGAAATTCCGGGCCATCGTCAAGCTGATCCGCGATTGCCACGAGCGTGGGCAGCCGATCCTGGTGGGCACCACCTCGATCGGAAAGTCGGAAATGCTTGCCGAGCTGCTCATCAAAGAAAAGATCAAGCATCAGGTTCTGAACGCGCGCTACCACGAGCAGGAAGCCTACATCGTGGCGCAGGCGGGCGTGCCCGGCGCGGTCACCATCGCCACCAACATGGCGGGCCGCGGCACCGACATCCAGCTCGGCGGCAACCTCGACATGCGCGTCGCCCAGGAACTCGGCGATGTGCCGGAGGGCGAGGCGCGCGAAGGACGGATCGCGGCAATTGCCGCGGAAATCGCGGAGCTGAAGAAAAAGGCGCTCGCCGCCGGCGGACTCTACGTCCTGGGTACCGAACGCCACGAGAGCCGGCGCATCGACAACCAGCTGCGCGGCCGTTCGGGCCGACAGGGCGACCCCGGCCATTCGAAATTCTTCCTGTCGCTGCAGGACGACCTCATGCGCATCTTCGGGTCCGAGCGCATGGACGGGATGCTGCAGAAGCTCGGCCTCAAGGAGGATGAGTCGATCGTCCACCCCTGGATCAACCGCGCGCTGGAAAAGGCGCAGCAGAAGGTCGAGGCGCGCAACTTCGATATCCGCAAGAACCTGCTCAAGTTCGACGACGTGATGAACGACCAGCGCAGGGTCATCTTCGAGCAGCGCGTCGACCTGATGCGGGACGAGACGGTGACCGAGACGATCGCCGGCATGCGGCATGAGATGATCGACGCGCTGGTCGCCAAGCACATCCCCGAGAAGGTTTACGCCGAGCAGTGGGATGTGAAGGGCCTGCACGACGAGGTTCAGTCGCTGCTCAACATGGACGTGCCGGTGACTGACTGGGCCAAGGAAGAAGGCATCGCCGACGAAGAGATGCGCGAGCGGCTTCTGCGCACGGCGGACGAAGCCGCCGCGGCGCGGACGGCGCGCTTCACGCCCGAAATCATGCGGCAGGTCGAGAAGGCGGTGCTGCTGCAGACGCTCGATCACCTGTGGCGCGAGCACCTGGTGACGCTCGATCACCTGAGACAGGTCATCGGCTTCCGCGCCTACGCCCAGCGCGACCCGCTCAACGAATACAAGTCGGAATCCTTCGAGCTGTTCCAGGGCATGCTGTCGCGGCTGCGCGAAGCGGTCACGACGCAGATCATGCGCGTCGAAATCGTCCAGCAGGCGCCGCCCCTGCCAACCGGCGATCTCGAGCGCATGCAGGCAAGCCACGTCGATCCGCTCACCGGCCAGACCGACTGGGAGGCGTGGGGCGCCGACCAGCAGCAGCCCGCGAACGCCGAGCCCGCAGGCGGGCAGCTTCTGACTGCAGCCGGAGCGGCCGTCGCAACACAGGTCGACCCCGACAATCCCGCCACGTGGGGCAAGGTGCAGCGCAACGCCCTGTGCCCCTGCGGCTCCGGCAAGAAGTACAAGCACTGCCACGGGCGGCTGGCATAACGGCCTGCGCCGCGCCACGCGCGACTGCTCTCGATTCCTCTGCCTTGCGCAATTCCGGACGGAAAAGTGGAATCCACTCTTCCTGAATTGCTTTAGAGCGACTGGCCGGACGGGGCGGAGCCGGCGCCGGACGAAGTGTCGTCGCCACCCGGCCAGATGAATTTCTTCTTCACGAAGGTCCCGACCGCCGGCGCGGCAGGTGAGGCCGCCGGAGTGACAGACGGCTTGTCGTCCGGCCGCAGCCGCGGCGTCGGGATTTTGGCGGCAGCCATGGCAGACGGCGTGGCCGGGGCGGGCGCGACCGTTACCGGCGCTGCGGCCACGGGGACGCCGTTCTTGTGAAACAGGCGGTCCCACAGCGATGGCTGGGCAGCTTGCTGGTCGGCTGTGGCGGCCTGCTGCTGCGCCTCCGCGGCAACTTCGGCGGCATGAGCCGTGGCCTGCCGCTGCTGGTCGTCGAGCGCCGCCGACGCAACCTGAAACGCCGCATCGTCGGACGCCTGCTTGCTGGCGAGCGCGGCGGCAAGGGCGGGCGCCACCGTGTAGTTCGGACACGGCGCGCTGGCGTCGAACGTGGCCCCCGGCGCATCGGCGTTGAAGACGTATTTGTGATCGCAGAAGTCAACCTTGGGCGGGCGCAGGGTCAGGTCGAACTCGTCGGTGCCGACTTTCAGCATGCGCCAGAACGGCATGCTGGGATCGTCGCGATGACGGGCGAGATTCTCGGCGGTCATGCGAAACGGCAGGGCCTGGATCTGGAACGCGGTCTGGCCACCGCGGAAGGAATCGCGCGCCAGCGAAAATATCTCCCCGGCCGAGTCATCCGTCATCGAATAACACCCCGCCGAGGAGCAGGCGCCATGCACCATCAGGTTGGTGCCGGTGCGGCCGAGGGAGCGATCGTAGGCGTTGGGGTAGCCGATGTTGAACGACAGATAGTAGTGCGAGGCGGGATTCATCTGGGAGGCGTAGACCGTATAGATCCCCTCGGGCGCCTGACGGTCGCCCTCCTCCTTCTTGGGACCGAGCTTGCCGGACCACTTGCAGATCGGAAACGTCTCGAGCAGGGCATAGTCGCCATTGCGCTTCTGCTTCCAGACCTCGAACTCCGACGATTCCTTGTAAATGCGGATGAAGATCGGCGACGACGGGTCCATGTCGAGCCGGTCCATCTTGGCGGACAACTCATAGGACACCGGGCGCTCGGCCTTGGGCAGTTCGGATTCCTCGCAGGCCGCCAGCCACATGGCGGCCAGCGCCACCAGCGCAAGGCGCAAGAAAATGGCCACGCGGAACGGCTGTACCCGCATCGGGGTCCCCCTCAAAACGTCAGCCAGCCCAAGCGGTTTAGACCGGGATTCTGCCGGGGCGTCAACGCCGCTTTCACGTAGCGGGCGGGGCGCCAGGCCGCAGCCTCACAGCGAGCGGCCGACGGCGAGATACTTTTCACGGCGCTGACGCCGGACCTCCTCTGCGGGAAGGTTGTCCATCGAGGCCAGCGATTCGGCAATGGCATCGCCGGTTGCCGTAATGGCGACCAGCGGCTCGCGGTGGGCACCGCCCACCGGTTCGGGAATGATCTTGTCGATGATGCCGAACCGCTCGAGATCCTCCGCGGTAATCTTCATGTTGGTCGCGGCGTCCTGGGCGCGGCTCGAATCGTGCCAGAGGATCGAGGCGGCGCCTTCCGGTGAAATCACCGTGTAGATCGAGTGCTCGAGCATCATCACCTTGTTGGCGGTCGCCACGGCAATGGCGCCGCCCGAGCCACCCTCGCCGATGATCACGGCGACGTTGGGAACGCCCAGACGCAGGCACGCCTCGGTCGAGCGGGCAATGGCCTCGGCCTGGCCCCGCTCCTCGGCCTCGACACCGGGATAGGCGCCTGCCGTATCGACCAGGGAAACAACCGGCAGACCGAACCGGTCGGCAAGCTCCATCACCCGGATCGCCTTGCGGTAGCCCTCCGGCCGGGCCATGCCAAAGTTGTGGCGGATACGGCTCTCGGTGTCGTTGCCCTTCTCCTGGCCGATAACGGCGACGCGGCGGCCGCGGAAAAAGCCGAGGCCGGCGACGATGGCGGCATCCTCGCCGAACGAGCGATCGCCGGCGAGCGGCGTGAAGTCGTCGACGAGTGCCTTGACGTAATCGCCGAAATGCGGCCGGTCGGGATGACGGGCGACCTGCGTTTTCTGCCAGGGTGTCAGCTTCGCGTAGATGTCGGCCAATGCCTGCGCGGCCTTGGCTTCGAGTTTGGCAACTTCTTCATCGATGCCAACCGCATCGCCGCCGTTGCTGAGCGAGCGCAACTCCTGCACCTTGCCCTGAAGGTCGGCGACGGGCTTCTCAAAATCGAGGTAGCTGCGCATCCGGACTCGCGTGGAACCCCAGGGGAAACCTAAGAAAAGCGCGGCGATTGGAGCCGCGTCGCCAGGGTGAAGGCGGCCGGCAAACTGCCCTCACCCCGGTAAAGGTGTCAAGGCGCCCGCTGGCATTGTCCCGCATGACCGGTGGCGCGCACGCCTAGCCTGCCTTCGCCAGAGGATGATGCTCGGCCACCAGCGCTCGCAGCCGCTCCTCGAGGACGTGGGTGTAAATCTGGGTGGTGGAGATGTCGGCGTGCCCCAACAGCTGCTGAACAACGCGCAAGTCGGCGCCATTGGCGAGCAGGTGGCTGGCAAAGGCATGACGCAGCACGTGAGGCGAAACCCGGGCGCTGGCAATCCCGGCAGCGGCCGCCAGCCCTTTCAGTTCACGCGCAAACTCCTGGCGGGTGAGATGGCCGCTGTCGCCGCCGGCGGGGAACAGCCAGCGGCTGTCAGCCAGACCCGCTTTGGCGCGGGCGTCGAGATAATCGCACGCGGCGCGGTGGGCTCGCTCGGTGAGCGGCACCATGCGCTCATGACCGCCCTTGCCACGGACGAGCAGGAACTTCTGTTTTTGCCGTGCGGCGGAGGCCGGCAGAGCGACCAGTTCGGAGACGCGCAGTCCGCTGGCGTAAATGAGCTCCATGAGTGCGTAGAGGCGCTGCGCCCGAAGCCCGGCCGACGGAGCAAGATCAGCGCGCCGCGCTTCGGTCTCGGCCCGCCCGATCAGGGCGTCAACCTCAGCAACGCTCAGCACCCTGGGCAGGCGCCGCGCTTTCCTCGGACCGGCGATGACCGCGGTCGGGTCGTCCGAGCGCGCCTGTTCACTCACCATGAACTGATGCAGCTGGCGTATTGCCGACAGGCGACG